>Ga0299912_10000483_pt1 | contig 33901 bp, 30 predicted proteins | sample RVTome_2_FD_207667 | JGI IMG/M metagenome (GOLD analysis project Ga0299912, IMG submission 207667) | Soil microbial communities from uranium-contaminated site in the Upper Colorado River Basin, Wyoming, United States - RVT95D214 (version 2) ... | reverse complement strand
TGTGACCCCTGGCCCCCTCCCCCGCATCACTTCTCAAGGCGTCACTATGCTCCGAATCGGACCCGCGGGCTGGGATTATAAAGACTGGCAGGGGGTGGTTTATCCTCCGAAGCTGAAGGGCACGGACCGGCTTACCTTTCTGGCCGCGTGGTTCGACGTGGTGGAGATCAACGTTACTTTTTACCGGCCCCTGGGGCCGCAGTTGGCCCCCCGTTGGCTGGAGGCGGTGGCGGCGGCGCAAAATTTCCGCTTCACCGCCAAGTTGTGGGGCCGTTTCACCCATGAGCGGCAGCTTGCCGGCCCGGAGGTGGAACAGTTCCGGGAAGGCCTCCTGCCTTTGCTGAGTGCCGGGCGCCTGGGCGCGCTGCTCGCCCAATTCCCCTATTCTTTTCATAACACGGCAGAAAACCGGGCTTATCTCAACGAGATCAAGGCCGCGTTCCCGGAATTTCCCCTCGCCATAGAAGTGCGCCACCGTTCCTGGCAGCGCCGGGAGGTGCAGGAATTCTTACGGGAAGGTGGCTGGGAATTCTGCAACCTGGACCAGCCCATGGTCTCGTACCCCATGGGCGCAACCCTTTGGGTCACCGGCTCTCTGGGCTATCTGCGCTGTCATGGACGGCGGAAAGACGAGTGGTTCAAGTTCGGAGAAGACCGCCAGGCCCGCTATGATTATTATTACGGGCTGGAGGAGCTGGAAGACCTGGCGGACCGGACCAGGGAATTGTTAGCCCAGGCCCCGGACGTTTACCTGATTTTCAACAACCACCCCACGGGCCAGGCCATCGCCAACGGCCTGGAGATGAGCCAACTGCTGCTGGGCCGCAATTTTACACTTCCTCCCCCGCTGCTGGCTGGGTTTCCCCGGCTGTCGGGTTGTCTGGGGAGTAGTGAGCAGTGAGCAGTGAGCAGTTAAAAAAAAAGCCGATGGGTTTGGTTTTCTACTGCTCACTGCTCACTCCCCACAAAATTAACCAGCCCCAGCACCAGCTCCGTCATGGCCTCCAGGTCCAGATTGTCGATAACGTCGCCGGGGCCGTGGTAGTGGGGATTGCGCATATACGCAGTGTCCGTGAGCATGATGGCCGGGTAGCCTTCGTCCCAAAAATTGGCGTGGTCGCTGAGGCGCACCTCCGGCAAAATATGCCCCCCCAGGGGCACGGCCAGGGTGACGGTGGGGAGATTGCAGCCCTGCTTGATGGCCCGGTCCAGGCGTTCCAGCAAGGGCTTGGAGCGCCGGTCGCTCACCAGGCCGATGAAATTCCCGGTGGTGGGATAGCCCATGAACTGCAAAGGAAAAGGCAGGTCCTGGCTCTTCGGCTCCTGGCGGTAGTAGCCCACCATCTCCAGGCAGAGCATGCCCAGGATTTTGTCCTTCCGCTTCCGGGCCTCTCTGGCATAGACCCGGCTGCCCATGTAGGGGGTGAAAAACGCGGGGGGCTCCTCGGTGGTGAAGCCGATGAAGGTCCAGGCCCTAGGCGGGGTTTTTATACTGGCCAGGCGGGCCACCTCCAAGAGCACCGCTACGCCGCTGGCGTTGTCGTCCGCGCCGGGGGTGCCGGCCACGGTGTCGAAATGGGCCCCCAGGATGTAGTAGCCGCTGGACGCCTGGTCCCCGGCGATGACGTTGCTCACTTCCTGGCGCTGGTAGATGAAGGTCTGACGCCGGGGCGCATAGCCCATTTCCTGAAATTTCCGGAAGACATAGTCTTCCGCTTTCTTCAGATCTTCGGGGCGAAAAATAGAGCGGTCCCCCAGGGTGACGCTCAGGTAGCGCAGATGTCCTTCCAGACGGGCCCGGATTTCTTGCCGGTTCATGTCCTCCCCATAAACGGCATGGAGGGTCCCCAGGACCAATCCCCAGATAAAGACCAGGAGCAGAGTTCTCTTAACCAAGACAAACCCCCAAAGGAGAACTCTGAAACAGTCATCCAATCTGTCATTCTGAGGGAGCGGAGCGACCGAAGAATCTCAAAAATACGAGATTCTTCGCTTCGCTCAGAATGACAAAAACGAGTGTTGCAGCGTTCTCTCAAGGGGTTGGGGAGGAGGCTGAGGCTAAAGGCGGGCACGGAGGCCCGCCCCACCCGGCCCCTGGCCCCCTCCCCCAAATACCCTTCCTCTTCACCCCCCTGACCTGCCCCCGGATTCGGCCTTTTCCTCCACGCACCGCCCCAAATCCCCTCGCAGCAGGCGCCCCTCGGGGTCCAGGTGGAGTTGCAAGACAAAGGGAAAAGCCCGGCCCGGCACGGTGAAGCGCAGGTCCACCCAATCCAGGAGAAACCCATCATCCCGGGGCTCAGCCCGGGCCAACAGGGGAAAGCGGGCGAAATCCAGGTAGAGGTCCAGGAGACGCTGCGCGTCCGGGGCATAGGCCGGAAGCGGCGGGTTCGCGGCCCGCCAGTCCTGGATGATCAGGCTTTCCGGGGGCAGATAGTCCGCCGCGGGGGCCCGGGGGCAGGAAAGGGAAACCGCGGCCGCCTGGACCTCCCGGACGCCGCCGTTCAACCCGGGCCGGGCCAGATAGGGAAGTTGCACCAGGGCCTGCTTGATTTCTTCGGGGCGGGCGGCGATCAATTGCCAGCGGCGGCAGGAAAAGGGCTGGGGCAGCGCGGCCACCGCGGCCCCGGCCTGGGCTTCCCTTTGAAACACCTGCCGGGCCAGGTTCAGGGCCTGATGATGATAATAGCCGCAAAGGAGGAGATAAACCACCGCCCCGCTCAGACAGACACTTCCCGCGCTCCGGCCCCACCCGGGAGAGCAAAGCGCGGCCAGGGCTCCTGCCAGCAAGATAAAGGTGAAATAGGGATCGATGATAAAGATCCAATCCAGGGAAAACTTGCGCCGGGACAGGGGGCTGAAGATCTGGGTGCCGTAAGAGGTGGCCAGGTCCAGGAGCAGGTGGCTGGCCAGCACCGCCAATCCCAAGAGGAGCAAGGGCCGGAACCACTCTCTGCCCCCGAAGGCCGCGCTCACCCCGGCGCCGCCCAGAGCCAGGAGGGGGATGGCCGCCAGGGAATGGGTGAAGCCCCGGTGGTGGCGGATAAAGGCCAGCCGGTCGGTCCAGACCAGAAAATAATCCACGTCCGGCATCAGGGCAAAGGCCGCCCCGGCCACGGCGCTCCAGAACCGGGAAGGAGTGGGGACCAGTTGGGAAATCAGGACGCCCGCGGCCACGTGGGTTAATGGATCCACGGCCACCTCCCCGTCTGCTTGCCGTAATGGGGAAATTGGCGCAGCAAGTCATCCCGCAGGGCCAGGGCGTTGGGATAGCGCTCCTCCACCTTCTTTTTCAGGCAATTCAAGATAATGGCCTCCAGCGCGGGGGGAATCTCCGGGTTCTCCTCCCGGGGGGGCAGGGGTTCCTGCTCCAGGATCATGTCGATCAAGAGTTTTTCCACTTCGCTGTAGAATGGCAGTTCCCCGGTGTACAGGAGATACATGAGCACCCCGATGGCCCAGATGTCGCTCCTACGCTCGCTTTCTCCCATGATCTGCTCCGGGGCCATGAAGGGCCGGGAGCCCACCACCGTGGCGCTGATGTCCTTGTCCTTGAGGATCTTGGCCGCGCCGAAATCCAGCAGCTTCAGGACGCCGTCCGGTTGAATGATGATGTTGTTGGGCTTGATGTCCCGGTGCATGACCCGCTGCCGGTGGGCATGGGCCACCACCTCGATCAACTGCAGGATGATGCGCTCCACCAGGGGCCGGGGCAGCTCCTCCCCCAGCATATCCCCCAGGGTCTTGCCAGCCACGTATTCCTGGATCAACACCAGCTTGCCGTCCTCCTCCAGGGTCTCCACCAGCCCCGCCACCCCGGGATGGGGCGCCAGCTTCTGGCAGATGGCGGCCTCCTTGCGGAACTTGGCGTTGGCGGCCTTGAGGAAGGGGATCTTGGCCACGTAATGGCGCTCCGGTCCCAGGGTTTCGGTGTCCAGGACCAGCCACACCTCGCCAAAGCTGCCCTGGCCCAACTTTTTGATTTTTTCATAGCGCCCCCCCAGCAAGGGGGTCAACTGCAGCAGGGCCAAGTAATCCCGGGCGCTGGGCAGAAGATGCTCCACCAGCCCCTTTAAGGCCTTTTTCAAGGGAGAGGTGTGGCCCACCGGCTCCACCTGGAAGCCCAGCAGCTCCGCCCCCGGGGAAGGCATGGTCAGATCGCTGAGCAACACCGGTACCGGCCTTCCTTCCCGGCCCCGGAGATTCACCTTGATATGCTTCACCTCCCCCACCCGGGAGAGCACCCGGCCCAGCCGCTCCCGGTCCTCGGGCCCGTAGAGCAGATCCGCGGCCGCCAGGGGCGGCCCCGATTCTCCCTTGGCGGGATAACCCAACAACCGGGCCAGGGCCGGGTTGAGGGTATAAGCCTCCCCTTGCCGGTCGCTGAGGAAGAGGGGATGGGGCGTTTCCTGAAAGAGCCGGGAAAAATCCTCCTGGGAGGCCACCAGCAGACGGCGGTCCTCCTGGAGGCGAAGCAGCACCGCCACCCGGGCCAGGACCTCCTGGGTTTGAAAGGGCGGCGTCAGGAACTCGTCCGCGCCGCTCTCCAGGGCCCGGGCCGCGGCCCCGGCCTCAAAATGTTTGAGGATCAGGAGCAGGGGCACCTCCCGGGTGGCTTCCCCGGCCTTGAGCCGGCGCACTGCCTGGGAGCCGTCCGGAGATTCATCCGTGACGATCAACAGGTCCGGCCGCCCCAGCTCCCCCCCCAACACCTCCTCCAGGGAACAGAACCGCACCTCATAGCCGTTTCCGGTTAGGATCGCGGCCAGCTCCCGGGAAGCTTCTCCCGCGGCTCCGGCAATGACAATGGCTGGGGGCGCCATGAAGACCTCTCTTTCGGAGTATACCGATATTTTCACCGGATTCTAAAGAATTGGCAAGAAACGATTTCAGGCGCGAGATAGATGCGTGATTGACAAAATTCCCCAGGAAACTTATGATCTTCCCCAGTTGACCACAGTTCCCCAAATGTCATCCATTGGTCCCTCTTAAAGCCCCAGGGAGAAGGAGGCGTCATGAAATTATTCAGTCTGGCGGAAGCGGCCAAATTTACTGCGGATAAGCCCTATCGGGAATTACTCCACGATTCTCCCAATATGCGGGTGCTCTCCTTCAATTTTGAGCCCGGCCAGGAAATGCCGGTGCACTCCCATAACGCCGATTCGGAGGTGTCCTTACTCATCCTGGAAGGAGAAGGGGTGTTCACCGGGGGACCGGAAGAAATCCCGGCCAAAACCGGGGTGCTGCAAATCATGCCGGTGAGCGAACCCCACGGCCTGCGGGCCCATACCCGCTTGCGGCTGCTGGTAATCATCGCCCCCACCCTCTAAGACGGTTTTCGGTCTTCGGTTTTCGGTTAAAAGACGTAGCTACTAAATAAGATAACCGGCAAGGTTGTATTATGTAAAAAGGGGATCAAGACCTCTGAAAAGCCCGGAACCACTGGGAAGTCTTTTAAAATCCCCTCCCCCTTGATGGGGGAGAATTAGGCGGGGGGCGATAAAACCTTCCGTAAATATGAATGCTTATCCCCAAATTTTCCCCTCCCCCAACCTCCTGGAAAAGAAGGGGGAAAGCCGGCGCATTCCGGCTTTCCCCCTTAAATTTGGAAAAAAGTTATGGGTTAGGAAATAAGGGTCGTTCTTTCTAACCGAATCCTTCCACTCCTTCACCCTTGGGTATCTTTCTCTTCCTTTTTATCGCCTTTTTCTTTGCCCTGGGGGCCGGTTTCTCTTTCTTGATTTCCGCCATAAAATCATAGGACTTGCACATAAATTGATAGGTCCTGGGATTGACCTTGATTTTCTGGCAGAACACGGGGTTACCGTCCACGTAGCCAATCAGGTCGAAGGTGTCCGACCAGACGGTGAATTCCAGGAAGCCCTCGGCCGGGACCACCACCGCGGCGCCGCTGTTCTGGGACTGAAAGGAGATATCCTGCTCTGAATGATTCTGAATGACCCCGGTATAAGGGGGTGGGTAATCATAAGCCGCGCCGGTAATGGTGGCCATCAGGGTCAGAAGCACTAGAAAACTTAAGATCAGGGGGATTGCCACTCTTTTGCCTTGCATAGTTTACTCCTCGTCTGGAAGGTCCACCTTTTCCCCGGTGAGGGCCTCCACCTCCTCCAGGAGGGCGGCCAGCAGCTCCTTCTCCGGGACCTTGCGCACCAGCTTGCCTTTCTTAAAGAGCACGCCCACCTTCTTGCCGCCGGCTATTCCTACGTCCGCCTCCCGGGCCTCGCCGGGGCCGTTCACCACGCAGCCCATGATGGCCACCTTCAGGGGGGCGACGATATTCAGCAGGCGGCGTTCCGCCTCTTCGGCCAGACCGAAGAGGTTGATGCCGCAGCGCCCGCAGGTGGGGCAGGAAATAAGTTCCACCCCCCGCTCCCGGATGTGGAGGGCCCGGAGGATCTCATAGGCCACCCGCACTTCCTCCACCGGGTCCCGGGTCAGGGAGACCCTGATGGTGTCCCCCATCCCCTGGGCCAGGAGCATCCCGATCCCCAGCGCGGATTTAACCGTGCCGGCGATGAGGCCCCCGGCCTCGGTGACTCCCAGGTGCAAGGGATAATCCACCTGGGGGGCTAACTGCTGGTAAGCCTCCACGGTTACCAGAACATCGGATGACTTCAAGGAAATCTTAAAGTCGTAGAAGCCCCAGTCCTCGAATTGCCGCACCCACCGAAGCGCGCTGGCCGTCAGGGCCGGGGCGGTGGGCGCGCCGTAGCGGGCCAGCAGGTCCTCTTCCAGGGAGCCGGCATTGACCCCCAGGCGCAGGGGCACTCTTTTCTCCTGGCAGGCTTTCACCACCTGTCGGGTTTTTTGTATTCCCCCCAGGTTGCCGGGATTGATGCGGATGGCGTCCGCGCCCTGGTCCAGGGCCGCCAGAGCCAGGCGGTGGTTGAAGTGGATATCGGCGATGAGGGGCACCGGGCTGGCCGCCTTGATCTCCCCGAAGGCCCGGGCCGCCTTCATATCCGGCACGGCCAGGCGCACCACTTCACAGCCCGCGGCGGCCAGTCGCCGGACCTGGGCCAGGGTGGGCTCCACCTGGCGGGTATCGGTGTTGGTCATGGACTGGACCACCACCGGGGCCCCGCCGCCGATGCGCACCGGGCCGAGATAGATGGCTCTGGTGGCTCTACGTTTCATGGCTCTCGTTAAGGATTATGTTTGGGGAAGGCCCATGCTCTCAAGGCGGGCACGGAGGCCCGCCCCACCGGAACTCTGCTCTCTCCCACCACAATCCTTTGGGAAAGACCTCAATATTCCAAATTTTCTAGGCATTATACCATGTTTATCTGCAAATTATACCAATTCAACGGGTAAGTCATTGACAATCTTTATCCTTTCAACCGCAAACCCCAAAACCGAAAACTGCAAACTAAAAACTAAAATCCGTACTAAAGGGGCATTTTTTTCCCAGGCCATATGGCGTTTTTTGCCGGTTGCAGCTATCTAGGTTTTCTGCTGATGTTGAATTTTATTGAACATTTCTTTAACTTGCCCCTGGCACAGCCTTTGCTTCCATCCCTGGCAGACTCCATTTTTGCGCCCCAGGAGGAGGCATGCAGGCAGTTGGTCCCGGCCCCCCGGTTTTAAATCTGAAATCCCTGTCACCGGGACGGGCCGCGGCATATCCGGCTCAAGACCTGTTCCAGTCGTTGCTCCAGGAGCGGATAGTGGCCCGGGGTGCCTCTTCTGCCAGCGCCTTGAATCGCGCCAACCTGAAGGCGCAATTGCGCCAGGCCCGTCCGACGACCTCTTCCTCTTCTCCTCTCGCCACCAGGGAGAATTCCTCCCGCAGTTCTAAACGATCCGTCTTCGAGAAGGTGTCGGACCCGAAACCACGGGACCTCAGGCGCAAGGCCTCTACCCTGACGTCCACCACCAACACCACCAAAGACCAAGAACCCACCCAGTCCTTGTCTGATCTCAAGAAATCCTCGTCCTCCAGTTGGCGGGCGAATCTCCAAGCCAAAGCAGCCCGGCTGGCCCGGGGAGACTCCCAGGTCGCCGCGGCCGCGGCCGCCCCCAATACCGAGACGCCGCCGGCCCTTAAGGGGTTGATAGAATTCTTGCAGCAGCAGCCGGGGCAGGCCCTGAAAGTGCCCCCGGACCGCATCCAGGACGTGCAGGCCTTTCTCCTGAAGGCGGGGCTGCCCCCGGAGCAGGTGGAGAGCCTTTTGAACTCCCCCCGCTTCCAGGAACAGGGCCTGACCGCCCAGGACGTTCAGGCCTCCTGGCTGAAAGCCTGCCAGAACTCCCTGCAGCAGGCCGTGGCCGATGGGGCTGCGCAGATTCCGGGCACCACCCCCCAACAAATGGCCTCCCTGCAACTCCAGAACATTACCGCCCAGTCCGATTACCAGCAGCTCTGGCAAAATCTGACTCTGCCGGTCAAGGCCTTGCCGGTTCTCCGCCTGGAGCTGCAGCAATTGGGAGTGCCGTCCGAGTCCTTGATGAACCTGAATGAGCAAAATTTTCCCCAGGGCATCACCCTGAACCAGGTATGGCAACTCCTGCAGCAGGCCGGCAAGACGTCCTCAACCGCCGCTGCCAGCGATCCAACTCAGGGAAATACGGCCACAGCCTCACCTCTGCTTCTATCTGGGGCCAATGATATGGAAAAATGGCGCCAGTTGTTGCTCCAGGCCGGCATGGAGCCGGAGCTGGCCCAGTCCCTGGCCTCCGGCCCCGCGCCCACCAGCCGGGAGGAATTGCGGGCCAACCTGATACAGATGGCCCCGCCCCCCAACCCGCCCCAGGACCTGGAGACTCCCAAACCCCTCTACCTGCCCGAGAATGTCCGCGTCCGGCAGGTCCCCTGGCTGCAGCAGGCAGACTTGGGTCAGGGGCAAGGAAGTGGTAACGGCACTTGGAGCCAAAATCTAGGATTTTCCTCCAAGTTCCAGGAAGTCAATCTTCCGGGGAATTCGGACCTGAATAATTTCCTGGCCTTTCTTACGGGCAGCGGGGCGGGGGAAACCGAGCAAGCGCTGTCCCCGGGAGCCACCGGGGCCCCGGGCCAGTCCGTCAACGCCTATCTGACTCCGGAAGCCCGGGAAGCCCTATGGTCCCAGGTGCAATCCGGGGTCCTGGGAAATCTCAAGCCCGGCGAGAACCAGATCAGTTTAACTCTCAACCCCCCGGAATTGGGCAAACTTAATTTGACCCTGAACCTTAAGGGCGAGAACGTGGAGGTCACCGCCGTGGCCACCCATCCGGGAGTGGCGGAGGCAGCCACCGCCGGAGTGCAGCAACTGGCCCTGGCTCTGAGCCAGCAAGGCCTGATCCTGACCCAGTTCCAGTTCCACCACCAGGATGAGGCCCAAGGGCAGCCTCAACTGGCCTTCTCCCGGAACTCCGGGGACCAGCAGCAGACCGGAAAAAAAGAGACGGACCGGTGGGAACAACCGGCCACCCCCCGACGGCGGCGGTGGGCCGGAGGCATTGATTGTTTTGCTTAAGGAACCACTTGGAGGAATAAGGCCATGACAACCAACATCGTTACTTCCAGCATCCCCAGCACCACTTCGTCCACCAACACGAGCAGTTCCACCTCGAGTTCGTCGCTCACCGGTGGCGTAAACATGGGCAAAGATGATTTCCTCAAGCTCCTGACCACGCAGTTGCGCTATCAAAATCCCATGAGCCCGGATGATCCCAAGGACTTCGTGGCCCAACTGTCCCAGTTCAGTTCCCTGGAGCAGCTCCTCAACCTCAACTCGAAACTGGACGGCTATAGCACAAACTTAACGTCTCTCCAGAACTCACAGAAGATGACCCAGGGGTTGTCTCTCCTGGATAAAACGATAAAGGCCCAGGGGAACGTCTTCATGGTCAAGAGCGGCGAGGCCGGTGACTTGTCTTACGCCCTCGGCGGGGCCGCCAGCAAGGTCACGGTCTCCATCTATAACAGCGCCGGCACCCTGGTGCGCACCATGGACATGGGAGCTCAATCCAGCGGAGAATGCCAGGTCTCCTGGGACGGCAAGGACAGTTCGGGAAATCAAATGCCCGACGGCACTTATTCCTTCTCGGTGAGTGCGCTAGACTCCAAGGGAGCAGCAGTAACGACCGCCACTCTGGTTACCGGCACGGTGGAGGAAGTGCTCCAGGATTCCGGCACGGTCTACCTGAAGGTGAACGGCCGCCTGATCACCCTGGACAATGTCCTTGCGGTGGAACAGTCTTCTTAAATCAAGCAACCTGGGGCCGCCCGGCTGCGGCCCCACACCCAGGCCTTTGGAGGGGCTAAGCAATGTCAATTTCCAGCGCTATGTACACAGGGTTAACCGGCCTCAGCAGCAACGGCGAGGCCATGGGGGTGTTGGGGGACAACATCGCCAATCTCAGCACCACCGGTTTCAAATACAGCCAGGTGCACTTCGAGGACCTGATGGCCCAAATGGTGTCCACCGGTTCCGGGCCCGGGCAGGAGGGCCGGGGCGGCCGCATCTCGGAGATTACCCCCATCTTCTCCCAGGGGTCTCTGGAGACCAGCGCCGATGACGTGGACGTGGCCATCACCGGCACCGGCTTCCTCATCGTCCGGGAACCCACCGCCCAAACGGTGTACTACACCCGGGACGGGAATTTCTCCCTGAACAAGGACGGCTACCTGGTCAACGCCCACGGCTACAATGTCCAGGGCAAGGTCATGGACCCGGCCACCGGCACCGGCACCGGCACGGACGTGGACATCGTCATCCAGGCGAATTTCAGCCCCCCCGCGCCCACCGCCAATATGGATATGGTCCTCAACCTAGACGCCAACGCCGTGGTGACTGACACTTATTCCTCTGCCGTGGCTATTTACGATTCCCAGGGCAACAGTCACACCGTGAATATGACCTTTGAGAGAACCGTGGTTGGACCGCCCGACGAATGGGAAGTCACCGGGACCCTCGACGGCACCACCCCCATCCCCATCGACGGGGGAGCGCCTATCCCTCTGACCTTTAACGCCAACGGCACCCTGACCGCGGGCGGCGACTATTCTCTGGACCTGACCGGCCTTGTCCCCGGCGACCCCACCGTCCGGCTGCTGATGACCGGGACCAACGGCGGCAGCACCACCCAGTACGCCGCGTCCTCGGTGACCAACTACGCCTCCCAAGACGGTTACGGCCCCGGCTACCTGCAGCGGGTCTCCATCAATAATGAAGGGATTATCACCGGCAATTACTCCAACGGCCAGATCATCCCCCTGTACCAGCTTACCCTGGCCCGGTTCAACGCCCCCACCAAGCTGCACCGGGAAGGAAGCAACATGTACACCGAAACCCAGGACTCCGGGGTGCCCCTCACCGGCGCGCCCAGCACCAACGGCCTGGGCTCAATCACCGCCAACTCCCTGGAGCAGTCCAACGTGGACCTGGGCGGGCAGTTCGTGCACATGATCATCTACCAGCGGGCCTTCCAGGCCAACTCCCGGGTCATCACCACCAGCGACACCCTGCTGGAAGAGGTGCTGTCCCTGAAGCGGTAGGAAAACGCGGTAAGGCGCTGGAAAAATTAGAAAGAGGACCCTAGGGGCGGGTTATTAACCCGCCCCTCTTTTCTTTATTTCTTTACCGAAAACTGAAAACTGAAAACCGTATTTTCAGGGCTTCCGGGCCCAAAAGACATACTGGGGCATTTCCACCCCGCCCATGAAGGGGATAGGCGCCAAGATGGTCTCTCCCCGGAGGAGGCGGTAGGCGGAAAATTGCCCCTGTATTTCTTCGGGGCAGGGGAAATGGTGGATCAGGTCGCCGTCCGGAGTGGCGATATGCACCAGGGTGCCGGGCTCCAATTCCCGGGTCTGGGGCAGCCACACCAGGTCCCCGGCTTCCCGGGGAGAAAGATAAACGAAGAGGTGCCCTTGTGGTTTAAGCACCCGGTCCAGCTCCCGGCAATAAGCCTGAAAGGTCCGGGTATCCCCGTGGTTGATGACGTTGATGCTCACCGCCAGATGGAAGGACGCGGCCGGGAAAGGGAGCCTTTTCAGGTCGGCCTGCACCAGGTGGGCCCGTATTTCTGAAGCCCGCAGCTTCCCTTGAAGCATCTCCAGGACCCCGGCCTCCCGGTCCACTCCCCAGACCTGAAAACCCTCCCGGATCAGGGGCAGAAGATGCCGCCCCGCGCCGCAGCCCGCGTCCAGGACCCGGCGGCAGCCCGCAGCTTTCACCTCCGGCAGAATCCCCAGAAACTCCGGATTGGGCTGGAGGCTCTGCATCTCCGGCGCCGCGAAGATTTCTCCCCAGTCGGGCATGGTTATCACCTTTTGAAAGAGAGTTGCGGGGGGAGGGGCCAGGGACCTGGTGGGGCGGGCCTCTGTGCCCGCCTTTAGACTCACCCCTCCCCAAAGCGCATATCTTATTCTGGTTCCCAAGTTGAACTTGGGAACCCACCTAGGCGCAAAGCTTTGCTTTGCAAAAAAAATTCCAAGTAACTATTCATTTTCGCTGTTGAAATCCTTAATGAACCAAGCCAAGCTTAGAAAGCATCGACGTTCCCAAGTATAACTTGGGAACGAGGAAAAGATTACCTGGTCCTTTTCACCTAGTCAATCTTACGAATATTTATCGCAATATAACGATAATTTTCTTGACAGAATTTGCAATATAACGATATTGCTTTTACGCATAAAGAGTAATCGCCATGAAAAATAATGAAAAGACCACCAATGCCATTGATATCTTGCATCGCCGGTATATCGGGGACAATGTGGAACGGCAGGAATCCCTTGAGGCCGAGCGGGTGCACGCCCAAGTGGCCCTGACCATCTACGACTTGCGCAAGCAAGCGGGCCTCACCCAAAAGGAACTGGCAAAATTGATCGGCACCACCCAATCGGTGATCAGCCGCTTGGAGGACGCCGATTACGAGGGGCATTCTCTATCCATGCTCAGCCGCATCGCCAAGGCCCTTAATCAGCGTCTCGTTTTTTCGGTGGTGCCTGCTGATCAAAGCAGCAAAGAGGCGGGGATTGACCAAGAAGAGTCGTTGCCCCTCACCAACAGGGAAAAACCTACATACAACCTCATAGGCCCTGAAAAAAATATTGCAGTTAAGGACAAAAAGGTATCTATCAAAGGCGTTAAACCAAGGAAGGAGAAAAAATAGATGATCCCCCGCTATAGCCGCGAGGTCATGGCCCGTATCTGGACGGAAGAGCACAAGTTCGCCACCTGGCTTAAAGTGGAGCTGGCCGCGATGGAGGCCATGGCCGCGCACGGCATTATCCCCAAGGAAGTGCCGGAGCGGGCCCGGGCCGGGGCCGTCTGCGACGTGGAGGCAATACTCGAAATCGAGAAGAAGACCCACCACGACGTGGCCGCGTTCGTGGACCAGGTGGCCCAGTGCCTGGGGGAAGACGGCCGCTACTTCCATTTCGGCCTCACCTCCTCGGACGTCCTGGACACGGCCCTGGGCCTGCGCCTAAAGGAATCCGCGGACCTGCTCCTGGCCGACGTGGACGCGCTCCTCACCGTGCTCCGGGACCAGGCCTACGCCTACCAGGACCTGGTGATGGTGGGCCGCACCCACGGGGTGCACGCGGAACCCATCACCCTGGGCCTGAAGTTCGCGCTCTGGTACGCGGAATTTCAGCGCCACCATTCCCGCCTGCTCCAGGCTCGCAAGGCCGTCGCGGTGGGCAAACTCTCCGGCGCGGTGGGCACCTTCGCGCATCTGCCCCCGGAAGTGGAGGCCGACGCCTGCGCCCGCCTGGGGCTTAGCCCCGCGTCCATCTCCACCCAGGTCATCCAAAGGGACCGGCACGCGGAATACTTCTCCACCCTGGCCTTAGTGGGCGCCAGCGTGGAAAAGATAGCCTTGGAAATCCGCCATCTACAGCGCACCGAGGTCCGGGAGGCGGAAGAGAGCTTCGCGGCCGGGCAAAAAGGCTCCTCCGCCATGCCCCACAAACGCAACCCCATACTCTCCGAAAACCTCTGCGGCCTGGCCCGCCTGCTCCGGGCCCACGCCCTGACCGCCCAGGAAAACGTGGCCCTCTGGCATGAACGGGACATCAGCCACTCCTCGGTGGAGCGCCTCATCGCCCCGGATTCCTCCATCCTCCTGGATTTCATGCTGGCCCGCCTCACCCGCGTCCTCAAGAATCTCCAGGTCTATCCGGAAAACATGAGCAAAAACCTGCACCTCACCCGGGGCCTCATTTTCTCCCAGGGCCTGCTCCTGGCCCTCATCAAAAAGGGCCTCTCCCGGGACGCGGCCTACCGCCTGGTGCAGCGCCCGGCCATGCAGGTCTGGGAAGAAGGCGGGGAATTCGCCCAAAGGGTCCAGGCGGACCCGGACATCAGCCAATACCTCTCCCCTGCCGAACTCACCGCCATCTTCGACCTCAACCACTACCTGAAACACATCCCCACCATCTTCGCTAGGGTCTTTGGGCAAGAGGGTTGAAGGGAGAGCTGGGGGAAAAATAGTGGTCAGTGGTCAGTGGCCAGTCGTCAGTTTTTTTTCTGACCACTGACCACTGACCACTTTTTGACTTGCGTCTTTCCTTTGCGCCTTGGCGTCTTTGCGTGAGAACTTTCTTACGCCAGCGAAACCTTAATCTGGTCTTCCCGGGGGAGAACCCGTTCCAGGCGCACCAGGACCAGGTCTCCGGGGTTGAGGGTCAGGGTGGCGGGCGCGGGCAGAAAGAATTCCAGGAGGATATCGGGGAAGAGGAGGCGGTAGCGGTGGGGCAGGGCTTCCAGGACCAGGGCCTCTTTTTTTTGCCCCACTTTGCCGGCCAGGTATTTAAGGAGCCAGTAGCGCAGGCGCCGGGTTTTGAGAATGCCGGCACGCCGCATGGCCGGTTCGATGAAAGTGAGAATCTGCCCCAGTTCTTCCGGATTATAAGGCGGCGGCGCGGAGCATAAGGCGGAGAAAAGCTGCCGGTGGGTCACCAGGTCCAGGTAGCGGCGGATGGGGGAGGTGGCCAGGGTATAGTGCTCCAGCCCCAGGCCCCAGTGGGGCTGGGGCTCCAGGTCCATGACCACCCGGCTCAGGCGGCGGCGGTCCCGGTAGAGTTCCAGGAGTCCCTTGGGTTCCTCCCGGCGGATGGCCTCCCGGGGTTCTGGCTGGCCCCGGAAAATCGCGGGAACCCCCTGCTCCGCCAGGAACCGGCTGGCCAGCCAGTTGGCCAAAACCATGGCCTCCGCCACCAACTGGCGGGCCGGGGTCTCCTGATCCTCCACAGTTACCGTGATTTCCCCCTGGGGCGAAAAGGCCACCCAGACCTCGGGGAGGCGCAGCTCATAGCCCCCCTGGGCCAGGCGCCTCTCTTTGAGGAGGCCGGTTAACCGGGACAGGGCGGCGAGTTGCGGGTCTTGGGGCAAAAGCCCGTCCACCTCCTGGTAGGTGAGGCGCTGTTGCACCCGGATGCGGCTGGGCCGGATTTCCCAGTCCAGGATCTCCGCTTCCGGGCTGAGGGTGACCAGGAAGCTCAGGGCCGGGCGTTCCTGGCCGGCCAGGAGGCTGAGGAGGTCTTCGGAGATTTCCTCCGGCAGCATGGGCAGGCGCTGCTCCGGCAGGTAAATGGAGGTGGTCCGCGCCTGGGCCTCCCGGTCCAGGGGAGTATGGGGTTGCACCAGGGAGGAAACATCGGCGATATGCACCCCCAGGCGCCATCCGGCTGGCGTCTCTTCCAGGCTGAGGGCGTCGTCGAAATCCCGGGTGCGCTCCCCGTCGATGGTAAAGCAGGGCAGAGCAGTGAGGTCCAGGCGGTGGGCGGCGTAAGGGTCCGGCGGCTCCCGGCGGCTGTAGTTTAGGGCCTGGTCCCGGACTGCCGGAGGAAATTCCCGGGGCACCTCCAGGCGGTACAGGTCCAGATTTTCGTCCTCCTGGAAGACCCCCAACCGCACCAAGAGGCGGAAGGGAGCGTCCGGCGCGGTGAGGCGGGCCTTTTCCAGGTAAGCCTTGCCCTGGACATAATCCGGGGCTTCGGGCCCAAAGACGGCCAGGCCGCGCAAAAGCTCCACCAGATGGGTGCGTCCTTCCGGTTCCGGAGCTTTTTCCCCCTCCCACACCGCCCGGAGCCAGCCGGCCGCGGCATCCATTTCCTGGAGGCGCTTCTCCTCCCGCTGGGCCTGCTCTTGCAGGTGGGCCACCGCCTCCGGGGGGTTGGGGACCCAGCGGTCCTCTTTATATTTAAAGAGGAAGCGGTCCTCCAACAGGGCCCTTTCCAGGGCCGCCACCTGATGGGCGGTGGCTTCCCCAAACCACAGGTCTGCCATCGCCGGAGCGGTCAAGGCCTGGTCTTCCTGGGCCAGCAGTTCCCACAATTCTTCCAACCGGATGGAGGCCTTCAAGGCCTCCCGTTTTTGGGCGGTCTCCTCCAGCAGGTCCAGGAGCTGCTGGCGGGGGAGTTGGGGGGAAATGCGGCTGGGGCAGGCATGGAGCACCCGTTTCCGGGCCAGGGTCATCTCCCGGTTGGTCTGGGCCAGGACATGGAGGCGCTCCCCTTTCAACTCCAGGACGATCCCGCAAAGGATGCGTCTCTGGTCGAAGAATTCTACTAAATAGCCGGGTTCCATGATAAGGTGGGGCAAAATTACCAGAATCCCCGGAAATGTCAAGGAAGGCGGGGAAAGGATAGTTTTCAGTTTTTAGTTTTATTGGGGTTAAATTTATTAGGCGCAATATTGCCAACCCTCACGATATATTTTAAGGGGTAAAAAAGCTTTTTACCGAAAACTGAAAACTAAAAACTGAAAACTGCTTTTAATATGCGATTGGCCATCATCGCCGATATCCACAGTAATTTAGAGGCCCTGGAGGCCGTGCTCGCCAGGATCCCCGGGGAGGACGTGGATGCCGTGCTCAACCTGGGGGACCTGGTGGGCTATAACGCCAGTCCCAACGAGTGTCTGGAGCTCCTCCAAAGCCAAAAATTTTTTAGCCTGGCCGGAAACCACGATCTGGCCCTCTTGGAGCCGGAGCGGGCCGAGTCCTTCAATATCATTGCCTATCAAGCCCTGATGTGGTCCCGGGAGCAGATTCACCCGGGGTTACTGAAAATCTTACAAGCCCTGCCTTTGACCCAGGAGTTGGGGGGGCGTTTTCTGGCCTGCCACGGCACCCCCACCAGCGCCGACACCTATATCGCTTATCATTTCCAGGGAAAACGGGTCCTTAACCAGATGCAGAAGAATACGCCATTAAAGATCTGCTTTTTTGGGCACACCCACCGCCGGGCCCTGTGGTACCGGGATATCCGGGGGACGGTGGCTTCCCGGGAAATCTCCCAGCCCAAAGTCCTCCTGGAGTCCGAGGGGCACTACCTCATCAATCCCGGCAGCGTGGGCCAACCCCGGGACGGCAACCCGGAGGCTGCGTATGCCCTTTTTGATGGGGAGGAGTTTTCCATCCATTTCAAATCCGTGCCTTATGATGTCGCCGGGGCCCAGCGCCGCATCATCGCCGCGGGCCTGCCCCCCTTTTTGGCGGAAAGGCTGGCCCAGGGCATATAAGGCGGTTTTTAGTTTTTAGTTAAAAGAATAATGAAAATCAGGGAGTTACCTGATTAATTTGTATCATTTGCCAGGGGAAATGGTATAAGGACATTTTTGCGGGAGGGGGATAAGGTTATCGTCCCGGGATTATCTTAACTAAGTTTTAAGGCCTTTTCTCCCTCCCCCTTGATAAAGGAGGGGGAGTAAAAGGGACAACATTCAGTTAAGGTAGTCCAGGAACACGATACTGGGCTCCTGGCCCCTACCTCCACCAACCATCGCCCGGAAAGGGGGGCAAGATGCAGCCTTATCAGAAAGAGGGAGTGTTGAAAGACGGCAGCCGGGTGATTCTTCGCCCCATGGTAAAGGAAGACCGGGATAAACTCCTGGATTTTTTCCAGCGGTTGGATAAGACCGACCTCCTCTTCCTGCGCAGCGATGTGCAGGACCCGAAGGTGATTGACAACTGGGTGAACAAGATCGATTACTCCAAGGTCTATCCGCTGCTGGCCGAGGCCCAGGGGCGCATTGTGGGAGACGCCACCTTACACATGCGCAAAGTGGGATGGAAACGCCACCTGGGGAATGTGCGGGTGGTGGTGGCCAAGGACTACCAAAACAAAGGTTTGGGCACCCTGCTCATCAACGAGATCGTGGAGCTGGCGGGAGAATTCGGCCTGGAAAAACTGGTGGCGGAGATTCACTTGCAGGCCCACGGGGCGCTAACGGCTTTCAAGCGGGCCGGTTTCTCGGTGAAAGCGGTCTTCGAAGACCTGGTCAAGGACCCCAGTGGCCGCAGCAGCGATCTCATCGTCATGGTCTGTGACGTGCTGGGCCGGGACCGCCGGGCGCCGGCATCCTGAGAAAAGCGGTCCCTAACTCACCCCCTCTTTTTCCCCGGGCCCGGGGCCTTGGTGGTGGATACTCACCTATCGCCGAGGCTCCGGCCCGGCAATTACCAATCAAGTAGAATCCGGAAATTCCGATAAATTGTCCAGGCATGGTTTTGGCAACTCGACCCGGAGAAAACCGCTCCTGCACCGGGCGCCTTTTCGCCCCACCCGGAGGTTATAAGTGCCACTGACATCTTTGGGCCCCTGGCTGGGCCGGAATACCCCTTTGCTGCTCCCCCTTTTGCTCGCTTCCTGGATGGCCTGGAGGGATATCAAGACGCAGCGGATTCCCAATTACCTTACCCTGGGAACCGCGGTGGCCGGCCTGGGCTTTCAACTGGGTTGCCATGGCTGGGGGGGGCTGTGGTCCGGGTTCCTGGGCCTGGCCCTGGGTTTCGGCCTCCTTATCCTTCCCTACCTCCTCAAGGGCATGGGCGCGGGGGACGTCAAGGCCCTGGCGGCCCTGGGGGCCTGGCTGGGACCCCGGCAAACCTTCTTTCTCTTCATTTACATGGGCATTTGCGGCGGCCTGTTGGTCCTGTTTGTCCTGGGATGGCGAGGAATCCTGTGGTCCCAGATACAGCAAGGCTGGCTTTTTCTGAGGAACCTGTGGCGTCGCCATCAACCCGACCCGAAAACGTCCACACACCGTCTTCCCAAACAAAAAATACCCTATGCCATCGCCCTGGCCCTGGGCATGGCCGTCCTTTTTTGGCACGGCCTGGGATATTGACCGGAGTGTCGGAAAACTGACTAGGGGGGCCGATCTTGACACTTTTCCGACGTTTGGCAAAGCCTGATTAAAGACTGAAGCCTACCAGCCCGTCCCCGATTTCGCCGTGGGCACGGTAAAATCCTCTCTCCCCACCCCACCGGGGAAACTCTCCCCACCCTCCCGGCCCTTTGGCCCGAATCTTGAATATTCTTAAAGTCGCCCAGAAGAAAATTCCCAAAACGTTTTTCCTTCTGAGTAACACCTTGAAATTTAAAGTAAATCTACAACAGACAGCGGGGATAGACGCGGCCGGCGGGAGGTTGATAGTAAGACGTTCACCATTAGCCATATTGCTATCTACTATTATGATCCTGGAAACTAAGAACTCATCCGGACCAACGCCATGCCGCGCCCGCGCCGGGGCGCGCGCTCATGACGGGTGTGAAAGCAACTTCTGGACTTATAAAACACCTGCCCACCGTATCATAAGATTATTGCTGCAAGGTTTCTCCTGCCAAAAACTCCCGTCACTTCCCCTTAATGAGAACATAGACCCCCATCAGGTTGTCATTTTAGAGGCAACTCCCAGGGGTGGGAATCTCGATTTCCCGCCTACTTTCCTTCTTGGTCACCCGATCATAGGAGGGAAATATCCTGTCAGTAGGCCATTTCATTAATGAACAAATTATCTACCCTTTTCATCTGAATTCTATAAACCTGAACCGGGGGAATAAAAAAGTTAATCAGTTTTTAATAATTTTATTGACATTAACAAATTAATTGACATTAATTTATTAATGAAATTATAATGGCGTGGAAATTTATTAAAGTCGTTTTCCAAAAAAACCTAAACACCTAACAAAGAGAATAAGGAATGGGGAAAATGGTTAAAGGAGCGAGCCTGGAGTGGCGAGCCGCCGCGGCCAGGATTTGGGGGGGGGTGCTCCTGGGCGTTATCATTTGCCTCTGGGCCGGTTGGGGTCCGGCCTACGGCGCCGACCTGCTGGATCGGGTACGGGACCAGGAGATCAAACAAGTATTGCGACTACAGGTGGGGGGTTCCAGGGTGGTTAAGACTCCCTTCGCCGTCACCCGCGTCTCGGTGGGCAACCCTGAGATCGCGGACATCGTGGTGATCTCAGACCGGGAGGTTTATATCAACGGCCTGGGCCCAGGGGTGACCAACCTTACTCTTTGGGGCCGCGGCACCCGCATCTCCTCCACCAAGGTATTGGTGGAGGCGGATGTCAGCCTCTTGAAAGAGAAGCTGCACCAGATTCTGCCCAAAGAAAAAATAGGAGTGGAAACCGCGGGAGACTCCATTGTGCTCTCCGGGGAGGTCTCCAGCGCCGCGGTCCAACAAACCGCCCTGGAGCTGGCCGCCGGCTTTATCCGGGAGGTATCCTTGAAGGAGCAAACAGGGGAAAGGATCACCATCGGGGTTGAGGGCATGATGCCGGGGAGGCCCGGCGGCGGGGGAGAATTAAAAGGCGGGGGGCAGAAGAAATTTGGTGAAGCTAAAGTCATCAATCTCATGCACGTGGGGGGCGTGCACCAGGTAATGTTGGAAGTGCGCGTCGCCGAGGTCCAGCGGGATGTGGGACGGAGGATCGGCGTCAACTTCATGGCCGGGGACCGCCAAGGTAACTTCGGTGTCAGTATGCTGAATCAGCTCATCGCCATCGATACTTTTTCCCGTAGTTTCAGCGGCACCACTATAGACGTGGCGATTTCCACCGCGGTCAACGCCATGGCGGGCTGGCAGACCGGCTCCGTGTTGTGGACCTCGTTTTTTAATGCTCTTAAGACCCAGGGGTTGGCGAGGATTCTGGCGGAACCCAACCTGGTGGCCACCAGCGGCCAGGAGGCCTCTTTCCTGGCGGGCGGTGAGTTCCCCGTGCCGGTGCCCCAGGCCGGGGCCGGAGGGTCGGTGATTACCATCGAGTATAAAAAGTTCGGGGTAGCCTTGGTATTTACCCCCACGGTGCTCGATGCGGGCAAGATCGCCATCAAGGTCGCTCCTGAGGTTTCGGAATTGGATTTCACCACCGCCCCGGTGAACTTCGCCGGTTACCTGGTGCCGGGTCTGCGGACGAGGGGCGCCATTACCCATGTGGAGCTTAAAGACGGCCAGACCTTTGCCATCGCCGGGTTGATATCGGATAACCACCGCAACACCATCAACAAATTCCCGGTGTTGGGTGACATTCCTGTCCTCGGCTCGCTCTTCCGGTCCAGCAGCTACCAGAAGAATGAAACGGAACTGGTGGTGCTGGTGACGCCCCGGCTGGTCAAGCCGATGACCACCACTGCGGCCCGCCTCCCCACCGACCGTTACATTGAGCCCAATGATTTTGAGGCCTATCTCCTGGGGGCCCTGGAAGGACGGAATCAAAGCGGACGGGCCACGCCGCCGCCGCAAAACTTGCCCGAGGGATTCGGAAATACGCCGGTTAATTAGCCAGGGGGAGAAAAATGGAACAACGGATGAGAGGACAGAAGAAGGGCCGCTTCCTGGTAATGAAAGGCCTGCTTTTGGGGTTGGCCCTGTTATGGCTCGCCGGCTGTACGTCCGGTGACGGCCGCCCCCGGACCATGGAAGCGGATTGGGGCCGCTCGGTGACCAACAACCGCATGGAGATGATGGTGACTCCTCCGGACGCGGTGGATCCCAAACCGCCCTTGGGTATAAGCCCCCAAGCCGCGAAAAACACCCAGGATCGCTACGACAAAAGCTTCAAAGAGAAAGAGGAACCGCCCACTGTTAAATGGATTATCAAGTAGAGCCTGAGATGTTACTGCTCTGGGAGCCGAAATGGCAAAGAGAGCGGAAGAAGTTGATTTTAGCGCCCTTTCCCCTTTCCTCCTGAGGTCAGGGGAATGAGGGTTTTTGGGGGGAAAGTTTTACGGGTACACCTTTTCTCGGCCTGGTTTAAAGAGAGACAGGCTAACCACTATATCAGCCCGGCCTCTCATGCCGCGCTCCATGCACTTCTGGACATTACCGGGGCTTGATTACGGGAGGGTAGAGCAGTGGATAAGCAGAAAACTGGGGGAACCGCAAAGTTCCGGGCCACCGTCACCATTCTGGGCATCTGGGTTTTGGGTGCCATGGTGCTGTGGAGTTCCGGCTGTAACCGCACCGAGTACGGCCAGTTTTCTCCCCAAGACGAAGGCCTTTTTTTGGCGGGAGTCCGGCCGGCTTCGGGAGATTCCGCGCGGTTGTTACGCAATGCCCATTATCTCAAACTGATGGGACGGCCGGAAATGGCCTTAAAAGAATTGGAAGCCGCCCGCCAGCAGGACCCTCATAATCTCCGGGTGTTGGATACCCTGGCCCGGACCTACGAAGAGAGGGGGGACTTCATCCAGGCCCAAAAAATCTATCAGGAGGCCCTGGCCCTGGACGGCTCTAACCAGGCGTTGAATAATAATCTCTGTTTCTCTTATTATCTGACCGGCCAATGGGAGAAGGCCGAATCCTGCTTCCGCCAGGCCTTAGCCAAGAATCCGCAGAACATCACGGTTCGCAATAATCTGGGACTTCTCCTCTGCCGCCGTGGCCGCCAGGAGGAGGCGCGCCGTCTCTGGCAGGAAGCGGAAGGCGAGATCGCGGCCCAGAAAAAGATGCAGCAGGTGATGGTGGCTCTGGGTCTCGGGGACCCCGCCCATTACGCCCAGCGCCCGCAACCGGCCCCGTCCCCGTCCCCGTCCCCGGCGGCCTCTACGCCGGTTAAAAAGCCCTTAACTACGGCCAAAGCCACTTTGCCTGCCGCTTCCCCACCACCGCCGCCAGAGTCGGCTGCTCCCGCGTCCAAAGCCCGGGAACCCGAGAAACTGGCAACCAAGCCGGTTCCCGCCGCGGTCCAGCGTGATAAGAAGCCGGCTCCTCCGGCCACCGTCCTGAAACCCACGCCCCAGCCGGCCCGGGAACTGACCGTGGCGGCTAAGGCCGAAAGCGCACCCGCTGCCCCTAAGGCTCAAGCCAAACCTGCCCCGGTTGCAGTTCCGGCAAAGCCTGCGCCCAAAGTCCTGGCCGCGGCTCAACCCCAGACGGCCCCTCAACCTGCGCCCCCCAAGCAGGCCGCCGAACCTGAGAAAAAACCGGTTCCTGCCACCACTCCGCCGCCCCAGCCGAAACAGCTCAAACCCCGGTTAGCCAAAGAGTCGGCGCCAGTGACCACCGGGAAACCGGAAAAAACGGCAAAATTCGCCAAACCCGGCATTGAATTGTTAAACGGCAGCGGCGCCAAAAATATGGCCCGCAAGACCCGGACCCGGCTCTCCGGGGAAGGTTTCAAGGTGGTGAGCATCGGTAATTACCGGGATTTCGGCGCGGACCAGACGGTGATCTATTACCGGCCCGGAGCAGAAGACGCGGCCCGGGATTTAAGCACCCATTTTTTTCCCAATTCCCGGCTGGAGACCGGGGAAAAGTTCGCCAAGAATGCGGACATCAAGGTGCTCCTGGGAAAAGATCTGCTGGCGCCTCCTGCCCTAGCCAGGGAACCCGCGCCCCTTGCTGAGAAGATCGCGGCTGAGACCGCACCCAGCCAGGCGGAACTAAAACCGGCAGCATTGTCAACCGCGGACTCGCCCTCTGCGGCCACGGCCCAAACACCGGCCTCCCCCCCCTTGCTTGCGCCTGCTGCGGCTGAGGCCAAACCCGAAGTCCAGGCCAACACTCCCCGGCCATATTTGACGGCCGCGGAATTGGGAAACACGGCCATTGATCTCCGCAACGGCAGCGGCGCCAAGAACTTGGCCCACAAGGCCAGGTCCATGCTCTCCCAGGAAGGCTTTTACGTGGCCCATATCGGCAATCACTGGGATTTCGGCGCGGAAAAAACCGTAATCTACTACCGCCCGGACGCGGAAAAGGTGGCCCGGAACCTGGGCAACAGGTTCTTTCCCCATTGCCAACTGGAGCAAAGCGCCAGGCTCCCCAAAGGCATGGCCGTGAAAGTTCTCCTGGGGAAAGATCTGCTCCAACGGGATGACGTGATGGCTAATTTGAGCAACTGACCCATGACCATGAGGCCTTACCGGTTTTTGCTCTTACTGGCTTTGCCCCTCCTTCTGAGCCAATGTGCGGGTAAGCAGAACTCCGACCGCCTGCGCAAGGAATTATTGGAGCGGGAAGCCGCCATCACCGCCGCTGATCGGAAATGGGAAAAGGAGCAGATGCAGGCCGCCAAGGCGTCCCAACAATCCATCCCAGTGGATCGCCTGGAAGCCTTGGGGGAGATGGCCCTGCAAAGCCGGGATTACCAAACCTCCCTGGTCAATTTTTTGGAAATCCTCAAACAAAACCCTTCCCGTTATGATCTCCGCTACAAGGTGGGGGGCATCCTTTTCCTCACCGGGAATCTGGACGCGGCCCGGAAGGAGTTGGCCCTGGTGCTGGTGCAGCGGCCGGAAATGATGGAGGCTCACGAAGCCCTGGGTCTGGTGCACCTGGAAGAGAAAAAATACAGCCTGGCCGTGGAGGAATTCCGGCTGGTGCTGAACCAGGACCCCAAACGGATCAAGGCCCGGCATCTCCTGGGGATCACTTATCTGCAGGCGGGGCAGGACCACCGGGCCATCGCCGAATTTGAGCGGGTCTTGGGCCTGGATCCCGGCAACGTCACCAGCCTCACGGCCATGGGACAGGCTTATCTGCAACAAAAGGACTACACCCACGCCCTGGTCTATCTCAAGAAGGCCCAATCCCTGGCCCCTCAAGACCAAAAAGTCCACCGGCAACTGGGGATGGCCCTGGCCGGCCTGAAACGTTATCCCGAGGCCCTGGAGGCCTTTTCCAAGGCCGGGGACGAGGCCCAGGCTTACAACAATATCGGGGTCTACTATTTTAAGGACGGCCAGTACGAGGAGGCCGCCAAATGCTTCCAACGGGCCCTGGATCTCCGCTCCACCTTTTACCAGGAAGCCAAGACCAACCTGCAGCGGGCCCTGGAAAAGCTGCAAAAGTCCCGGAATGAGTCTTAGAGGGTTCGGGGAAAAGGGCCAGGGTCCCTAGGGACGGGGTTTCCCCGCCCTCTTCTTTTGCACTCCCCCCGCCACCACCCTCACCTCCCTTTTCCCTTCCTGGGGCAGCCCCTAATTTGCCGCGGCCCTGTTTGACATTTCTCCCCTCCCTTGATAGAAGAAGGTAAATAACGACGCAGGTGTTAGGGACCCTGGCTCCCTTAGAACCCGCGCCTCCCCTAATAATAAAGGTTGCAGTCCCCACCGGAGAGTCGGTCATGCTCATCGTCATGGATAAAGACGCCACGCCCGCCCAGATAGAGGCGGTGGTGGCCAAGATTGAGGCCCTGGGATTCGTGGCCCAGCCCATGCCCGGGGGCGAACGCACAGCCATCGGCATTCTGCGCAATCCCGGTCCGGTGGACCCGGCCCTGTTCGTGGATATGGCGGGAGTCATCCAGGCCATCCCCGTGTCCCGCCCCTATAAACTGGTAAGCCGGGAGATGAAACGGGAGGATACCGTCATCTCCTTGCCGGGCCTGGACCTGGGGCACAACCATTTTGTGGTCATGGCCGGCCCCTGCGCGGTGGAGAGCGAAACCCAGGCCCTGACCATCGCCCGGGCGGTGAAGGCCGCGGGAGCCCACATCTTCCGGGGCGGCGCCTTCAAGCCCCGGACCTCTCCTTACAGCTATCAGGGTTTGGGGCTGGAGGGGCTGAAAATTCTCCGCAAAGTGCGCCAGGAAACGGGCCTGCTCATCATCACCGAAGCCGTGGACCAGGACTCCCTGGAAATGGTGGCGGAATATACGGACATCATTCAGATCGGCACCCGGAATATGCAGAATTACACGCTGCTGCGCCATGCGGGGCATGCCGGCAAACCCGTGCTCTTAAAAAGGGGGATGTCCGCCACCCTGGAGGAATGGCTCATGGCCGCGGAGTATATTATGTCGGAGGGCAATCCCCAGGTGATTCTCTGTGAGCGTGGCATCCGGGCCATCGGCGAACACGCCCGCAACCTCCTGGACTTGGCCACCATCCCGGTAGTGCACAAGGAAAGCCATCTACCCATCGTGGTGGACCCCAGCCACGCCGCGGGCCGCCGGGATCTGGTGCCGCCCCTGGCCCGGGCCGCGGTGGCCGCGGGCTGTGACGGATTGATCATCGAGGTGCACCACGACCCGGATAAGGCCCTGTCCGACGGCGCCCAGTCCCTCTACCCCCAGCAGTTCGCGGCGCTGATGGCAGAACTTCAAAAACTGCGCCCCGGAGGCTGGCATTGAGGGAAATTTCCCTCCCCCTCCCCGGCCGGGACCAGAGCTACCAAATCATCATCGACCCGGGGCTGCGCCTGCGCCTGCCCGAGCTTCTGGCGTCCCTAAATCTCCCTTCCCGCATCTTTCTCATCACCGACACCCGGGTGGGCAGCCTTTACGGGGACCAGGCGCTGGCGGTCCTGAAGGACGGGGGCTACTCCCCTACCCTGCTCACCATTCCCCGGGGCGAAGGGGCCAAGACCTGGGCCGTGGCCGCGCGCCTGGCCCGGGAACTCCTAAGGCGGGGCGCGGACCGGGGCTCTCCCTTGATCGCCCTGGGAGGGGGCGTGGTGGGGGACCTCACCGGTTTTCTGGCCTCCATCTTCATGCGGGGACTGCCCTTCCTTCAGGTCCCCACCACCTTGCTGGCCATGGTGGACGCGGCCATCGGCGGCAAAACCGCCATCAACCTGCCGGAAGGGAAGAACCTCCTGGGCACCTTCCATCAACCCCGCCTGGTGGCCGTTGACCCCCAATTCCTCCAGACGCTTCCCCCCTCCCAGCGCCGCAACGGCCTGGCCGAGGTCCTCAAGGCCGGGTTCATCCAGGACCCGGACTTGCTAAATCACTTGGAGAGGGGGGCAAAGCGCGTTTTTCAAAATGAGGCGGAATTGACGGAGATTATTCACCGGGCCGCGGCCATCAAGGCCCGGGTGGTGGCCGCGGATGAACGTGAAGGGGGCCTGCGCCGCATCCTCAATTTCGGCCACACCCTGGGCCACGCCCTGGAGCAGGCTTCCCGGTTCCGCCTGCCCCACGGGGAGGCCGTGGCCTGGGGCATGCTGGCCGCGCTGCACCTGTCCCGGAGCCTGGCGGGCCTCTCCCCCGGAGAAGCCCGCCAGGGCCGCGACCTCATCAAGAGCCTGGGCTTAGCCCGGGCTCTGCCGCGTCTCGACTCTCAAGCCGTCCTTTCCGCCCTGACCCTGGATAAAAAGCGCCAAGCTGACAAACTGGTCTTCGTACTGCTCCGCCGCCTGGGGGAACCGGTGATCCGGGAGGACGTGCCCCTGGGGATGATTGAAGAAGCGCTGCGCGTGGAGGTCTTTGGGGGAGGGGGTTAAGTGCCGGTGGCACAGGCGTCTCGCCTGTGGACGTTAAACCCTTCCCCCAATCTCTTGCATTCAGATGTCACTCTGAACGGAGCGAAGCGGAGTGAAGAATCTAGTGGAGCGTTTCATAATTAGCTGGACATAAAATCGGGATCGGAGTGCCGGATTTGACAGGTTAAGTCCCCCTTTTCTAAAGGGGGATTTAGGGGGATTTTAAGGGCTTATAAAAATCCCCCCTGACCCCCCTTTAGAAAAGGGGGGTAAAAGACCTGCCTTTCCAGTGTCACTTTAATTTTGAAACACACCACTAGATTCTTCGCTACTCTCAGAATGACAATACTGATTCTTTGAGCCTATCTTGGCATTATGCATCCTGAAAAAATCAACCCCATGCTCCTCAAGTCCATTGGCGTGGTCAAGCGCCAGGGAAAACAAGCAATTCTGGAAATCCTCCCCCAATATGCCCAGGCCTTAGACGGCCTGGCCGGGTTTTCCCACGTCTGGGTGCTCTATTGGTTCCATGAGCACGACAACCCGGAAGAGCGGGCCACCCTCAAGGTCCACCCCCGCCGGGACCCCGCCAATCCCTTGACCGGGGTCTTCGCCACCCGGGCCCCGGTCCGGCCCAACCTCATCGGCCTCACCCCCTGCCGCATCCTCAAGGTGAGCGGCAATACCGTGGAGGTGGCGGACCTGGACGCGCATGACGGCTCCCCCATCCTGGACCTCAAGCCCTATATCCCCAAGGGCGACTCCCTCCCGGACGCGGCCACGCCGGATTGGGTGAAGAAGCTGAGACCTGAGTAACTGGTGCGAAAAATAGGCCTCACGCAAAGGCGCAAAGTAAGACGCGAATATAATTAGAAATGGAAGGTGCGCCCTTCGCACCTAATTTCCTATATAAACCAATAAGTTAATGTAGGATGGGCACTGCCCACCAATTCATCTAGAGCTTGGAACTTTTTCGACGCCGCGACTACGGCTCACTGAGGGCCGCCAGCAGCCCCGCCGCGGCCTTCAGGCCCCAGGGCAGCGAGGCCTCGTCCGGGTTGAACTCCGGGGAATGCAGGGCCTGGGCCTTGCCCCCGGGAGGACGCACCCCCAGGAAGAAGTAAAAGGCCGGAACCCGGGCCGCGAAATAGGAGAAATCCTCGCTGCCCATGGCCGGTTGATGCTGTTTGAGGCGGTTTTTCCCCAAGATCCGGGCCAGGATCTCCACGGCCCGGGCGCTCAAGCGGGGGGCATTTTTCAGGACGGGATAGGTGGGCTGGAAATCAAGCTCGATGGCCGCGCCGCTCCCCTGGGCCAGCCCCGCCATCTGCCGCTGCAGCCCCTGGACCACGTCTTGGCGCACGGACTCCTGTAAGTACCGGAAACTCCCATCTAACTCCACCCGGTCCGCCAGGATATTGAAGCGGTTCCCCCCGGTGATGCGGCCGAAGGTGAGGACCAGGGGGTGCCGGGTATCGATCTTTTGGACCAGAAAGCTCTGGATTTGCACTAAGGCCTGGGCGCTGATGAGAATGGGGTCCACCCCCCGGTGGGGGGTGGCGCCGTGGGCCGCCTTGCCGGTAATGGTCAGCAAGACCCGGTCCGCCCCGGCCATGACCACCTCCGGACTGTGGCGGATCACGCCCACGTCCAGATTCGGAGCCACGTGGAGGGCCAGGATGGCGTCCACAGGGGGGTCTTTAAGAACCCCCGCGGCCACCATACCCTGGGCCCCGGATTTATCCCCCCGGGGCGGGCCTTCTTCCGCGGGTTGAAAAATAAAACGAAACCGCCCCGCCAGGCGGTCCTTAAAGCCGCTGAGCAGCCGGGCCGCGGCCAGGCCGATACTCATATGAAAATCATGGCCGCAGGCGTGCATCACCCCCGGCACTTGGGAACACCAGGGAGATTCCACCTTCTCCTCCAGGGGCAGGGCGTCCATATCCGCGCGCCAGGCCACGGTCTTCCCGGGCCGGGCTCCCGTCAGAGTGCCCACCACCCCATGGCCGGCGATGCCGGTTACCACCTCCAGGCCCAGGTCCCGGAGATACGCGGCCACCACCCCGGCGGTGCGCTCCTCCTGATGGGACAGCTCCGGGTATTGATGGAACTCCCGGCGCAGTCTGACAAGCTCCTCCGTCAAGTTCTCAGCCTGATCCACAATTTCTTTGAGCAATTCCATGATGCGCCCATTCTAACGCGGCCTCGCCTGGGGAGAAAGGAAATTATTGAGTTTGGGGGGGGGGCCGGGAGGGTTAAGCTGTCAGCTTGCAGCCAGCAGCTTCAAGAGCAACAAATCGAGGTCCTTTTACCCATCCATATATCATTAAATGTAATGGTCAGAAATTGATCAAACAGTCTCTTACAGTCTCTTAATCCAATTTTTATAATATTTGACATGCGTTATTTCCGAGTTCTGCCATGCTGGCCTCCCACCAAAACCACATTCTTATTCTCAAATCATATCTGTACTTAATTGATTTTTCACAGAAGTTTCTTTTTTGGCAAGTGATACTCTATTTCCCCTTCCTCATAAAAAAGACAGGGTCATCTTTGACCCTGCCCTGAGATTATATGTTAATAATCGCGGCTCGGCAAAATACCCCACAAGCCTCCGTCATCCGACCAGCCCCGGGAATCCCGAGCCTAAAGGCAAGATTGTGCCCTGCAGCAGGTACTTACCAATATCGCTGAGAAGAAAACCGGACTCAACTCCGTTAACGACGAAATCGTCGCTCGGCTGTGGGAGCGGTGTGAGTTCTAAGGCAGTAGTCAGGGGTCAGTGGCAAGTTTAAGGAAACTTAGCTCAGTTTGGTGTATTTGAAGGTATCTCGAGAAATGGACAGGTTACACAAGAACTCTGCCCCTCCCACCACTTCTTTTTGTGGGGTTGTAAAAGGCGAGGCCCCTTACTAACGTAAGAGCGAGTGTAATTCTAAGGCCATTAATCCCGTTTTCGCAACCCCTCCTTTATTTTCTGGCTGATGGGGAATGATCTCGGTTTCTTATCAGCCCCCGTAATTTCCAAGGTGGCGATTCTGGTATCATAGGGAAGCAAAATCTCAATGGCGCCCTTCTCTATGAGTTTCTCATGCTTGCCTTTGCCGGCCTCCAAATCGCAACTTCTCGCTAACATTGGATCGGCTGTGGAATAGCGTCCCAGTTCTTTCCCTTCCGAGTCTTTATAAACCACGGTCACCGCCCCTCCGGCTTTCGGGCGATAGGGCATCTTACCGGGCCGGACTTGCACCGGCTGAGAAGAAATCTGTAGTTTTTTATTCACTATGTCGAAAAAAACCGCTATATGCTGCCGATTTTTATCCTTGAAATACTCTGGGTTGAACGCCGGAGTCTTAGTTTCCACTTTCGTTCGTTCTTCTTCGTGCTTGTATTCTGAATAACCTTCACATCCATGAAAAAAAAGGAGCATAGCCGGTATTATCAACAATAATTGATTAATTTTTCTCTTTTTCATGTCCGGTTCTCCCATTTAGTGAATAGCGTTGTCCACGATGGAATATACAACCCGATCAGTGCATGGGTCATCGTAGTTGTTTCGATTAAGTCCAGAGGTTTTCATTTGGCAGGAATCGAGGCATATTTTGTACCAAGCGTCACTGCTGCAGATCTGTCTGGCATCAGCAGCGGTCTTGTGGCGGGATGGCGCATCCGCCTGAGCCGCAGCCAGGGTGGACCAGTTATTGGGAAGTTTAGCAGCCTGCCAATGAGCGCCGCCGCAATATTCGTCGGCCAGTTCGAACATGGCATGGCCCCCCTCGTGCATCATGGTCCCGCGATTCTGCTGTTCGGTGGAAAAGAGGCCGCCGCTTGCATAATCCCGCAAATCATTCTGGTGCATGAGAACCTTTACTTCTGCAAAGCTAAGATTGGCCCAGTTGGTTGGAACCTGGTGTGAACCGTCTATAGCAATGCGGTCATAATCTGTGGCATGACCGGTATGAGGATTAATGTAAAAATTGAATTGGCGAATCCAGAGCTTTATGGACGGTTCTGCGAAAACTGAGTCCTTTATCATTTTCCTGCAATGACCATAGAAGGTGTTCATATTGGTGATGTCTGTGTCAGGAATGAATACAATATCGAAAACATGGTCGACATCTCCCTGTACAAATACTGGCGCGGGCTGATCCGTTACCGGGTAAGGGCGAATAGCGAAAGTGACGTAATGGGATCGGGTATTATTCTTGCCGTTTGTCATCAAGAATCGGTAACGCACCAGTTTGTTGGCAGAGTAGCCGTTGGTCTTGGTATAAGAGACTGTAGTAGATGTGGGTTTGTTCGAAAGATTCCATTCCTTCAATAAGGTCTCCGTGCCGGGGGTAACAGTCCCTGCCGAATTTATTGACGACACAGTTTCATATAATTTGATATTGGCTACTCCGTTACCGGAGGTCGCCTCAAGAGTGTAGGTGACATTTTCTCCGCTAGTAGGATAGATAGGGTCATGCATCGGATACGTACTACCAATGCAGCCTGATAAAACGAAACATAAGGCTACCCAAAAAAATGGAAGTGCCCTGCGATACATAACTCACCTCCTGGGGATGTCTTATTTACCCAAAATCTATCTGAAGGATTTATCGAAAACTGTAAAAATTTAATAGTAATTCAATCGATAATTTTTATATATGATATTAAGCCAGATTGTCAACAATTTTGCGTAAATATCAATAAACAAACCTGAATATTTGAAATTTTTAAACTTTTAACTTTGAACCAAAAGCTGAAAACTGATAGCTGACCGCTGACCGCTTAATGGCCCCCTTCCCCCCGGCAGCTAATCTCCCCTCTCTCCCCCAACTCCCCCCTAACTTCGAAGGTGGGGCCCAGGAATTGTTCAATGACCCAGAGGTTGGTGAGGAGGTGGAGGGTGATCTCCGGGGTGATCAAGCTGGAAGGTCCCCGGGCCCGGGCCAGGTAGAGGACGATCTGGTCCGCCAGGTGCCGGTCCACTGCGGCCCGGCGGTCTTGGAAGGTAAGGAACGCGTCCGCGGCTTCGTCGGCCACTTTCTCTGCGGGTTTGCCCCGGGCCCCCAGGGCGTCGAACCCGGCCCGGGGCCCCCAGAGGAAGACCAGGCTGCCGGGGTCCAGCCCTCCCGCCTGGATGAGGTCCACGGGCAGGTCCTCCCCCAGGCGGGCCTGGAGGCGCGCCGCCTGGCGGCGGGCCACGTGCTCCGGCAATTTGGAGGCGGCGGAGATAGCCCGGAAGTCCCGGTAATCCGGGGGCGTGCGCCATTCCACCCCAGAGAGAATGGGAGCCGGGAAGATGTCCAGGCGCACCTCCCCCCCGCCCCGGGGATACCAACCCCAGCGGTTCAGCGTCATCTTCACCTTCGCCCCCAACTGGGCCAAGGCCGGAAGAAAAACGTGGGAAAGGTAATGGGCCGGGGGGCTCCAGGGCACGTGGGTCCCGCCCCGGAGGGTCAGGCTGGAAGGCTGGCTTGCCGCAATGAGCGGCGGCAGGAGGGCCTGGGCCAGGAGGGTGACGGAGCCAGCGCTGCCGGTTTTCTCCGCCACGTCAAAAAGATAGTTACCCGGCCGGGGCCGACGGGGCTGGAAGGTCACCTCCCGGCTGTGCAACTCCGCGCCCGCGACCTCGGCCCGGGTGATCCGGGCCAGGGCCAGCACCCCGGTGAGATGCTGGGGTCTCAACCCGGGTTTGGCCCGGCCTGCGCGGATGTTGGCAATATGGACCGGCTGCTCCAGGGTGGCGGCCAGAGAAAGGGCGGTGCGCAAAATCTGCCCGCCCCCTTCTCCGTATGAGCCGTCAAGATGGAGCATTACTAGTCCAGAATGAAAATCACCTCGAATCTGACGCGGTAAGCGGCGATTTTATTATCTTTAACAGCTACCCGTTTTTCCAGGATGCGCAGGCCGGTGATACCCCGCAGGGTCTCCGTGGCCCTTTTAAAGCCCACCTGGAGAGCATCCTGAAAGCTGACCGGGGATTCGGCAATGGCCTGGGTCACTCTCGCTACCTGATGCGGCATGGTCATCCCCTCCTTAATTGCTCTGGGCGGCCTTATTCCAGAATGAAAATCACTTCCAGCTTCACCCGGTAAGTGGCGATCTTATTGTCCTTGACGGACACCCGCTCTTCCACAACGCGCAATCCGGTGATCCCCCGCAAGGTCTTGGCGGCCCGGGCGAACCCCACTTTCACGGCATCCTCGAAGCTCTTGGGGGATTCGGCGATGATATGGGTGATTCTGGCCACGTTGGTTGACATAATCCGCCTCCTTGGTTTTGGTCGGCTGCGGAGCCACGCCCGAAATCCTAACGCGGCAACCCCCAGTCCCAGGTTTTCTTTATAATAAGTTCGATTAGCCGGGATGCAAGTGCCTCTTTTCCCAAGAATACCGGATTTGCCCGGCTATTTTCCCCGCCTGCGCCAAAGTTATTCCGGGCACAGCGACTTATGCCCTTACTCTTAGCTTTGAACCTTGAACTTTGAACTTTGAACTAAATTTTTTGATATTTGATG
>Ga0299912_10000481_pt1 | contig 33990 bp, 49 predicted proteins | sample RVTome_2_FD_207667 | JGI IMG/M metagenome (GOLD analysis project Ga0299912, IMG submission 207667) | Soil microbial communities from uranium-contaminated site in the Upper Colorado River Basin, Wyoming, United States - RVT95D214 (version 2) ... | reverse complement strand
CCACAGAAAACAAGGAAATTCTTTTTCTTTTTCATAAATTCAACTATTTTGTCCGCAGCCCAAGTTGGGAGAGCTGTTCTAGCCATCGTTGCTCCGACATAGCGTTGTCCGAAGATTCTTTCTTGGGCGCTATGGATTTGTCCTTCGTATATGATTTTTCCTTTTGACATTTTTTATCCTGTGTTTTTCTTGTTATTGTTTCGCTGTTAGCGCTATTCCTAATGTTTTTGATTGTTCCCTCGATAAATCGATAGGCATCTCGTATTGGTCCTTTATATGCAACTAGCACATCCCACGCCTGGCTTATTTCTTCGGCCCGCCAGTTCATTTTCTTTTGCACGGCGAACGTAAACACGTCTTGGATCGATAACTCGAAATTTGAGCCGTTTGGGTGCGTTTTAACGCATCTTGTGATTTGCTGATCAAGATCAACAGCCGAAGGCGTTGGTTTTTCTGCTTGCTGAATTTCTTTTTCTTGCTCTTGAGGCAAAGAGTTATGAACAACTTCAACAGAAAGATTTTCTTTCGCGAGAGGCGCAACAGGCGCCGGTTCGCTACAAACAATTGTTGTTGTATCTTGTGTTTTAGTATGTGGTATAGCTTGGTTGGAATCAACCATCGAGTGGTTAGAATCAACCATCGTAAACATTTTTTGACAGATCTCATCCGAAAGTGTGTACCAGATGGTTTTGTCCATTTTTCTTTTATTGAAGTCTCCTTTGATCAGAATTCCTAGACATTCTAATTTTTTTATCAATTTACGAATGTTTTGACGTGACCAATAAGGGAAATGTGCCATGATCTCTTTTTGCGTCTGATAGGTCCAATATTTCCCTTGGTGAAAATTCTTTTTCATCTTCGCATTAAATTTAACCCAATACGAAAAATGGGCTACAAGTATCGCTAAATCAACACTCTTAAGTTGTGTCGCTATATCAATATCAAATGAATGGTGTGTAGAAGGATAATTTTTTGTATTCATAACTTGTTACTCCTGTGAGTGTTGCGAACGCATCTCAGAGAGGAGCACAAAAACGATGTCAATAAATTTATACTGTTGTATAAAAAGATCAGACGTGCTAATATCTTCTATGTTGTTAGAAGATTTGACTATCGTTTTTGTGTTTCCTCCAAAGTACACATTCATGTTGCCCTTGTAAAGAGTCTAAGCTTTACAAGGGTTTTTTTTATTTGATCACGACATTACGCTTGCAGCCGATTATCTTCAAACTCTTTTTTGTCCGGCCAATCGCCATACGCAACTTCTCCGCCTGTAGCTTTCTCAATAATGAGTTTCAGTTTATCTCCAGGAAGTATAAATCCTCCTGTAATTTGTCTAAGATACCCAGGGTCGTAATTAACGATTCTCGCAAATACAGACGCCTTCATTCTTTTTTTGTGTAAATAATCCCTTAAATCCATATAGGCCTCCCTTTTTAATAAATAACATTATTTTTTATCCCATGTTTTAACGCAAGTGTAAAATTATTACTTACACTCTATTTTCCAATATTCACCCTTTTCCTTGCGATATTTCTCTAAATCAACGCTTTTCAGCTCCTCAATCATAGAATAATCTACATATCCCGACTTAATTACTTTTGTGACGGTGATCCCAAAACCCTTGGTATTTTCATTCTCGCAGTATTCTATAATCGCTTTTTTCAATTCGTCTTCTCTATCGGCTAAATTCTTTTTTGACACCTGCAATAGCTGCCAATTAAACGCCAGTTCTTTAAAAACTGGGTTGTCTATTGTGATGTATTCCTTTTTTAGGCTTTTCCTATGCACCTCATCAATCTCAGGCCCCTCCTCCATATCCATGCAATAGTGAAATTTCCTATGCTCTACTAGCATTTTGCTAATATATGCTTCGTCTCTTTCGACGATCGAATAAATCGTTTCCCCTGAGTTATGCGATACATAATAAATCTCCTGCATCCCTGTGACCAATAGAGCATGCTGAAGCTGCGGATAGTATTTATCCGGAATAATACCCCTCCTTACTCCCTCATGCTCTGCTCTTGTTCCGCATTTTATCTCTATCAAAATATCGTTATACTCATCATATCCATCCGAGCTATATGATAAGAATTCAATAGTGTCATGCACAAAAACATGAGGAATTAGCCTACAAAACAACCTATCTTCGATATCTGCACGCACAAACTTCTCTAGATCGGAGCCCCTTCGCATCGGCGAATTCGCAGCTTTAGGCTCACTAATACCAACCTTCTCTTGCCATAGCTCCCAACGCGTTTTATATGGACTCACACCCATAATGATGGGGGCATCGCTGCCCCCTATATGTTCCTTTCTAAAAGCATGCCATTCGGCACTTCCTTGCTCGACATTAATGATTTTCATACAGTTATAACCTCTCCTGATTCAGATCTTACAAGCTGCTCTTGTATTTTTTTTTCCAGGTTTTTTGTTAATCGTAGAAACAGCTCACGAGGCAGTAGTTTAAAATCTGAGATTCTTTTTGTAGCCGTCAGAAATTTAACAAGATCTTCTCGACCATTTTCAATTTGATCTAGCTGTCTATTTAATATTTCCAACTGCTCACTGGATATTAGTTCCTCCATTTTCACTACTTGATTAGACTCTTGTAAAGGCACGATCTTTGCCTCAGCTTGCTGCATCTCGTCATCACTATAAAGCCCGCTCATTTCAGCCGGAAAAGCTTTTCTTAACGCGATAGCTTCAGCACATTTAGCGGTCATTGTGTGTTGCATTTTTTTCCAAAATGGATTATTCGGTTGAATATATTCTCGCACAAGTGCTGTCGCTGAAATATCATGCCATGTTCCGTCGTGAGTCATTTTTTTTATATATGATGTTGCCGAAATCAAGTCGCCTTTTTCGTCATATGTAAAAGTAGACTCTTTGCCAGGGCTATATTTATGCGTCCTATCGGCAATTAACCTCATCCCATCTATCGACGTTTGAATAGTTCGAGTACCACCACGAGGAATTGAGTAAATTTGCTTCATGAATGGGTCTAATCCTGTTTTCTTACACACGTGTAAGAATAACTGGAACTCATCGTTTGATGAACCCTTGCATACCGTATTCTTTAGAAGATCTAACTTCTCTTGCGAGAAGTCGACTGGCATATGGTCTATTTTCTGTAGTGCTGATGTCATATTATTTTCCCTCGTCTTGTATTAATTTTTGTATGTGCTGGTTAAAGTGATGTTTTACTTTTTCGTACAGTCCTGTAAATTGGTCTGCCTTCTTCTCGTTTTTATCCCGGAAAAACTTCACGACCTCCAATAAGTCCTCAAAATCTTTTTCCTGTAAATTCATCTGAATCATACTTTCCTCACAATTGTTGGAAGCACGTTAGGCATTTTTTTGCTCATCACGATTTGATCCGCTAACATGTCATACATCTCACTAACGATATTATCTACGTCAATTTGTGAGATTTCTGTCGTCTGCCTATACAGTACATCTAACAAATCTTGAAAGCTCTCTTCTATACACTCTAATCTCTTCATTGCATCACGATTAGATGCATTATCAAGCTCTTCACGCTTAGCATCATATTCCGTATAATCATATAAATCGTATCTGTTAAACATTTCTCTTCCTCTTTAATTTTTTATCGGTTAATTTGAGGACCGCATATCGAGTCCTTTTGTTGAGAGCTCACATTTCCCGATGTGGGCTCTTTTTTATTTAGCACAAGTTTCTCATAAGGTGTATATAAATTTTTTAAATCTATATCAACATTCACTAACAATCACCTCTTGGTTGTCGAGGATGAATAAAAACTTTCAAAACATCTTGCTGACTCTTGGTCCGCTATCATCATCGCAAGACTTGCTCGCTTCGATACCATAAATATAACACATCATCTAATTTAACGCAACAAAAACAATGGAAATATAACGATATTTTCGTAACACACTGAAAATATAAGGTTTATGGAAAAAAACTCAAAACAAAGAAAATATTTACACTAAATCTCTGCCATTCATATAGTTAAAATAAATTTACTTTACAATTATAGTGATATGGCACGACTGTTGAAGAATTAAAATCGATTGATCTTGAAAAATATCGCAAGAATCACTCAGAATACTGGAAGATAGATATACTTAAATAAATATATGTCATACAAAAAAGCTCCTGAAAATCCTAATTATGAAATCGATTGGAGTTTTGTAGAAATGCTTATAGTAAAAGGAAGTACTGGAGTTCAAGTAGCTGGTAGACTTGGTATTCCACCAGCCACTTTGTATGATAGGTGTGCTATCGAAAACAATTCTGGGTTTTCTGCGTATGCGCAGAGTAAAAGAGCTCGCGGAGAAAGCTATTTGTGTGAACGGCAGTTTGATAAGGCAATGGGGATCACAGAGAAAGGAAATGATAAAATGCTATTGCGTCTGGGGGAATGGCGGTTGGGACAAGGAAATGGTAAGAATACCCCTAAGGAATCGAATGTATCTAATCTAGCTGATCTTAAGAAAAGCATAGAGCTAGGAGAGGTATCTCAGATTGATAACATCTAAAGCTTGGCGTCTCAATAACTTATATCGCATTGTGGACCGTAACGGCAATAGCATCCCTTTCAAATGTAATGGCGTCCAGTCAGATGTCTTAGAGCATTTACACACACGTAATATCATCCTCAAGGCTAGACAGTTGGGCATGAGCACATTTGCAGTTCTTTACCTGCTCGATGAAATTTTGTTCAACACCAACATAGCCGGCGGGATTGTTTCCTACTCTTTAGAGCACGCACAGCATATCTTTAAGAAGATCATTGGCCATGCCCTAGATACATTTCCGGAAAAACTCAAACCCTTGCTAGGCATCACGCAGCGATCAGCAAGAGAGATCACTTTTAACAATGGCTCGAGTTTACGTGTCGACACTACTCTGCGCGGAGGATCTTATCCTCTTGTGCTTGTCTCCGAGTTCGGCAAAACTTGCGCTAGAAACCCACAGAAAGCCGAAGAGGTTATCACGGGTACTCTGCAAGCAGTCCCTAGAGATGGACGCGTAATCATAGAGAGCACAGGGGAGGGGAATAGCGGGTTCTTCGCAGAAATGGTCATGGAGGCGTCTAGAAGGGGAAATGAGGATCTATCGGCTCTGGACTATAAGTTATTCTTTTATCCATGGATGATGGAGCCCACGTATACACTGCAAGATAAAGTGACGTATAATGTATCGATGACAGACTATTTCAACGCTCTTGAGAAAGATCTCAGCGTCACTATTACGCAGCAGCAACGCAATTGGTATGCGGTTCAGACGAAAGTTCTCGGGGATAAAATCAAGCAAGAGTTTCCGAGCACTGTCAAGGAGTCATTTCTTTCGTCATCAGACGCGTACTACTTCGCTCAAGCAATCGAGGAGGCCTACCAGTCAAATAGATGCCTCTATACGCCGTTATACGACGCATTGTTACCGGTATACGTTGCAATGGATATTGGAGTCAACGATCTCACGGTCATGGTATTTTTCCAGATCGCTCATGGTGAGATACGCGTGATAGACTACTATGAGGACAAAAACAAGGGCGTAGATTTTTACGCAAAGTATTTACTACAGGATAAAAAATACTTATATAGCACAATATTTCTCCCTCATGACTCTGCTAAAAGAGATGCTATCGTAGTAGAGAACACCTATGAGCGAGACTTCCGACGCTTGTTTGCAGGAACAGGGACAAAATTCCATATCCTTAAACGCATGGATAAACAGTTGCAGATATCCCATGCTAAAATAGCGTCGTATCGTTGCGTGTTTAACGTTAACAGAGTAAAACCTTTTCTTGATCAAGTCATGAAGTATAGAAAAAAATGGAATGAACCGACAGGTCGATATTTAGATGAGCCACTACATGATGTATCGTCTAACTATGCCGATTGTTTTATGTACATGACGCAAGCAGTGTCGCACCTCGAAACAGTATCCAATCTAGGAGGCGCTTTAGAAAAGCATAAGCAGATCGTAGAAAACAGATCAAAACGAGTTATATAGGTTTTTTCGTAAAATCAACAAATAATATTGCCGTCTCGGCGTGTAACATATATTTTAGTTTTTAATATATGGAACATGCATGCTTAATGACAATGATATTAGATCGGAATTCCAAGAAAACTATCGATACGCACACGACTATTGGGCTCCATTTGTAAAAGATGCGCAGGTTTATACTCTTGCAGCATCGGGATATACTTGGTCAGATGATGAGCGCAAAGCCCTGATAAAAGAGGGGAGAGAGCCACTAGAATTTAACATCATCCGCAGGCCATTGCAATTCTTCTCGGGCTATCTCAGAGATAATATCAATCAGATTATCTACTCGCCAGTCGAAGGATCAGATCAAAAGACAGCCGACCAGTTCACAAAGCTCTCTTATTACATCTGGGATAAGGGCCAAGGATATCCGCAGTTTCTAGACGCATGCGATGAGGGTTTCAAGTCAGGAATAGCCCTTGCAGGCATTCAGATGGACTACTCAAAGGATTTTGTTAACGGCGATATTTCATTCTACAAACGTACATACAATTCATTCTATTTAGACCCCACATTTGAGAGCATAGATCTACGCGATTGTGCGTTTGGTATCACCCGTGATCTAGTCTCTAAGCAATACACAAAGCAGCTTTTGCCGTTTGTCGATCCTAAGCATATTGATGATATTACAATGGGTTATCGCGATGACAAGTTTATGCAATATCATCCTCAATTTACAACATTTAGCCGTAACCGCAATTTGCTTGCTTATGACCAGTACTATAAGCGCATCACAAAAACTCGCAAGTTTTTAGTCGACATGAAGTCCGCTTTCTATAGAGACATCACAGACCTACCTAAAGCCGATATTGACAAGCTGAAACTTGGAATCAGACGCTTCGACGAAATGCGTGTAAGAGCAGAAGAGAATGGAATAGATTCGGAGGATATTCCAGAGATCGAAATAAGAAGTGTAGAGCGTGGTTTTGTTGAGCTGAATATCATGCTCAATGGCGAGAGAGTCTATGTCGGCGAAGATAAAACAGGCATCAATCAGACCTATCCGTTTGTGCCTATCATCTGCTACATGGAACCATCAATCTGGATGGCCTCACAGCGTATACAAGGCATTGCGTCATGTAACTGGTCGGCTCAGCGTCAATTTAACAAGCGCCACATGAAAATCATCGATATGATGGATTCCGATATTTCGACGGGGTTCAAATATCTCATTGGCTCTGTAGCAGATCCGCAAGACCTACAGCAATCTGGCCAAGGTAAAATCATTGGGATAGATCCAGAGAATGCGCCCCAAGGCCTTGATTCTGTTCAGCAGCTTACTGGTGGTGGTGCTAATCCTGCACTAATCGCATATCAAGAAGTTCTTGATAAACTCACTCTGACACTGTCAAACGTTAATGAAAGCTCGATGGGTATCGATGAGAAAGGTAATACTCAAGTCTCTGGAAGACTAGCCCAGGTTCGTATTGCACAAGGATTAAGGGGCAATCGTAAGATTTTTGATAACGTCGAAACGGCTCAGCAAGTACTTGGTGGCCTTATTCTTAAGTGCATCCAGACGCACTATCCTCCTGGAAAAGTCGAAAGGATACTCGCAGAGCAACCCACGGATCAATTCTACGAAAACGAATTTGAGCAGTACGACGCAGTGATTAAAGAAGGTGTCAGATCCAAATCTCAGAAAGATGCGTACTACTATGAACTCGTCAATCTTAAGAAAGATGGCATTGTTGATGTGCCTCAATCTGAAATTGTTAAAGCTCTCTCTATGGCTGGCCTTAGCGAACTTGAAGAGTCTATTAAAGCTCAAGAAGAGGGAATGGCTAAGCAAGCAGCTAAGATAGATGCTATAGAACAACAAAAGCTTGAACTCGGAAACGCACAGAAAGAGCAGATGATTGCGTTAGCGCAAGAAAGACGTGCTAGGGTAGTTGCTGATCTATCACTTAGCCAGGAAAGAGCATCTGAAGCCGAAGAGAATAGAGCGCAAGCCGCTCTTGCTCGAGCTAAGACAATCACAGAAATAGCAGCCATGAAAGACGACAGGATTCTAAAAGTGCTTGAATTTGTCAACATGATGGAGCAGCAAGAGACTGCTGATCGTCAATTTATCGATCAAACAATACATGCTCAATCCGATCTAATTAATTCAGAAACGCAAGGATCATCCGAGCATATGCAGATGCAGCAAATGCAGCAGATGCAACAAGATCAATCACAAATAATGCAAGGCTTTAACCAAGGAGGTTAGTATGGCTAAAGGACAATCAAGCGGTGGGGCTTTTATGAATAACGCAAAGGGCGTCTGTTCGTATAAAGATAATCCCATGAAGATGGCAAGACAAGTGAAACCCGAATGTGGTCCCGGCATGAATGCTGACCAGAAAAAGGCAAACGGATTGCTACAGAAAGCGCAGAAGCAACAAGACTCTTTACGTGGTATGAGTGGGATGTAAACGGTGATATTTAATATGACAACTTCTACACAAAATCATAAGGTTTTTGATTTCATTATTAGATCTATCATGATCAATATGATGAACGTCAAGATTTTTTATCTTGTTACAAAAATAACATTTATTTGGAAAGTTTTGAAGCGCTTTTTCTCTATAAAAAGTAATTTCATTAGTAATTTTTCCTTTAAACATGCAGGCATGAGAACAATAAATGTTTGGTCTGTTTTTGTTCTTGTTTTTGGATTTTACAAAAGAAAAATTAACGGTACAAATAACGCATTTTTTTGTGACAGTTGTGTTAAGTTTTATAAGTTTATATTTACATTCCTTAGAGCAACAAATTTTATTAGTTTTCTTAATTCTATAAGGATGAACGTAAAAATTCTTGTGGCAAATTGGACAAGAAATATTGGGTTTATCTACAAGAGGTCTTCCTATTTTATTCATGCAAATAATCTTCGTCAAAAAAGGAGATGTTGTCAATGAAAATGATGCTGGATCCCATTAGCAATTTAATTTTGCCAGTAAAATTCTACGAGGAGAAAAACTCGTTAAAAAAATCTATAGAATCAATTGTAGATAAGGTTTTAAGAGAAGTTAAAAATCAAGACACCTATTACATAAATTTACACGCAAAATTTAACCCTAATGATCCGTCTGAATTTATGATGGATACACCTAGAATTACATTGAGATTACCACCATTTACAAGTAATCAGCTTGTTTATTGGGTCGATCCAAAAAAAGGAATATGCGAACTACTGTGGATGGTAGCACCCAAGAAAAAGGGTGAAAAGCTCCACGTGGAATTTAATACAAAAGGTGTCGCTTACCTACAGGCAAAAAGCGCAATGCCGTCATAAAGGCATGCCCTCATAGAGGCTTAATTCTATGCAGTTATAAAATACGGAGATAATTATGAATGAAGAAGAGGACACCGTAGCACCTCAAAATGCTGTGCAGGCTATTGAATCTATAGAACCGATAGAAGTTGGTGAAGTGGTTCAAGAGCAAGAAAATACTCAAGCAGTTGATAGAGAGACTCAAACGCAAGTTCCTCTTTCAGCGCTACAAAAAGAGCGCAAGAAACGTCAGGAATTAGAATTAGAACTTCAGTGGGAGAGGCAAAGGCAAGCACAATTGCAGACCCAACAACCACAACAGGAAGATAACTCTAGGTATGAGTCTGCAACGCGTGAAGATTTGAGTAAGGCACAGAATGAAATTGTAAGGGTAGTAGAAGAGAAATCTTGGATAAAAAACAACCCAGAAAAATATGAAAAATTAAATGAATATTTACCAGATTTTTTAAAACAAAGACCTAATCTAGCATCTGCTATAAACTCCGCTACAAATAGATATGAAGAGGCCTACACATTGATGGAAGCATTAACGCCAAAACAGCAGCAGCAACTTAAAGTTACCCCTAAGAAAAAAGAAGCTCCAAATTCTCCTGGTGGTATCCCAAAGGCTGCCGCTTTAAATCAAGCCGTTGATGTGATGACAATGTCAGACTCTGAATTTTCCGCTTGGAGGAGTTCGCAGAAGAAGCGTAGATAGGCATAAGGAAAAATTATGTCGATTACAACAACCTCGGGATATGGCTCGATGGCTGATAGATGGGCACACCGTGCACTTCTACAGAGATCAAAGCCTCGATGTGTTCACAATCTTTTTGGTCGTGCTTTTAGCCTTCCACAGAAAAATACTGATACAATGGCCTTTAGACGCCAGGAGAACTTGAATTCTGATCCTGTAGTGCTTTCGCAAGATGCTGATCCAGCGCCTGAGCAAGTACAAAAGTTTGACATCAACGTTACCGTGCAAGAATTCGGTAAAGTTGTGTTGCTTGGCCGAAAAGTATTGCTGGTTGTAGAGGATGATACTGCCTCAGAGACAGCAGACAACCTTTCTCAGTGCATGCACACTATGCTAGATAAGGTAACGCGTGATGTTTGGGACGCTTCAGTTCCCCAAATCTCATGTCTGAATGGTATCAACGGTAATGCTATCACAGAGTTAACTCAGACTGATGTTAACCGTGCTATTCAGTATTTGGATGATAATGACACCGAGAAGATGACTCCAACTATTGAAGGGACTTCACGTTTTGGAACTGGTCCTGTGGAAAGTGGTTTTTGGGTTACTGCACACGTGAATTTGAAACCGGACATCCGAAATTTAGATGCATTCGTTCCTACCTCTCAATATGGTTCTCAAGAGCCAGTATTGCAGGCTGAGTTCGGCGCAACTGACGAAGCTCGTTGGGTCACGTCTACACTAGTTAAGTTCTCTAGTGCAAATCCTCCAGTTTATAACAACACATTCGTTGGTGCCAATGCCTACGGCTATGTTGGTATCGATGAAGTCTCTACAGAAATGATCTTGAAGCCTCTTGGTTTTAACGACTATCTGAACCGTTTTCAATCAATGGGCTTTACAGCATGGTTTAACGCTGCAATTCTCGATGATTCCCATATCGTAACTTTACTTTCAACGAAGGGGTAATCTATGTCAGATCTATTCATGGGTCAAACGATGACCGAGTTTTACAAGTTTATATCGGCCGGGACAGCGCATACATTTGCGTTCAATTTTCAGCCTGATAAAGTTGTATTCAATAATATTACGGATTGGGTTGCTACAGCAGGCGGATTTCCTATTTCTGTATGGTTTAGAGACCAAACAGCGGCAGGTGATGCATATCAACACAAGGTTATTGATTCAGCAGCTGCACAATCTTTTAACTTTGTAACAGAAGCGACAAACGGTTTCACAGTAGCAGATACATCAGGTGGACAAGCTAGTTCCCATAAACTAATAGATGCTATCTCAGCAGCCGATCCTTGTGTTGTCAGTACATCTACAGCACATGGATTCCAAACTAATCAAGTCGTAAGAATTACAGACCTTGGAAATGTTGGAGTTACAGATCGTGGGATGGCTCAACTCAATAACAATAGATATAGGATCGTTGTTATTGATAGTGATGATTTTTCGCTGAAGGACGTTATTACAGGAGAGCCAATAGACTCCACAGCATTTACAGCATATGTAAGTGGTGGTCGTGTAACACTTGAGACTCATGTGATAAGCCTGAATAATCCTCAAGTAACACCGTATAGTAACGCAAATCCATATGATCCGAACCCATTCCAATATGATCCGATCACGTATCAATTAACAGCTGGGAGCGCGGTAATGGGTACAGATGGCGATATATTCAATATCGAAGTCTATAAATGGGGAAGGATTGTTGATCTTGGCGATTTACTAACCTAATAATTGATGGGTAGGGGTGATTTGTCCCTACCCTGATAGGAATATATGGAAGAGTTGAAATTTAAGTGTACAAAGTGTGGCGCCTGCTGTCGTAAAGCAGGCGAATTAGGTGTTATGCCACAACGCGAAGATGGTGCATGCGTATACCTAGACGAATCTAATAGATGTAAAATCTATGAAACCCGTCCTGACCTATGCAATGTGAAAAAGATGTATGAGCTGCGCAAGGATAAGATGAAAATCACTGAGAAAGAGTACTACAGATTCAGTAATTTTCATTGCAATCAGTTCATGAAGGAATATGGGATTGATGAATCTTACATGATCGATTTAAACAGTTATGGGATGTAGCAAACATGGGACAAATACCACGACGAGCAGATATTTCAGATATCACGAATGAGCTTCCATGCGTTGTAACTACCGTGGAAGATCACGAATACTCTAACTATGATTTTGTGCGTCTTACTGATTTAAATGGAGCGATGCCTGTCGCAAGAGGGGAGGACCCTCTTAACAATTATAAGTTTAGGATTATTGTAACAGGATCAACAACCTTTTATCTTCAAGATCCTATTACTTTCAAGCCCATAGACTCAACAAATTACCCTCCATATGTTGAGGGGGGATATTGCAACTTAGTAGAACAAAATTTCACTTACTATAACGATGAGGAAAACAATGGCTAAAAACAAACCTGGAATTCAAGCCGTAGAGGATGTGGATTTGATGGATGTATCAATCAAGCAAGCCGAAACAGCTAAACTTCCGATTGAGGAAATGCCTCTCACTAACATCAGGGAGTATAGGCTTTATAATGAAGAAGCAAGAAAACTAAATAAGAAGCTAAGACTCTGTCGGTATCCTATTAAGCCCTGTCCTGTTGAATTGCATCCTAAACAGCGCATAATTTTCAGAAGTAATGATCAGCCGCATAACCCTCAGAAAGTCTTCTTAAGTAATGAGGTTATTCATTTTAATGAGACGCTAATCCCTGGAAAAGCATATGACTTGCCGGAGTGCATTGTTCATCATTTATCGACTCGAGAAAATCCTGAATGGGGTTGGTTTGAGAATAATGATGGTTCAAGAGAAACGAGGATTAAAAGCAAACGCCCTAGATTTTCATTAACACCAGTATATCAAGAGCATTAAGATGGCACAAGGCGAAAGATTTGTTCAGGATGTTTTAGATGTAATGAGGCTAGCATTAGGTCGGAGGAATACGAGCGATCCCGATTCTAGTGATCAGATATTTTTAAAATATCTTAATGACTTTGTAAGTTTGACCATGTCAGATGATGTAAAGCTTTTTGAGCAATTCGGCACCTTGTCATTTACGATAGATGAGTCTAGTACAACTGGGGTGTACACATTCAATGATGTAGGAGCGGATACAGATTTCGTAAATTTATCTGCTGAAGCCTATATCTCACTTCTTGATCCTGTTAATAACTCAGTCTCATGGAATCAACTGCCGATTTATCAGAATCCTGGCGAATTTTTTGCTATCTGGGGGATCAATAATGATGAGATATTGATTCCTGGGTATCCGACGATGATGCTTTATTATGGGAATGAGTTTACATTCAGGACAATTCCCAACACTTCCTATCTTGTAAAAATCTATGGGTATAAGAAAAACAATGATTATGCAGAAGCAGACGTTACGATTCAGTATGATTATTGGCTGAGGTATCTCGCCTATGGGGCAGCCATCAACTATGCACGGGATTTTCGTTACGAGCCAAGTGTAAAAGCAGAATTAAAGTCAGATTTTGCGCATGAAAGGAAGTTGATGCTAACACACGCACACAATCAAGTAAAAATGGCACGAAGTATGCCCCGATTTTAAAATCAAATAAGGAAAATATATGGCTAAGATAGTCGCGTATAAGAATACGATGCCAAAGAAGATGAAGCCTTCTGGAAAAGTTGTAAAAGGGAAAACTTTTATATCTGAAGATGAAGAGTACGATAAAAAAACACGTAAGAAAGAAGATAAAAGCATGAAAACTGCTGGAATGGAAAAACTAATGATGAAAGCAGAAAAAGAAAAGGGATATTCAAAGAAACCACGTGTTAAACCAGTAAAAAAATAGGTGAGATATGCCTTGGAATTCTACGTTTCCAGATGGGAGCAGATCGGTTAAAGCGAATGAGACAGTAGGTCAACAAAATACTACGTATATTCAAACTACCATGGGAAATAGTGTTGTAGGGTCGAATACCGTAACAACACGCGACCACTTCTGGAATGTAGGAGCAAATCAAGATGGAAGGCACCGATTCATTCAATCCCCAGCTTTTACAGTAGGTGGCTTATCCACTGATCCAGTTATTGGAACGGGAATGGATGGAGTGCTATATATCAAAGAAGTAAATACAGATATAGCAAGAGTCGAAGGATTTTATAGAAATGCACAAGGGATTTACCAGTATATTCCATCTTTTAAAACAGGTTCTATTACAAATGTTACTAGTTCATTTCAATCTGTTACAAGTGTCCCAATCAATGTTTATGGCGAAATATTTATGTATGTTACCTCTGTAGGAACAGATAGTCAAAACCGTACTAGAGCAGTTACAGGCTTCTTTCGTAGTGATGCAAGCAAAGTTTATGCTTGGGCTATTCCAAATAGTATACAGGGGGAAAGTGCTTACTTCAATGGTTTGAAATTTGGAAATGGAGATGAGGCCTCAGGATTAAATATTAGAGTAAGAGTTGCCGATGCAACATCTGGACTCACATGGAACTATCGCATAACGTACAGAGCTCTATAATGGAAATATTCGAGATTACAGGATATCAGACAGGGGTTTCAAGGGCTGGTGTAAACTTTTTACAGCCTAAAGATTCATTTCAAAATATTGAGAATGGATTTATCTACCGTCAAGTTTTGCAATCTCGTCAAGGCATCAATAAATTTGCTGAAAGACTAACTGGAGGCGTTAGAGTCTTTGGAATATTTGAGCATACATTACCAGATTCTACGAAAGACCTCTTAGTTTTTGATAAAAACTATCTTTACAAGTACAACACAGGAACAGGTGTATTTGATCAAATTGCTTTTGGGGGATCTCTTGCAGTATATGCAGGGTTTAATATCACATCAAATAGCGCATATATTTCTGGTACTTCATACCCAACAGCGGACAATTTAGGACGATTTGTCTTTACTGGATCAGGAATTACAGCTTCTGGTGGATCGGCAGTATTTTTCTATGATAATGCTTCAAATACAGTAAAGAACTTCACGGTTGTTGGGGATAATCCGAATTATCAGGCCCCACTTCAAGGAGCTCTTAACAGAGCAAAATATGTGATATGGTTTGGAGAGAGACTAAACTTCTTTTCACCGACTCTAGCAAGTACACAGTATACTCAAGGTATTTTATATTCAGGAATTCGAAATAGCGGAGGTAATGGAGATAAATTTGCTGTAGCTGGCTCAGGAATGCTTCAAGGAGATACTTATGAAAGTATCAATGGAGCTTCAATCCTAGGTCAAGTGATAGCAATAAACTTTGATCGATCCAATTGGACATTAGAAAAGACAGCAGATGCATTTAATCCATACTTCATTAGGAAAGTACCTTCTGTATTAGGTACAGATGCAAGTTACTCATTCGTCTCATGGAATAATCTTGTAAAGTCTGTAGGCAAAACAGGATTGATAGGTACGGATGGACGTCAATCAGGAAGGATCGATAACAAGATCCCCTACTTTACACAAGATGAAATCGATCAGATTGATTTTGAGCTTACTTATGGTGGTTTTGATCGTCTAAATAATCAGTTCTTATGGTCTTATAAAGTCTCTGAAACAGACACAGAAACTCAAAATAGTGTGCTGGTAAGCAATTATGAAGAGGATACTTGGAGTGTTTATGATTTAAGATTGACGGTATTTGGGCAAACCGATCTTGGACTAAACTTAAACTGGAATCAAATTGACGAAACAATTGATCCAGCATGGGCAAAATGGAGTACTACAGAGCAGATTTGGAATAAGATTGGACTTGGTAAATCAGTTCAAAAAACACTCGCCGGTGATGATCTAGGATTCATTTATGAATTAAATTCAGATCTAGATGATTACATTACAGATATTTCAGGAATTACAAATGCTACAAGTGCTGTGGTTACTATCTCTGCATCTGCATTTCAAGTAGGAGATAGGGTAACAATTACCGATGTTGAAGGGATGACAGAAATTAATAACTTCGATATTGAAGGAACCGATCATGATTTTGAACCTTGGATAGTTCTAGCAGCTACTACAACAAGTATTACTTTGAATGTAGACTCGACTTTATTTGGGATCTATACAACTGGCGGGAAGCTATCAAAAGTCATTTCATTTAAAGCAGAGACAATCCCATTCAATCCATATCGTGATATAGGTAGGAAGTGCTATGTATCACATGTTGAATTTCTGATCGATAATAATGGTGGATTTCTTAAGGTTGATGTATTGCAAGACGAAGAGGAATCACCATATAAACAGAATATCCTATTATTACCATCTCAGACATCTACAAAGGCACGTGAATGGATAACAATGACTGTTGATAATGAAGCTAATTTTCACACTTTCGTATTGAAGCAAGAGAGTCCATCGACACAGTTAATTATAACCTCTATTCGTATTCATGCCGCACCAGGAGCTTTGACAAGTGGCTAATTTACCTGAGACATTTAATTTTAGAGATAAAAATGACATGACTATGGAGGAACTACTCGTTTTGCTTGACCGTATGTATATCGATATAGCTCGAGCTGTGAATAGAAAACCTGATTTATATCAAAGAGATGACGACGGTCAGACGACAGACACCTTCTTATCGCAAGGTGCCTTAAACATTAATACGACTACATTAAAGGTTGAGATGCTAGTTCAGCATACTAGCCCTATTGCTGTAGTATGGAAAACGCTATCATAGGAGTTAAATTATGGATCCAGCAACAGCAGCAATAGTCGCTGCAGGAGTAGGGGCAGCAGGCTCTATCGGAGGCGGTTATTTATCCGGTAGATCATCGGGAAAGGAATCAAAGACAGAGCGCACAAAAAGGCATCTTCTTGATCAGTTGATAGCTTCTTTGCAGGGTGATGGTCCATATAGTGATCTTTATGCAACGGATGAGAATGCATTCCAACGATCCTTTGTAGATCCTGCGAAATCTATGTTTAATAATCAAATAGCTCCACAGATTCAACAGCAATATATCCAACATGGGCAGCAACGTGGAACAGGGTTGGATGATCAATTACTTAGAGCTGGAGTAGACTTAGATCAGTTACTCAATCAAAATTATTTAGCTTTCCAAAATCAGGGTAAAGATAGGATGCAGAGCGCTTTAAACTCTGCTTTAGGTTCAAGCAATGCAGGAACTCAAAATATGGGAAGCAGTCAATCTCTTCAACAGTCTGCGGCTGGTTATCTTTCAAGCCCTGCATTTTCAAACGCAGCAATGAATATAGCAAATCCTCCACAGCAAAATCAAAACCAAACAATGCAATCAAAACAATATCAACCACCAAGAAAAGGCTATTTGCCTGATTGGCAAGTTGGTGACTCAAGATGGAGCGGAGGAGGTTACTAATGGGATATTCACAAGCGTTTAATACTGCACATCAGATCGGAACGAATTTCTATAATGAAGGGCTTGTAAGAGAACAGAAGCAAAAGCAAGCAAATGAGCAAAACACTATTGAGACTATTCTTGAGCAGGCTTCGAAATCTGGGGATCCACAAATATTACAAGATTCAATAGGAAAGATTCTTTCTAAAGTATCACCTGAAAGACAGGGAGCTGCTATAAAGTATCTAGAGAATACCTATGAACGTATTCAAGAAAAGGAAAAGTTAGCTAGAGAAGAAAAAAAGAATATTAAAGAAGAAATGAAAGGGAAACAGGCAGCTAAAGATGCTGGTTATACTTATGGAGCGCCTGCACAAGTAGCATCTCAACAAGTTAAAGATAAAGCGAAAGGTGGAAGACTTGCACAATATGGACTTGGTGGCAATCAGGGTCAAGTTGAACAGATACAGCCTAATATGACTGGAAATCCTATAGCATCGACTAATCAACCTTCCCAAGATGCTCCAATAATTAAATCTCCGGAATCTGTATTTAGAAAATTATTCGATGATCAACTTGTGGTTGCTTCAGGTTCTCCAGATAAAGAAGTTTCAGAGCCTTCAAAAGCAGAACTAAAGCGGAGGGCCGATGAACGCGATCTAGAACAGAAAAAAACAGATTCGACGAGAAAACATCATACTGAAATCTCTCAAGAAATTTTAAAAGAGAATGAAAAAGATTCTAGGAATATTGTTGAGGCAGAATCTGCTTTAGGATTAATGGAAAATGCGATTACAGGTAAGGATTTATCATTTTGGTCACCTGATAACCTAGCAGAATTGACAGGTATTGAAGCATTTCGATCACCTGAAGGCGCTCTATTCAAAACAGCTGGTAAAGAATTCTTTCTAGGAACTCTTAATCGTGCAGGAGCTCGTCCTAACCAATTTATCGAACAGCAAATTGTTGAAATGTTACCAAAAATGGGTAGATCTACAGCAGCTAATTTATCGGTAGCTAGGGCCTTTAGAAATGAAATCGATCTTAGAAAAGAAAAGGTTCGTTTAACGCGTGAATTGGCTGATGAACTTGAAGCAAAACTTGGCTATGTACCAAGGAATATTGGTCAACTTAGAGATCAAAAACTAAAAGAGTATGCCGAGAGAAAGCAGAAAGAGCTTAACAATGATCTAAGAGCTTATAAGTCTATCGAAGAAAAGTCAAATCAGCCATTTATTAAGGTAGAACCAGGAACACCAATATCGAAAGTCGTCGCTAAGGCTATTCTTGATCAATATGACAAAAAAGATCCTGAGCGTACAAAGAAAGCGGGAAAACAAGCACAAGAACTAGGATACACATTCTAATGAGCACAAATCTAAATATCTTTGAGCAATTGAATAGTGACTCAGAAAGTGATAATTTTTTTGAGGTTATTAATAAACCTTCACAACCTACTCAGTTCGATGAAATCCAATCTGCTGAAGCTGCCCCAACAAGAAATATATTCGATTCATTGAATGAGCAACAACAGGAAGAAAAACAATTCGGGTTTTTAGAAACCGCGCGAGATATAGGGGAACAAATAGCTTCAAAAGGACTTTCAGGAGTTGCAGGGGCTTATGGAAATATTCTTAGTACATTTGGTCTTCAGGGTAAAGAAGGAGAAATTTCTCCTGGACAATCACAACGAAACTCACAGCAATTCCAAGTCTTAGAAAAACTTGATCGTGGTGAAGTTCCTTCTTTCGGAGAACTAATGCTTCTTTCGGATGATGATGTTTTACCGATAGGAAGTAGACTGCCTACATCAAAAGAAATACAAGGCGGTATAGAGAGCGTAACAGGTATTGGTGAAGGGAAGACTCCGGAAGGAAGAATTGCTGGTCGTGGGGCTGAATTTGTTGGTGAAGGAATCGCTACAGGTGGGGGAGGAAAAGCATTAACTGGTTTAGGTGTATCTGGTTTAGCCGGTCAAGGAATTCGTGAAGCAGGTGGTCCTGAGTGGGCGGCAAGTGGGACAGAAATTGCAGGTTCTTTAGCTCCATCCTTGATATCTAAGAAGCTTATTCCTACAGGTAAGGATGCCAAGAGTATTGTGGAATCAGGAAGAAAACTTGGTTTATCTGAATCTCAAATTACCCCTTTAATTCAAGGTGAAACTAAAGTTGCTACATTATCAAAAGTAGCGAGGAAGAGTACGAAAACACAAAAACTTTTCAATTCGATTAAAGAAAATCTTGGTGACTCTTATAATACTATAAAGGGATCAAAAGAAGCCAAGACAACTCTTAAAAAGGCAGATCAAATCAAAATAAGAGATGATTTTGAAAAGATTAGAAATGAACTTTCAAAGACACTTGCGCCCTCTCCTGAAAAGGGTGATGCTATAAAATACATTGAAAAGGCCTTGGATACTCTAGAAAAGGTTGAAATCACTCCAGAATATCTTATTAACTTTTGGCAAGATATTAATAAATCTGTCAAATGGAATAGCATAAGTGGTGGAAAAAAAACTCTAACTCAATTAAAAAAACCTATATCAAATACATTAGAAGCTGTTTCTCCACAATTGGCTAAAGATTTTGAGATGACAAATGAATTGTATTCAAAATATGCACAGATTTCAAAAAAATTAAAACCAGATTGGATTGATCCTATCATAAATAAAGGAGAATTACTTGCTGGTGTAGGTGGTGCTGTAGCATTGGCCACAGGTAATCCATTCTTACTCGGTAGTGTTCTGACTGAAAGTGCTATTAGGATTTTAGGACGTGAGATGCTAATTAATCCATATTTTCAGAATGTAGCAGAAAAACTTGTTGTAAACTTCAACTCAAGTTCTATGAAGGGAGTTAAGGATATCGTCAAGCAAGTTCAAGAATATATGAATAGAAAACATCCAGAAGAAGACTGGTCATTCTTAACTCAAGATTGATATTATTTTACTTCTTTATTTTGAATTTGTTTAATCTTATCTCTGATAGCTATTCGTATAAATTCCCCCATTTGTGTGTTTGTCAACATACACATTGTTTTGAGTTGTGTGTATAAAGTTATAGGCAAAAGAAACGACGTCATTCTATGAATGCCCTTGTTAACCATACTCGCGCCTCTTGTTATATAATTATATACGTTTCTTGAGTTAGCATCACTATAATCTATTTATTTTAAAAAAAACCACCTAATTTAAAGATTAAATTTAATTTAGGGGGACATATGCCAAAATTCGCACGACCAAATAGTTATAACGGAAAACAATCTAATCAGAATTGGACTGGTCAGGCGCGTTTTGCCAATGAAACAGAGGCAGCAGCTGGTGAGAGTGCACAGTTAATGATTAGTCCTTCAACACTTGCTAGTGCTGTCGGAGATCTCGTCCCATCTGCTACAACGCTAATTGAAGGTGTTGTTTTGCTTACCGATAACAACTCTCCAGTAGCTACAAAGTTTTACGCTGATGCTCTTGCCATTAGCGGATCTCCTGTTTCAACTGAAACAACTGCAGGTATTGGGCAATTAGCAACAAATGTTGAAGCAGTAGCAGGAACTCCTTCTACTGGTCTTCTTGCTCTATTTGTAACTCCATCAAACTTGACACCTGTTTTTGCAGCACCTCCAGCACTTGGAGGTACTACTCCTGCTGCCGCCGCTTTTACTAATTTATCAGCTACAGGCGTTGGAACAGGAAACGCAATTACTTCCGATACAGCATCTAGTATGGGAGTAACTGGAGCTGGTATTGATTTAACACTATCTAGCGATGCAGGACGAGTTATTGTTAACGGAGAAGAAGCGGCGGCAAACGCGATTACGTTACTTTCTGCGGCAGGGGGTATCGATGTTGACGCAGCCTTACAAATTAATATTGCTACTTCACAAAGTGCTGTAGATGCTATCAGAATTGTGGCTAGTGCTGGTGGTATAGATATAGATGCTGTTGGTGTAGCTACAGAAGATATAAATATCACAAATACCGGTGGTTCTGTCGTATTGGTTGCTACAGAATCGGCAGTAGATGCCATAGTCATTAATGCAACTCTTGGAGGTATTGATATTTTGGCTTCGGGCGCATCTGCCGGAGAAGATATTGATATAATAGCAACTGGATCAAGCGTTAATATTACATCAACTGAAAACAATGCTGGTGCCATTATTATTAGTGCTAATGGTGGAGCATCTGAAAGAGTAACACTTCTATCTTCACAGGGAACTGGTGCTGATAGTATTAATCTTGAAACTACATCAGGTGGTGTCACATTATCAGCCGGTTTAGCATCAGCAGACGCGATTAATCTTTCTGCAAGTGCTGGTGGTATAGATATAGATGGTGCTCTTCAAGTTAACATCGCTTCTTCTCAGAATGCCGTTGATGCAATCAGAATTGTAGCCTCAGCAGGCGGTATCGACATCGACGCTGTAGGTGCTGCTACAGAGGATATTAACATCACAAATACCGGTGGTTCGATCCTTCTTGTATCGACCGAGGCTGCTACGGACGCAATCGTTTTAACGGCAACCACAGGCGCAGCCGGAATAGACGTGAATGCGGGTACTGGAGGTATCACAATTGATACCACCGGCACATTGTCATTAGATTCCGCAGGGGCAACAAACCTAACCGCAACAGGTGCATTCGATATTACAATTCAGTCAACGGCAGGAAGTATCCTTCTAAATTCCGGAGAAGCAGTCACTGACGCTATCAATATCGACAGCACAGGCGGATTCGACCTAGATGCTGCACTAGAGATCAACATCACTTCATCGGAAGCGGCTGTTCCAGATTCTATCAGAATATTTGCAAGTGCAGCCAACGGGGGAATCGACGTTGATAGCGGAACTGGAGGGCTAACTTTAGACTCGACAGGAGTTGTATCAATCGATGGTGCTGGGGCCTCCAACTTTAGTGTATCTGGAGCAGGGATTGACTTGTCGTTGATTTCGACAGGTGGGAGAGTTGTTGTTAACGGTGAAGAGGCCGCGGCTGATGCCGTTCGAATTCTGTCAGCAGCAGGCGGTCTAGATGTTGATGTCGCGCTACAAATGAGCTTAGTATCCAGCCAAAACGCTGCGGACGCTATAGTAATAAATGCTTCAGCCGGTGGTATTGACATTACGGCCGCAGGCGCTGCAGCTGAAGATATTGACATTGTATGTACTTCAGGAAGTATCAATTTGACAGCTGGAGAAAATATTGCTACTTCAATGGTAATTACAAACACAGGTATGGATATTGTAATTACTGGAGCTGCGGGACAAGATTTTGATCTTACTAATACAGGTGGTTCTGTAAATATTACAGCAACAGAAGATATCTCTTCAGCATTTGTATTAAATTGTTCTGGAGCTTCTTCAGGTATCTCAATTGATGCAGGTACAGCAGGTGTGACAATCGGTACAGGTATGATCCATGCTATTACAGCAGTTGCAACAGCAGCGACACCGTATGCAGTTCTAGGAACTGATTATGTCATATCAACAGATACTACAGCAGGTGTATTAACAATAACATTGCCAGCTGTTCCAGTTACAGGACGTACATTAATAGTTTATGATGGTGTTGGACAAGCCGCTATTGGAGGAGCTATCACGATAGATGGAAATGGAAATAATATAGCTGCCGCCGGTACTTCTGCAGCTACAAAGGCAATCAATACAGCTTTTGAGTCTTACACATTATATTTTAACGGTACAATATGGCTTGGTCAGAATGTAGTTTAATAGGATAAAAAAAAATGTTAAAACAAAAATCATTTTTAGAAGTAGAAATCGCGGGAAAAAGCTATAGCATGTCTTGCGATAGTGATTCACCCCTTGGGTGCCTTCATGACGCTCTTATGCAGATGAAAGGTTGGTGTGTTGATCGTATGATTAAGGCTCAACAAGAAGAAACAGCTAATGCTGAGGCTCATAAGTCACAAAATAATGAGGAATAATGGTATCACGAGCTTTCTTTGATGAGATTAGAACTCTTGGCTTTGCCGGGATATCCGCTGCGTATGCGGTTGTTGGACCAGTTCTTTCTGCAAATGCTAGGGGTATTTGTTTCACAAATGACACTGAAGGCGACATGCTTTTTACGGATGATGACACGAAAGATAAAATATTCGTAAATGCCGGATCATTCAAACTGTGGGATCTTCAATCGAATATCAATCCACAGTTTGACGATAAATATGTATTGCCAATCGGAACACAATTTTATGTTAAACAAATCACGGCTCCCATAAGTGGGAGCGTGTATATCGAGCTTATATATTGATGTTAAAACGAAATGACTTAGCTAAGCAATTCGAACTTGTGGTCCAGCAAGAAATTATCAACCACAACCAGCAAATTCTTGCTTCAAATCTATCTATCAATGAAATGAAAAAGTTTATTGAGGATAGTATAAAAAAACAGGATTTTATCAATATACAATTTTCGTCTTCATTAAGCGGGATAAATAGAGTTGTTTTTGAATTCAGTGAAGTTATGATTGATTTAAGAAAAAAGATTGCAAGCATATCAAACGAAAAGAATGACTATAAAATAACTGTAAAAGGAATACTAGAAACTTGTGTAGAAAATCATAGTTTGCTGCTTTCTAAATTTGAAAATTCAGAAAAACTAATTGGAAATTTATATAAATTAGTAAATGATTTATCAAATTCAGTAGTTGGATTATCACTCACTTTTTCTCAGGAAATGCAAGATGAAGTACGTAAACTTAGACAAGAGATAGATAAATCTAAAAAAGAAATACTTTCACAACCTTCGGAAGCCAAAGATGTAAAAAAGGAATTGGATAAAAAATTTGAAATTTCACAAGTTGATATTCAAGGTTTGAAAAAAGAAATAGATTTACTGAAAAAGTCGGCATTCATCAGAGAAAAACATATTGAGCATTTATTTACACAAATTGAAAGACTTAAGGTAGGTAAATTGTGAGTCAGGCCGGCGTATTAGATGTTGATAGCTCAAATCCACAGATTCCAACCCAATTTGATACAGACTCAGGCCCTGCTATACCTATAGCAAATGTTCTTGAAATTGTAGGCGGTCCAGGAATTGAAACTTCGGGATCTGGAAATACTGTTACCATATCATTAACAGGTGGGGGCGCTGGAATAGATTCAATTACAGTAGATGCCTTTACAGCTCCTGGAACTAACCCGGTCGAACCAGATGGCACCGGATTAATCACTGTTACAGGTGCACAGGTTGTTTCTGGAACTGTTGGCACTAACGTAATCAGATCTAATTCTCTATCCGCTAATGCCTATACAATGCAGATTCAGCAGGCCGGTAGTGCTGGCGTTTCAACGACTAACTTGAATGGTGTAGCACATTTTAATTCTACTCAATTTACAGTATCCAATGGCTTTGTTTCGCTTACTGGAGGTGGTTCTGCAATAGACTCTATTCAACCTAACTCAGGAATTATCGTAGCACCAAATGCATCTGGTTTAGTTAATATTTTAGGATCTGGAAGCACTACAACTATAGGGACTTTCAATACACTGACAGTTGAGCTTACCGGATTGACTAACCACGCTGTTTTAATTGGTGATGGAACATCAACAATAAAAAAGCTTGCCGTTGGTACTAATGGACAGGTTTTGATAGGTTCCACAACAGCAGATCCAGCTTTTGCCACGATTACAAGCACTCTAGGAACAATTTCATTCACTTTAGGCGCTAATAGTCTAGCCATGGATGTGGCGAGTGGTGGATTTCTATGGGCTGATATATCTGGAGCATTTTCTCCTTTAGCTCAACGAGGGTATTTCATTACTGGAACAGCAACAGGAACCTTACCAGCAGCCCCAGCAAATGGAGATACAATTAAATTTTTTGTTGATCATGCGTCACAAGTGCTCACAATACAAGCAGCGAACTCAAAGATTATTCGGTTTGGAGATACAGTATCCGCAGCAAACGGAACAGCAGTAAGCACGCTTCAAGGGGATAGTGTTGAGCTTGTGTATAGATCTACAAACAACTGTTGGTGTGCAATAGCAGGTTTCACAGGTGTCTGGAACGTAACTTAAGGAATATATGGCATATACATCGGCAGACAATAACTACGCCACAGCAAAATTCATCGTGGGTACATCTGGAAAGGCAAACTACCTGACCATTGCAACAGCAATAACAGCTGCACTAGCTGCAACAGGTTCCCAGACTATATTCATTTTGCCAGGAGTATACACAGAGAACCTTACCTTACAGCCATCAGTTAACTTAGTCGCTTATGATGCGGATGCATTAACACCTAACGTTACAATCACAGGAAAGCTCACATTTACACAAGCCGGTACAGTATCCATAAGCGGAATCAGGTTAACAACAAACTCAGACTTTTTTCTTGCAGTAACAGGATCAGCGGCTTCTGTTGTTAACATGAAAAACTGTTACTTAAACTGCTTAAATAATACTGGTATATCCTTCACAGCATCTAACACATCCGCAGTAGTACAGTGTAATAATTGCGGTGGAAATTTAGGTACAACAGGTATTGCGTTTCATTCAATGAGCAGTACAGGATCTATATCTTATCAAGGTTGTGGTTTTGATAATTCAGGTGCTTCAACAACAGTGACAAGCAACTCAGCGGGTGATGCATATTTCTTCTATTGCACGATGGCATCACCTATAGGTACTACGAGTACCGGTGGTATATTTGTTTTACAATGTAATGTTGACGTAGCAGGACAAAACGTAACAGCTCTCACATCAAACGGAACCGGTAATAACACTGCTGAGTATTCACTTTTCAATGGTGGAAGTGCTTCAGCGGTTACAGTAGGAACAGGAGTCACATTACTTTACCTATATTGTGCAGCTTCAAGCAGTAATGCAACAGCAGCCATAACAGGACTAGGAGCAATACAAACATATTGTCCTACATTTCCAAACTCTAATTTCCTTATAAACACAACCACACAATCTACAGGTGGTACTATTCAAGGTTTAAGAGCAGGAAATGCTCCGAATGCTGGATTTATTGGGGAGCAACTCAGTAATGCAGTGACTGGAACAGTCTTAGGTAATGGAACTATAACAGACTTAACAAGCATTTCATTGACTCCAGGCATATGGGATGTAACTGGAATGGGTGTTTTTACATTTACAGGGACAGCATTAGGAGCTAACTTAGGCGTGAGTCTTACCAGCGTTACTCTTGCTGGAAACAATGGAGATCAAAACACTTCTTTTGTTTTAACATCTGCAACTCCTACAGTTCCTTTAAGCGTTTCTAGCTTTAGAATAGTCCGATCAACAACAGCTACATGTTATTTAGTCGTACAAGGTGTTTATTCAACAGGAGCCGTATCTTGTAGTGGAAGAATCTCAGCTACTCGTGTAGGTTAGAATTATCGCGTTTATATCTACGTAATCTTTCGTCTAAGATCATCTGATCAATTTTTTCTTGGTGTTTCCTCTCTCTTCTGCGTGCAGGGAAAGAGGAAATCCAGTCAGTAAACATGAATACAGACATGAATATTTTTAAGATAAACATTTTGACTATTCTAATATGATTGTATGTCGTGAAGGATCTGGAAGAGGTTTTTTCTCTTCTTCGCCCCATATCATATAAACTAGCATCTCTGAAATATATATGTATGGGATAAAGCAGGTGACTACATAAGCGGCTTTGAAGAATGCCCAAACGCTATTTACGTTATCCAAAACCTTTACATTATCGTAAAAGTACTTTTCTTTATCAGTCATCTTTGCATATCTAATCTGTTGAGCTTTCTCTCGATCTGCTTCTATGACCTCTGGAGGTGTATTCTTGAAGTATTCTTCAGCAATTTTCTTTGTTTTTTCTTCATGTTCTAGGAGACGTTGCATTTGGGCATTATATAAACGACCATGTGTAAGATCGTTTACATATGGAGAGGTATTTAACCTTGAGTGTATTGTAGTCATTCTGTTTCCGTTCCTTTATTTATTTCATTGTATAGGTCTTGAAGTTCAAAATTTCTTTCTATAAACTGTTCTCTTGTGAATTTCTTTGATGTTAATTTTTCACGTAATATTTCTGATTCAGCAGATATAACGATATTTGCATTATGCTTTCTTGCATCTATATATTTCGATAGATTTTCTGCTATAACACCAGCTTTAAGAAGAAGTTGCAAATCAGAGGTTACAATTTGCTTAATTCGACTCTCTATTTTCATCATCGTAGGGATATGAAGTTCAAGTTGATAAGCTTCAAAATGTTTGATACGCGCAACTGAAGACATAGGGATTTTTTTTACACCCGAAGGATCTTTAGGATCTTTAATCATTGGGTTTGTGTTGATCCATTGGATGATATACTCCTCATCATATATCAAACCATCAGGAGCTTTCATAGGTATGTTTGGAGTGTTTTTAGAGATTGGACATTTGAACTCTTGAAGATATGGATCGTCAAAAATATATTTCTCAAAAGCTTTATCGACTTCTACACATTTTATAAGTTGCTGCCATCGCATATAATGAGGGCTTTCGCTTACTTTATAAACGATGTAAGGAGTTGATGAAATACCACCTAATGCACTCCCTGAGCACGCTCCTATAATAGCACCAACACCGGCACCCATAGGTGTCCCTGTGCACGCGAAACCTATACCAGCCCCAGCAAGAGCACCTATCCCAGCGCCACTAACAGATCCTATAGTTACAGGTACAGCAGATATTTTTAACACATTAATTTTAGCGTCTGGAGCATAAGCAAAATAATTATATCCCCTGATAAACTTATCATCTCTATGAGTAGAGTTTAGGTGTTTCATAGATTCAAGGTGAATATTTACGATTATTTTTTCTTCTTCTTCGCTGCGCTGAAAAGCCGTGTAATTCTCTTCTGCTAAGTATTCTTTCGAAGGTATCTTTGAATTACTGATCATTTTTCCCCCTTTATTTTTTGTTTCGTTCTTCAATAGCGCACAAACGGCCATGGAAGTCCTTAATTTCCTCTTTGATTGCAGAAATTAAGTCTATGATTTGCCTGTTATCATTTCTTGATTCAGATCTACTCCATAGCCATAGAGTAAGTGTAAAGACCATGTTAGCTATCATAAACGTTGCAAATTGTGTCCAGTCCATTATTTCACCTTATTTTTTGTTTCGTTCTTCAATAGCACAAAGTCTTCCGTGAAAGTCCTTCATTTCCTCGTGAATAGCTTTTAACTGTGCATTAACACCATTCTCAAGATGACGATAATCAGCTCTAGATTCGGTTCTATTCCACATAAACAGAGGAATGATTAATGCTGCATTTCCTAAAATTAGAGTTAACACTTGTACCCAAGAATCATTCATTTTTACCTCTGCATATGTTCATTTCTATAATCTCTAAGCGTCGTTCAAGATCTGTAAATTTCTTTAAAAGTTCAGAATGTTTAGCGAATATCCCTTTTCGTATTTTATGACATGATTTGTCAATCTCGTCAACGCGAGACTCTATCGCAGAAAACTCTGATTCTTCTTTTGTCTCAAATAAATTGTATTGGATTTGTGTAGACATACATCACGGTCTTTTGATAAAAAAGAAACCATAACACGTAACCACTAAATGATCAAGTAGTTTCGTAAGTACTTGACTTACTAAGCGTCTTAGGGTATTATAGTCATAAATCAGGGGTAATTTTTATGAATGATGTAATTGTTTTGAGAAAAGAGGTATACGGTAGAGAGTTATTTTATCCCGTCAATGAATTTGCATGCATACTTTGCAGGCTATTAGGAAAAAAAAGTATGAGTATGGATCATATAAAAGTTTGCTTAGATGCAAAATGGAAAATAACAATACACGAAAAACAAAAAAAAGAGGTAGCATGAATCCAATTTCGACTTCTAGCACCTCTATAAAAGAAACACCCCCACAACAACCACCAACGACCAATAATCCAATTGATGGTTGGCCTAGCATAGATTTCGGAGATTAATTGTGTCCATATTAGCCTTAGAACAATATATAGCAAAGACAGAGTTTTCTATAGAGGATGTGATCGATAGATTCATTTATTCTGTAGACGTTAAAAACAACTCTAAGGATACATACAGAAGGCAACTTAAGCAGTTCACTGATTTTGTTTATAAGAAATACCAAGACGGTGATTTATCAAAAGTGTCCCGTAATGATATCGTAGACTACAGAAACCACCTCACACAATCGCAAAAGACAGTTAGAACAGTTAACGGGTATATAACAGCCGTATGTAACATGTTTTCGTGGCTTGAAGAAAATGAAACTATCAAGGATATATCTAGGGGTGTTAAGAAATTAAAACCGCCTCCAGGTTTTAGTAAGGACTGTCTGACGGTATCTCAGATAAGACAAATATTAAGTAATTTTGATCTGACTACAAATGAAGGTTTGAGAAATTATGCTTTGTTTAATCTAATGGTTAGGATAGGACTTCGGTCTGTAGAAGTATCTACAGCAACAGTAGGAGATATAAGGCAGAAATGTGGGCAAGCAATTTTAGAAATTCAAAGCAAGGGATGTGATTCGAAGGATGACTTTGTGATACTTGTAGATGAGGTCCTAATTCCATTGAGGCGCTACCTTATTACCAGAGGGCAATTAGTCGAGCAAGATCCTTTGTTTGTAAGTGATTCTAACAGAAGTCGAGGGGAAAAGTTATCGTTGCGGATGATCGGGCACATAATACGTGAGTCATTTAAAAAAATCAATATAAATGATTCTAGGATAACTCCGCACTCCTTACGTCACACGGCTATTAGTCTAAGTATTGCAAATGGAGCAAGCTTAACTCAGGCACAGGCTATGGCTAGGCATTCGGACCCTAAGACAACCATGATTTATGTACATAATCAAGATCGTATCAAAAATGCAGCTGAGAGGTTTATCATCATATGATTATCGATTGCATTAGCGACTGTCATGGATTTTATCCAAAGCTGGAAGGTGGTGATCTTTTAATCGTAGCAGGGGATTTGACAGCTAGGCATACAGTCAGAGAGTTAGATGAATTTAACGAGTGGTTATTGCAACAGAGATATGAAAAAAAAGTAGTTATAGCAGGAAATCACGATACCTTAATAGAAGATAGGGGAATATTTGATATTTCTAATCCGATAGATCGAACCTTATTTTTAGATCCATCTGCTGATTATCTCTGCGATTCAGGTACAGAGTTTGAAGGAATAAAGATATGGGGAACACCGTGGTCATTATGGTTTAAGGGAGTTAATCCACATTGTGCCGCATTTATGGGATATGAAGGGGATTTACAAAAGAAATATGATCTGATTCCTAATGATATTGACATCCTTATATCTCATACACCTCCTTATGGTATTCTGGATCAAAATAAAGATGGGTATCTTTGTGGAAGCATGTATCTTAGAAATACCTTAGATCGAGTAAAGCCAAAGTTTCTGATATGCGGTCATATCCATGAGAGAGGCGGGCAACAAATCAGGTGTAATGGTTCGGGCGCCTGGTGCATAAATGCCAGTATCGTAAACGAAAAATATCAACATGTGAATAAGCCTGTAAGATTGAACTATTCGAAAATCTCATACAGTTGCTCGGAAAAATCGTACAACTCAACTAGTAAGGAAAACTTACCAGTTGAAAAGGAATAATTTTGTGGTAAGTTTTATAGGTGTTGCTATATGTAATCCGATGCCACATGAAAAATTATGTGGATTGGAATTTGATAATACTGGTGATTTAATTCGCCATATCGAGCAGTTATGGGATGAGACAAAGAAGTTGAAGGAACGGGTTAAAATTCTTGAAAAGAGATTTTCGGAAATTCCGGAGAAGTGAGGGGTATGAATACATTTAACAATAAGATGCCAGGGGATTTAATAACTCTGGAGATGAGGATTAAGGAAGATGTAAGGCATGTTATGAAGGCTATGTTTATTTCTTCTGAAGATAGACGAAAGCTTTTAGAAGATGCTATAGAGTCAAGCATAATAAATGGAAATATTTTGAATCATATAGAAAAAGAAGCGCGTAACGCTATTTCTGAATCTGTAACTGAGTATTTTAAATTTGGTGAAGGTGGAATGGCGTTAAGAAAATCTATAAACGATGTTTTACACGAGATAATCCCTAAAATTTTTAACGACGACATCAAAAAAAATGTTAGGCGAACAGATGACAAATAAATTCTCGATTGCCATAAACTGCCCTTTCTAGCAATCAGATTAAAGGAAAAATTATGGGGATGTATTGCTGTTGTGGAGTCAAAAAAAGATCCAAAGGATGGACGTGTGAATGTGATTGGGATGGTTGGTTTTTGTGTTTCGAATGTGAAGATATTCCAATGAAGGTTCTAATAAAATGAGTGATGAAATAATAAAGATCTTATCCGATACGTATTGGACGAATGATTCAGAATCGGTGAAACCTGATACGAGCAATCAGATTAGGTTTCATGGTTCCTTAGAAGAATTCAAAAAATACATGCCTGAGTTATATGAAAAAATGGAAAAATTATGAGTGAAGATTTTTTTAATATTGAGAAATTTTTACCAGCAACTAAATTCACAAATAGCTCTAAGTATACGGTTATCCTTAGCCGTATACCAATACCACCAAAAAGAAAATATAAAGATATTATGTTTGTTAGGCCTGGGGCGTTTGTTATTATAGATAGGGAGATTGAAATGACAGCATTTTCGATAAGGTTTGAATGAGATTTAAGGATTAAAGGAAAATTTATGAAAGAAGAATGTCGTAAAATCATAAAAAAAGATTTTTATGAATTGATTGGAAAAAAGCTTCGTCATCAAGAAAAGCTAGCTGAAGAAATTATTCTTTTGTTAAGAGTTTATAATGAATTTCCAGATGATGCAAAAAAAACGAGTGTGGAACATGAATAAGTATATATTCCATTTGCGAACTGACAGATGAAGAGTGTCAATTGAGGTATCAGAAAAAACAGCAATCGGATTAAAGGAAAAGATGTTTTGAAGTTGCGTAATGCATCTGCTAATGGAGTTGATATGACGCCAAACACAGTAGGAATACAATTTCTTGTGACTGTAGCTAATTTGAATATTCATTGTTTGAAAGCTGCTATATAAAAATTAGGGGGGTGTAAACTCCCCTTTTTTTCTATTCGGAAGTTTTGGAAGTGCTATGAAATGCGATACTTCAAATCCAATCACTTTAAATGAGGGCCCAGCAAAAGGAATCCATCCACATTTTGTATATGTTGCTAGTGCATAGGTGTCGTCATCAGAACAAACTAGATACTCTTCACCTATGCTTGGAGGGATTTGGTTTATCTTGAACCATTTCATAATTCTAACCCGCAGTGAGGGCATTGTTTCTTTCTTTTTTCCTCGATTTCTTCTTTTTCGTCGGCATTTCGTCCCTCAGAAATCCCGAGTCCTTCAATTTCTTCTTTAGACGCATCCCCTTTTTCCAAATCATCGTCAAAAGCTCCTGATAATAGTAGTTCAGTAAAACCAGCGTCAAACAGCATTTCTCGATCAAAATTCATCTTTACAATTTACCCCGTTTTTTATAACATAAAATTGTTTATCATTTTTTTTCATAAATCTGACCCATCTTCTTACGATGATATCACAATATCCGGGACTCAATTCAATACCAATGCATTTTCTATTTAATTTTTCAGAAGCGATCATAGTTGTTCCAGATCCAAGAAATGGATCATAGACATAATCTCCCTCATCTGTATGATTTATAATTGGGCGACTCATGCATTCCAGTGGCTTTTGTGTAGAATGTGCCGTTCTTTCGTCTTCTTCTTTAGATTTTCCGAACGCATTTAGAGAGGCAATTTCCCATATAGTATGTTGTTTTCTGTCACCCTTCCAATTATGATTTTTCCCACTTCTAACAGCATACCAACATGGCTCGTGTTTCCAATGATAATCACCTCGACTAAGTGCAAAATTTTGTTTTGACCAAATAATTTGTGAAATAATTTCAAATTCTGCTTGTTCTAAACTTTTTTGTACTTCAGAACAAAATTTTCCAGCATGCCAAATATAGGCAATATTTCCAGGAAATAGCGACCATGCCAAAGCCCAATTAATTCGGTCATCATTTTGTACTTTCCCTACAGCTCTGCATCCTTTTCCTGCTTTACTACGCCACGATGGATCATATTCAACTCCGTAAGGAGGATCTGTAACCATAATTACAGGCTCTAACCCATTCATTACTTTTTGTACTGTGTCAGGATCTGTGCTATCCCCACAAATCAATCTATGTTCACCTAACTCGTAAATGTCCCCTAATTTTGTAATAGCATCTTTATCTTCTGCTGGCAAAAGTTCTTCAGAAGATTCATCTTCCTCGGCATCATCTATTGGACTCCCTATATCCAAAATTGACAGTTGTTCCTCAGTGAAACCACAATCAATCAACATTTCTATGTCAAATTCATTCGCCAGAATATCAAAATCAAAAGTTCCGTAATGCTGATTGTCCTTTATTATCCTTGTTTTCATTAATTCATCAGACACGTTCTCCTCGATTTCGCACGCAATCGTCTTCCATCCAAGTTTTTTAGCAGCCCGCACCCTTTGGTTACCTGCATACACGATAAGTCCTTCCTGGCACCTATTAACAAGAATTGGACGGCATCTAAGAAAATCCGGGTCATCACTAAGGCTTTTGCAAAGCTTTTTAAAAGCTTCGTCATTGATCCTTCTAGG
>Ga0299912_10000480_pt1 | contig 34060 bp, 38 predicted proteins | sample RVTome_2_FD_207667 | JGI IMG/M metagenome (GOLD analysis project Ga0299912, IMG submission 207667) | Soil microbial communities from uranium-contaminated site in the Upper Colorado River Basin, Wyoming, United States - RVT95D214 (version 2) ... | reverse complement strand
GAGGAGTCGCGCCGTGGCGGGACTCCTCGCAACGACCGGATGATTTGAGACTTGAGGAGAAATTCTGTCATGACTTTTCGGACGCCAATAAAGGTCTGCTTCTCTGACATTGATAATGCCGGCATCGTCTACTATCCCCGTTTCCTGCATTATTTCCATCTTGCAATGGAGGAGTTCTTCGCCAATGAACTGGGGATCGATTATGCTGATGTCTTACACAAAAAAAACCTGTCCTTTCCTACCGTTCATGTGGAGTGCGACTTTCTCCGGAGACTCCGATACGGCGATCGAATCGACATAGAAGTGAGGGTGATCCAGATTGGCCAAACCTCGATTACCTGGGGGTATAAAGGATACCGAGCTGGCGACGAAGGGGGAATTGTCGTGGAAGGGTCCAATGTGACGGTCTGCGTCAAGACAGATGCTTTCGAGAAAATAAATATCCCTGAATGGCTGAGACAAGGGTTGAAGACCCACACGGGGATGTTCGAGAAGGAATAGAATATTGGGAACTTTTGCTATATCTTCAAGAATCCGAATATCCTCAGGTTCAATCCCATGGAGTTTCTGTCTATAAAAAGGAGAACTCTCTTTTGCCCATCGGAGAATCTCTCTGAACCGTTTTAGTTCAATCTCCATGAGCCTCTCTCGGGGCAGCGTCTCAATGATCGGGTTCCAATATTTATTATTTTTTTCCATATCAACCTTCCCAATCCTTTCCACCTAAGCTTTACGAATTGAACAGAGTTGGGATTTCATCTGTGGGTAGCCCATGATGGGTTCCCGACAATGGACATCGGTCAATAGATTCACATTGGCTTCTCCGGACCAGCCATGCGGGATACTCACCACTCCTTCCGCCATCTCTTCAGTAATCCGAGCTTTGACCTTGATCTGTCCCCGATTCGATTCAACGATAATGGAATCTTCATTTTGAATCCCAAATGTTTTTGCCGTTTTCTGATGAATCTCTGCAAAGGGTTCTGGACTCCTCTCCTTGAGACCTTTGATGTTTCGGTGTTGGGTATGAGTATAGAAGAGAATTCGAGCACCCGTTGTGAGAATGAGAGGATACTTCTGAAAGAATTGGGGGTCTCCCAAAGGACTCTGATCTGGCTCTCTATAGGTGGGAAGTGGATCGAAACCTTCTTTCTTAAAAGTTTCAGAATAGATCTCTATCTTTTTTGAGGGAGTGGGAAAACCCTTCACCTCGAACCCTTCCATCCCATATTTCTTTTCCCTGTAGTAAGCCCCCGCTACCTTTTCTTCCTTTAATTCTTTGTATCTTAACCCACTCGGTTTCAATTCAAGTTCTACCACTTCTTCATCGGTCTCCCATGGGAAAACTTCTCCCATACCCATCTTCTTTGCCAGCTCTTTCCAGAACGTGAACTCTGATCTGCTCTCATACAGGGGCTCAATCGCTTTCTTTCTTACCATAAGATACGGGAGCCCATGGCATACGTTGTAACTATAAGCCAATCCGTTCTTTTCAAGATGGGTACATCCGGGAAGGACATAATGGGCCAGTTCCGCTGTCTCCGTCATGAAGAAATCGAGGACCACCAAAAGCTCGAGTTTCTTTAGGGCCTCCCTGAAGGCATTCGAATCGGGCATACTGACAACTGGATTCCCTCCTGTAACGATCAGGGTTTTGATCACACTGGGAACACTATCCGGAAAACAGACCACCTGTCCGAAAGGGCTCTTTCTCCCCCAGAAGTCATAGAAGAGGGTGTAGTCATCGGCACCAATGGGTCTCCTCTCTGTAGGAATTCCTAAGCCTGTTAATGAAAGTCTGGGACCGATCACCCAACCGCCAGGGTTATTAATGTTACCTGTTATCGTTTGAAGGATGGCAAAGGCACGGCTATTCTGTGTTCCGTTTGCCGTCTGATCCTGGGTATTGGTCCCCTGAAAAATGCTTGCACTTTCAGCCGTGGCGTATAGCCGGGCAAGTTTCCTGATGTCTTCAGCCGGAACCCATGTAATCTTCTCTGCCCATTCCGGCGTGTAGGGCTCAATATGGGATACCAGTTTATCAAATCCATGGGTCCAACGCTCCACAAAATCCCTGTCATATAGATTCTCTTTGATGATGACATGGATTAAAGCAAGGGCAAGAGCGCCATCTGTCCCCGGACGAATGGGTAGATACATTTCAGCCTTTTTCGCAAGAGAAATTCTCTTGGGATCGATCACCACAAGTTTTGATCCCTTCGCCAGATTTTCTCGAAGTGCGAAGTGTAAAGGAAAATCAGACTGTTCAGGATTGTGACCCCACAGCACATAAAGTTTGGTATTCATCTCCTCAACCGGGTATTTTCCGAAGGTCATCTGCCTCGCCCGAATACGCATGCGATAGCAGATCCCCTCTACAGAGATGAAATTAGGACTGCCGAAAGCTCCTTTAAACCGTTGCGCTAATTCCATCATCTCAAGGTTTTCGACTCCGATGGAACCGCTGAAGATGCTCAGTATCTCGGGTCCAAATTCCTTCTTCAACCTTTGCAATTGATCGGCGATTTCTGTCAGGGCAGTGTCCCAAGAAATTCTCTTCCATCCGCCATTGACTTTCTTCAAAGGATATTGAAGGCGGTCGGGATGATAGACCAGTTCTATGGCCTTCGCTCCTTTGGGGCAGAGTCGCCCCTTATTCAAAGGATGATCTTTAAGTCCCTTTACTTTTGTGATCCGACCTTCTTCTACCAAAACATTCATGCCACAGCTATGGTAGCAAATCGTACAATCGGTCGCAATCCATCTCGATTTTGGATCTTCCATTTCCTCCCCTCCGTGAAAGACTATTCGGATCCCTGTAAATCCTGGGAATGACATGGGAAGCTCTTCTCCTTTTTTACAATATTGCGTGAAATTTGTAAAATTTTTTTAAAGAATCAAAAATGAATCATATCCAATGCCATTTCTTAAAGCAGTAAAGCTTGGAAATCTGATTTCAGGTCCTCCGCTCCTGAAATCCTTCCTCTGACCCATTTGAAAATTTTGAGCCCCTATCTTTTTATCAAGATCCTTTCAACCGAATACAAAGGAATCGATGAGAACCGAGCAGCAGAATTCGTTGATCGCCAAGAAAGCAAGGCCAAGATTACACAAGGTCAAGATTTCTATTGACACAAAGATTGATTTTTATTATTTTAATTCCATAAACAAAATTCACGAACAATAAAAATAACCAACCCTATTGGAATCCTATATTTTTGGAAACATTTAAAAGATTAAATAAATTTTTAAGGAGGTAAGTATGAAAAAAATATTGATATGTTTGGGTTGCATAATGGTTGGTACTTCCCTATTCTTTTTTGCAATACCACAAAGCTTTGCCGCAGAACCCATCAAGGTGGGAATTATTCTTCCCCTCACTGGGGAGAAAGCAGCATTCGGGGAAATTGAGAAAAATTCCTTTGTCATGGCCCTCAACGAGATTAATAAGGCCGGTGGGGTCAAGGGTTCCAAGATCGACCTCTTGATTGAGGACGATACGGGTAAACCCGATGTGGCCCGTGCGGCTACGGAGAAACTGGTCTCCAAAGACAATGTGGTCATGTTAGGAGGCGGGTACGGGAGTTCTGAAACCTATGCCATCGCAGGGGTAGCCCAGCAAAAAAAGCTCCCCCTCCTTATTAATACCGGCTCAGCAGATAGGATTACTGAACAGGGCTGGAACTATGTTTTCCGGTTAAATCCTCCGGTGAGTGAGTATGCTGCGGCTGCTGAAAGCTTTCTTAAGGAGGTGGCCAAACCAAAGGCAGGAGTCATCCTTTTTGAAAATACCCTCTTTGGCACCAGTGGATCGAAAGAATTTGAAAAATCATGCAAAGAGCTTGGAATTCAAGTAGCCTTAAAAGAAGGATACGAACATGGGGCTGTTGATTTCAAACCCCTTTTGATCAAGGTGAAAAACGCCAACCCCGATCTTATCTATATGATTTCTTATGTCATGGACGCATCATTGCTCATGCGGCAATCCATGGAGCTCGATATTAACCCCAAACTCTTTATTGGAGGGGCTGCCGGTTTCACGCTTCCGGAATTCTTACAGAATACTGGAAAGGGGGCAGAAGGGGTTTTTTCTGCTGACCTCTGGGTGCCCACCCTTCCCTATCCTGGAGCCATGGATTATTACAATAACTACAAGAAACTTTACGGCAAAGATACGGAGTACCACGGGGCTGAGGCCTATGCCGCTATGTATGTGATTGCAGATGTGCTGAAGAGAGCTAAGTCCTATTCTCCCGAGGATATTCGTCAGGCTTTAGCAACAACAGACATGATGACCGTTTTTGGAAGGGTTAAATTCATCTCATACGAAAAAAAGACCAATCAAAATAAACTCCCCACTTATCTCGTTCAATGGATCAAGGGCAAATTGGAGTGTGTCTGGCCCAAGGAATCTGCGACGGCCAAGTATGTCTTTCCCCACAAACCCTGGAAAGAAAGATAAGGCCGATTCGGAACAGGCGGAGCGACCCGCCTGTTCCCGTATGATGAGTTCTCATTTAAGGAAGCCTTCATGTTAACTCTGGCACGGATCCTTATTGTAGCAGGCCTGATCTTGGTTGGTGTGCCTTACATGCTTGTCGGAATCGGTATGGTGATGGGTACGATGGGGATGAATGACCTCTTTCAAATGACCCAGACCATTGTGATCGGCATTCTGATCGGTGGGCTTTATGCCCTGATCGGTATCGGCATGACCCTTATCATGGGTGTGATGGGGATTATCAACCTGGCTCACGGTCAGATTCTGATGACATCCATGTACGTTACCTTCGTTAGCTTTAAATATTTTGGCTTGGACCCTTACGTGTCTATTCTAATCAGCATGCCGTGTCTCTTCCTCGTGGCCCTCTTTATCGGGAGATATCTCCTTGACCCTCTCATTGGAAGGGAGTCCATACTCCCCGAGAACCAGGTTCTCATGACAGTGGGAATCGGTCTCTGTCTGACTGAAATCATGCGTTTCATTTTTACCTCGAATTACCAGTCGGTGCGCACGAGTTACGCGAATAAAGCGTATTATATCGGGTCGGTGTCTTTTAATTATCCCCTCACCATCGCCTTCTTTATTGCGCTCATGCTCACCGTAGGACTCTTCGTCTTTCTTATGAAGACCGATATCGGCCGAGCGATTCGGGCCACGGCCCAGGACAAAGAAGCTGCGACATTGATGGGCATTCCACAGAGGAAAATCACCTTCTCTACCTACGCCCTCGGCTCGGCCTTGGACGCAGCGGCTGGATCCTTGCTCCTTCCTGTCTATTACCTCTTTCCGGATCTTGGAGGTCCCTTTACACTGAAAGCGTTTGTCATCACGATTCTGGGTGGGCTGGGAAGCACGGTAGGCGCCATCCTGGGCGGCCTTACCCTCGGTGTTTATGAATCCCTTGGAGCTACTTTCATCTCAATGGGCTACAAAGACGCAGTGGGAATGGTCATCTTTCTTCTTGTGTTGACCTTCATGCCCGGTGGACTGAAACGAGTCACCAAGATATAGTGGGGGCTTGATGAAAAAACCAATAAAAGGTTTGGGGCCCATATTCGTTTTTATTTTAGCCGCTGTGCTCCCATTAGTTGTAAACCACGACTATTATCAACACCTCATGATCCTGGTGCTCATATGGGTGGTGATCGGTTCTTCCTGGAATCTTCTGGCTGGATATACCGGTCAGGTCTCCTTCGGACATGCCGCTTTTTTCGGAATAGGGGCGTATACTGCCGGTATCTTGAACACCAAGCTCGCACTCTCCCCCTGGTGGGGGATGGCCTTTGGGGGATTTACTGCCATCATCCTGGGTGTGCTGATTGGTTATCTCTGCTTCCGTCTAAGAGGACCCTATTTCGCTCTGGCAACTCTTGCTTCGGGTGAGATCCTGAGATTAATTGCCAATAACTGGACCGATTTCACCGAGGGGATGGTAGGAATCCTAATCATGCAGACGTTCGTGAGCAAACTGCCTTATTACTATATTATCCTTTGCATAGCTGCTGGATGCATCGGAGTAATTTATCTGGCCATGAACTCTAAGTTGGGTTATTACTTCGTCTCCATACGAGAGGATCAGGATGCTGCAGCGTCCCTCGGGATCAATACGACTTTATACAAGAATGTTTCTCTAATGATCAGCTCCTTTTTTACAGGAACAGCCGGAGCCTTTTATATGAACTATATGGGCTTCATCGACCCCTCTGTAGTGTTTTCACTTCATCATATTTCCATCCAGGCTATTCTTGTGGGGATCATCGGTGGGGTAGCTACCCTATGGGGCCCGGCCATCGGGGCCTTAGTGATGGTCGGAATCCAGGAACTCTTTCGTACGGCAGTGTTCGGACTGGCACCTAAATGGGTGAGTCAGGGCCATGCCCTCGCCTTCGGACTCCTGGTGGTCCTGACGATCCTTTATCTCTCCAACGGTCTTGTTGGGGATTGGCCAAAGATTAAAAAGGTATTATTTAGAAAAGCGCCACAGGAGACGTCATGAATATCTTCGAAGCCCGAAACCTGGTTAAATTCTTCGGAGGCTTGGGAGCTGTCAATGGGGTCAGTTTCAAGGTTGAGAAGGGAGAGATCTTCGGACTCATTGGCCCCAATGGCTCTGGAAAGACGACCATCTTCAATCTCATTAACAACTATTACCCTGTTACCTCCGGAAAAATCTTTTTTAACGGAAAAGATATCACGGGTATAAAGACCCATACAATCTGCAAATTGGGCATTGCGCGGACCTTCCAGGTTGTCAAACCCCTGGCCCGTATGACCGTGTTGGAAAACGTCACCGCCTCTGCCTTCTGCAGGGTGAATACGATCAAGGAAGCCCAGAAGCTGGCTTTGGAGGCCATTGAGTTCTGCGGCCTTGAGCATTACAAGGATCAAAGGGCGAAGGGTCTACCCATCGGGCTTCGGAAGCGCCTTGAAATAACCCGTGCTTTGGCCACACAGCCTGAACTGATCCTCCTCGATGAAACCGCGGCAGGATTGAACCCTAAGGAATTGGATCAAGCCATCGAACTGATCAAAGAAATCAACGGTCGCGATATCACCCTCATCATTGTAGAACATATTATGAAAGTGATCATGACCATCTCCAACCGGATCTTAGCTATCAATTACGGCCTGCCCCTTGCCGAGGGATCGCCTGAGGAGGTCTCTCGGAATCCTGAGGTGATCAAAGCCTACCTGGGAGAAGAATATGTTAAAGGTTAGCCATATCGATGTGGGCTACGGGGATGTTCAGGTGCTCTGGGATGTCTCCTTTGAGGTCAAGGAAAAAGAAATTTTAGTTCTGGTTGGCGCGAACGGAGCTGGGAAATCGACCACCATCCGAACGGTCTCTGGACTACTGAGGCCCTCCAAGGGCTCCATCGAATTTGACGGAATCCGTTTGGACAAAATACCTGATCATAAGACCGTCGCAGTCGGCATCGTTCAGGTTCCAGAGGGCAGGCGTCTTTTCCCGGACATGACCGTTGAAGAAAACCTGATCATGGGCTCCCTTGCCCCCCACGCCAAGGCCAAAAGGAAAGAAACCCTCCAACGGGTATATAGCCTATTTCCTGTTCTCGCGAAAAGGAAAAAGCAGTTTGCGCGCACCCTGAGCGGTGGAGAGCAACAGATGTCTGCTGTTGGACGCGGGCTCATGTCCCTTCCCAAGCTTCTCATGCTTGATGAGCCATCCTTAGGGTTAGCTCCCATCCTGGTCCAGGAAATATTCCGCATGGTTAAGAAAATCAATCAGGAGGGTGTGACTGTTTTTCTGGTGGAGCAGAATGTAAAACAGACCTTGAACATTTGCGGCCGGGCTTACGTTCTCGAAAATGGCCGCATCCTCCTCGAGGGACTGGGGAAGGATCTCCTAAACAATGATTATGTCAGAGAAGCCTATCTGGGTATCTAAAACAATTAGCGCCCGCCTTCCCTTAATATCTTGGCCACACTGAAATCTCTGAATTTTTCCCTTTCAAATAATGAGAGGAGTAGATGGGGATGAGGAAATTTCACCAAATTGCTATCATACCGGGAGATGGAATTGGAAATGAGGTGATCTCAGAAGGGATGAAATGTTTGAAGGCCCTTTCCGAGATCATTGAGACCGTCCAATTCGAATTTTAATATTTTCCTTGGAGCATGGTCAGAATCCTCCAATCCTTATAAAAATTGCTACCCATTCATCTAATATGACTTCTTGTGGAATGGCTAATTTCCTGAGCTGTCTTTCGAATCTCCAAGATGACCTTCTCCATCTTTTGATCGTTGAGGCTTGAAGTGAATCCCACCACCCAGATCGCAGCCGGAGGAAGTGAAGCCTTTTGAATGGGCGCGGCAACGGCTCTTACACCAAGGAGATATTCCTGATCATCAATCGCATAACCCCTCTTCTTCGTTTCCTCCACCTCTTTGAGAAATTGCTTTGGATCTGTCTTAGTTTTAGATGTATAGCGAACTAACCCCATCTTTTGGACAATCCCTTTGCTCTTCTTCTCTTGAAATTGGGCGAGAAAGACCTTTCCTGTTGCCCCGGCCAGAAGCGGAAGCCTCGTCCCGGGAGGTGAGGTGATCTTCATCTCATTATGGGATTCCACCACATCCAAGATGGTGATATGATCCCCGTTCATAATACCGAGAAAAACGGTCTCTCCAACCTTCTCCATCAATGCCTCCATGGGAATTCGAGCGACATCCCTCAGCTCTATCCTGCTATAGGCTCTTCTCCCGAGTTCCAGAAGGGTATACCCTACAGTAAACCTTTTGTGGATAGGGTCCCGCACCAAGACACCCATCTCGTTCAAACCAGATGTTATCCCGTGCACCGTGCTTTTCCCCATCTTCAACCGACTGGCCAGCTCACTCACCCCGAGACCGGTTGAAGAATCGGCAATGGCATGAAGGATCCTAAAAGCTTTCTTGACCGAAGGAGCAGAGTAACCTGTTGGTTTCATTTGTTCACCATATTGAACTTTTCAAAAAAGATACCAGATTCTATTCACCTTTGTCAATACATTCTCCTAACGTTTTTTTTGGAGATTTCTGAAAAAGTATTTTTCTACCGCATCAGAGATGGCATGAAACAGGCAGGCGGGTAAAAAAGGTTTAGAGCGGAACCTTCGTTTAATTTAGCTGAAGAGATCTAATACCGCATACCTCCTTCATTTCCAGTGATAGCAAAGGTTACCCGTAAGATTCCATAATGACCGCGATTCTAAAGCTTTGGAAATCCGTCTGCCTGTTTCAATATCACTTTTTCAGAGCTATCTTCTTAAAATCTTGACAAAAGAGTGGCATATGCTATGATTATCCCGAATTTAAGTTGTTCACTCTAAAGAACTTTTCATTTTTCAGTTCCTAAAAAGGGGGAGTTGCCAGGCGGAAATAGGGATGAGAACAGAAGATATTCATACGATGAGAAATGTGAAGCATCTTAGGCCTCAAAAAGAATGGAGGGAGATTATCGCCATTTACCTTTATCTGGCGGCCATGGGAGCCGGTTCTTTTATCATCGGCACCCTGATCAACTGGCTGGGGGTGAAATTAAATCCTCCATCCCTCCCTTTCATCGATCTTTTCGGCTATACCCTGAACTTTTCAAAGGTCCCGATTTTGTGGGGACCGATCATGGTCGCCATCGGCGCACCCTTTCTTATTTTAGACCTGGGAATCAAATGGAGATTCATGTATGCCTGTCTGAACCCGAGAACCTCCTGGGTGGCCCGTGGATTTATTATCCTTTCCATCTTCATTATTTTAGGTCTGGTTCTTTTTGCCAAATCCGTTCTGCCTTTTGAATGGCTCCATGCAGAATCCGCCCTCTGGCGGATCCCGGAGATCATTGCTTTCGCCTTTGCTTTCGGGACTGCCATTTACACGGGGATTCTCTTAAAAGCGACGAAATCGATCCCTTTATGGAATACCTATCTCCTTCCACTTCTTTTCCTCGTGTCGGCCCTTTCCACCGGATCGATGGCCATCATCCTTTCCACCCTGGGAACCGGCCTTTTTCTCCATGACGCCAGGGCGTTGAAAGTCTTGATGGGTGGGGAACAGGTCCTGGTGGTGATGGAAGGGATCGTTCTTTATCTTTTCCTTACCCGGAGTTACAGGGCCGCGGAACAGGGAAAGGATTCGGTCCGCCTTCTTTTATTCGGTGAGATGAAACTGATCTTCTGGGGAGGAGTTGTCTTGCTGGGTTTCATCTTTCCCGTCATCCTCGAAAATATTGCCTCGCTCTTCCCTGGAAACGTGCTGTTGATCTTTGTTGCCGGCATCCTCCTCCTCTGTGGCGGTTTTTTCCTCCGTTTGGGCGTCCTCCACTCTGGAATCAAGGATCAGATTCCGATGCATCGGTTGATGGAAATCCAATATGACATCATGGCCGAAAAAACGAAGGCTTTAGCAGGGGAGAGACCGAAAAATCCAAAGACACAGGGGATCCGGTAACCGGTGCGGGAAAAGCATCCGCAAATGAATTGCGGAATGCGGAATTCGGCCTCCGGCCCGGAGGGATTGCGGAATAGATGTTCATATTCGCTTTACGCTTTCCTCTATGCGCTAAGCGTTTCGAGAACGGAAGGAGGATTGGAATGGAGGAAAAGGTATTGGTCGTCGATCAGCAAAAGTGCACGGGATGCCGTCAGTGCGAGATGGTGTGCTCGGTGTATCATACAGGCTCAAGCAATCCGAGCCGCTCCCGGATCAAAGTGATCAAGTGGGAGGATGTGGGGATCTACCTTCCCATGGCCTGCAATCACTGTGAAAAGGCCTATTGCGTGGAGGTATGCCCGACAAAGGCCTGCCACAGGGAGCCTGGAAATAATAACCGGGTGACCATCGACAAAAAACTGTGCATCGGATGTAGGACCTGCATCATCGCATGCCCCTTTGGTCATCCCTTTTTCGATGTCAGGGAAAGGGTCACGGTTAAATGCGACTACTGTGACGGCGATCCCCAGTGTGTATCCTTCTGTTATGCCAAGGCCGTCTCTTTTGTGGATGCGGATAGTTCGAACATCGCCAAAAGACGGGAATTCGCCAACAAGTTTGCCGATCTCATGAAACAGCGAAGGTAACCAAATCCCCCCTGCCCTTTTGGACAGGAGGAAATGTCAACCCTTCGACTCCCCGGCCTGAAGGCCGGAGCTTACTCAGGGTTGACCCTGAGCGGCGCTTCTTTACCCCGCCTTCAAAGTCGGGGCTTGGCGCCGCCGAATGGTTCAAATTTCAAAATCCAAATTTCAGAGGGTTTTAACTTTGACATTAAGGCATTTGAAATTCATTTGAACTTTGAACTTTGCCATTTCAGATTAACTTTTTCCAAGCTCTCGCCGGCTCTAAACCAAAATAATCTTGAATCACCTCTCATCATCATTGATGAAACTAATATTCCCAGTAAGTGACCATGTGGATTTTAGTACAGACCCCATATCAGGCTTGGCTAGAATCTTTATACCCTTACCCACTGTAATCCCGGAAGAACCTTTATTATTAGAATTATTTTCATCGGATTTATTTTTTTCTGTTTTCTTCTTGACAAAAGTTAATGATTCTCAATATAAAGAGACTCAAGATGAATGGTCGTTAATGAATCAAGATAGCCGCTCTGGCTGCAGGAATTGGCTTATATATTTTGTTATCTCAAAGATATTAAAAATTTTTCCAAAACCTCATTCCAGTCTGATTTCAAGTAAGGCCTTTCAAGAATTTTGCAGATACGAAGACACTTTTTAAGAAGTTCAATTTCTTTTTGAAGAGGGCCCACAGAATGATTGGGAAGATGACTTAGAAAGAGCCATGAATAAGAGCCGTAAACTTGATCAAAAATTGAAGGAGCCGAGGATGGGGTCAATGCCCCGCCCGAGAATTTGAGCGAGCAAGGTGGCCAGAGGTTGCCTTGCCGCGAACTTACTAAAGAAGAAAGGAGGTTAATTAATGATATCAGTGGTTAGGTGGCTTTTCTTAAATACTTTTATTTAAAACCAATTAAAGGAGGACTCTCATGAAAAAACCAATCCTTTTTTCGACCCTGGCAGTAATTTTTTTGATGATGCTCCTTGGTTTTTCTTTCCTCGCGCAATCTGCAGAAAAGCCCATCGTTATCGGGTTTATCCATTCGATGAGCGGGGCCATGTCCATGTATGGTATCAGCTCCGAAGCCGGGGGGCAAATCGCTGTGGAGGAGATCAATGCCGCTGGCGGGATTCTGGGCCGGCCCCTAAAAATGATCACCCGGGACGATAAACTAAACGCAGAGACAGGTTTAAGGGAGGCCAAGGATCTCATATTAAGCGAGAACGCCGATTTTCTCACTGGAACAATCAGCAGCGCTGTGGCCCTGGCCATATCGAATTATGTGAAAAGAGAAAAGAAGATCTTTCTCGTCAACATTTCTCAATCCTCAAGTTTAACGGAGGAGAACTGGCATCGTTATATTTTCCGGATCGACACGAATGCCGTTCCCTATTGGGGATATGCCCCGGCTCTGGCCCTGGCGAAAAAATGGAAAGATAAAAAGATCGTTAGTTTAGGCTTCGATTACGAAACGGGGAAAAACTCCCTTAGGGCTTTCAAAGAAAAATACTTGGAGCTGGTTCCGGATGCTAAAATTATAGATGAACTTTGGGCCCCTTTGGGGACGACCGACTTTACCGCTTACATTTCCAAAATAGCTAACTCTGGAGCAGATGCCTTTTTTCTCTCTTGTATCTATGGGGGAGGAGAATTGGCCTTTTCCAAACAGGCTTACGCCTTCGGCCTTTATGATAAAATGCATGCTATTCAACCTTGCGCGGGTGATATAGAAACTTGGTTCAGCGTTAAGAAGGGAGATCCCTACCCCAAAGGAGCCTTGGCCACCTGCCGGTACCCATTCTGGGCCATTAAGGATCCGAGAAGCAAGCAATTCGTCGAAAAACACAACAAAAAAGTCGGCTTTTTGCCATCCTATGGGGCCATGAACCAGTATTTAATCATGTACGCTTTGAAGGCGGCCATCGAAAAGGTTGGAGCAGTTGATACGGAGAAGATCATCAATGCCTTGGAAGGGATGGTCCTGGATACCTTTGTGGGGAAGATCCCCATCCGGCCTTATGACCACCAGGCGATGATGCCCAACTGGTACGGGGTCATGGATTTTACGCCCGAATTCTCCTTCCCCTATATCACCAAGATCGATGTCATCGGGGAAGAAGGGTACCACACCGTTGAACAGATCAAGAAGCTTCGGGAGGGTAAGTGAAGCCTTAAGGATTTGAGTTTCATAAAGATGCCGGGGGAGTGGATTCTCCTTCCCCGGCATCTGGAAAGAGAGGGTGAATCTCGTGACCTTCGAAGCGATTGCGGGGCAGACCTTGAGCGGGATCAGCGTAGGAATGGTCCTGTTTCTGATCGCAGCCGGCCTCTCTATTATTTTTGGTACCTTGAAAGTATTAAACCTCGCCCACGGCTCCATCTATATGTTAGGCGGATTCTTGTGTTATGGATTCACTTCTACTTTTGCTTCCGTTCCGGGCGTGTTCTGGTGGACCCTTCTTGCGGCGCCCATGATTGTCGGCCTGGTGGGTGGGCTCATCGAAATCTTTCTTTTGCGTCGGATTTATGCCCAGGAAATGCTTTATCAGTATATCCTGACCTTCGGGTTGATTTTAATTATCGGAGAGACGTGTAAGTTTATCTGGGGGGTCGGATATCACACCGTAGGGGCTCCTTGGCCATTTAACGGGAAAGTATCTCTCTGGGGATTGTCTTTCCCGGTCTATAATCTTTTTCTGATTGGCTGTGGATTCGCGGTTTTTATCGGGCTCGTGGCCTTGATGCGCTATACCGGTTTGGGAAGGATTATCCGGGCCGTAACCTACCACCGGGAGATGGCCAACGCCTTGGGGATCAATGTGCCCAAAGTCTACACGGGGGTATTCATGCTGGGGTGCTGGCTCGGGGGGCTGGCCGGAACGTTGATGCCTCCTATGTCCGTGGTGGCCTTAGGCTCGGATATGGCGGTCATCATTGAGTGTTTTATCATCGTGGTCATCGGCGGGCTGGGCAGTCTACCCGGCGCTTTCATCGGGGCGATCATTCTTGGGCTGCTGACCGCCTTTGGCATCTATATCATTCCGAAACTGGCCGTGGCTTTTGCTTTCATGTTGATGATTGTCATTCTGATTATCCGGCCCTGGGGGCTGATGGGCAAACCTGAATGAGGGAAATCGGGTGATGAAAAGTTTAGTCAATGCGTTAAATTCCAACCGCTTCGTGCTGCTATTGGTGTTGCTTCTCTTTCTTTTGATTGTGCCCCTCATCATGAAGGCAAGCTGGGTGAGTCTGGTCAATGAAATGTTGATCATGGCCCTGGCCGGTTGCGCCCTGAACCTTATGTTGGGCTACACCGGAATGGTCTCCTTTGGCCCGGCGGGTCTGTATGCCGTAGGAGCGTACACGACGGCCATTCTCCTGACCCGATATAGGTTTCCGTTTGCGATCGCGATGATTTCCGCCCCAATCCTGGCCGGAATCATCGGGGGCCTGGTAGGGTGGTTTTGCGTTCGCCGAAGCGCCGTCTATTTTGCTTTGCTCACCCTGGCTTTCGCCCAGATTATCTGGACCATCCTCTTTGAATGGTATGGCTTTACCGGGGGCGACAACGGCATTGTCTCCATCCCCATTCCGGAATTTTTCTTTACGATCAGCCATTGTTATTATCTTACCCTGATTATTGTGGGGATCAGCTTGCTGCTGCTATGGACGATCGTTCAATCCCCCTTCGGCAAGACCCTTCAGGCCATACGAGAAAATCCCGGAAGAACAGAATTTATCGCTATTCACCTGAAAAGATATCAGCTGGCGGCCTTTGTTTTGTCCAGCGCATTTCTGGGCATAGCGGGTTCTTTGTTTTGTGTTTTTAGCGGAAGCGTTTTCCCGGATTATGCTCATTGGGTGAAATCCACGGATATGCTGGTCATCTGCCTTTTAGGAGGGTTTTATAATTTTGGGGGCCCGATCGTCGGCTCCGTCGTCTATATTTTGCTCAGCAAAATGATTTCCAAGCAGACGATGTTCTGGATGTTTTTCCTGGGGGTCATCATCGTCTTCCTGGTTTTGTTCATGCGCAACGGCATTGTAGGATTTCTCTCGGAGAAGCTCGCCCCCGTTCTCGATAAAACGTCTGGATCCGGCCCAGATGAGGGAACCCGATGATTTTAGAAACTCAGAAGCTTGTAAAATCGTTTGGGGGTCTGACTGCCGTTTATGATGTCAATCTCCATATCCAAGAAGGAGAGCTGGTCTCGATCATTGGACCTAATGGGGCTGGGAAGACGACCCTATTCAACCTTCTCACCGGGCACATATCGGTTGATTCGGGCAGGGTGATTTTCAAAGGGAAAGATATCACCAAACTGCCTCCCCATGCGATTTCGCGCATGGGCATAGGCCGCTCCTTTCAGCGCCTGAATATTTTCCCCCGCCTGAGCGCCTTTGAGAATGTCCAGGTAGCCGTTTTCTCCGCGCAACGGAAAAGCCGCAATGTATTTGCCCGGGCTTCCAAACTGGCCCGGCAGGAGACCGAAGCCATTTTGAAAAGCGTGGGGCTTCTGGATAAGAAAAACATTAAGGGGGCGCTCTTGGCCCATGGAGACCAAAAACGATTGGAAATGGGGATCGCCCTGGCGGTGGAACCCAGCTTGCTCCTGCTGGATGAGCCGACTCAAGGAATGAGTCCCAGGGAAAGCGGCGAGCTTACCCAGTTGATTCAAAAACTGGTCGGAGAACGGGGATTGACGCTCATCTTTGTGGAGCACGACATGAACGTCGTCTTTGGCATTTCCGATAGCATAAAAGTCCTGCACCAGGGAAAGATCATATTTGAGGGTAAGCCTGACGAAGTGAAAAAAAACGAAGAGGTCCAAAGAATCTATTTGGGAGATGAAAAAGGAACATGGTCCTCGCTGTAAAGCAAATAAACACCTTCTATGGACTCAGCCATATCCTCTTTGGTGTTTCTCTGGAAGTGAATCAAAGCGAAACCGTCTGTATTTTGGGAAGAAACGGAGTTGGCAAGACGACTACCCTCCGGAGCATCATGGGTCTTACCCCACCGCGTTCGGGGAGCATAAAATTCATGGGGGAAGAAATTAGGGGGAAACAGCCCTTCGAAATTTACCGGTTGGGTATTGGTCTGGTGCCTGAAGATCGGATTATCTTTCCGGACCTCACCGTTCGCGAAAATCTGGAGATCGCCATTAAAAAAGTCCTCCAAGGGAAAAAGGTGGGTGGCTGGACAATTGAGAAAGTTCACCAGTTGTTTCCCATATTGAAAGCCAGGGATAAGCAATGGGGGGGGACCCTTTCCGGAGGAGAACAGCAGATGCTCACCATCGCTAGGACCTTAATGGGCAACCCCCGTCTCCTGCTTTTAGATGAACCCTCAGAGGGTTTGGCTCCACTTGTAGTTAAGGCTATCGAGGAACAAATCTTGTTGCTCAAGAAAGAAGGGATGACGATCCTTCTTTCAGAGCAAAATTCCAGCTTTGCCCTGAAGATTTCTGACCGCGGCTATATTCTCGAAAAAGGCCAAGTTGCCTGGCAGGGAGGTATTTCGGAGTTGAAAGGCAACCCGGAAATCATGAAAAACTATTTAGGCCTATGAGATAAGCTTATTCGGACTCATTGGGAAAAATAGTGGGATAAGCAGTCCAGTCCCTTCTGCTATTTTCCGAAAAATAAGATCCAGGAGATACCGATGAACATAGCCCAATTCTTAATCGACACCGCCACCCGTATTCCCGATCATCCAGCTATAAGATATGCAGGAGGGGTGTTGACTTATGGCGAAATGAACCAGAGAGTAGATGCCCTTGCCCATGGTCTCAGACGATTGGGGATCCGGCCGAAGGATGTCTGCATTTTAATGATGCCCAGCTCTCCTCACTGGACTCTCGTCTACTACGCCTTAGCCAAGATGGGAACCATCGTGGTGCCCGTGAACCCTCTCTATCGCCAGGGAGAACTCGGTCATATATTCCGTGATTCCGGCGCCCGGGCATTTGTGGGCCACGTGGATTATTTAAAGGAGCCGTCCCTTGTGATAGACTCCACGCCGCATATTAAGATTCGCATCTCCGAAGGTGAGAATTTACCCGCCGGATTTAGCCCGCTGAAAGAATTGTTTGACGGGGTCGGGGAATTCAAAGTGGGTCCCACCCACCCCGATGACCCTTTTGCAGTGATTTATACGAGCGGGACTACCGGCTTGCCCAAAGGGGCTGTGCTGACCCATAACAGTCTTAGGAGTGACGCCATCGCGGTAACCAAATTGCGGTATACGGAACCTGAGGATATTGTTTTGAGTGTATTGCCCCTCTTTCACATCTATGGCATGACTCACTCTCTGAATATATCGGTCTATCTGGGGCTCACGATTCGAATGTGGGAGCATTTTATTGCGGAAGAGGTTTTAGCGGCTATTGAAGAGGAAAAGAGCACGATTCTCTATGCTGTGCCTACCATGATCAACCGCCTTGTCGAGTTGGCGAAAAGTACGCCCCCCAAGAGATCAAGCCTACGTTTCTGCATCTCCGGCGGGGCCTCTCTTCCGGTTGAAATATTGCACCGTTTCCAGACGACCTTTCGCGCGACCATATATGAAAGTTACGGGCTCACCGAGTGTTCTCCTACCTGTGTAGAAAACCCTTATGGAAGACCCGCGCGCCCCGGATCCATCGGACTCCCCATACCCGGTTTCCAAGCACGAATTGTGGACGACAATGACAAGGACGTACTGCAAGGTGAAGTCGGTGAACTCATCATTATGGGGCCCGGACTCATGAAGGAATATCTGAACCAGCCGGAAGCTACGGCCAAAACCCTGCGAGATGGTTGGTTACACACAGGCGATCTGGCCCGGAGGGATGAGGACGGATATATCTACATTGTAGACCGCAAGAAGGAAATGATCATAAGAGGGGGTTATAATGTCTATCCCCGCGAGATTGAAGAAGTGCTGTATAAACATCCGGATGTATTGGAGGGAGCAGTCATTGGGGTACCTCATGCCGATTTGGGGGAGGAGGTGGCAGCAGTGGTTGTTCTGCGGCCGGGAGTCAAGACCTCGCCTGAAGAACTGCGGCAGTACGTTAAAGACCGGGTCGCTCCCTACAAATATCCCCGAATCATTAAATGCGTGAGCGAACTGCCCAAAACCTCAACGGGAAAGATCTTCAAACGGGGGATTTCACTAAAGGATTAAATGATGGACTCAATCCCATTGTAAGCACCTTCAGAGATTCCTTTAATGTCCCCCTCTGGAACGTCCGAAACGTTCCCTGAATTACCCTGACAAACGTCTATCAACTTCCTTGCGGTGTCCAATCCTCACCAGAAGGACGAGCAGCATGTTTTTGTGGATTTGATAAATAATACGGTAGTCTCCGCCCTTAATACGCAAAATAGGGACGCCTCCCATATTTCTCATCTATCTTTGCTTCTTTACCCACATTTAACAATTCTACGTCCTATTCTCTCCGTAAAGATGTCTTCAGTATTCCTTAAGAGCAAGTTTCTGCGCTTCGATGTTGGTAGATTCGTGATCTGGCGGCCCATTTCAACCTTTATTGAAGCCGTCTTTCAAATGTGACATAGTAAAAACATGATTATCTTCACACACCATACGGGTGAGCCACACGGTATGCTGGGAGCTCAGGTGGCAGCAACGTGTCTACAGCGGAAGCTCTCGATCCCCTCCATCGTTGTTGGGATCGAGAGGGAATTTTCAAAAGAACGACTGCTTCATTTCATAGATGAATACTACGCAGGAAAAGAAAAGGTGGCAGCCTTCTCGCATCTCTGTGGCAGAATAGATATCATTGGGCTCGCCCAAGAGCTGAAACAAGAAGGTTTCATCACTATTCTGGGAGGACCGCAGGCTCGACAGGATTACCAGGGTGAGCCGGACACTGACTCGTATCCGCACCGCTTCAGGGGGCTGAGATCGATTGTCGACATTGCCTTCCATGGCCCGGTCGATGGCCTTCGGTCGGAACATTTGGGTAGTAGAGGTGGGCTCCTCGAATATTCGTGGACAAAGAACTTATTCCTGGAAGTCGACTGGTCGAACATCTATACGTTCTCGGACACCCTCAAGAAGCTCGATGTCCGGCTGGGACAGGTGTTGAACGCAATTGGCTGTCCATACGCCAGCAAGCTCCAGGCCGTAACCCTGCCACCGCCGATCAACCTCCGGGAAAGGGGTATCCCGGAGATGGAAGTTCGGAGCGAGGGATGTATCTTTTGCGATGTTTCACGGGACAAGGGCTACCACGGCTCCGTAGACCGCGACAGGGTGATGACTCAGATTGTAGGGCTACCCGAGGTCGATGGAAGGAAGATTCCCTTCGAACTCATAGACGAATACCCCATCCGCTCTCTCGGTAGACTGATCGAGAACACCGAAAGACACGAGATCAAGCTCTCACAGATCAATCTGGTCTGCCGGGTCGATGATGTCAATGCTCATGCCTCTGACCTCGTGGAAATCCTGTCGCTTGCACGAAGTCGGGATATGAGAATCATGTTCTCATCGATCGGCTTTGAATCCTTCAGCGATCGGTTGCTTCAATACTTCTGTAAAGGGACCTCCGTGGCAGATATCGTGAAGTGTGTCGAAACGTTACGCCGTCTCAAAGACCGGTTCGGAACCCACTTCCTCTACCGGCGAGATGAAGGATCGAATCACGGTTTCATTCGCCCTACTCCCTGGGATGATAGTGAAACGATGCAGGAAACCGACAGTAATATATTTCTCCACCGGTTCTTTGAAGACATTCTCCCCCAACATAGCACTCCGCTCATCATACACCACGCATCGTACCTCGGAGACTGGATCCGAATGATCGAATCAACGACAGGCATCACGTTCAGCAGGGAGGGAACCTGGATCGAATGGTGGAATCCATCCTTGAGACAGACAAGGGACTAGCGTCAGATGATACTCCCGGGCATGGTTTGAAGGTTCACTATTGTGAACGCGACTTGGGCGGCAAGTGAGATTATTTAAAAAATAAACCAATTCATACAAAATATTACTTGTGAAGTAAAATTATTACCGATTCTTTAGCCAAAGAGTCCATAGATAAAAATGACAACGATATCAATATGTTGCAAAGATAAATTTACTCTTGACAAAGAAATAAATGTACTGTATTAATCTAATATTAGCCTTACTGGCATGGTTTAGTCGTTCACTATTGTGAACGCTCCTCGTAAATCGAGGAGGCTACCAATAAAACGATCATTCATCTTACGCATCAAGGAAGGAGGATTGTTATGGGGAACGAGAAAGAAGGACTTTCAACAGCTGAGAGTTTACGGAAGACTCGTACCTACGGCCAGGTGAGGTGTCATAATCCCAGTTGTATGGGGAGACTTCAGCCGAAATCTGGGGAGCCCACAGTGAAATGCCCTACTTGCGGCATGGAATATCGCGTAGCCTGGGTCAAAGATGGTTTTCCCCGCATCAGGGGCCCGGTATGGGATGTGAACAAAAGACTGGCGGATGAGGAGTTTGCAAGAAAAATGAAGGAGGTTAAGAAAGATGGCCCTAAATAGGAAGTTAGCGATTATTGATCTCTCCACGGGTAAAATAGAAATCAAGCCTATCCCGCTTGAGATCCGGAAAAAATTTCTGGGAGGCCGGGGACTCGATGCTTATTTGCTTTATAATCATACAAAGAAGGGATGTGACCCTCTGGGCCCTGACAACACGATTATGGTGAGCGGGGGGGTTTTAACCGCTACTCTGGCTTCAGCAACCTCCAGATGCCATGTCATGGCTAAATCCCCGCTGGGAGGGTTGCTCGGAAGCTGTAACATGGGAGGTTTTTTTACTCCCGAGTTGGCATGGGCAGGTTTTCACCATCTCGTCATCAAGGGTAAGGCAGAGAAGCCAGTCTACTTGTGGATTCACAATGGCAAGATCGAGATCCGTGATGCCAAGAACATTTGGGGGAAAACAGTCACAGATACCCAATGGACGATCCGAGAGGAGCTGGGGGATGAGGATGTCAAGAGTCTGGTGATTGGTCCGGCGGGTGAGAATCTCGTCAGGTATGCCAATGTGATGACCGGAATTAAGAATTCCGGCGGAAGAACCGGAATGGGAGCGGTCATGGGCTCAAAGAATTTGAAGGCCATTGCTGCCCGCGGAACCATGGATATAAAAATCGCCTATCCAAAAGAAGCTCTCGAATATAACAAGCGCTTTATTGATCAAATCACGAGTGCGAAGGTTAATCAAACCCAGGGAACGCTCGGTACCCCTTTTATTTGGGGAGCAACCAACTCCTGGGGTGGTGTCCGAACCAGAAACTTTCAGTATAACCAGATGCTCTACTGTGATGAAATCGAGCCGGAATCAATTGACGAAAACTGCACAGAGACGATAGGTCCCTACCACATGGCGGGCTGCTTTGGCTGCCAGGTCCACTGCCGGGCCAAGTACAAAATTCCTACTGGGCCTTACGCCGGAAAATATGATGAGGGCCCTGAATACACGTCCCAGGGCGCTTTTTCCTCAGAACCAGATATCGCAAGCCTGGAAAACCTGTTAGTGGCAAATCACTTGGTCGATCAGTGGGGTGTGGATAATCTGGAAATCGGAAGCATCATCTCCTGGGCGATGGAGCTCTATGAGCTGGGAATTCTCACCAACAAAGAGACCGATGGCCTGGAATTGCGGTTTGGCAGCAGTGAGGCTCTCCTGGAGATGATTGAACGGATCTGCTTCCGAAAGGGCTGGTTGGGAAATGTCTTGGCCGAAGGAGGGATCATTGCCTCCGAGAAAATTGGAAAGAATTCTTTTGACTATCTGATTCAGGTCAAAGGGGTCAGCAATCTTCATTCTGATGAGCGGGCCACACCTGCCCTTGCGCTCAACATTGCGACCGCTTCCCGCGGCTCAGACCATTTGAGAAGCCGACCGGCTATTGACCTCTACCATTTGCCGCAAGAAGTGATGAGAAAGATTTACAGCAGCCCGGTACCTTACGATGGGCCCTTAAGTTCAGAACATACGGAATACATCGGCAAACCGTGGCAGGTCTTCTGGCATGAGAACTGTTACATGGGAGTGGATTGCCTCGGCATCTGTAAGTATCACACCACCTTCCTGGGTGCCACGCTTCCCAACTTTGAAGATTGGTCCAGAGTGCTTTACTACAATACGGGGCTGGAGCTTACTCCCCGGGAAATCTGGGACGCTGCCGTGCGAGCTAACATGATGGAGCGGCTCTTCAACCTTCGCGAAGGGTTGACGAGAGATGACCTCAAAAAGGGTGATATGCTCAATCACCGTTACTTTGATGAGCCCGCCCGAAGGGGTGCAGTCGATGTCGTCGGCAGTGTTATCGATCGGGAAAAATTCAAAAAAATGATTGACGAATTCTATGAATATAAGGGCCTTGATAAGAATGGCGTTCCAAAGCCAGAAACGCTCAAGAGGCTTGGCCTGGAAAATGAACCATCGCACATGCTCTAGAAGATGAGTGACGGGTGCTGAGGACTGAGTAAAAGGAATATCTTTTCCAGTATGACTCGGTCCTCACTACTCAGAGCTCAGCCCTATTTTTTGTTGAAAGGAGAGAGTTAATGGAACCCATGGGTAAAGTTCTCGCGATCAGTCCCGAAAAGTGCACCGGCTGTAGGCTTTGTGAGCTCGTTTGCTCGGTTTACCATGACGGCGTGTCAAACGCAGCCCGAAGCCGGATAAAGATTATGAAATGGGAGTCAGAAGGGCTCTATATTCCTATGTCCTGTCAGCAGTGTCAGGACGCCCCCTGTATGATCATCTGTCCCGTGAAGGCCATTACCCGGGATGAGAAACTCAGCCGTGTGATGGTGAATCACGATATATGCATTGGCTGTCGTTCCTGTGTGTCGGTCTGTCCCTTCGGCGCGATGGGGTTTAACGTCATTGATCGAAAGAATTTTAAGTGCGATCTCTGTGATGGAGATCCGCAGTGCGTTCGCTTCTGTGATATGAAAGCCGTGGACTATGTGGACGCAGACCGGGTGAGTATTGCCAAGAAGAGGGCTGCTGCAGAGAAAATCACTGCCGCCCAAAGACAGGCTATTGCCTTGGAATCAGAACCACACTAAGAGGTCCTCTTGGTCACCCTGAACTTGTTTCAGGGTCTCATAACACACCAATTTTATCAGATGCTGAACCAAGTTCAGCATGACAAATTGAACATCAAATAACAGAGGGGCTGGAGTTAAACCAGCCCTTTTTTTTATACCCCCATTTTTTAGCTTCAAAATATAGGCGTAGAGAATGGAGAACACTCCTCTAACACGTAAAGTGAACTTTTTTGTCCGTCTAACCGAGCTTTACGTTTGCTTATCAAGTGAGTGAGCGGCGTTGCTACTGCAGTCAGGAAGGGAACTCTTCCCTTAACAGTGGCTTTACCGTCATTGAATTCAACAGTCCCTTTTAGAGGAAATGGCGTATTCAGTCTCAATATATGGGATGCACGCCATTTTTCTCTGAAGATGCATTTATTGAGTTCTAATTTCTATAAGGTCCAGGTGAAACGCATCGAGGTAAAGGGGTCTCCTTTCCAACTTTTAGTTACAAACTCGCATTTAATATTTTTCGCCCCAGATAGTTCCAAGCCGCGTTCCATCCATCCCTGCATAATATAATAGAGAGGAACAAACTTCGCATCGAAGGAAGACAATTTGTATAAAGCTCGGTTTTCTCCCTCCGCAACTATCTCTGTCTCGCCGAAATCGTAAAAACTCCGATTAATACTCTCGAATTGCTTGATGAAGGAAAACGGATCGCAGTCTTTCAAAAGACCCGTATAAACGCTGGTCATTACCGCCTGGCAAATTGTTCGACCCCATTCCTTGGCAACTTTAAGATCATTTTTTGCGACGACCTCAAAAATCGCTCCTAAGCAGTGTTTGTACGTTTCGTAGGGATACCACCCATTGGGCCACATTTTTGGTCTAATAATCTCCCGGTCTTTATTGGTCAGATACTTATCATAAACGCCGCTCTTGTCCTTTTTGATTATTCTTACTAAATCAATAAATACTGAACCTTTTACATTCATACCCCTCTCCTCCCAACGTTTTGCTGAATCTAAGTGATAGTGATAAGTGATAAGAACTTGCTTCGGGATGGGTTAAAAATACAAAAAAGAAAGTAGTATGTCAAGAAAAATCGACCACAAGATGTGGGAGAATCCTCCTCATCTGTTCGGGCGCCAGCCCGGCACCATGCTTGTGAGGCTAAGTCAAGACCGTCGCAGGAAGAAAATTCGCCTAAATTCCAAACCGTGGATTTCTTGCTACTATACGCCCGTTCCAAAAGGCTTCGATATCGGAAACAAATCAAAACTCTGGATTCGTTCCGTTTGTTACTACTTGAAATGTTGCACGGAGACGAGGTTTTCAAAAATGAGGAGTTCAGGAAGAAAGAGTTCAGATGAAAGTGGGGGCTAAAAAACAAGATTCACTTCGACTTTCGAAAGAGGACCACCTCTTTGGGATCGACGGAAACATCGAAAGTCGTCCGCAAAGCCCGGAAAATGGCTGACCAGCGAAGGGTTGGCCACTCTTTGTGGAGAAGCTCTCGAAACAGGATGCCGTACCGGTCCAGCAAAAGACGAACCCGGTCCTTTCTTCTCTCCTCGGCTTCGAGCAGATCATCCGGAAGTTCAGGCCATGGAATCAAATGCCAATTTCCTACAATAGGATGATTTTCTTTCTCCTCCACCAGACTGAGCCGGCGACGTCGGCTGATCCGATGGCGCGTTCTCTTCGCATTCTCTGCCATCATTTTCTGCCAGTCGAACCTGTTTATGATGGCCCGGCGGAGCGTGATAACCGTGTCGTTCGTTATGCGGGCTTGCCAGACGTTGTCCCAGAGTCGCCTAACGGTCTCTGTGTCGCCGCTTTTTTGAGAGCCGGAGCAACGCGGAGAAACCATAACGGGCCGCAGAATCCGGAAACAGACTATTCAAGAAGTCTGTTTCCGGGGGTGAATTCTTGATACTTGAGCGATCCCTTCCATTTGAATACGAGTCCGTCTGCCCGGTGGGCCATTGTCCGGTGATCAACTGATTGAGAGCCCACAGGAAAGCCGTTAAGGTCTTTCCGCTTCCAGTAGGTGCTGTGACGAGCAGATGTTCTCCCGCAGCGATCTTAGGCCAGGCCCGCTGCTGAACGTCGGTAGGCCGACCGACTCGCTTCTGAAACCACTGTGTAATCAAAGGATGGAACTGAGTTAAGACGGCTTGCCCGGAATCCATGATACCCTCAGGCGAATTTGCACTGATAAGTGGCTAATCATAATCCATTTGAACTATGGGATCAATTTCGGCGTGGGTCACCCGTTGAATAACGGAACAACTTCACTTCCAAATTTGATAGCAAGAAAGGTCGGGCTGATTAAGAAGAAGCTCAATGGGACGAGAAAGAGGAAATACTTTATTGCGCATGCTTGGCCCCGGAGTCCTTTGGTAGTATGCATGCACAAGGAAACCGCCCTAATCTGCTCTCATGATAAGCCGTGTCGTCTCGATGAAAATGACGATCTACCCGATCAGGAGGATCAGCACATTCAGCGCTTGCCACAAAACAGCGGACCGCCTCGACGAAAACTGACGCTATAAATCAGACCGGTTTGAATGCCTCCAGGCCTTCGAGAAAATCGAGCATCTTGAGGTAAAGAAGATCCCTCTTCCTGAGGATCTCTTCTTCACTTCGTCCGCCATAATCATAAATCCCTTTGGAGGTACTTGCGCCCAGATGTCCCTGCTTTACCTTTTCTTCGATGAGGGGAATATCCCTTCCCGAGCCTTTCATCGTGTCATAGATCAAATTAAGTCCGGTGAAATCCAGGCTCTGGACTATGCCCACGATGGGCAGGCGGATCCCGAGACTGGTCTTCACTGCTAAATCAATCTGCTCGGGAGTTGCCCAACCGTTCATCATCATCTCCAGGGCAGTATCGATAATAGCACTCTGAATCCGGTTGACAATGAAGCGCTGGACGAATTGTTTCATTACCAGGGGTTTCTTGCCGATTCTCTCCATCAATTTTGCGGCAAATTGCAGAACACCGGGAGCAGTCGCCGGCCCAGAAACCACTTCCACAAGGGGAATGATATGCGGAGGAGCAAACCAGTGGGTGACCACAACACGGGAAGGATCTTTGACCTCTATGATTTTGAAGATTTCCAAGCCTGAGGTGTTACTGGCCAGGACCACGTTTTCAGGGCACGCTTCTTCCAATTGCGTAAAAAGTGTTTTCTTCACTTTGGGAATTTCGGCCACCGCTTCCAGAACGAAGTCAACTTCTCTGACTGCGCCCGCCAGTTCCGTCGTGGGACGGATGCGGTCCAGAATTGCCGGGATCTCCCGGGAACTCACCCGCCCGTATTCGGCCAGGGTCTGTAGATTCGACTTCACCCTCTTGAGCGCATGCGCCAGAAGGTCATTCTTTAAATCCACCAGATTTACCGGAATGCCGGCCTGGGCGAAGACCTGGGCGATGGAATGGCCCATCACTCCAGCCCCGATCACGGCGACCCGTTTAACATTTTGGGGATCCATTGATCGCCTCCTTGTTTTTCCTGCAGAAAAGAATTCCTTTAATTCTTTTACATGTCTTCTGGAGAATTTCTCGCTGCCATAATAAATATATTTTCTCCCATAGTCAACGATCGTATCTTGAACCATATCTTGCTTTCAATTTCGATCCTCTCCATTTCTGGACCAGGGCGTGGTTCGCAGGAGGAATCAGCCCCGGCCCTCCTCCTCGAGGGGTGAGGCTGAGGGCAGATCTGTTAGCTTGAAAATGATTCTAAAAAAATTGAGGAGGACGATTACATGAAAGAGAGAGCATCGTTTGCAAGCTGGGGTTCGGTTGTCTTACATCTTGAAGCGAGTGAGTACCGGCATACACATCTAAGTGGCCGTAGCCTTTCAGATAATTGATCGTGATATCGGTGCTTGCCGTCCGAGGCACCTGATTGGGAAAGGGGTTCCGGCAAACACCGCCCCTGCATCCAAACGCGCTGCCAAAGACCATCATCGGAAGATTTACCTGAGCCGTATCATCGTAATTCAGTAAAGCCGTCCCGCTTTCTAAACGTAAACGGGTTCACTTAAATCTGGATATTCCCCTTTTTCAGGGTCTCGGTGGGCATAAACCACTTAATGCCAAGTTTCTTCGAAATAGCTTCGCATCGCTCTGCTACTTTCGCCCAGCCCATTCCCTTGGCAAGGGCAAATGCACCAAAGGCTGATCCGCCGCCATTAACAATGGCTTTATCGATCTCAGCAGCGCTTTTGGTAACGTGATCTTCCAAGAGTTTGGTTCCTTCATTTACCTGAATACAGATAATATCCATCGGGTCAAAGTTGGGATCAGCCTTGCTCAAGTCTATCGTCGGTCTGGCGCCTCCCGGCCAGGTGAAAATACCTTTACCGGTCTTCTTGCCAAGCGTTCCGGCCTCATTCATCTTCTTGAGCCAACTGTGCGGTTTGAATTCAGGCGATAGTGTTTCGGAAAAATATTCCAAACTATGCAGATAAATGTCCAGTCCGGTGTAATCGATGATTTCGTAGGGACCCATCGGTGCGCCAATGGACCTGAGTTTAGCATCAATGGCCTCAGGATTCACAAGGCCTTTTTCATATAACTCAGACATATATAACCCCACGGGTGCCCCCAGCCTGTTGTAGATAAATCCCGGAGTGTCTTTCTCCACAAGGACCGGAACCATAATACCCCTGAAGTTTTTAAATTTCAGAACAAGGTCGCGACTCACACTCAGGGTCTCCTCAGAGGTCTTCTCGCCGCGGATGACCTCCACCAGAAGCATCATGACCACTGGGTTAAAGAAGTGAACGCCAACGACTTTGTCCGGTCTTTTTGTTGCAGCACCCATCTTGGTAATGCTCATATTGGATGTGTTCGAAGCAAGTATGGCGTGCTTCGGTGCGACCTCGTCAATTTCCTTGAATATCTTTACTTTAAGATCCAGTATCTCAGGAGCAGCTTCAATCATGTAATCGATATCTTTCACAGCTTCCTTTAAAACTGTGAAACCATGGATATTATTCATCGTCTTGTTCATATCATCTGCGGTCATCTTTTGCTTTGTAACCTGTTTCTCAAGGCTTTCTTTCATCTTATTCTTACCCTTGTCCACAAATTCCTGCTTGATGTCATACAGGTTTACCTTGATACCTGCCATAGCGGCAACTTCTGCAATGCCATGGCCCATGTCACCTGCGCCAACGACTGCGATCTTTTTAATGTCCTCTACTTTCATAGATTTAATACTCCTTTCAATAAAATTTTAATTAGGAACTTCCTCATTTTCTTACGGGCAGATCAACCGACGAATCGACTCTTAGCAGCGCATTTCTTAAAAGATTGCTAAAAACTCGCTTTTAAGCGAGTTAAATATACGAAAAAGGGAGTGGGATGTCAAGAAAAAAGGACCCCCTATCCGGTCCCTCCATTATTCAACTTCTCCTCTTATCCTCCGGCAAGCATCATGATCAGGTGAATTTCGTCCCCATCCTTAACGGGTTTAACGAGTTCATCGGGGTAAGCGCTGGCATGATTTACATAAACTTCAACGATGTTGAGCAGTTTATCTTTTTTGGCAAACAGCGCTTTCTCCATTCCAGGAAACTGCTTGATGAGCTGGTTCAGACACTCACCCACTGTATTCCCCTCTACGGCTACCACCTCCAGGCCGTTGGTAAATTGTCGATGAGTGGTATGCATGTGTACCTTGACGGCCATGTCTTACTCCTTTCTCACGAGAGATCCACAATGATCACAATTTGGATTCTTGTTGACTGTAAATTCGCTGAAAGCACCCTTCAATCCGTCATAGATGAGTAACCGATTGGTCAACAGTTTGCCAATCCCCAAGAGATACTTGATCACCTCAGTGGCCTGGATACTCCCTATGACTGCTGGAGCAACGCCCATCACGGGAAACTTCTCTTGTGGCACTGGACCTCGATACATACACCTTAGACAGGCTGTTTCTCCCGGAATGATGGTCATGACTCTCCCCTCAAAGCCATTCACTGCGCCATGAAAGAAGGGAATATTCTTTTCAACAGCACAGCGATTCAAGATGTAGCGAGCCGGTAAGTTGTCCGTAGCATCAACGATGACTTCACAACCATCAACAAGCTGGGAAACATTGCTGTCCGTTATTGTCTCTGCTATCGCTTCGATCTCCACCGCTGAGTTCAGGTTTCTCAATTTCGTTCTGGCTGAGTCAACCTTTTTTCTGCCGATGTCTTCTTCCCAGTGCAAAGTCTGCCGGTTCAGATTACTCAGCGCCACCTGGTCATGATCTATCACCCGAATCATTCCTATTCCGGCAGCAGTCAGGTATAGGGCTATAGGAGAGCCGAGCCCCCCGACACCTGCAATGACCACCCGTGATCTTTTGAGCTTTTCCTGTCCTTCCTGCCCAATCTCTCCGATCATGATTTGTCTATCATACCTTTCTCGCTCGCTGGGTGTAAGCATAGCAATCCTCCGCCTTTGCCAATGTGGAAAATGGCGACTTACGATTTCCTTTTGCCACCTTAATCCAGCGACAAAAAGAGAAATTAAGAATAACCAAATTCCAAGCACCAATAACCAAATAATAATCAAATTCCAATGATCAAAATTCCAAACAAAGATTAAAAATGGTTGTTTTGGTCATTGAGAGGATTGGTGATTGGTTATTATTTGGAATTTGGAATTTGGTAATTGGAAATCTGTAAACTCAGGTTTATCTCCCTTTTAAGAGCGTATGGGCTACCACCATCCTCTGGATTTGGTTCGTTCCCTCAAAGATCTGGGTAACCTTCGCATCCCTCATCATCCGCTCAACGGGATGACTCTTTAACAGACCTTCCCACTGCAGGATCTGAACAGCCTGGGTCGTGACCTTCATAGCCACATCGGAGGCGAAATATTTCGCCATGGCAGAAAACATCTGAACCGGAATGCCCTTTACCTTCTCGTCCATCATGGTCGCAGATTTATAGACCAGCGCCCTGGCCGCCTCAATCTCAATAGCCATTTCGGCTATTTGAAATTGACCCCAAAGTGTCTCATCCCTCTTCTTGACCCAATCTCTCTCCCGACCGTATTGAATCACATAGTCCAAGGCCCCTTGGGCTATCCCCAGAGCCTGGGCAGCGATGGCTGGTCTTGATCGATTCATTGTTCTCATCATGAGCCACCAACCCACACCTTCATCGCCGATCCGCTGGGAAACAGGAACTTTGACGTCATTTAAGATGACTTCTGTGGTATTCGAGCTTCGAATCCCCATCTTATCCTCAGTTTTTCCCACTGAAAGGCCAGGAGTTCCCTTCTCCACCACAAACCCCGTTATCCCTTCCATCTTCCTCCCAGGATTGGTCGTAGCAAAGAGGGTATAGAAGTCCGATACCCCTCCATTTGTGATAAAACACTTTGTCCCATTCAAAAGATAATGGTCATCCTTCAAAACCGCCTTCGTTCGAATCGAGGCTGCATCTGACCCTGTTTCGGGTTCGGTCAAGCAGAAACAGACTAACCTCCCCTCCTTGACGATCCTTGTCAAAACATCTTCCTTCAGCTCCCCCGCCCCCCCCAAGGCAATAGGCATTGTTCCAACGGCTTGAACAATGACAAGGAGCGAAGAAGAAGCACAGTATTTTGCAATCTCTTCAGCAACCAGGCAAAAAGACGTTATATCGGCCTCCTGCCCCCCAAATTCTTTTGGGATGAGGAGGCTTAAAAACCCTGCTCGATGAAAAGCATCAACAATATCCCATGGAAATTCACCTTTGGCATCGATCTCTGCTGCACGGGGCGCCACAACACTTTTAGCTACTTCTTTCGCCTTCTTTCTCCAACCCTCCCTTTCTTGCTCAATATCTTCCATCCCGCAGACTCCTTATGTCCTACATACTCGAACCCCCAGAAACCTCAACTGAAACTCCGGTCATGAAACTCGCCTCATCGGATGCCAGGAAAGCCACGACACTGGCAACTTCCTCAGGTTGGCCGAGCCGTCCCAGAGGAGTATGATCAATAATCATATTTTTATATTTTTCAGCCATTTTGGCAATGGTTGGGGTTAAAATCAATCCTGGTAAAACCACGTTGACATTGATCTGATAACGTCCGAGTTCTCTGGCGACGCTTTTCGTCAGACCGATGATCCCTGCCTTCGCAGCACTGTAACTGATCGCCGCTATTCCCCCAGTTTTCCCATAAATGGAAGAAATGTTAATGATCTTGCCGCAACGATTTCCGATCATGTGGGGAGCAACGGCCTGAATACAATTGAGGGTTCCCTTTAAATGAACACCTAAGACCGCATCCCAATCCTCCTCTTTCACTTTTAAAAGTGTGGCCCCCCGATCAAACCCAGCATTGTTGATCAGAATATCGATCCTCCCCCATATCCTTAAAACCTCCTCCACCATCCCTTTGACTTGTCTTTGGTCTGCCACATCCACGGCGAAAGAAAGGGCTTTTCGGCCCAATGCCTCTACCTCTTTTCTGACCCTTTCCCCTGTATCAGGATTCATCTCGGCGATCACCACATCCGCACCTTCGTGGGCCATCTTCATTGCAATGCTTCGGCCAATCCCCTGCCCTGCTCCTGTGACAATCGCCTTCTTGTCCTTCAATTTCATCTCTTCACCTTATGAAATTAAAATATTTCTTCGGTGCTTAACCATTTCAGAAATTCTAACTGATGGGTTAATAGCCGTCAATCTATTTTTATTATCTTTTTTATTATCTCTTTTGGGGTCAATCGTTTGATTCAGCAGATAAGATTATGTAGTGTGTGAAGCGGAATCTATTATAAGGGCAACAGTTTCTGCTTTCTGAGTTAGGTAAACCAGAGAAGAAGCCAATCTACCGGGAATTAAATTAATCCTTTCTTTTTAAGATTTTTGTAGTAGTCCTCACCCGTCATCGGGCATTTTAATAAATCAACTACCTGGGTCAAGGTATCTAATCTCAACTGTCTCTTCATCATCTTCAAGAGATTATCTCCGTAGGTTTTAAAATCACTCCCATGAGAGGTATAGGTTTGGATACCTGTCCGTTTTCCCTTTACCTCGTGATAAAAGTAACGGTGATGAGTATCTTCTCTTACAAAGCCCTTGGCAACTAATGATGACTCAATTTCTTTTCTATCAATCTGCAACTTTATTCCTTTAACAAAAGACCTTCGTAAAGTTTTTTTAACCTTATCGCGTCCCCGGTAACCTGAGACAAACTCAGGTTCTTATAGTATTGATAAAAATGAATGACGTGTAATCCAAGATCTTCAATTGCTTCCTCTGGTGACGTACCAGTCCCATACAGAAGCAAAGTTTCATTTTCAGCAAAGAAGAGGCCGTCATCAAAATAGATACGAACAGAAAGAGGCTTAATTGTCCTAAATCTCTTTTCATGAGTGCCAACAGACCATAGAGGTGCTACATGTTGTCGAGAAGGAAGTGATTGGAGTAGATCTTCCGCGACAATTTCTTTTGCTGTATCAACCCTAAGTTCGGAATGCCGATAATTTACTGGCAGGTATTCCTGTCGTTCTTCCCTCACCTGATAACTTTCAACGGCAGCAGTATAACTCATATCGCATCTCCTCTCAGATACTGTCGATACTCATCGGTAATCAGTCCCTCAAACACCCGTTTTGTATGTGAGTGGCTTTCTTCTAAATATTGGGCAATAGAATCAGTTTTCAAATCCTTCTCCTTTGCATAGTCAAAGTCAAGTAGAATGGCTTCATGAGAACGATCTGCTGCTATGACTGACTCAATCTTTGTTGTTATAGCTCCTCCTTCTGTTTTTGATATGAAAACAAGACTTAGATTTTCAAAATTGTCCGGGAAAATTTCCGGTAAGCTAATTCTCATTTTAAGAAATCTCTTCAAAGGAATAAGGCCTCCCTCTCTTGAAAAGGGAATGATATTGATATACCGCAACCCTGTCCTATTCAATTTCGAGATTTTAAAAGTATTATCGAATTGAGCAATCCAGCCTAACACTTCCTTACTAAATTGTGTATAGCCTTGATAATGGCGAACATAATATGCAAACTTATTAATGGCAATCATCATCCCCATTAACTTATCCTCACTTTCGAATCGGTAAGGTTCTAAAGAAGGAAACCCTCCTACTTTGACTGAGGGGACTAAAATATTAGGGAAATCTCGTCTAATTATTTCATATAAATTATCTCTATTGCATTCAACCCTTGGCTCGCCTGGAAATCTTATTTCAAATACGACTTCCAACAAAGGAGAATTCGGATAAATATCTTTATATCCAGTCATGTTCAAGTCTCCTAAAATGCTTTATACCACTTTTTTCCAATTTTATAAATAACTTAGGATGGCATCAACCATTCACGCATTTTAGTTACCCCCCAAATACCATCGTAACACTTCTGCATCAACTTTAAAACAAATCCATTTGATTATTATTTTTCTTATCAGGCGCATGGCCGCTGGGCCCTTCTTATTAATAATTGAGTCTAATTCAATCTCTTTCGACTTCAGCTTCTTGCATAAATGTCTAATGGCGTCAAAAAACAGTAAATTCCAATTATCTTTTTCAAGCTGCTCGGCAAACATCGGCGCAAATCCGGCTCGTTGCGTCTCTCCGTTTTTTTCTCGTCACTCCACCTTTTCTTCCGTCGCTCCGGTGAAAACCGGAGCCCAGTCCCACATCTTGGGTCATTCACCTACATAAGCAGGAGGCATCCCCGCTCTCCCGAAGTGCGATGGTTAACCACTAATGTGCACCTATCTCCGAATATCGAGTACAAGGTAAGGAACAAAAATCCCATTACTGCAACTTTGACCCGCCGACCTCCCATCCGAAAGGTACAGAAAGAACTTAAAATATTTAAATAACTTAAGTACGCCCCCTCAGGCCGTCCGATAATAACGCCATGCGGTTGGGTGTCTGCGATTTTAACGTTAAAATCGGCGTTTTAAGCCTTG
>Ga0299912_10000479_pt1 | contig 34116 bp, 47 predicted proteins | sample RVTome_2_FD_207667 | JGI IMG/M metagenome (GOLD analysis project Ga0299912, IMG submission 207667) | Soil microbial communities from uranium-contaminated site in the Upper Colorado River Basin, Wyoming, United States - RVT95D214 (version 2) ... | reverse complement strand
TTCTGCACATCTTCCACAGTAGTAATGTCTACCAGTGTGTACCATATTTACTAGTGCCACTATTTTGCTACAAGAACAACACTCAAGGTCAATGTATAGGCATGCTTCTCTTTGTGGTATCATCGCTTCTTTCATCACATGCCTCCTTTTCTTGCTTTGATTACATTCAGGCTGAGTCTAAGGCTAGTCCCTGGCACTTCCACAAATCCGCTAGTGGTTGCTACTACTATAGTCTTGCCACTAGCAGATGGAGTGCCATTACTTATGTCCATCTTGACTGTGAGAGTCTTGCCTTCTAGCTTTGCTTCCATTACCTACCTCCTTTCTCTATTGCTACTATAACTGCCACTGTAAACATAGTTAGAATTAATCCCAACCCTATGATAGTTACAATCATGCTGTATCCTGTCCATGACAGATTGTCCTGTACTTCTTACCCACATAGTCCTCTTCCACAATCTCACACCCAGGAGGTAGTGGCGAGCCTTTGATATCTATGCTGACAGTGTCCAACTTAGCATACATAGTCATGCTAGTAGGCTTATACCACTGTAGAGTAGTGGCGGCCAGTTTCTCTGGTGTAATAACTGCACCTTCAGATACCAGCAGGCTAAGGAATTCTCTAATCATCTCTTCCTTGTTGCTGCCCCAGAAATTGACTGTTATGTGTAGTTCCTTGCTATGCTCATAGTAGCTGATGCTACTCGAGTCTGCCTCGAACTCCACAATAGCCTGTGGCAGCTTCTGTACTAGCTCCTTGCACAGCTTTGCTTCTTCCAGGTACTTAGTGTATGATTCTATGCCTAACTCTGCCGTTTCCTTTATACTATTCATGTTCTCCTTTCTATATCTTTATCCTCCATCTACACTTCCCCTGCTTGGAGCACTTCCTATTGCCCCAGTAAGGACACAAGATGTAGTGCTTAGCCTTGCACACCCACATACTACCACCATCCAAAGTAGATTGCTACTCCCAGGCCCTGTACCCAGATAGACTGCAGGTCGTTGTCCTCATTCCCAAGCTTAGAGGTGTCTAACTTATACAGATAACCTACGCATGGGCGAAGGTAGTGTACACCCAAGTCGTAGTCAAAGTCTATGTGCCAGTGCTTGAATACCCACTCGTGAATCTTCTCATACATGTGGCCCCCTGTTCAGTTATAGTAACCTTGCTTATATATCCAGCAGTTCTGATATAGCTACCCTGGTATCTACTATCAGGTCAGCTATGTCTGCCAGTGTCATAGTGTGCTGCATGACTAGTCTAGTCTCATCTTCGGAGTAATCCACAGCTTCAACTAGCCTATCATATAAACCTTGCAGTAGCCGCTGGTCTTTATGAGACATGTCCTGAACCTTAGTTAGATGTTCTGGTATCATGCATGCTCCTTCCTAGTTGTAGTAGCTTTGCTCATAACTGTACACATATCGGTCTGCCTGTATATGGATTATAGTTGTGGCGCTCGTATCCAGGCGTTAATGCCCCACAGAGATCACAGTAATCATAGATTTTATAACAGGTGTTGCATTGCCTTTTGTACTCATTCCTAGGATACCTGCGAGTGCTGCTACCACACTCGGGGCAGCTGTGTTTTTTGCATTCTGAGACTGGGACACACCCAGCGAGGCAGTGATACGTGTCGCATAATTTGCACTGTGCTGGACTGTGATTCATTTTCCTCTCCTTTAATTGTAATAACCTTCTGCATAGCTATTGATCATCCATCCTACTGTAATGTAGTAGTAGTTGCTACCAGTTAGGAGCCATACATAGGCTTGGAATACAATAGACTCCAGCATAGCTCACCTCCTGATTATACCTGCCAGGTCTAGCAATCTGTATCTGATAAAAAAGCATGCGTTCTTATCTCCAGCTGCCTTTGCTTCTTTATTCCTTTATAATAGCTATAAGAGCTATAACAGCCTGGAAGAACTCATTTGCTTCTTCGGCTGTCATTACTGGATTTCCATCTTTGTCTGTGTGTACGTGGCTTTCAATCGTTTCTACAACAGCCACAAGTCTTTCCATCCAATCAAAGTTATGCATCTATATCACCCCCTCCTTTCTTTAATCCGCTCGTCACCAGTTATTAACCAGACATAGCAGAGAAGAATTAGATTGACCATCTTACGCCTCCCTGATTGCAGTGAGCAGTTGTTCAGCGACATAGGCCTTAGTCACTCGGTCTGAGTACCCGTACTGTTTATGTAGTATGCTGATGAAGTCTGCTTCTGTTATCTGCTCCTGGTCGCACTTAAGTAGCAAGTCCAGTACATTTGCATCTGTGGACTTCATAGTGATAGTTGTTTTGTTTGCCACTGGGGTCACCTCCCTTCACGTAACATTATATCCATCTTTCCAGTCTCAGCAGTTCTCGCCTGATAAGGTACACAGCCTCCTTATCATTGCCTGACACTGCATCTTTAAACGACCTGCTGTATGACTTTCCTGTTCTGAAATATTTGCGCCTGCCATACTTTACTAGCAATTCTTTCGTTGTAGGTATCATCTGTATCACCTCCTTAGCTAGGCCAATTTCCATCATACTAATTATCTAGATAGTTCTGCCATACGCTTACTGCAGCGCGTGCAGTCCACTACCTCATCCTCAGCGCTCTCCCAATTATCTGGAATAGTCCTGCCACACAGTGTTCGCTTCCCGTCCTGTGTGTAATGGAACTTTGGGGCCAAAGTGGCCCACGATTCGTTGCCGGTAATCTTTACTGGCGCTACCACTTTTTGCATACTACTCTCCTTTTGCAATCCACTCATACTATGGTGTAGCTTTGCCACAATGTAATGATACCATGAGTTATTGAAATTGTCAACCCCCAAGAACATCCAGACTCATCTCGACAGCTTCAGCCTCCAAGCTACTAATGCACTAATTCATAAGAACTGAAGTAAACTGAGATAAACAAAACGGGGGCGAGTTGGCAACTAACCCTCCCCCGTTCGTGCTAGGTCTCAACGTGCTTGAGAAGTCTTTTTCTAGCTTGGTATACGGCATTCTTTGCGTCAGTGGATTTCTTGGCCTGCTCAAAGATAGCATTAAAGCTTTTCCCTGCGGCGTATTGCTCTTTGGCTACCACGAAGCTCTCAGCTAGCAATTCCTCACCCGCTAACCTCAACAAAGATTCTGAGGTTGGCTTCCCGTGGATGTCAGCAGGGAGTTCATGTTCTACCCCATGCACCAGCCACTTTACGGTTGTTGCTGAGGTAGTCGGCAACCCGCTTTTTGTGGCTGTAGCTTTAGGTTTGGCTTGTGCAGCCACATTAAGCAAGACGATTGATTTTATCTCCCCGCCGCTTATAAAGCACCTAAGCTCATTATATGGTTGTAGCTCTATGCTGTATGGTTCTAGCATATCCACAAGCTCTTCCAACAGCTTTGATTCTAGCTTGTGTGCTTCCGCTTTGCTTTGCTCGTTCTGTAGCTTAAGCATGAGCTGTGAGGCTATAGCGAGCCTGCTATAATCTCGTGCTTCGAACGCTGCGTCCACGATGGATTGTTGGGTTGCTATCTCCGCTGCAAGATCACGTTGTGCTATCTTTGCTCCATCCGCCGTTGCCATTGTTACCAAGCTAGGTGATACCACGCTACGATTATCCATATCACCCGCTTTCCGCTTATGACACCCAAGCGGGTTGCTACCCCGCTACCCCCGCTACGCTGAATCGAGCAATACCGACATTGCCATGTAGGCATCGCAAAGAATCTGTGCCAATTCGCTTGCGCTGTAATCGTTTAGCTCTGATTCCCCCGCATCGCTGAACGTGAACGTTGCAGCGAGCCGGTTGTATGCGTGCTCGATTTCATCCGCGTGTTCCATGATTCTCCGAGCATGTTCGATCATGTTCCACCCCCAATTAAGCTATGCTGTCACCCCGTAACAACACGCTGGGGTGTCATAAGCTATTCAATTTTTAACGTGCTCCCGGTCTGTTGCCGCTGGCCGGAAAGCTTTGCTTGTTTTTTTGTTTTTATTGTATCATGGCTACAGCGTAATGTCAATAGGTAAACATTACAAAATCATTACATTATTTTGGAAGTAAATCTCATGAATTGCAAAGCATGAATCGATCTTCATGTTTGATACAATGCTCGTGTGCTACATTGTATGCTCCCGGCCGGCCTGGTTGGCATGCTTGTGGGCTGGTCGCGCTCTATGGTTATGCATGTCACTCTCACCAGCGGCTTATATACAATGCTTCGGTGAAACAAGCGTGCACGAGGTACGGGTACAGATGTTTAATATGTTATTGTGATTCTTATCTTCCCCACGAAAATTTCTAAAACTCAAAAACTGAACTTAGTAACTTTCTAATCTGTATACTCTGACTTAGTAACTTCCTAACCTCAACTCAACCAAGTAACTTCCTAACCTGAACCCAGTGGGAGATGTATGTTAGTAACTTCCTATCACCACTGCTCTGTTAGTAGCTTCATATACTTATAGTGCAGACTCTGGTATAGCTCCTCGAGTTCGTGCAGAGCCACGATTAGTTCTTCCTTTGACATCTCTGTGACTAACTTTCCCCTCCACAACTCAACCATGTTACCTCCTTGTGCCGAAAGTACACGCAACCCATCTAATTTGGCTCCTTTATAGTCAGGCTTATCAACAAACAGCAGGTTGCCCCTGTCAATAAATTGCTTCTTGATTCTCTCTATCTCACCAGCTAGTGTATCTATTGGATGCCTTTTTGTCATTTCTTCCCCCTACTGTTAGACTCTTCTTACACCCCACTATATCAACTAGCTGCTCCTCATCATCTGGTGCCTTGTTGTACTTCTCCACTATAACATCAGATACATCTCCCGCGTCCTTCATGTCCTCCTTGACTAGCATCAGTGCGTTGAGCATTACTAATGCCTCCACTGTCTTACGCCTAGCACTAACCCTGTATTGGTAAGCTGCCTGCAGTCCGTACTTGTAGATAGAATCGACAAAGCCCTTAGCCTCATACATGGTATAGGGTTGCCAAATAACTGTCCAGCAGTACTTGCACCGAAACAACTTCATTGCGATCTCAATGTAGTAGTGTGCACCAGTTGGACTGCAACTACATGATGGATTTGGGTATGTTACTCCCAGCTCTTTGGCACTCCCCCGCATGTGGCCATCTCCTCTTCTAACTGATTCAACATACTTCCTAAGTGAATCAATCGTTCTGAACTTCTCATCTCTTCTGGTTTGCCTGCCTCTCTTCTTACCCTCTGCACCACACTTGCTCGCCTTCTTAGTATTGCAAACCTTTTTGACTTCGTCTCTGCATCCATGGCTAATGAGTGCCGCCCTCTCGACTCTACCTTGGGGTGCTGTTCTACATAACTTATCCCCTGCTTGAGGTAGCACTCTGGATGCCATCTGAGTGTCATACTCCATTTCTTTACTTCTCCTGTTGCCCTCTTCCACACACGACCAACTACCATAGGAGACTTGTTAACTATCTCCTTGTGGCACTCCACACAAACTGCTCGCTTGACGTTTTGAGTAAACCAAACATCCACAACTATATCCTTATTATTGGCTTCGTTATCATTATGAACCTAGTTTGGCGAGTTGTCAACCCACAGTGAAATATAATAAATAACACGTTATAGACCCCCAATTATATTATACCTATTGACACCACCCCCGAATTGCGCTATACTAGAGTCGTGGGAGAATTGGTAAGTACACCTGAGACTAGTATAGCTCAGAGTCTATTACCTTACAATAGAGACGACTCTAAGGCCAGATACCTCTCATATAGAGCCTCTGGGTTTACAATTAGAGAAGCTCTTAAGCTAACTGACAACGCTGCGTCCACTCTGAGTCTATGGCGCAAGGACCCCAAGTTTGTGGAGCTTGAAACCTCCCTACCCCAAATAGCTCAGAAGCTCCGCACCGAGTACACCAGCCTAGAGTTTACCCGCAATTTTCGTCTTGTGATGGAGCAGGACTATAGAGTGCTCAAGAAGGTCCTGGACCAGGATGATAGTCTAACTAAGTCTGACATAGACTACTTGCTTAAACTACGCACTTTCTACACTCCCCAGCAACTCCAAATAGTCGAGGCATTAGTCCAGGGTGAGCTATCAGGGGGTACTCAGTTTAGCTGGACTGAGGCAGTGTTGACTATGAGGAAAGTGGAGCAGAGGAGTGTGGTAGTTAGGAGGGACAATGCTCTGCCCTTATTGCAAGACTCCGATGATAAGAGTTAGAAGTACTCCACTAGAGGATGAGTACAGGTGTAAGGATCCTAAGTGCAACTATTCTTTGACGAGGTACTTAAATGGCGAGGAGAAACAGAACCACTCCAAAGACCTCAGCGGCAGCCAGACATAATGTGAGGAGGGCGCAGATGAGCCGAGTGGGGAGGAGAGAGGTCAGAAGCATTGGCAGGCATGATGCAAAGCTGAGGAGGAGATTAGGAAGGAGAGCCTGACATGTCTGATGTATTGGCTGTGGGATTATTATCTTTCTTTGGCGGAGCACTTTTGACTGCATTTGGCTACACAATATTGATTATCAACAAACTGTCGACTCTTACCACTAGGTTTGATGAGCACGTTAAGGCTAGTGGTACATGTATCTTCCATACTCAGATAACTACTGATGCAGCAGTTGCAAAAACCAAAGCTGAGGAACTGGTGAGAAGGCTAGATAGTCTGAATGGGGCAAAGTAGATGACTATATCAGCAATCAGGAAAGTCAACCAGTACTTAGAAATCACAGATGACAGCTATACATACAGGATTGGTGTCGACTGGAACGATTGTGTCGTGTCGGCTATCATGTCTGGGCAGTACAAGCTGCTCAATATCTACTGGGACGTGGCTAGCGGAGTATTCAAGGCAACTTATACTGATGGTACAACCCAGACTACAGTTGACATAGGCACTGGTTCGGGTAGTGGACTGACTAACATAGATGGAGGCAATGCAGACGAAGTCTACGGTGGAGTAAGCGGCTCACCCATTGATGGTGGAGTTGCTACTTCATTCTAGGAGGCTTATGTGGCATATCAGATACAGTGGAGACGAGACAGTGCAGCAGACTGGACTGCTGCTGACCCTATACTAGCAGAGGGTGAGGCAGGATATGAGACTGATACAGGCAAGCTCAAAGTCGGTGATGGTGTTACTGCCTGGACAGCATTGTCATACTACACAGGCAATATAACTATTGGCTCTCCCAATGATGGTGAAGTCCATATGACTCCCAAAGCGGCTAGTGCCACAGGTACTGAGGGTACAATGTTCTATGCAACTGGTGATGACCATGTGTATGTTGCAACTGAATAGGAGGAGTATGAATATTAACTTATGGGCAAAGAAGGGAAAGGTGTCAGTGCAGATTCTAAGTGACTCCAACCCTAACACTGCGCCTACCATCACTGTTGACATAACTAGTCCACAGATAGTCTTTGATAGCACTTCTAATATTATCAAAATAATAGAAACTAAATAGGAGGTATGTCATGGCTATTACTTGGAAGAAGCTGGCATATGAGGACAATGTTATCACCAAGGCATTGTTGACTGCAAAGGGTGACATCATCTATGCAAGTGCAGCCGCTACACCTGCTGCACTAGCAATAGGTGGTGACGATACTGTGCTAACAGTGGCAACTGACCTTCCTAACTGGGAGGCACCTGCTGCCCCTGCTGCCCATACCCTCAATAGTCATACTGTGCCTAATGGAGCAGTTGACTGTGACCTGCAGCAACTCACTGATGCAGTAACAATGACAGTCGCAGCCGAAGCTAACCTACCAGCGGGTGCAGGTACTGTAGCAAAGGGGCAGCTATGTTGGGCAACCAGTGAGGCCACTCTGCATGTCTGCACAGTAGCAGTGTAGGTGATGTATGCAAGAGATAACTAACCCCTCTAATATGGGAGAGTTGAATAACTCTATCATTGCTATGGTTGACCAGACTGACTGTAGCATAGTGGAAGTTATTATAGTTCTCAGACTGATAGCTCTAAGGCTTGAGAGAGCTTTTGAGCTATCAGTAATGGGAAATCCTATAGCAAGTATAGCCGAGAGGGTGAGACATGGCGATAACCTGGAAAAAGATAGCCTACGATAGTGATGTACTCCTAAGGCTGCCTAAGCAGATGGTAGAGGACGACCCACTTAAGCTAGATGCTGCAATAAGTGGTGATGGTCACTACTGTGGAATAGCAGAAGCAGGAACATTGGGTGAGACAGTTGCGTTTGGTGAAGTTGTATACTTGAAGGCAGCGGATAGCCAATGGTATCTAGCCAAAGCAGATGTTACTGCGACTTCTGGAGCGGTAAAGATAGGAATCTGTCTAGTAGCAGGCAATGACAACGATGCCACTACGATTCTGCTCTGGGGCAAGATAAACGCTGCTGCTAAGTTTCCCTCATTCACCATCTCTGCGCCAGTGTTTATCAGTGCAGCAACTGCAGGATTGTTGACCTCAACTGCACCAACTGGTACAACTAACTTTGTAGTTAGAATTGTTGGTTATGCAAATACTGCTGATGAGTTATTCTTCTGCCCAGATAATACTTACTTGGAGCTAGCATAGTGTCGATAACTATTCAACCTGTCACCAATGGGGATATAATCTCTAAACGTACTGCCAACTCGAAGCATTTTGACTTGGGTAATGGCAAGTATCGTGCTGAAATCTATTCTATTCCTGTCCACTACAAAGATAACTATACCGATAAGACTGAACTGTGGAAGGATATTGACCTCACATGGCAGAATGGCAAGATAACCAAAGCTCTATACTATGCCAAACTGAACGGCCTTACCCTTACAGTCACCGATAAGCAGACTGGTAAGGTAGCTATAATTGCCCTTGAGAAGGTTGGTAAGACATCTGTTAATACCGAATCCACGTTCACTTTTATAGGCAACAAAGCTACAATCAAAGACTTTGCCCTTGATACGGATTTAGAGATTGAAGCAACACCTGAGACAGTGAAGTATACCCGTGTACTCAAATCAGATAAAGCCACACTGGATGCCCAGTTTGACATTAAAGGAGATTGGGAAGTTGGGTATAGCGCAGAAGATGCAGACAGAATACCACTGACAGTTACCAAGAGTCTTACTGCTGGCAAAACAACCGAAACCATACAGACCAAAGATCTGCAATATACAGATTTTATGGGAGAAACTAAGACTGCCCAATATCCTATTAGAATTGACCCTTCTCCCGTGACAATACAACCAAGTAGTAAAGATACGTACATACGAGAAAATGCAGCCACTACTAATTACGGAAGTTCTACATCTCTAGAACTATATACTTATCCCATTTATTGGCGCAGAATACTTATTGATTTTGATGTTAGCTCCGTGGCGGGTTTTGACCTTACCTCTTCCAGCATGCAACTCTATTACTATTTAGGCACCTTAGCTACAGGAATATACGTTACGGCTTATCGGTGTAGACGAATAGGGGCTGATGCTTGGGTTGAAGCACAAGCTACTTGGAATATCTATAAAACTGGTAGCAACTGGGGAACCACTGGTGCCGGAAGTACTTCTACTGACATAGATATAAGTATCACGGCATCTTCCCCTGTGCCAGGAAGTTATGGATGGATGAGTTGGGATGTCCTAAGTGCTTCAGATGATGCAATAGCTAACCGAGGTAATGTGTTATCGTTGCGTCTCCATTTTGCCAGTGATGCAGTAGCCGCGACCGCAGCCTTCTATAGTAAAGAATATTCTACTGACACCACCCTCTGCCCCAAGCTGGTGGTGGAGTATACAGTTTCTGGATGGGCTAACATCGCCAAAGTCAACGGAGTTGCTGTAGCTGCCTTTGCTAAGATGAATGGTGTTGCAGTAGCGAGCATAGCAAAAGTGAACGGAGTGGCAGTATAGGAGGTAGCATGGGCTGGAGTGTAGACAACAAAGTATTCCAAGTAGAGCGCATATTCAGGAAGCAGAAGAGACGAGTAAAGCTAACTCGCCCTGAGTCCCCATACCCTCAAGTATATATTAGTTATGAGGGCAAGAGGGTCTCTGTGGAGGTTATGGACGAAGTAATAGCACTGTTTCCAGACTTTGTGTGCATCCACTTTGTACCAGAATATCTCTTTCCCGCCGAAACTGTTGTAAACCAAACTGCAGGGTCTAATACAGGCGTAGTTAAACTTGAAGGAACAGCTAGTGAACCAGCAAGAAGCAATACATTTACTGCTTAACGACAGAGTCTTAATGATTGAGACTCTAGTTAAGATTGGGAACAAGGAGAGGATGACAGTTCCCTTTGTTCTCAATCCCATCCAGCGTAACATGATTAGTTCTAGCACTAACAGAGACATCTATGTCAAGCCTGCCCAGATCGGAGCGTCAAGTCTATTCATCTGTGACTTTCTCCTTGACTGTGTAACTATCCCAGATACAGTCTCAATCATTATTAGTTATGATGAGTTCATTACAGGTAGACTGCTCAGGAAGGCCCAGGGATTCTACAATGGACTCAACAACACTGTACCTGGTCTGCCTGGACTCCAACATAAGTCCACATATGAGAAAGTGTTTGAGTTCAGGAACCCCAAGAATAACAAGATAGAGGGGTATAGTAGCTTCTACATTGCCTCTGCCAAGAGCTTCGACTACGGTCGGGGGGAGGCTATACATAATCTACTTGCTGACGAGTATGCCTTCTGGCCTCCTGGCGAGGATGAAAAATTTGCTGCCTCTGCACTCCAGCGTGTCCCACTACTGCCCAACACTAAAATTAGAATCTGCTCTACCCCTAACGGCGAGGACAATGAGTTCCACGAGATGTACATGGCGGCTAAGGAAGGCAAGGATATTGGGAAGTCTGTCTTCAAACATCACTTCTACCCCTGGTGGGAACACCCAGAGTATATGATGTCTGCTGATTCCCAGTTTGTTCTCCCTGGTGACGAGTCCTTAACATTAGAGGCAACCCTGCTGCCTGAGGAAACTAATCTCCTCAAACAGTGGCAACAGTATGAGTTCACTAAGCAGGAGATGATCGATAAGTTGAGGTGGAGGAGATACAAGCAGGCGGAGATGTCTAGCATTAAAAGGAGTGGAGAGTCTAGACTATTATTTGGGCAGGAGTACCCAGAGGATGATGTTAACTGCTTCCTTGCTGCTGGCGACATGGTCTATGATGCAGAGCTGATCTCTGACATGGCAAAGAATTGCTACCCTGCATCAGTTCATAATTTATTTGCAGACATCTGGTATCCGCCCGAGAATGGCCAGGTGTACTTAGTAGCCATAGACCCTGGTGAGGGTAAGCAGTCAGAGTCAGTAGCAACTGTGTGGAAGTTCTTATGGGAGGCTGATGAACTCAAAGAAGCTATCCACTGTGCAACACTGTCTGGCTACTATGCTCAAGATGAGATGGCTGAGAAGTGCGTACCTCTAGCTAAGTGGTATAACGGTGCCATGATTGCTAATGAGGATGCACTGGGGTTTACCTCCCACGTAGCAAAGTATGGCAACCTATACTACCGAACTGACCCTATAACTGGCAAGGTTGGTAAACTTATTGGCTGGCAGACTAACAACTCTACTAAGCCATTTATGATAACTGAATTGGGTAGATATATGAGCAAGATAACTACCCATGACATTAGACTAGTCAGCCAGTGCAGGAATATCAGGTGGCAGAAGGATGCTAAGGGAAGAGATAGGGCAGTGAGTATTGGCAGCGATGACTACCACGACTCTGCCTGTATTGCTATTGTGTGCAGACACTCAATGCCAACAGTTAGAGGTGTAGTAGGCACCTACGGTTGGGGAGAAGGCTGGGGTAGGATAAGATAGGGGGACAAAATGAAGTTTACACCTTCGCCAACAAAGATAGTTAGATTTGTGGACAGATTTGGTAAGGTGGTTAAGGAAGTTCCTATGAATCGTAGAGAGCGTAGAAAGCGTGGGATAAAGTAGGAGGAATCTAATGGATAACTTGACTGCAAGCAGTTTAATAGTAAAATGCGGTGACCTGAAGAAAATCTGGGACAAGAGAGACTCCAAGATTAAAGAGTACTACAAACAAGTCCAGATGTTTGATGAATTTGAGCAGGAGAACATGGAGTCCTTTGTTGGAAACGATCCCAGGTCAGCATATAATCTAGTAGTTCATATGCTTAACCAGAAGATTCCTCATCGCATTAAGGCTGAGGAGCTGGACAAGTCCATTATGCAAGCCAGCACGCAGGTTGAGGGATTCTTCACTACTGCCTGGAATGACATCTATGAAGGCTACAGACGCAGGGGTAAGCAGAGCTTTATGAGAGACTTTATTGGCCTACTTATAGCAACAGGCTGGTACAGTGTGTTCTCTACCATTACTCCAGATGGCAAGAGGTGTATGGCTGAAATCTGGAATCCTTCTACTGTCTACCCTTACTTTGACGATGACTTAGTTGAGTGTGCTCACCTGGACACTCTATCTGAGACCTCAGCTAAGAGGATGCTGCTGAGGAATCAGTGGAAGGCAGATGTAAGGGGTAGTCAGAAACTCTATGACTACTGGTGGCTGGATACTCCTAGATCTGACGGCAATGGTTGGGACGTCTACAATGCGGTAGTGCTAGGTACAACTATAGTCAAGTCCCCCACGCTAGAGACAACTATGAGACGTATCCCTATCTTTGTCTCCCCCACTGGTGGTCTGCCTGACACTGGCTACTTATCTGCTAACTGGGCAGAGGAGATCGGCCAACCTTCTATTGCCACCAACTCCAAAATCTACCGCTACTGGAACAAGTGGTGGACTTTCCAGATGCAAATACTCAGGGACACTGCCCAACCCAAGATATTGGAGAAGTCTAGGAGCAGTGTTCCTATAGTCAAGCCTGCTGACCTCACCAAGCGTGGTGTAATATGGAGGGGTGGTCCTGAGGACTCGGTCGGATTTGTGTCTCCTCCTATAATCCCGCTGGAACTGAGAGGTGCACTGTTAGACATGGAAGCAATGAAGGAACGAGGTGGTGCTCCTGCTGCAATGTTTGGAGCAGTCCAAGCTCAGATGAGTTCCTTTGTTATGAGCCAGGTGTCTAGCCTAACTGCAATGATGGCAAGTGCATACCATGAGGGGATTATTAACTGCCTATCTGACATCGATAACTTCTGGGTGCAGCAGATGAAGGATAGCAGTTTGAGGCCTTATGACTTCAAGTGGCCAAAGGAGATACCTGACAACTATAGAGTCACCACTGACTACGAAGTCAGAATCCCTGGTGACATGAGCAACAGAGCTACTGTGGCCAGGATGTTGAACCCAGACTTCAAACTACCTGTCATTAGAATCTATGATGAGGTCTTCCCTGAGGTCAAGAACCCACTTAGGGAGATTGCAATGGTAAGGGCTGAGGATGCCGAACGTAATCCAGTGTATGCTCAGATTGCTCTCATCCAGGCACTTAGGGAACAGTCCAAACTACTAGGTGAGGCCAAGGATGCTGTTGGCTCTGCTCTATTTGCTAAGGCAGCAGATATGGTTGAGGCTACACTTACACTGCAGGAAGAGCAAGGACAGCAACAAGCTCAGCCGCAAGTTCAGCCTGGAGCATAGGAATGATTTACATAATACACCAAAAAATAGCTTCGAATGCCCCCAAAGGGACTACGATTGGGCTGGCTGGGCACGTATATGTCCACGAATCCCGGAACACAGCCAACATTTTTTGGGTGGGTAAATCAAGCGTATGGTGGCGCACTAATTGAACGTAAAGGGAATTGTAGGAGAATAATATGCAAAATCCAACTACTCGTAAACCTACTAGGCCTCCAATAACTGGAGCACTCCTTACATTGAATAAGCTGCCTCCTCGCACTGAACCTATACCTACTGTGTACAAGTCTACCCAGTTAGGTCTCGATGTGTGGAACAAGAGGTCTGAGGATTACTTCAACCAAGCTAGTCTATTGGAGAAGCAAAGAACTGAGCTAACAGAGGATAAGTCTGGCCCTCCAGTCATTGGGAAGGTAGTTAGTATCATCAAGAACTTGAACCCCTATACATTCCGAAAGACTAGAGAGCAGCCAGAAAAGACTGTTGAGGAGGCCAATAGGCTGGCTGTTCAAGCTGAAGTGGCTGCACAGAAGGGGTTTAGTTCAAGTTACATGGCTAGGTTCTATTCTACCATTGAGGGATACATGACCTCCAATGCAGTCAAAGTTACCTCTGTAGAAGATTACATCAAGGTTGATGGAGTTGACCCTACCAAGTCATTCATAACTTCTGCCGATATGGCTGAGATGAGAGGGGCCATTGAGAACATCACAGCCAACCAGGCTCCCAGTGATGCTCTAATGGCAGATGTAGCTGAGGATAATGGATTAGACTGGTCAGGCATGCCGTTGGAGGAGAAGCAGAAGTTGGTCAGTGAGTACCTGGCTGGTGGACTCAAGCCCAAAGTCATTCCTCAACTTCCTCATGCGATTACTGTAGAGGAGATAGTCAAGCTCCTTACAACCGGTTATGCAGGCGAGCTTCCCAAACCTCCAGCAATGCCTTCTATGGAGGAAGTTCTTAGTATAGCAAAAGATATGAATGTTGATGAGACAGCACTGCAGGGGTATCAGGACTTCTATGACTTAGCCAAGCCTATCCGTGATGCAGCTAAGGAGCAGGAGCAACAGATTGCAGAAGTAATGGCAGGCATAAGAGACTGGCAGATTACTCCTAAGTCTACTTTGGACAATATCAAGAACGCTCTAACTTCTCCCATACAAGAACTCAGTAAAGTAGTTGGAGTGTACATGAAGTATGTGGGTAATCCCCTTACTGGCCTAGCAGTCCTTACTGCTCACCAGCTAATGAGAGGAACTCAAGGTATGGAGAAGAACTGGGAGGCTGCTAAGGCTAGAGGTGAGAATCCTTGGGTGGCATTAGGCACTGCCTGGGAGCAGGAAGAGCTGTTTGGCAACAATGCAGCCAACTTTGCTGCCAAGTTAGTATTAGGTATAGTAACTGACCCTCTAACCTTCTTCCCTGGCTGGGGGCTATCTATCCCAGGTAAGATAATGTTGTCTGCTGGAGCAAAGGGTGGAGTGCTCCGAATGGGTGGAGAGGCACTATTAGCATCTAATAAGTGGATGTGGAGGGTCAACAACATTCCCTTTGATATGATTAAGACTGGCATGTCTAAGATTAGTACTACACTTAGACTAGCCGCCCAGAGGGATGGAGAGAACTTCCGTGCACTTACGTTTGAGGGTGCATCTGTTCATACTGGCCTACCATTCAATGCAATTACTCCTACCCAACTCCATGAGTCCTTTGTAGCTGCCCATAAGAAGTTCATGTCCACTCCTATTGGAGCGGCGGCAACTAAGACTGAAGACATCCTAATCTCAGAGGGTAGGTACTTCAGTGCATTCACCCCACTGGACTCTAAGGCCATACAGATACTGGGGGCGTTGTTTAAGAAGAAGATTCCAACTGAAGTAGCGACTGACATGATAGAGTTAGTCAACGACACTATGAGGGAAGTAGCTGAGAGGATAATAAGCACAGATGATGCAGCAGTCAGACTTATCCAACATTTGGGTCTAGACAATACTCCTGAAATGCTGACTGTTGTTAGTAAGTACCTCACTGACTGGTCAGGCAACATAGGAGCTAGGCGAATTGCACGGTTGGCCAGACTCGCCAAAGAAGAAGGGTTTGGTGCAACTAGACGTCTGTGGAATGCTGCCACTGCCCAACAGACTCGAATCCAATCTCTCTACTCCCACTCTGCCTACGCTATCACTAAGCAACAGACTGGTATAGTAGCAGGCATCCTGTCAGCAGTGGATAAGTTAGATATGTCCAAATGGAGGACTGTGATAGATCGATTCTACAACAGACCTTTAGTATCTGCCTATATTGCAACTCCAGCAGTGATGTTTGGTAACATTATTGAGCCTGCTATATCCTCTATGTTAGAGGGTATCAGGCCAGGTTGGGGTACTAGCTTCCGTTATATGTTGGCTACTCAAGGACTCAGAGGCAATGATATTAGACTCATCAATGCAGCAGTTGATAGAGCAGCCAGGGCAGGTGAGGTGAGTGGAATACTAGGTGGAGTGGGTAGACGTGAAGTCTCATTCCTTCCTCAACGAGGCAATCCACTCTACTGGTTTGGCCAGGCCTTCCTAGATGCCCAAGACAAGGCTGGTACTGCACTGAGGTGGAATGCAGTTATAGAGATGCAGAAGAAGAACTTGATTGAGATGCTCCAGAGTCAGACAGTGATAGATAAGATTGGGGTAGATGTAGTTGGAGAGATGAAGAAGGTGATTAGGGCTAGGGTTCCTACTATTCCTAAGTCTGCAGGCTTTGACTCTGAGAAGCTAGTCAATGATACAACTATTGCTTACCTTACTGGCGACTACAAGAATGTCCTCAAGATGAAAGACTGGCTCAATGTCAGCAATATAACTAAGGCGACTCAGCATAGGATAATAGACAACCACTCTAGCTCACTTGGCCCTGAGACTGTAGCTAGTATGAGAGATGCAGTAGACAGTGGCACTGTGCTCACTAGTGCAGCTAGCCTGGATGACTTTATTGCTAACATGGCTAAGAACTTTAACGCTGAGGTCAAAACTTCCTATAAGCAAGTGTCCAACATCTTCCCTGACTTAGTCAATGGCCTGATAACTGCCCCAATAGAGAACTCCCGCCAGTATGCAGGCCTATTGATGAACTTCTACGAGCTAGTTGAGGTTGAGTCTAATACTCTAATCAAGATAATATCTGGCACTGCAGACGAGGCTAATGTAGCTATGTTGATGGGCAAGGTGAGTAAGCTTAAAGGAATCTGGAAGCAAGGTAAGGCTGATGCCGAAGCTGCTAGAGTGTCTATGAGGGACTCTATAAGCAAGTTAGAAGCCCACTTGAAATCTATAGCTGCAACTCCTCCAAGTGGTACTGTTAAGTGGACTCGGGATTGGCAGGAAAAGCAAGTACTAAATGAGATTGAGCAGTATGCAAAGGCCAATTCTAGTAAGAAGTTTCTATACCACGGTGGCCCTGAGCTTGAAGGGGATATGCTTGAGGCTGGGTATCTTACGACTGACATTGATGAGGCAATAGATTATGCTATGCGGTACTCTACAACTGGAGAGCAAGGAGAGGCGTTTGTTTATGCAGTTGATAGATCAGAGGTTACTACTGGTAGATCTCATATTCCTAATTTACCTGATAATGTAGAACTGCTCAAACCAGTCAGATATAATAAGGCGTTTGATGTCTCTAAGGAGTATTCTCTAGCAAAAGAAGGCATCCTTAAACCTGACCAAAGGGATTCTGTGGAACTGCTTCTCTCTAGGACCCAGACCAGACTCTCTGCTGCTGACTCTTACTGGGTTGACCACTGGAGCAGAGTGGAGAGGACTTGGGCTGAGGCTAATGCACTCCCCCAGACCGAGCGGGGAGCAGTCTGGCAGAGATACGCAGCAGAGGAGTTGGAATCAAGAATAGCCTATGTAGAGCAAGATGCAGTGTTAGGAGCTGAGAGCTACTTGACAAAAGTCGATACAGCTAGGACCCTAACCAAACTTCCTGAACCCTCTCTGTCTGACGTCAGGGCCACAGGTAGGGAACTCAACGCCCAGGATATAGCACAGATTCTAGGCGGTGACATCCAATCTCTCTACAACTCTATAGCCAACGTAGCAGCTCTCCAGTCCAAACCTCACTTTACCCAGATGATTATGAAGCAAGTCAATGCCAGACCAACCCTCTACACTGATATAACTGAGGACAAAGTTAGGCGTGCTTATGACTTCTTAGTCCAAAACATGGGGCTAGACCCTGAGCTAGATATAGTGTTGGGCAAAGGGTTGGCAGAGATAAATGCAGTCAAGCAGAGGTTTACTACTCTCAGAATAAATAGGACAATGACTAAGGCAAAGGAGCAGAAACTCCATGAGTATATAGATAGAGTGGCGGAGTCAGCAAAGAAAACTTTTGGCAAGGTAGCAGGTAAGCCTAAACAGGTCTTAAATCTCAAGGAGGAGGTTCTTCCATCAGGAGATATTGTACTTAGAGACTATGATGCCTCTGGCAAAGCTACTGGGAACTTCATACAGTATAAACTAACTGGCAACAATATGAAGATTACAGGTGTGAGTGTTTGGGAAGACCAAACTCGAAAGGGTTTAGGGACTGAGTTATACTTAGAGGCTCTGTCAAGGGCTAAGGCTAATGGTTGGACTGTCTCTGTTGATTTAGCAACAGATGAGGGTGCTGCACTAGTAAGAAGCCTCAGAGACAGAGGGATAATTAAAACAAGCAAAGAGCCAGTGAAGATGGCAGAGGATGTACTGATTACAGATATAAGCATACTAGAGGCAGTTGCTCCAAAAATTACTACTTACCAGTCTATTCGTCAAGAAGCCTTCGACCAAACCATGCGAACCTACTACCAAATGTTTGCCGACTACACCAACCGCTCTATATTCTCTCAAGTAGGCCGTATGATATTCCCCTTCTGGCAGTACGAAGCCTTTCGACTGTTCTGGCTATCCCGAACTGCTGTGCGCCACCCTGCTACTGTAACTGCCTGGGATAGGTACTATGAGTCCACTGACCAGGGCAGGTTCAACATACCCTCAGTAGACTTAGCTCTCAACTTAGTAGCTGGAACTGTAGTAGGCCCACTAGTCACCCTCTCTAGAAGAGACTACCCAAACTACTACGATAGCTTAGGTTGGGTAGGAAATGCAATAGACAGTGCAGCAAGGTTATCCTTCTTTCCCAACCCTGCCATTATGACCATTGCCTATATGTCTCCAGCCTTTACTGGCCACAAGATGGAACTGGGGTCAATACTACCCTCTTTCCATGAGGTAGGACTAGAACTATTAGTAGCTAGTAGAGTTCCTGGTGTAAGTGACCTAGCCAAGAAACTCCGTGATACAGTGTTCCATGAGAACTTCCGTGACTACTACAAGGCTAGAATAATAGATGACTACTTCATCGAGACTGAGGGAGCTGCGGGTGCAACTGGTGGCGAGATTTGGGAGAAGATAGCACAGGGTATTGCACTCAGTGATGAGGATAAGTCCTTGTGGGATATGGCCGAGGAGAAGGTGGCACTCTACACTACCCTCCGTAGCATGTTCTCCTTCGTTACCTACCGTTCTGGAGACAGAGACGAACTCATTGACACTATCAACCAGATATACATCAAGTATGGGTTCACTCCTGAACTCATCCAGGAATGTGAGGATAAAGGAGTCAGGCTTTCTGACTTAATGGGTGGTGAATCTATGGCAGTCAGACAAGCCTTTGACCAACTGGAGGAATGGAAGAAGCGAGTAGTCAGAGGCGGCAGCACAATGCTACTCCCGCCTGAGGTGCAAGACTTTGTCCTCAACTACCAGCAATACTGGGATGATGTAGATGCAGCAGTCCAGCAGAGACTAGCCAATGAGTTAGACATAGAGAGCAGATTCCTATACCCAACCAAGACTAACAAACCTCTTGACACCAAGGGATTCAAGGGTGAGTACTCCTCTAACTGGGACACATACAACTCATCTATCGACTTCCTCAATACCCAAGACGAACGGTATAGTGGAGTAGACTTCCAAGCCCTACTCGACCCAATCAAAGGGCCAGAACTCTACTACCAAAAAACTGGCTATGCAGCCCCTCAAGTCGGCCCTATGGAACAGCTTAGAAACTTATACTTCTCTATTGAACTAGAAGAGAAGCCCAATGACATGGGTGAGTTGGAGCCTGACTATGTAGGATTCGCCAAGAAGCGTCAAGCCATAGTAGATGCCTGTCCTCCTGAACTCCGAGACGACTTTGTCTCCTGGGTGCATAAGAACAGCACTCCACTCGAACTACTCAGGGACAAGATATCTGATACCTACTTTGATGGCTACTATGCTATATCAAGGATAGTCAAAGCTACTTACGATGAGGACACTCAACTCCTCATCGATGAGTTCTACTCCAGCCGAGTAACTCTAGAGCGCAAAGATGAGATTCGTGATGAGATTGACCCTACCACCGGCAACAAGTTAATCAGCTCCTATGAGAGCAAAGTAACTAATGTAAGGGTTAGAGCAAGGAAGGATAGTCCAGTGTTAGACTTCTGGCTCTATGTATTTGGTATAACTACTGCACCCCAGTCAGACTCTGCTAAATCTCTAATAGGCAAGTTTGATGCTGACCGGACTATCATATTCAGGCTCTAGACTGGAGGATAAATATAATAAATCGTACCTTCCAATAAATTATATCTATTGACAAGCTTACCCAGTTATGGTATACTAGTATTGTAATAAGGAGGGGGACAATGGCAGACAATCCATCTCAGACTCCTGGAGCCACTACCAGTGAACCGACTCAACCTACACCAACTACTCCAACCGAGAAGATGGTGCCTGAGTCGGATGTGGTAAAGGCTAAGGGAGGGCTGCAAAAGCAGTTGGAGGAGAGTAAGGCTCAGCTCAACGAGGCCTACAACCTTAGACTGCAAGCAGAGGCTAAGGTTAAAACCTTAGAGGAGAACCAGGTCAAGAGTGCTGTACAACAGAAGGAACTAGACTCTCTCAAGGAATCCCTGGACAAAGTAACCAAAGCAACTACAGCAGCTGAGGCTAAGGCACTAGAGTACAGGAAGAAACTCATAGTCAAGGAGTACAACACAACTGATGAGGCTGTCAAGGACTTAGGAATGCCTGAACTTGACATGTTTGAGAGAGCACTCAGGGTAGTAAAATCTGCCTCTGGTAGCTATGCCGCTGGAGGTGGAGGCGGAATTAGTACTCCTTCTACTTCTATGGAGCGGGCACTCAAGAACCTGGAGCGGGCTGAACGAGGAACCCCTAACCAAAAACAGCAATAAAGGAAAGGAGTAAACAACATGGCTGAGTCAGGTGGACATTGGTCAACTTTGGCAGAAGCTCAGAAACTTACTCAGTCTACTCTTATCCCTGGTGTTATTGAGGTAGATATCAAGCGGGGCAACCCTACTGATAGACTCCCAGTAGCCCAGGCAGCAAACTCAGGGAAAAGTATCAAGTTTGTCAGGGAGCTGACTGGTACTGAAGGCTCTGTAGCTCATGTAGACATCGGTGAGGAACTGAGCTGGTCTGAAGATGTAACTTACTCAGAGGTTGAAGTAATCCTCCAGCGCCTATACATCCAGAGGAAACTCGACCAGTTTGTAAGAGACATCTATGGTACAATTAACAACTACCGAGCACAGGTTATGCTCGAAATGGAGAAGGGCCTCAAGCGCAAAATTGGCGATAGGATACTCTATGGAGACTATACCTACTCTAGTGGAAACAAAGAGTGGGATGGACTCCATGCTCTTGCTGCTGAACACGGGGCAACTCCCGGGACTGGAACTGGGCATGAAAATCTCAACATAGACCAAGCCAATGCAGGCCTTAGTCTTGCTAACCTGCGCAAGATAGAGGATGCAGGTAAGGCTGGTTGGGATGAAATCTGGATGCCCTTTGAAATCATGCGTTGGGTAGATGCAGCGTATCAGGAGAAAGGCTTTGCAGGCCTGGCCTATAATGCTGCTGGTTCTATGGGCATGATTTCCTTTGGCTACAATGAACTCGGCAAGCGAATAGCCTTCTGGAATGGTATACCTATAGTCAGAACAGACTATCTGGTAGCCGAACAGGCAGACACTGGCACCGGTGCAAGCTCTGATGCAAGAACAAAATACGCCAGCGGGACAAAGAACTACAGCATCTTCTTCCTTAAGTTCGGAAACGTCTTGGAGAGGCAGCCTGGAGTGACCTTTGCCTATGGTGGAACTGAAGGTGCTGGAGACTTGTACAAACTAGTCCTGTTCCCCAATCTAGAAGACTACGATGCTGAGGGCATGAGGATGGTTACCTACGGCGCAATGCTAGCAGGTAGCACTTTCTCAGTAGGCCGAATCTGGGACATCTACGATGCAGCGATAACTGTCTAAACGGAAAGAAAGGAGGACAAGAAATTGACTATAGCATTAACTAAGGCGGGACATAGCATAGTAGCTAGCAATGGGCGTGAGATTCGCCTTCCATCTAATCCATCTGCTAGTCTAATAAACCTGCGTATGCCCAATATAGAGACTGTAGATACTATTCAACAGTATCCTCTGGGAACTATATTCAGGGATGGCGACAGGGCATACAGATATGCCTATGCGAGTGGGACCTGCAATCCTGAAGTTGGAGCGTATAAGGCTAAGAAGACTAACACTAATGCAGTAGCTCCTACTCAGGCCACTGCCGCTGCACAGGCCGCTGCATACCCAGGTGAGACTCTAGCCGCTGGTGTTGTTGGCAGTAGATACGTCACAGTGACTATCGACACTGAGATTGGCGTCCTGACCACTGGTGTGCTGTCTGAGAACGAACTAGCTGGTGGCTATGTAGTCGTTGGTAATGGCTCTGCACAGCATCCTCAGACACGACAGATTGTCAGTCACCCTGCTCTAGCAACTGCTGGCGGGTCACTGACACTGTGTCTGGATAGGGCACTGGGTGTAGCAGTCACAGCAGCTACTACTAACATCGAGTTGATGGAGTGCCCGTATTACTGTCTGAAAGCAGACAATGCAGGTGGTGAATACGTGTCCTACATTGGCGTACCTGCATGTGTAGCAGCTAGTGGACAGTACTTCTGGCTGCAAACCTGGGGACCTGTCTGGATTACCAGTGATGGTAACACCTGTGACAGTGCTATGGACAGGACCATAGTGTTTGTAGGCAACGGAAGTGTGGTTTCCGGTAATGATGTTACTCTAGAGAGTGGATACCAGAAGGCAGGCTTTGCTCTCGACATGAGTGGGAGTGGAGCTAGTAACGCACCATTCGTGTTCCTACAGATTGCACCCTGAGCAGGAGATGGCTGGGGAACTGAGGGGGAGTGTAACTGCTCCCCCTCAAGGAGTACAATATGACAGCAAAGGTATTAACTATTAAACTCGAGTGGGAAAATCAAGTCATGTTTAAGATGACTGAAAAGGCCAATAGTAGTCCTATAGACGTCCAGATAATTAAAGTCGAAGAGAATGCTTGTATCAATGAAATCTGGGGGCCTATCCAATCAGCCTGTCAGGCATTCTTCTCCAAGAAACTTAACGAAATTGGTAACGAGATGAAGAAGCCATAAGGAGGTACTATGCCGATGCCTGTAGATAGCCTAACTCCTGACAGTCCTACTCAAGCTGTCAGGGAAGCGATTAGTAAGAGTATCCAGCAGTGTATTAGAGAAGGCAAAGACCAGAAGCAGTGTGCTGCTATGAGCTACCAGATTGCAAGAGACAAGACTGGCCAGCCTTTGAATGAAGGCAGAGCAGACTAACATGGGGTTGACTATAATCATCAAAAAGGGACTCAGAGCAGACAAACTCAAGCCAACTGCTCAACATGCTGAGATTATAGGAGCAGTCAATCAGGCAGTTGAGTCAGGTGTTAAACCTATGGAGGCTTGGGACAGAGTCCGCCACAGAACAGGACGTGACCACAAAGCTGCTCATGTGGACTGTAACTTAGATTAGGAGGTATCATATGGGAGTAAGTGTAGGACCTTGGAAGGATGCATTAGTTGACATTTCTGCCGATGACGATCTGTCTCTGGAAGTAGACTTAGGCGCTCTGTTTGAGGAACTGCTGGTACTAGTTCCAACCATAACTAGCTCCACTGTGGGTGTAAATGTCTCAGAGGCTGCTAGTGGAACTTATTATCCTCTCTACATTCTTGATGATGATGCAACTGGTGACTTCCTCTCTGCCTCGACTGCTGGTACTGCAACTAAAGCACTCTTGTTTAGGATTGGCGGAGTGCAGTTTATCAAGATTACTTGTGGCTCTGGTCAGGCAGCAGACAGGACGTTTAGAGTTAGAGGACTGAACGCAGTATAAGGAGTAGTTATGAGGACAAAGTCAGCTACTCTTATTACTGCTGAGAAGTCAGTAACTTCTACTCCCTATATATCTGTAGTCTTATCTAATGGAACTACTACTTATACCTACTCTACTACTGACTCTCCTAGTAGGGTCAAGTCTGTTAGACACTCAGAACAGCCCTACAGTGACTTTGCTACTATCATTCTTAGAAATAATGATAAGACTCTGCCAGCTAGTTTAATAGGGTATAAGTGTGACATATCCTATGGATACAGAGTTGCTGGAGTCACATACCTAACCACTCCTGCCTTCTGTGCTCCTCTTTGGGTAAAGTCTCAGTATCAACTCTCTAAGGGCGGCAATACAGACATAGTACTCTACTTAGAGGGTTGCTGGTCTGTACTAGGTGAGACAGAGTACATAGCAAGTCTTCTTGCCGCCGCTGCTGCTCCTTACTACGACATAGACTACTCTAGTGCTGCTTACACTGTATATGATATAATAGAGGCAGTGTTGGCAGGCATGAACTTTGACTTGTCCGCACTCGGTATCCATGATGACAGTATCATAGACACTCTCTTACCTAAGTTCATGGTGAACTATCAAGGCAGTATAGAGGATGCTAGGTCAGTCATATATAGGCTGCTCAGTATGACTAAGTGCTTTATGAGAGTAGAGTCTGCGGTTACAGAGGTTGGAAGTTGGGATACTGTAGCGTCTGGCGTAGTTGTAGGAGGTTCAGATTCATACAATACTAGGAGTACCTTTGACACTGCCACTCGTCACTGGGTAACTTACATGATAAGGACTGATCCCGCCTATGGTACACTGCATATCAAGTCTAGGTTGAAGTCTGGTGGTGCATGGTCTAGTGTAGTTGACCTGGGTACTCTGTTTAACCCTACAGTCCAACCTCACTGTCTTTGGTACGATGGTACTAATGTGCATTATGTCAGAGTCGACTCATCAGGGGAGGACTGGAGTACAGTGTATAGAGTATTTACTCCTAATGATGGGGATGGAACTATTACATTCCTCGCAGCAGACCAGACTATTGTTTCTAGTGTTTCTGTAATATGGATTCCTCTGTCTATAACTATTGACAGTGCTGGCAGGATATACTGTAATGTGCAGAATAGTTCATGGCCAGAGCATCATCTATATAGGAATGCTAACACTGATGGTACTTGGGCGACTGATATAGGATTCCCCATAACTACTGCTGTTAGAGCAGATAGAGCCAATATGATTCCACTTGGCTCTGGAAGTATCTATATTGTCTACTTACGCTATGACGATGCTGCCATTGCAGAGGGCAGGACTTTTGACGGCACTAATCTTGGCGATGTAGAGTCTATAAGCTCTACTGTGTGTGATGTGAGGTGCCCTAGCATAGTGTCTCTCTCTGATGGAAGTATTGCAGGTGCATACAATAAGAATACTGGGACAGCCTACAAGCTCTATGGACTCAACAGAACATCTGGAGGTGTGTGGTCTGAGGTAGAGATAGCTACTACAGGCATATACACTGATACTCCAGTTACTAAGTTATCTGATGACCTTATTGTTTGCTACTGCATATATGGTGGCTACTTGAACTACACTACTAGAGAATCAGGAGTGTGGAAAACACCTATAAGTTGGGTAGTAAGTTCGGATCTACAATATCCTCCGCTACATCTGCATGTCTCGGCTCCATATGAAAGTGCCGTTCCTAGTGCCTCAATACTTGTGTATACTGTCTCAAAGCTGTTCACTAATATAACCTTCAATAGTGATGCACTGTTCCGTATTATCTACCCTACTGCCTGGACTTCCTACCACAGCACCTTCACATCAGACCGCCCAGATGCCACTTATCATCAGTTCAAGGAGTTTGAGTGGCAAGACCATTTGCTAATCCCTACTAATGTAATAGTGGTTGCTAACAGAGTAGACAAAGAAGACGGCACCTGGGATGAGGACCAAATGGTAGTTGGTGGCTGGAGTATCACTCCTGAGAATGGCTACCCTGAAATAATCCAGTACCATATAGCAGAGACTTTGACTACTGAGGTTGAAGCTGACATGAGGTCTCTGGTTGTTGAGATACGTCAGTGGATGGAGGCTGCGTTAGGTAGAGTACTAGTCCAACATGACTGTGGACTGGAACTCTACGACTATATCCAGATTAGAGACAAACGTGGAGTAGCAGACTATGTAGACTACCCTACTGCTAAGTGGATTTCAACTTATACCTATAAGATGTGTGTAGTAGGAAGCCTATTACATATATTCCAGGCAGACAAAGGTGTGTATGACTTAGAGATAACTCTCAACGGGATATCTAGCACTCGGTCTATGTTTGAGACAGTCAAAGCTGCCTCTATTGAGACTGGTATAGAGAGAGTAGGGGGTACTCCGTATCCAACTCCTGTGTATAATCCTTCTCCTTATATAACTCCTTTTGTTATATCTGGTAACACTGAGAGTGCCGCTAGAGTTCATACTACTATCCAGAATACCCCTACCGAACCTATGCCTAAATTTGGCTTACTCACAAAAGATAGCTTTCTTAGAAAGCCAGGAGAGTCACTGGTTGCTTGGCAGAAAAGAATTGGTATGGTTAGGTGGTTGATGATGTCTGGAGGATTATAATGAGACCAGATATTAGAACTTCTAGAAAGTACAGCGACTTAGAGCGGCCATCAGTTCCAATCTATGGTGCCACTGTTGGTAGTGGTGGGGTAATAGACAACTCTATCACTCCAGCTAAGTTGCGTCACGACGCTCAGTTCTCCTGGGGATTTGATGGCGGAGACTTAAGCGGATTGACTGAGTGGTCTTTTGGAACTTGGTTACCTAAAGTGATTGACGGAGGTATATTATGACTACACCATTGCTACTCAAGAGAGGGACTGCTGCCCAGAATGCTGCATATACTGGTACTGAGTCTGAGCCAGTATTCACTACTGATACTCATGAACTATTCATACATGACGGTGCAACTGTAGGCGGAGTTAAGATAGGTGGGAGTGCAGGTACAAGCGTAACATTCTTATCCAACACCTTTATATGTCCTGCACCTGGTACTGACTGGACTCCTACCATCAAAGGTGTGGAGTTGGGAGCAAACCTGTCTGCCAAGAAGTTCTGGATATCCCTCAATTTTCTCAAAATAGGTGACATCATTACTAGCTACAAGATAGTTGGTGATGTCCATGAGGAGGGTGGGGATACAGTTACATTTGACTGTAAACTAGTGCAGGTCAACAAAGCAGATCCGATAACTACCACTGATGTAACTAGCGGCGGAATCACTCAGGTGGCTGCTGATGGCAACTTTGACTCTGAGGCCAACTGTAGCGATACCACTGTTGCTACTGACAAACAGTACTTACTTGAGTGTGTTGGCACAACTAGCAATGTAAGTACTAATGAGCACATAGTAGTTATAGGCATTGAGATAGTCATAACTAGATTGAACTAGGAGGTTAATATGGGAAAGACATTAGCAACTCACTTATCCGATGTGAGGTCAGACCTCAAGGACGCAGCAGCTACTTGGTCTGATGCCGAACTAACTCGTGCACTTGCTCATGCTTACGCAGATCTTAGTAGGTTCCTGCCACAAGAGAAGTTCTATGAGGAACGACTGGTGTTTGATGTGACTGATGAACACTTCACGACTGGTGCTGCCCATGGAACTGCCAGTAGTGCAGTAACTTACCATCCAATCAAGTATGAGTCTGAGCTTGTGAGGTCTACTGACAATGTAACTACTTATACTCGCAACACTGACTACTTTGTAGACTACATGAATGGCACAATCACTACTATCAGTGGAGGCGCTATGGTAGTGGCTACAATCTATCATGTGTCATACACTAAGTCTAAGGTAGCTGTAAATCTTAGTTCACTTGCTCCAATCAGAGTTGGCACAGTAGAGTATCCTGCCCACTCAGTCCCCAAACAGATAGTTAGTACTGAACTCTATAGTGACGTGCTAGTAGTAAAATGTGGCGATGATACCCAAGACAGTATGACACTAAACAAGCACATACTAGTCCAGTACTTCACTGCCCATACTATATCTGGAACTTCTGCTGGCACCTGTCCTGCATTCCTAGATGAGACAGTCAACTTAGCTATGGCTGCCTACGCCCTGTTCCAAAAAGCTATACAGTATGAACTACAGTCTGTAACTGACTTAGCTAGTGCAAGAACTGCTCTAGCTAGCATAGCTGCTATACATGTTCTAGTAGGTACTGCCCTAGCTAAGGTATCCACATATAACACTGATGCAGATACTGCACTAGACTTAGTCAAGACTAACAATGACTTGGCTGATACTGCTCTCGACTCTGCTCTAGCTAACATAGTACTTGGTGTAGGTGAATTAGCCAATCTAACAGCAGTATACACTCTGGTAGATACTGCCCTAGCTAAGGTATCTACCTACAATACAGATGCCGACACAGCTCTAGACGCTGTAAAGACTAACAACGACCTAGCAGATGTAGCCCTAGATGCTGCCTTAGCCAACATAGCACTAGGCATAGTTGAGCTGGCTAATCTAACATCAATCTACGCTCTGGTAGGCACTAGTCTGACTGCTGCCGAAACTGCCTTTGCAGCAGGTACTACTGCATTAGGTACATTGACTACTCCACTAGCCGCAATCAGTACTGCACTAGCGAAGGTTATAACTTACTCTGAGGGAGCAACTGACTCTAGCAAAGCAATACTAGCTCAGATAGCAACTGATATTGCTAACCTCAGAACCGGTGCCGAGACTGCTGTTGATGCTGCTGTTACTGCACTAGGGCTAGTAGTTAGCACTGACCTTACTGGATACGCAGCAGTCTGGACTGATGAGGTCAAACACATCCTCAATGGTGATAGTGGTGTAACTCCTAGTATGGAACTACACCTGGAGCTAGGCGATGACTTCATCAATACAGTCAATATAGGTTCTGATGTACCTGCCCTCTATGCTCAGTATGCTGCTACTGTAGTCAATATGCAAAGGGCTTGGGCGCAGAAGAGGGTAGACTTCATCTCTGCTGCTAATGCCAGAACTAGCCAAGCAGCAACCTACTTGCAGGAGGCTCAGGTCAGACTAGCCAATCTGAGTACTTACATCGACCAAGCCAGAGCTTACGGAGATATCTCTGATGACTTCCTTAACGAGGCTCAGGCTTGGATAGGCAAGTGCAATCAGATAATTAGTGAGGCCAGCCAAGACATAGGAATTGGTAATGGCTATGTAAGCAGTGCTGGTATGAGACTATATGAGATGGACAGATACTTGGCAGAAGCCGACAGGTACTTTGCTGCTGCTACCCAAGGCATCAGTGCTGCTCAGGGTTGGGCTGCAATCTCTGACAGGTATATAGCAGAGGCCCAGGCCAGAATAGCAATGGAAAATGCCTTCATTAACGAGGCGCAAACCAGAATAGCAGAGATGGATAGGTATCTAGGTGAGTCGGACAGGTACTTTGCTGCTGCCTCTCAGGATGTAGCTGCCGCCCAAGGTTGGGTAGCAATATCTGACAGGTATACAACAGAGGCCAATGGCAGGATAGCTATGGAGAACGCCTTTATAGCTGAGGCCCAGACTAGAATAGCAGAGATTGACCGCTACATTGAGGAAGCCAATAGATACACTGAGGCAGCTAATGTTGACTTGCTACTAGCAGACAAGTTCCGTACCGAAGCAACTGAGAGGCGTAATGAGTGCTGGAGCATTTGGGGAGACAAGAAGCAGTACACTGGCAGACTTGCAGATATCTCCAACAAGCAGGTAGTAAGATGAAATGGCTAGGGATAGTCTGGGACGATGCTCGCTTCTGGATGCACGTACCTATAGGTGCAGCCATAGTAGTGTTGCAACAAGAGATACACTGGTCTGTATCACTATCAATGACGCTGCTATTCTTAATCTATGAGGTCTGTGAGGACTGGAGGCTCAAGGATGGTGCCTATGTAGATATCCAAGGAGGCATAGGAGGAATCATATTTGCTTCTATTGGCTATATACTTTGGAGAATAATAGTATAAGGAGGAAAGCATGGTATTCATCTGGTTGAAGAAGAAAATCAAGTACTCAGAACAATACTCGTTTGTCTTGGCAAGTGGTGAAATGGAGAATACAGTTACGGGCTGGGTTCCTGCTACAAAGTATTACACTGATTGGGGATATGAACCTTGCAATCCAACAGATATCCCTGCAATTCAGGAGTTCGTACGGCGCAATCCTAGTGAGTTCCCATCTGTGCGCCTAGATAGTCTTGGGGTGCATAGTATCGTAGACTTACCAATGCCATAGTAAGGTAATGTGCAGGAGAGCACTGGAGAGCTGGTCACTAAGTAGCGAGCGCACTCTCTACTTATGGAGGTATATTATGGATGACAAGAAGGGTCTTGTAAGAGTAGCCCTAGTCGCTATTATAGGAGTAGTTATAGGGCTACTCTTTATGGGTGGTCTAAGCGCCTGGCACAACCCAGATGCAGCCTTAGCCACTAAAGCACTGGACACTCTTGGCTTGATAGGTATGGGTGTGATAGGCTACTTCTTTGGTAAAGCTAGTTAAGGTCTACCAGTGCCATATTTCATACTGACTCCTTTAATATGACGTTTCATATCACGCCATTTCGTACCTGTACGCGGCGGGCTAGGCTTAATCCAGTTTAGGCAATCGAAGCACCATGTATTATCATCCTGTACGCTTCGGGTTGCAAATAGGACATTGAAGAGTTGGCACGTACTCATCCTCAAGGAGGCATATTCCGCCCTGCTTCTTAATATGTAATTCTTCTGGCTTCTCACCCTTCTGCTCTCGGCTTAGAAACCTAATACGTTTACCTTGCGTCCTTGCATAGTTCAGTTCGCTGGTTGTACTTTTCCCGATATTCCCGTCCACATCCAAAATTAATACTTCGTCTGCTATATCAATTTTGCGTAGATGCAGTTCATCTAATTTGCGTTTTATCTCGTCAAGTTCCTCCTGTTTCATTTGCCCAAATATCTCTGTGATATAACTGAGGACAAAATCTGAGCGCATATTGCAGCCAATGGTCAGAACAATCTTCCCTACAAGCGTTTCCCTTAACTGTGCATCTTGAAACGCCTTTGAGAAGCGGGTAGAACCACATAGGCACACTATGACTGGTGGGTATGGCTGAGGTGGCTTCTCGCCCTTCTGCGAGTCGAAGTAATCGGCTATAGCATCAAAAACACGAGGCGAATATGCACGGAGATCTCGGCGTAATCCATCTGCTAACAACCTTATATAACTACTATCTGCTCCAACCTCCAACAAAGGTTTGCATATCTTGTCGAGCCAGTATTGCGCCACTTCTAGTTTAATGTTACTGGTCAAATCTTGCCTTAGCTCCCTTACTAAAGACACTAGCCTGTCCCGTTCGATTTGCATTTCCACCCCGCGCTCTCCGCAGGAATTTATAGTAGTTGCCTGACTCTCGATAATCTCTTTTAACCTGTCGTACTCGGCTTTCAATGTCACTCCTGATTCATACCTCATGGATTCATTGTACTTGATTAGATTGATTAGTTGCCCTATTTCCTCTCGGTTCATGTTATCCCTCCTTCGCTTCTTGTCCAAAACTTATCAACTCAACATCAGGTATTTTCAGCAATAACCAGTCTTCGCTTATTACCTTAGCCTCTTGAATAGATACTGTTTCCGGAACGTCTTTGATTGGTATTTTTACTAGCATCACATAATTCATGTTATCCCTCCTTCTGACTAAGCAACTTATCCATACACTCAAAGTTTTATCTGGTTGCTATGGTCCATTAGTTCCCTTCAAAGATGCTTGCTCAAGCCAAAGATATACTGATTTTAGAATTTCATGGTATATTGCTGGCTCATTTCCAAAAGCCGTCTTAAATCTATCATAACTTGGAAAGGCTGTCTCACTTGGCAATCGCACCCAGCCTGCATCACGAAAGACTTGCTCTAAATCCGTGTGGACATCGCAAGTCTCCCACTCTGTGCATAGATGCCCTATAGTTCCTAAGCCACTGCAAAACCTTTCGCATATTTTCAGTTTTAATCCCTCATCCATCGCTCTCTCCTTTCAGTGGTAGAGTTTTTCCACCACACTGTTGTAGCCAATTCCAAACTGAGGTATCAAATCTAGAAAAGATTGCTCGTTATATGCTGGTGCTTCGGCATGAGCAAACCGTTCTCGGTTTGCTGCTTTCATTGCCTCCATGGTTATCGCAGCAGCTACTGATTGGCTTATGATATACGCTATCTGTTCTTCGTTTGCCATTTTTCTATCCCTCCTTCGCTGCTCTTTCCATCAATCTCTCCTCCTATCAGGCAATCCTTCAGAAATTCAGCAGTACAAATCGGGCAATCTTTCCGCAACCGGTTAAATCCATCGCTCTCTCCTTAAACTGTTATCAAAATACCTTTCTCAATCCGTTCAAGTTCACTGGCCAACCACTGCATGGTTAGTGAAGTTGTAAAAGTGCCAGTATTGCGGTCCTCGACCATGTCGTGTAATATTCTCAACTGGTTTTTTGCCCATGTTGCGGTTGCGTTGGTCTTGTAAAGAGAATTAACCCTTGCCTCGCTGCTGTCCATCGCTCTCTCCTTTACTCGACTCAGTAATCCCACCAATCAAAATACCTCGATGTCGATGGTGGCTCAAGTGGCAAAATCAATGCACACTTACTACATTTCAGGAAATACGGAGGGTAATCCCCGGTCGGCTTATATACTGTCATCCAGGTGCCATCATTAGGACAGTCCATTGCTCTCCTCTCCTTCTATCAGTTCATGTTCGTTCTCAGAGGCTTCTGCAAAAGTTTGTGCTTCTGATCCCCCTGACTCATCGAGATAGGCTACACACTTAACCTCACCACGGCAAATACGATATTGGACACCAATAATATATGTTACATCTAGCATTTCTCTCCTCTCCTTCTATCAGTCCGTGCGAAACTTAGCCATACAAGACGAGCAGTCCTTCCTCAACCGGTTATAGTTGCCCCAGAGTACCTTAAAGTCATCGCGATGTAGCTCAGTACACTGCCCAAATAGCCACCTCTCTATCTTGCAGGCTTGGGCTTTAGCTACTGCTAATTGTCTCTCAGGATTACTCCATGCACTATGGTATGCTATGTTGGCTTCTTCTTTCGTTAGCATCCACTCTTTCATTTTACTCCCCCTTATATAATCCAGAATTCTTTACCATCTGCCATACACAACTTTCTTACCTCAATTATATTGGAGTCATCATTGAGTGGCTTTATAAACTCCAACCTTAGAGTATCGCTGCCAGGGATGGGGACTGACCTTTTAATCTTTCCTAACACTTCATCAAACACAACCGCTGCTTCTGCACTGTTACTTCCGTAAGCCTTGAAGATCTTCTCTCTGATGCTCTTAGTTGCTGTTGCAGTTAGTCTTATTCCCATAGCATTACTCCCATCTTAAAGTCTTTGTAACCTCAAACGGAATCCTAACTGGTGCTATATGCTCCAACTCTTCCACAGGAAACTCACAGTCCCCATCTAATGTAATTGAGTCATGCACTGTAACTGCTAACGGTAACTTATGATTCTTACATACAATAAGTGCTCTCTTCATTACCTCTCCATCGCTCCCTAATATAGGGTAATTAACTGCCTTCCTCTTCATTCCCTCCTCACCTTCATCTTCTGGTAGCTTAATCCTTCTACCAAACAGTGTAGGCAGTGCCCACCCATCTCTAAGCCCCTCCCTCTGTGCTCCCTTAATCCACTCAGCAGCGTCTCTGAAAGTTGCAAACCACTTGTCAAGGAAATCCTTACACCTCCTTACATCAGCTATCTTTGCTTGTTGACTGATAGTCTGTGGAGTGGCTCCATAGGCAATGGCGTAGTTAATTGTCTTTGCAATCTTCCTATACTGTGGAGTGACCGAACCAAACATCATCTGGGCTGCAAAGTTGTGGATGTCTCTATCCATCTCACCTTCTATATACACTCTCTGCATCTGCTTATCTCCGCTCATGTTCATTAGTATATATAGGTGTTCCTGGCTGTAGTCCCCGTTAGTAAACATCCCATTGTCAGGCAAGAAGATATCTCTGATATTATAGTGCTCTACTCTTGGCCTGGAAGGATTCTTGCCTGGAATATTCTGCATGTTCATACTACTGCTGCTAATCCTACCTACTCTAGCATCCAAGTTGTAGTTGGTATATATTCTATCATTTCCTGCCAGCGGCCTGATGTAAGTAGTTAGCAGCTTGCTATTGTACC
>Ga0299912_10000478_pt1 | contig 34149 bp, 34 predicted proteins | sample RVTome_2_FD_207667 | JGI IMG/M metagenome (GOLD analysis project Ga0299912, IMG submission 207667) | Soil microbial communities from uranium-contaminated site in the Upper Colorado River Basin, Wyoming, United States - RVT95D214 (version 2) ... | reverse complement strand
GCCCGGCGCCATCGACCGAGAAAAAGCCCACCGGCAGATTATCCAGCAAATCCGCCAGCAGCGCTTCTTCACGGCGGCGCACCTCATCCAGCTCGCGCCGCGCGGTGACGTCGTCCGCCGACCACGCCACCAGCCCGCGCACCCCCGCCACCGGGCGCACCGACAGGCGGTGCCATTCCCAACCGCCGCCGGGAAAGGCGAACGCCAGTTCTTCGTGATCCTGCGCGCCGCCGCCGGCCGCCGCCAACATGCGCCCGATGGCCGCCGAAGCGTCTTCATCCCTGTCGGCCAAACGAAACGCCGCAGGCACTTCGGCTGGGGCCTGACTTTTGAACAGGGCGCGAAACGCCCGGTTGGCGTACAACACCCGGCCCGTGGGCGTCGACACCATCAATGGCGCGCCGCCCTCGCCTGCCGCCAGATGCACCAGCAAGGCTTCATCGTCGGCGCGCATCCGCCGCCCTGCGCCCCATGCCGCCAACACCACGAACAACGCCGCCACGGTCCAGGCGCCGAGCGCCGCCAAGTCCGCGCCAAAACCGAACGGCGGCGCGGCCAGCAGACCTTGCTGCCACGCCGCGCCCAAGCCTAACAACAACGCCGCGACAAAAGCGAACACCCCCGGACCGGGACCGCGCGGCGGACGAAAGGCCTCAGGTTTCGGCGCCGAAGCGGCGCTGCCGCCCGATTGGGCGATGACCTTGGACCCGCCATGCAAGAACTCGGGCACGGGCGTGATGGCGTCGGAATGCGCCAGACCTTGAGAGGTCAAACCTTCAGGAGTTTGACCTTCAGAGGCTTGAGGCCCTTGAGGCAGATCTTCAGTTGACTGTTTGTCCGCCGCCACTTGGCATTTTTCCTTTGAGTTTCATGACGTAGCCGATCACTTCGGCCACCGCCTGATAATGCTCGACGGGGATTTCCGCGTCCAGTTCTACGGTAGCATACAGAGCACGCGCCAAGGGCGGGTTTTCGACAATGGGCACGTCGTGCTCTTCGGCCACTTCCCTGATCTTAAACGCCAAGGAATCCATGCCCTTGGCCACGAGACGCGGAGCCTGCATGTCATCCATCTTATAGCTTAACGCGACCGCATAGTGCGTCGGGTTGGTGATCACCACGTCGGCGGTGGGCACATTGGACATCATACGCTGCTGGGCGCGCTGGGCGCGCAATTTGCGAATACGCGCCTTGATTTGCGGATCGCCTTCAGTGTCTTTGTATTCGTCTTTGATTTCCTGACGGCTCATGCGCATGGATTTGATGAATTCGAACTTCTGATAGATGAAGTCCAAGGTCGCCACCACGGTCATCACGATCGTCGCGCCCGCCGAGATGGCGACTGCGACAATGTACAATTCGTCCAGCATAGCCGAGATGGAATAATCCGGCATCAGCGCAATTTCACTGAGCAACGGGATCGCCATGCCGTAGGCCACAATCGTCACGACGCCGAGCTTCAAAATACCTTTCAAGAACTCCACCACGGAGCGTAGCGAAAACATGCGTTTCAAGCCGCTGAGCGGAGAGATTTTACTCCAATCCATCTTGATCTTGCTGGGCGCATAGATCAGCCCGGTTTGGCCCAAGTTGGCGGCCAGCGCCAACACCATCAACACGCCGAAAAATGGCGCCAAATACAGCAACATCTGCAACAAAATATCGGTGAGCAACGGCACCATGGAGCCAAACTCGATGGAAATGATCTCCGGTTGTTCGATGTAGATGATGGACATATTGGTGACACGGGTCATCATCCACGGAGCCAAAATAGCCAGCATCATCGTGCCGCCGAACAAAATGACCCAGTTTTTAATTTCGTTAGATGAACCAACCTGGCCTTTATCTTTGGCCTTGGAAAGTTTTCGAGATGTTGGGTCTTCTGTTTTTTGGGACTGGTCTTCATCCGCCATGATGCCCTCCTAGCCCCCGAATGCAGTCGTCAATTCAACGAGACCGCTTTCATAGTAATTCATGAAGACCAACATTGTTGCGGTCAGCGCCACCATCATCAGATAAATTTGCATCGTGATCTGAATGGGCATGCCGAAGAAAAACACCGGCAATTGGGGCATCAATCGCCCTAAAATGCCGAGACCCAGATAATAGGCGACACCCGACACAATCAACGGCGCCGACAGTTGCACGCCTATGGCAAAACTTTCCGAAACCTTATGAGCCAGAAAATCGCTCATATCGCCGATCATCGGTCCTGCCACCGGATTGAACAGAGAATAGCTATCCGCCAACGCATTCAGCATCAAATGATGGGTATCGGATACAAACACGATGGTCAGCGCCATCATGCCGAGAAAGGTCGACAGCAAAGAGCTTTGCTGATCAGCGATGGGGTCTTGGATAAACATGTTGGCCATCGACGCCATCATGGACAGCATGGTGCCCGTCGTCTGCAACGCCGCCATAAATACGCGCGGAATCAAACCGAGAAACACGCCGATCAACATTTCCGATGCCAACAGCAAAAACAACACGGACACTTCCTTCGGTTCAACCGGCAAATAGTCCATCAACATCGGCGTCAGAACAAAGGCCACCGCCACGCCAAACGTCAGGCGGATATTCATCGGAATCTGTTGAGAACCAAATCCCGGCATCAACGTAAAGGCCGAGCCGATCCGCGCGAACACCAATAAAAACGCAAATAGGTTGAGGTTGATGAGTTGGCTGATCATCGCCCGCCCCCGGTTATCCCGTGGTCGCGATGCGGTCGAACAGCGTGACCGAATATTCGATCACGGTGGTCATCATAAACGGCAGGAATACGACAATAGCAACAAAGATCACGATAATCTTCGGCACAAAAGTCAACGTCATTTCCTGAATGGTGGTCAGGGCCTGAAACAATGCAATAATCAAACCGATCAGCAACCCTGCAAACATCACCGGTCCGGCAGTCAACAAAACGACCCAAAGTGCGCCTTGGGCAATCTCTAGGACGTCAGCTTCGTTCATGGACCCAGCCCATTCGTTAAAAGCCCCTACATGGGCATCCGGAGAATCTCCCGGTAAGCTTCAACGACCTTGTCGCGGATCGCAACAACTGTTTGCAGAGTGACCTCAGCTTCGCTGACCGACGTTGCGACCTGCGCCAGATCGGCTTGCCCCATCAGGCCGGAAATGGACATCTGCTCACTGGCCTGACCAATCTGCTGCGCCTGGGTGAGATAGTTTTGTACCAAACCGGTGAACGTACCCTGATTAGCAGGCTGGGCATCTTGCGCTGGAATAACGTTGGGGGTCACGCCCGACTGCTGGGCCAGATCGTAAAGCTGCGCGGCCCTGGCGACATTAACGGCGGGATCTATAGCCATGGGACGTCCTCCTATTTAACATTTAAATTCAATGTGTTAACCATTATCCCAAGCAGGTTTACCGCATCAGGCCGATGGTGTCTTGAAGCATCGTTTTGGACGATTTGATCACGTTCAAATTGGCCTCATAAGAGCGCTGAGCCTCGCGCATGTCCGTCATCTCCACCAAGGTCGAAATGTTAGGCGCCAGCACATAACCGTTATCGTCGGCCGCCGGATGCGACGGATCGTAACGTTGCAAAAACTCCGCCGTATCAGTCGTGATGCGATCAACGCTCACCGTATTTACCCCAATGGCCTGATCCAATTGATTTCTGAACGTCACCACTTTGCGCCGATAGGGTAATGCGCCGGGCTGTGTCGGAAGCGAATCGGCATTGGCCACGTTTTCGGAAATAACGCGCAGCCGCGTCCCCTGAGCCTTCATGCCGGAGGCGGAAATCCGAAGCGTGCGCAAAAGATCGTCCATAGCGGTATGCCTGCTGTCCTAAATTCGTTGATCTTAACGGCCTTTGCCGATCGCGATTTGAATCATGCCGATGTGTTTACGGTATAGTTCCGTCGTCAGGCGGTGCTGCAACTGCGTTTCGCCTAACTTGGCCATTTGCTCTTCAAGCACGACGGCGTTGCCATTGGGCGCGGTTTCATAGGGTGCAGCATCCTCGACTTCGGCAAACGGCGACGTCTGCGCACGCGTTCCCGCAAAATGCATCGGTGAAGTGGTCATCAATCCGCGGCTCTGATCCATTTGCTGACGCTTCACCATATCGGGAAAGTCGAAAGCCTTAAGGTCCGATGGTTTGTAACCGGGCGTATCGGAGTTGGCGACGTTTTGCGCCAAAACCTCCTGACGACGCCCCAGCCATTCCATCTGGCCTTTCATCAATCCAAACAGCGTTAGCTTGTTGAGATCCATCTCAATTCACCTTTTCGGCCCGCCAAACGCCCAAAAACCCGCGCGCGGCCTTCACACGCGACCTTTTTCGCTATCCTTTTCTGGGGCTAGAAGCTCCTTCTGGAACAAAGATCGTTGAGCCTGAGTCTGACTTAGACCTTTTAAGATTCAGTGAATCGCCCCGTTAAGTCCACCCCAAAGCGCTTGGGCGACATTTTGAGCCAAATTCAAGACATGATTCAGAGGATGTTAAGCGCCCCGTGCAAAACTAAAGGTAACGCAGCGGAAAGGATGCAGCCCCATGAGCGGCGAAAACGGCGCTAAAAATCCCGGAAAACCAGTGTCTGACGACGATTTGGCGGTAGCGCTGTGCTATCAACCGACCAAAGACCAAGCCCCCCTTGTGGTGGCTAAGGGGCAGGGCTGGCTGGCGCGGCAAATCGTTGAAATTGCCGAGGCCAACGGCATCGAAGTGCGCGAAGACGCCGATTTGGTCCAGATTCTCGCCCAAGTCGATGTGGACAGTGAAATTCCCTTAGAAGCGTTCACGCTGGTCGCGGAAATTTTATCTTACGTTTATCAAAAAAACAAAACTTGGCCGGAAGGCATGACCCCCGCCGCAACTCCCAGCGGACAAACGGGAAGATGAGGGCAAAGGTTGTAACATGACGGATAACAGCACCCCTTTGGTCGCGGAAACGGTCATTCGCGAAGAGCTGGAAAAGGCCGCAAGCCTGATTTCCGGAGCACGCCGCTTAATGGCGGAAGGCCGCTCGGTGGATTTGAGCGCGGTGGAAGATCGCGTGCGCACCATTACCACTGCCGTCCAAAGCGCCCCCGACGCCGTGCAATCGGCATACAAGGAACATTTGAGCGTATTGCTGGACATTCTTGATGCCCTGGAAATCGACTTGGAAAATCGGCACAAAACTCTCGAGGAAGGCATGAAAAGCATTCGCCACCGCGAAGCGCGGGGCGCATATGGACCCAAGGATAAACCCTAAGCGTCTCATGGCGCACCGACCGCAATAGAGGTCTAAAAATGCGAATCGAGCACTTTTTTCACCACCCGCATCTGCCGCCGAACTAAAAGCATCAAGCAAGACAAGGCGTTGCGCCCACTTGCTTTTGTCCGCGCCTGAGAAAGCTTAAAGTCTCGCCCATGGATTTATACGGATACGCAAAATTTGTCCTCGCCCTAATCTTCGTCCTCGCCCTAATCGGCTTGATGGCGGCGGCGGCTAGGCGTTGGGGTTTTGGTTTACCCCAAGCGCAGATTCGGCGGGGGCAAAACAAACGCATAGGTCTGGTCGAAATCTCCGCCTTGGATGCCAAGCGCCGTCTGGTGCTGATCAAACGCGATGACGTGGAACATCTGATCATCCTCGGCCATGATGGCGAAACGGTGGTGGAAACAGGCATCCGACCACCCAACACACCAACCTTCCCCGATCTGCTGCAACGAACGCACGACGCCCCTCCTGCGCCTTCCTTCGCCGCCAATCCAGAGGATGCTCCATGAAGCCGTTCACGCTGACCCGTTCTCTCTTGCGCACCATCGCGCCGACGGTCTTGCCGACGGTGAAGCTGGCCCTGTTCGCTTTTGCCGTTGCGGGGCTGTTTTGGTTTGCGCCCATTGAAGCGATGGCTCAATCCGTGACACTGGACTTGGGCCCCCAAGGGGGAACCTCGGCCACCGGGCGGGTCATTCAGTTGGTCTTGTTGATGACCATCTTAACCTTGGCGCCATCCATCTTGGTGATGATGACGTCGTTCACCCGCATCGTCATCGTGCTGTCATTTCTACGCACCGCGATGGGTACCCAGCAAACCCCGCCCAACCAAGTGATGATTTCGCTGGCGCTGTTTCTCACCTTGTTCATCATGATGCCCACCTTCCAAGCCACTTATGACGAAGCGGTACAACCCCTATTGGACGGCACCATCGACGAAACCCAGGCGATGACCCGCGCCGTAGCCCCCTTTGAAACCTTCATGATGGCTCACGTGCGCGAACAGGATTTGGCGCTGTTCGTCGATATGGCGGGACTCACCGATCAAGAAGTGCAGGTCAATATGCCGTTGCGCGTACTGATTCCTGCGTTCATGATTTCCGAACTGAGGCGCGCGTTCGAGATCGGGTTCTTGTTGTTCGTGCCGTTTTTGATCATCGACATGGTGGTGGCCTCAGTGCTAATGGCCATGGGCATGATGATGCTGCCACCTATCATTATCGCCTTGCCGTTCAAGATCATTTTCTTCGTGCTGGTGGACGGCTGGTATCTGGTGGTGGGATCGCTGGTACGCAGTTTCGGGGCCTAACCGCCCCCATTGCCCCACTTGGCGCACAGCCGCTATACCCAATATCAATCCCCAATGAAAAATGCTACAATCTCGCGTGTGTCCAGCTATGGGCGCGGCCAGCGAATGCCTTACGATCTTTCCATTTTTTTCAAAACACCCCGGACGAAAGGAGGATTGTTATGTCTGATACAATTAAAAAAACATCCAAAAAATCCGCGAAAAAAGTCGCGCCAGAAAAAGCTGAGGTCGTCAATCGCCCCAGTGAGTTGCATCCGTTGCAAACCTTGCGTAGCGAAATCGACAGCCTGTTTGACAACATGTTGTCCGGTTTCCCTTCCATGCGCCTGAACCGATCCAGTTTCGATATGGATCACTGGCGCGACCAGTTCCGCGATCATTGGCGCGATCCATTCCGCGATCCGTTCCGGCGCATTGAAGACACGTTCAGCGGGCTCGGCAAAATGTCGCCGCGCGCCGATCTCAAAGAAACCGATCAGGCCGTCACCATCACGGTGGAATTGCCCGGCGTGGCCGAGGCCGACATTGACGTCTCCTTCGCCAACGGACAGATTGCCATCAGCGCCGAAAAGAAGGAAGAAACGCGCAAGGACGATGAAAACTATCACCTGTCCGAACGCCACTACGGCTCAGTCAAGCGCACCTTCACTCTGCCCGATACCGCCGATGTCGATAAGGCAAAAGCAAACTTTAAAGACGGCGTTCTGAACATCGATGTACCGAAAAAGGCTCTGCCTAAAGCGGCAACGAAGAAAATCCCCATCAAAAACTAAATCCGAGCGGTGCGCCGCCTTCGTTTCCACCTCTCCCCCCCGGCGTCATCCCGCCGGGGGTTGCGTTTGAACGCCCGCTCGTTAAAACGAAGAAAAAATGAAAACCCGCCAAACTCCGCCTTTATTTAGAGAGTTGGCATCACCGCATGGAGCATATTTCACCGAACACAAATAGGCTTAAGCCAAGCTATTAGAGAAATATCTTTCGCAACCTTGTGGGAACCAGTTGAAATTGTAACAAAACTGTAGCATTTATTGCTTCGGACGCAGCCCTGCTCTTAATGCGTCGTTCTCTTCATTTCGAGGCCATAAATGCCCGCCGGGTTTAAAGCATTACTGATGCGATGGGGGATGCCGCTTGCGCTCGTCGCCCTGCTTTACGCCGTCTTGCAAGGCATTTCGGCTTACATTCTAAGCGGCGCGACCCTGCAGCCCGAGGCTTATGCCACGGATTTGGCGTTTCATCTCGTCTTCGCTGCGATTGTTTTGGGGCTGGCGCGTAACCTTTGGACCTATTTCGCCCTCATGGGCTTGCTCATGACGCTTCTGCACCTGGGCAATGCCGCGAAAATCGCCATTTTAGGCAGTCCGCTCCAACCGGACGACGCATTGGCGGCCAGTGCGCTGTTCCTCATCCTTGAAGGAGGGTGGCTTGCCTTGGCCGTAACCGCCACTGCGCTGCTCGTTATTAGCATCATCCTCGCCGTCACATTCCGCCCCCGCCGCGCGCGCGTAGCCTGGACCGCCGTTTTCCTAATCGCCGCGCCCATGACCGCCCTACCCGAAGACTTGATGTCGGCCATGGACGACACCTTTGGCAATTCCGTGTGGGACCAGCGCGGCAACTATCTTTATCGTGGGCCACTTGTTTATTCGCTTCAAGAAACCGCGCGCTACGCCAGCCGCAACGAGCGCGCGCCCAGTCGCGCCGAAGTCTTAGCCGCCCTGGAAGCACTTTCTCCTCTGCTGAAGCCCGCCGCGTTCGAGGTCACCGACACTCCCGTCAAAACCAAGGATATAAAGCCGCGCAACGTACACGTCATTGTGTTGGAATCTTTTTGGGACCCATCCGTACTCAAGGCGGTCAAATTTTCGCGCGATCCCCTGGACAAAGATTTCCGCAAGTTGTGGAACGCAAGCGCCAACAGCCGCGCCCTAGTGCCCGTGTTCGGCGGCTATACCGCCAATTCTGAATTCGAATCCCTTTGTGGATTCCCGGTCACCCGCGACGCCGTGTTTTTTGAAGGCTGGCTACGTAACGACGTTCCCTGCATGCCGCGCGTACTGTCCGAAGCCGGTTACGTCACCACCGCTGCGCACCCCAATGTGGCGGCGTTTTGGAACCGCAAGAACGCCTATGACCGCATCGGCTTCAACATTTATTGGTCGGACAAAGATTTCCAACTGGACGACATGAACGGGGATTTCTTAGGCGACGCCTCTCTCTATCGTCAAGTTTTGGATAAGGTCCAGCCGCTCATCGAGTCCGGCACGCCCACCTTTAACTACGTCCTGACCTTCTTCGGTCACTTGGACTACCCGCTCAACGAAACCCGTCCTCAAGTGGTTAAAGTAAAGAACGGCAGCGCGTGGCTAGAGCGTTATGCCAACACGGTCTATTATAAATCGCACGAACTGATGGCCTATCTAAAGGACCTGCGCGCCCGCGATCCGAACGCGGTAATCGTCATGTTCGGCGATCATCTGCCGTTCTTAGGCCCTAACCATGAATCTTACGTTGAATCCGGCGTACTGGCCCAAGGCCGGGATGAATTCACGGATAAAATGTTTCGCAATCTTGTCGCTACGCCCTTGATCGTTATTGATGGGAAAAAGGGACCAATGAAACTGGGCGATATGCCGCTGTACCAAGTGCCGTCGCTGGTGCTCCAACTGGCGGGGCAGGCTACCCCACCACTCATGAAACTGGCGCAACAGCCCAAGAAATTCTCCATCCGCCCGCTGCCCGGCATGCATTTCATTACCGGCGGCAAACCCAACCTGAGCCTATGTCAGGGCGGCGACACCGATCCCGATGCATGCGCCCGTTCGCAGCTGTGGCTCGACATGATCGCCATCATCCGCGCCGACGCATTCGCAGGCGAGCAGCATATCTTAAAAGAATTTCACTAGGGACGCTCAGCGCATCAGATCGCGAATGAACGGCGGCAACGCAAAGGCCGCTTTGTGCATTTCGGGACTGTAGTAACGGGTATCGATCTTTGCCGCCTTAAACCGCTGTTGAAGCGCTTCCAGCGACACGTCGCGCAAGGCGGCGTCATCGCAGCCCCAACCCAGCGCCATCAAACCGCCGACATAGGTCGGCACCACGGCGGTATAGAAGCCGACATCCTTGAACGACTTGCCCATGCGCTGAACCGTGTTGGCGACTTCTTGCGGTTGGAAAAATGGCACGCCGTTTTGCGTCACCAAAACCCCGCCCGCTTTGAGTACGCGATGACAATCCGCATAAAAGCTTTCGCGAAACAACACTTCGCCAGGACCCACCGGATCGGTTGAATCGACGATCACCACGTCAAAACGGCGGTCCGTTTCGGCGACGAACTTAACCCCATCAGCGATGATCAGTTCGGTACGCGCATCGTCGAATGCGCCTGCGGAAATGTCGGGGAAATATTCTTGTGCCAAATCTACCACAGCGCGGTCGATTTCCACCATCACGACGCGCGAGACTGATTGATGACGCAGCACTTCGCGCAAAATTCCCCCATCGCCGCCGCCGATGATCAACACATCAGCAACCTCGCCCATCGCGCATGCGCGAGCCAAAATCGGCACATGAGCCATCATTTCGTGATAGACGAATTCGTCACGCGTGGTGACCTGAACGATATTGTCCAACGCCATCACTCGGCCAAAAGTCGGCGTTTCGAAAATGATCAAGTCTTGATGTTCGGTTTTGTCGCGAAAAAGAACGCGGTCAACTTCAAAGCTCTGGCCGTAGCCCTTATGCAAAGCTTCAATAAACCGCTTCACTTGATCACACCCCGCAAGTGGTGTTGGACTTCCACTCGATCGGGCCGAAAGGCGCGCTTAATCGACGGCAGCGCATCGTGCGGATCGCAATCCCCGCACATGAAAATGTCGATTGCCGCGTAATCTTTTTCCGGCCACGTATGAATGGAAATGTGACTTTCCGCCAGCACCACCACACCGGATACGCCGGAGTACGGCGAAAAGTGATGGAAGTGGCTGTGTAATATGGTCGCCCCAGCATCCCTAGCGCCCTGCAATAGAGCGTCTTCAATCAGTTTTGGGTCGTCAAGATTGTTTGCATCCCAAAGTTCGACCAACACGTGATTGCCCGCATAGCGGACGCCATTGCGTTCGATAAAATAATCTTTGGTGTTGTCCACCACAGGATAGAGGGGCTGGGTCTCGGCAGCGGTGGGCGCCACCTCCTCCAGGTCCATATCCAATTCGGCAAGTGCGTTGCGTTTCATAAGCGCGCCCCCAAACCAGTATGTCCCGAAAGATCCCTATCACTAAGGACCGATATTGGGGGAATACGGCATACCCCCATATGATTCAAGACATTTATTCAATCATGGGAAAAAATGGGGTGGATCGCCGGTATCAATACACCGCGCTCAACTGTCCGTCCGCTACGCGCTGACGATAGATTTCCATGAACCCTTGAAAGTCATCAACTTTTTTGACGACCTCATCAAGTGCGCGAAAGTTCACCAAATCGCGTTCCGGGCCAGAGGTAATCAACTGATAAGCATCGGCATACGCCGTGCCTGCCATCGCCGGACCAAAATTTGAGACCGTGCGTGTCACGCCGACTTCATTGCCCTCTAAGGTAAAAGCCACCGCCAACGACAGCACCGCCAGCGCCTGTTTGTCATCAAGCGGCTGGCGCGGCTTCGCGCCCAATTCCCGAACCACGGCGCTCAGCGATTTGGCGGCATTTTGCCAATCGCTGGCCCGCCAGTAGATGCCGGCACGGATGCTCTCTGCCTCCAAACCGATTTCGGGGCGGAGCAGGTCCAGGGCAACCTCAGGCTGCTCCAATCCGATATAGGCCCTGGCGCGGAGCATTAAGCGCTGCAATGCAAATTCTTCAGCCAATCCGCTAACATCCGTTTTATCCAAGACGTTAAGCACATGTTCGAATTTGCGGTTGAACAGATAAATCAGCGCAAGACGCGCGCCGACCCGTGCCTTTTCTTCTCCTTGAAGACGGAAGTCGACTTGCGATTCCAGCAAGTCCGCAGCGCTATCCAACAGGTCCACGCCCACTAAACGGTCGGCCAGCTTGCGGATCATTTCGTCACCCAAGGTACCGGGAGGGGTCAATTCCCGAAACTCATCGTAGAGTGCAATGGCGGTTACCGGAGCCAGCACGTCTGCACCGTCGTTAAGATACAGATTTTGAAACGAGTCCGACATCAACTTGGTGATTTGATTGGTGCTTTCGTGATCCGGAAAATTGGTCGCAGCCTGACGTAGGGTATTGAGCCCTTCACGATACAGTTGCTGTTCCAGGTACAGTGTTCCGAGCCGATGCAATAGGGCAAATTCAAAATTATCGCCGCGCCACACAAAACGCAGCTTCTCGAACTCTTCGATCGCATCCTTGGGCGTGAAATGACCTTGCTTCAACAGCAGTTCGGTACGCGCTACCGCAGCCTTGGCGCGTGATGGACGATGCACGCCTTCCATAACGCTTTCCCAATCGGCAATGGCGGCGTCCGGATCACCACCCAACTCTTTCAATTTTCCCGCAACATAATCGATCTGGTTTTTCTGTGTCTGCGACGGATCGTCAATGGCCAGCACTTCGAGGTACTGCGTCGCCTGCTTCACGTCGCCAAGTTCCACCGCCGCGTCCGCCACCAATGTCGCGGTGGGCATTTTCATCGCCTTAGGATATGGCTGGGTAATGCCACCGGTGCGGCGCAAGTCATAGGCGGCGTCTGGCATGTGTCCTTCTTTGGCCAATACGGCGGCGCGCCAAAAGACGGCCTCGTCGGTGCCGTCTAAGATAGGGCTGTATAAATCGGCACGTGCGTCTTCCAACCGGCCCATCAACCAACTGGCGGCGCCGCGCAACATGCGAAATTCGGGATTGTTTTCAAGCTCTGGCTGGGCCGAAAGCATCACTTCCATCACGCCTAAAGCTTCCGCCTCAAAGCCGTTGGTAAGATAAAACTGCATCAGTTCGCGGCGCGCATCGGCCTTTGCCTTGTCCCCCTCGGCGAACGCAATGGTACGCTGTAATTCTTGGCGCACATTGATGATGTCTTGAAGATCCGCCCGTTTCCACTTTTCCAGATCCAAAACGCGCGTCAACGGACGGAACGCATCCATGCCCGCACTGGCCGCCAGCGCCGTCTCCAGATTGACGCTGGCCTTTTCCTCGGCCGAAACGCTGGAAATTTGCAACGTGCCGGTGCTGGCGATCTCGACGCCTTCCCGCAAAGGACGCACGCTCACATCATCGGAAATGGGTTTGATCACCACGCCTTGTTTAGTCGGCAGCACCTGAACCTGAGGGTATGACCACAGCCGAGACATGCCATGGCCAAGCGGTATCACCGGAACTGCAATGAGGTTGTCGCCAACCTCTGGATCGCGAAACGCGATGATATTACCAGGCTCCGGAATGGAAATGAACAGCCGCGCGCCCAAGGGAGAATTGGGTTGGGCATCCGTCTGCAATGGAGAGGCCGGGAGCAACGGCTGCTCCATAAATTCCAAAATCCACGCTAAACCCGAACGCTTGATATCGGGGTTTACCCCTTCCGACGTCGTCAGGCGCAACACAGCGCCCAATTTGGAAGGAACCTGCTCAGCCGATGCGATCATCCCCGCCCCATCCCGCACCAACGCAGCAGTATCGATGTTGGCGCGTTTGTCGAAAATCACCCACAAAACCTCACCCCGGCGAAACACGGCTGCACCGACCGGTTCTTGCCAGTCAAACCGCAACGAAACAACGCCCGGCGAAATCTGGCTGGCTTCCGCGCGGGTATTCACCGCCGGCGTCGATGCAGCAGATGCTGGCGTTTGCGCAGGTACGGGCGCAGGCGCAGGGTCTTGCGACGGCGTTTCAGCAGGAGATTGAAGTTGAGCCCCTGCCCCTGCCCCTGCCTCTGCCCCTGCCTGCTCCGGGGCAGCCTCGGTCGTTGTTTGCGGCGTCAGAGCAAGGGGAGCGGGCGCAACTGCGGGTACGGGCGCGGCGGCAGGCACGGGCGCAGTGGTGGGTGTTGCTGCGGCGACGGCAGGCGCAGCCGCAGACTGAGTGCCGGGCGGATAGACATCCACCACCACCTTCGGCCCGCTATTGAACGCCTTGACTTGTGATGTGGGGTCAACATTCAACGCAACCGTCAACTTGCCATCCTTGGCCTGTGCGCTGGCTCCGCCGATGTTGCGAATGCGGCCCGCCGCAAAACTCGCCAGGTCAACGCTGGCGACGGCATCGAACTGCAACAGCGCCTTGTCCCCATCACGCATCAATGTAAACGTCGTATTGGTGGGCCAATCGAAAACAACTCGGGAATAGGTCGGATGCACACCCGCACGCACAGTGATCGTGGACCCTGCAGACGAGGCGGCAGCCGCCGTCGGGGCAGCCGGAGTGGCGGCAGGTGCAGCGGTGGGCGTGGGCGTGGGCGCAGCAGATGCGGCGCCAACAATATCCACCACTACCGAGGCGCCGGAATCGTAACTGCGTACGGTGAAATCGCCCTTCAAACGAAACGCTACCGTAGCTTCATTGGGCGCTGGCTCAATGGATGCAATATATGCGCTGAGGTTGCGTAACGCCGGACGCAAATCCGCCTCAATGGGGCGCGAAAAGGTCACGACTAACTGATCCCCTTGGCGAGTCGCCTGATGGCCCACGGGTTGCGGCCAGCGAAAGGTCAATCGGGCAAAACCATCCTGGGCGCTGGCTTGCACATTGACCGGATCAGCCAATGCATGCGCAGGCGCAATGGCCATAACCGTCGCCGCCATGCCCAACGCCAAACAAAGCTTTTTAAGATCACTCCCCAAGCGCCGCCTCGCCGTCATCAGTCGCCCCCCACGGTCGGGAAGATCACGATGTCCACGCGCCGCCCCAGCTTGGTTCGTTCCTCGGGCGGAAGATCGGGCAATTGCGCATACCGGCTATCGGCATAGCCATAAGCGATAATGTCATCGGTATAACCAGAACTCCGCAACGCATTGGCCACGGCAGACGCCCGCGCAAGAGACAGTTCCCAATTGGACTGAAAACCTTTTTCTGGAGCGGGCGGCGACGGATCCGAATGGCCATTCACGCCGATCTGATTGCCAACATTGCGCAGCAAGCTACCCAGTGTAAATAAGGCGGAACGCGCCTCATCCGGCATCACGGCCTGACCGGGGGGAAACAGCAAATCGCCCGGTAGAGCGATCACCAAACGATCATCCAACAGCATGATACGGCTCGACGACAATAGCGGTTCGTTCGCCACCCCGCCTTCCAGCACCCCCGACAGGTAATCGAGATTGGTCGCCTGACGACGGAAAATGGTGCCGATATTGAACTTCGCCGTCGCCGCAGCAACGGTCGTCAGCTTACCCGGGTTCAGCGTTTGGGTCAGCGTATCGATCATAGCATCCCATTCGTCCATCTTTACCGACGACATGGAAAACAGCAGCACGAAAAAAGTCAGCATCAAGGACACTAAGTCCGCGAAAGTGACCATCCAGGCCATACTGGGCTTATCCGATTTTGGTGCGTCGTCCATGTCACCGCCGATCATGACATAGCCCCCTTAATTTTCCGTCTTTTTCGCGTCATTGAAGCGCAGTTTGTCGGCTTCGATATCACGGGTATAGAACCAAATGACCGCCTCTCCCACATGGCCGGGACGCATACCCACAGAAACGCTATCGGGGGGGATGCCCCGTTCGAACATGGCGCGGGCGAAGGCTCCGGCTCGCTGGACCTCCAAGGTCTGAGCGATCGGCATAGTCTTGCCGTCCGATAGTGTCGGCGTGCCGATCACGAATTCCAAATCGTACCGCAGCCCCGGCGGGCGGTTGGACAATGCAGCTACAGTCCGGTCCAACAGGGGAAACATCGCCGGACGAATGCGCGCCTCACCTTGAAAAAACAGATTATCGGCCGCCATAACCAGACGCATCTGACGACCCGGCTGGACGGTTTCCACCTTGTCGATGCCCAATTCGGTAGCAAAAATTCCGGTTACCTGCTGCTGAAACTCCTGCCCCGCCAACACATCGCCATCCTTGGACTTAAACGATTGCAGGTCCGCCGTTGGCGGTATGATGGAAGTAAAGGCGCTGGAAAGGCTATCCATCACTTTTTTGGATTTGGTTTCTTCCAACGTGGAAATGGTCACCAGCAAGATAAAGAAGGCAAGCACAACCAAGTACAGCCCTAAGAAAAGGGCGACGGTATTATCGCCAGCCGGTGGTGGTGGCGCGATCTGGGCATCCATGTCATCCATGGCCAGCTACTTAATCGAAGTTTGCAAATAAATCGTCGATTTCAGCTTGGCTTTTTGCGTTTGCGCCAAGCTGTGGACCTTCTAAAAGGTCCGCATCGGTGATGTTCTTTCCTTCCTTCTGCATGGGCGCGGAAGGCTGGTGCAGCGCCGTTTTTTTCTTTGCCCCACGGCCTTTCTTACCAAAAGCGCCAATGAGGGCATCAATACACTCTTCAATGTGTTTCATGGTCGTAACGACCTTGCCGATCCGCTGGCCGGTAATGTCCTGAAACGTGCAAGCCTCATAAATGCGCGTGGTGACATCCATCAACTTGGCCGAAATTTCCGGCGAAACGTCGCCCATGACAGCCTCGACCACTTCACAAGCATCCATGATCGAATTGGTCGCATCGGCGGTCGCTTCGACCACGGCGTCAAGTTCATCGGCGGCCTTGGGCAAATACTGGTCTTTCACATCGTCCGGGCGGATCGCGGCAATTTCACGTTTGGCGTCACGAATGTACTTGGCTAGATCGGCCAATTCGGAAAGAATTTTTACGTCCGCTGGCGAGACCTGAGATGGCATGGTCTTCTTAACCGTCCGCGCGGCGGCGATAACCTTATCGACGGCTTTGATCTGCGCCCCGGTTTTGACGGAAGATTTACGAACCGACGCATTTTTAACGGATGTTTTGGGGGCCTGAAGTTTTTTGGTCTGGTTCTTTTTGGTCGGGGCTTTCACCTTCACCGTCGCCTTAACGCGGACCGATGTCTTTTTGACGAGAGCCTTCTTAACCACGGCCTTCTTGGTCGTCGCTCTTTTGGCAGGGACCTTCTTTGAGGCAATCTTTTTGGCAGATATCTTTTTGACAGACGCCTTTTTGACGGAAGCTTTCGCTTTAACCGCCGCCTTTGGCTTAGCTAACGCTTTTGTCCGCGTCTTTGTCGCAGATGCGGCCCTAGGCTTGGCAGCCTTGGCCGTTTTCACAGTGCGCCCGGCCATCAACGTCCCCTTTAGAAGTCGCCGAGCACGCTGACCATCTTCGACTTCAAGGTGTCGGCGTTGAAAGGCTTCACAATATAGTTTGAAACGCCCGCTTCTTTCGCGGTGATCACGTTTTCAGACTTGGATTCCGCAGTCACCATGATGAATGGAATATGCTTGAGTTTGTCATCCGCACGCACGTGACGCAGCAACTCGATACCGGTCATGGGCTCCATGTTCCAGTCAGAAATAACCAAGCCAAAGTTACCGCCGCCCTCCTTGAGCTTTTCCAACGCCATCGTCCCATCGGTCGCTTCTTCGACGTTTTCAAAGCCAAGCTGGCGAAGCAGGTTACGGATGATCCTGAGCATGGTTTTATAATCATCCACAATCAGAACATTCATGCTCTTATCGACAGCCATCAGAACACTCCATTTTCCGGTCAGTCACCGGTTTAAAAATACGATTATTAACGGGCACATTGCCAGCCTTAATTATGCGTGCCTCACGGACACAAACGGCACGAAGTTGCCCCCACTTCCGCCAGCACCCCTAAAACGTCAAGAATCGATACAAACCATAGCCTTTATTTGGTAAAGCAGTCGTAACGACTTCGCAACCATTTAGATCAACGGCATAAGCTTTAATACAGAAGTATTAGCCCCCCGTACTGGCCTGTTCAGGGGCCGGTTCGGGCAGCTTACGCAATTGATCAAGTTCAACCGTAATCTCGCGGGCGCGCTGGGGGTTCATCTTCGCCATAATCGGCGCTAAAGAGCGCTCTTTCATCCGTTCAGCGACCTTCAGCAGCACTTCCATTTCCAATTCTTCAAAAATGAGCGCGGCATCCTTGGGTTTCATGTTTTCATAGATCTTCACCAAGCTTAAAATCTTGGTATTCTGCTGATCGTCGTAGGTCTTAACGAGGCTTTCGATGGTCGCCTGCAAAGCCTTCAGTTCCTCGACCTTACGCTGAATCCGGCTTTCTGCGGCGGCAAGCATGGCCTCGCGAGTTTCCATTTCTCGCGCCCGTGCATCGATTTCCACGCGGCGTTCAGCCAATTTCTGTAATAAATCGATCTCAGATTGGGTCAACAACGTCGGGTCATCGGCCAACATACGTGCGGCAATGGCGGCGCGATCTTCTTCCGGCATTGCTGGCATGGGCGCCAGGTCTCCCTCACCTCCCCCCGCCATATCCGCAGAAGAGACGTCGCCCGCCAAATCCGTAGGGGGAGTATCGCCCGGCGGCAGCGCCAAATCCGGTGCAGATAATGCTTCGCCTTGAGTCTGCGCCTGTGCCTCAGCGCCTGAAACGGAAAGTGTGCCGTTCAAAAAACCATCCACACCGTCCCAAATGTCGCCCACACGCACGGTAAGCGTCAACGTGGCGAAGAAAATCACCATCGGCAACAGACGCACCTTAACGACGATGCGCCGCAGCAGACTTGGCTCCTTAGGAGGAACCGCATCGAACGCATCATCGTCCAGCGCCGCTTCCATCTCTGGCGCTAGGGTTGAGCGTTCATACGCTGATTCACCAACGGTCATTTTTTGTAGCGCCATACCCTCAACCTACCGCCTATTTCACCGAGCTCAACGCTTTGAGCAATTCACGGGCGGACTGTGTGTCTTCAATTTCATCGTTATCGACCATGCGCCCCAACTCACGGCCCAACCCGCGCGACGGCAACGAAGCGGGCGTACGGACTGAAGGAGCCCCGCCGGATACCTTTTTGGAATTGGCCACAGTATTTGCCCCGACATTAGCCAAATGACCGGTAACCCGGCGCGGCGCAGAGGCACGGTCATCGCGCGACGAGTCCATATCCTTTTTCATCGTGGATTGCGACGACACATACTGGGACGCCAAATGCTGCGGTGAAGCCGCGCGAATGGCATCTTCGATCAAACGGGCATCGGAATCGCGCCCAGAAACGCGTTCAGCATCGCGCCGAGCCGCACCGCCACTGCCCGCCATGCCTAAGCCCACGCCGGATTCGGATTGGGCAGAGCGCATCGGCGCACGCACGTTCGCCACCATTTCATCGGCGGCGCGCCCGCCCCGTTCAACCAAATACGACAGGTCGTCTTTCAATGCTCGGGCCTTATTCACTTCGGCCTGCAGAGCTTCGCTATGCGTTTTGAGGTTTTTGATACCCACCTCAGCGCGAGACGTCGCCTCGGCAAAGGTTTTAGCCAACTGCAGCAGTTCGTTTTTATCGGAACGCAGTTGGGAAAGCCTCTGGTTCAGGCGCACCGCATACGCAATGGTCAAAACCAGAAGAGCGGCAATGATGAAGTCGAGCACAAGTGAGATTGGCACTGGCTTATTCCTTTGGTTTTTCGTAACGCCCATGAATACGAATGGCGATTTGGTCTGCTTTACGGCCCATACGGCCTAGGTACATCGGCACGTCGCCGCAGAACAGCGTCACTTGGCTATCTGGCGTTGCGCCCAAATCGATATGCGAACCGGCAGTCCAGCCGAACACCTCGCCCAAACGCATGGTCTGCGTATCCAGCACGGCTTCCAACTCCACTTCGGTCATCCACAATTCTTCGGCCAAGTGTGTTTCCCAAATGCTGTCACGGCCGAATTTTTCACCCATAAATGATTGCAGCAACAGTTCGCGCACCGGTTCTAAGGTCGCATAAGGCAGCAGCAATTCCATCTGCCCGCCGCGGTCTTCCATGTCGATGCGCAGGCGCGCCACGATGGCTGCGTTTGAAGGACGGGAAATGGTGGCAAAGCGTGGGTTGGTCTCAATCCGGTCGAAGCGAAACGTCACCGGCGACAGCGGCTCAAATGCGCCGGAAAGATCCGATAGCACCACATGCACCATGCGTTCCACCAGCGAACGTTCGATGGTGGTGTAAGGACGGCCTTCAATACGCATCGCCGCCGTGCCGCGGCGTCCGCCCAGCAGCACGTCAACGATGGAATAGATCAGCGATGAGTCCACCGTCAGCAGCGCGTAGTTATCCCATTCCTCGGCCTTGACCACCGAAAGCATGGCCGGCAAAGGGATTGAGTTGAGGTAATCGCCAAACCGGATGGAGGTGATGTTGTCGAGAGAAACTTCAACGTTGTCAGACGTGAAATTACGCAGCGAAGTGGACATCAAACGCACCAAACGGTCAAACACCACTTCCAACATCGGCAGGCGTTCATAAGAAACTAATGCCGAGTTGAGGATGGCCTGAATGCCAGATTTTTGATCGGATTCATCAAGATCGTCGTCAAAGCCGAGCAGGCTATCGATTTCATCTTGGTTCAGGACGCGCGTGGATTCTCGCGGCGAACCAGCAGAAGAATCACCCCCACCGCTGCCGGATTCCAGCATCGCAGCCCATTCTGCGGCGAGATCGTCACCATCATCGCCCTCTTCAGCACTGCCGCCAGCGTCGTCACCACCCATGGCGGCCGCCCAGGCATCCGCCATGGCGTCTTGATCGACATTATCTCCTGGCGCTGTCATGACCTTGATCCGACTTTCATTTCCATGCGACCCACATCTTCATGTGACCCATGAGCCTGGCCTATTGAACCAGCATTTCCTTAAACAACACGTCGTTGACCTTGGCTGGCGCCACGGCCACATTGACCCGTTTCAACAATTCTTCCCGCAAACGATACATCCCGGCCGACCCCTTCAGGTCTTCAATACGCAATTCTCGCAGATAAACCTGAAAATTATCGATAATTCTGGGCATCATTCCTTCCACAAGGGCGATATCATTGGCGTTACTCAATTCTAGGCTGACGCGGATTTTCAGATAAACCGGTTTACGCCCCCCGGTGTTGATGTTCACCAGCATTTCCTGCAAATCGTAAAATACTGCATTTTTAGAAACGAGAGCTGGATTCTGCTCACCCTCGGCAGTATCCGAACCGCCACCCAACATTTCGATCACAGGCTGCAGCAACCCGGTAAAATACGCCGCCGCCGCACCGCCGAGAATTAAAACCAAAACCGCAGCAATCACGATCAACAGACGCTTGCGCCCAGGTTTGCCTCCGCCTTCGCCGCCTTCACCGCCTTCGCCGCCTTCGCCGTCGCGATCATCAGCGTCTTCGCCATCCAGATCCTCGTCGAGCTCGTCGGCCATGCCGTCTCCATCTGCCTGCTTATTGGGGTCGCCCTGCGAGCGAACACCGCCATTTGCTTCCTCACCCCCTTTAACAAGGGGAGATGCAACATGTCACATTAAAGATGGATGGTTAACAAGGCGTTGATGAATGGACCCAAAAGCGTCCTATTTCCGCGCTTTTTCCACAAAGAACAAGGCATGCACATACCCTGAGCCTAATGACAAAAAACACGAATCGACCTTTCCTGCCCGCAAGCGGCAAGTTCTGCCGGGCAAGAGACGCCAAAGAACCTTACCTGCCCACTGCACACCCCATAAAAATATCAATAATTATTTGATAAATAACAGTTTTTTATGTTGGCACGGTCCCTGCATTTTCGAAGGCAACAATTCCCGCGCAACAGACGCGGAGCACTACAAAAATGAACGCGGACACGATCAAAAAAGGCAACGAAGATGGAAACAACCACATACATTGCGCTTTCGAGCCAAGGCGCACTGCGCCGTGAAATGAGCGCCATCGCGCATAATCTGGCCAACATGAACACCACCGGCTTCAAAAGTGAACGCATGATGTTCGTCGATCACGTGCAGCGGTCCCGCTCAGCCGACTTCATCGCCGACCAGCGTTTGTCTTTCGTCCGTGACGTGGCAAGCTTCACCGACAACACGGAAGGTCCCATCGAGCAAACGGGCAACACTCTGGATGTCGCCGTCCACGGCGATGGCTACTTCGCAGTGCAAACGCCCGACGGCGAACAGTACACCCGAAATGGCAACTTCCGCCTCGACAATGGCGGTCAGTTGGTGACCCAAGACGGCCGCCCGATCCTTTCCGATGCCGGCGCTCCGATTTTCTTCGCCCCCGAAGATACCACCATCACCATCAGCGGCGACGGCACCGTTTCGACAGAAAACGGTACGCTCGGAAAATTGCGCGTCGTCTCCTTTGACAACGATCAAGACCTCCAAAATGTAGGAAGCGGGCTATTCAGCACCAACCAACAGCCCATTAACGATCCCAACCCTGAAGTCGTACAGGGGGCGCTGGAAAAATCGAACGTCCAGGCCATTTTGGAAATGACCCGCATGATTGAGGTCAACCGCGAATACACACAGGCGCAAAAGCTGATCGAACGCGAAGATGAGCGCATCCGCAAAATGGTCCGCGAATTGCCAGTAATGAGTCAGGGTTAAACACCAATAACCGCCGTAGAGCGCCCTAAGGCGCCAGGGCACGATCAATGAATAGAAAGGACGGGAACCATGAGATCTCTTAGTATTGCAGCCACGGGCATGTTGGCCCAGCAGCGCAACGTCGAAGTTGTTTCAAACAACTTGGCGAACATGAACACCACCGGATTCATGCGCCGCCGCACCGAATTCCACGACCTGCTGTATCAAAATCTTCGCCGCGGAGGCTCCACGTCGTCGGATTCCGGCACCATCGTGCCATCGGGCGTGCAGTTGGGACTAGGCGTGAAACTGGCTGCGGTTTACCGCATCCATCAACAGGGCAACTTAAACCCCACCGACAACGCCTTTGATTTGGCGGTACAGGGTCGGGGCTTCTTCCAAATCGATATGCCCAACGGCGACACCGCCTATACCCGTGATGGTACGTTCCAACTCAACGCGGACGGCCAGATCGTCACCCATGATGGCTACGCCCTCGTCCCCAACATCACAGTTCCAAACAACGCCGTTGACGTCGCCATTAACGGATCGGGCGAAGTGTTGGTCAAGCTTGACGGTCAAGTGGCCTATTCCAACGTCGGCCAGATCCAAACCGCGATTTTCCCCAACGATGCCGGCTTGGAATCCGTGGGCTCCAACCTGTATCTGGAAACTCCCGCATCGGGCGGCGCTACGACCGGTACGCCGGGCTCAACCGGTTACGGCACCGTGTTGCAGGGTTTCTTGGAAACGTCGAACGTCAACGCTGTGGAGGAAATCTCTAACCTCATTTCCGCGCAGCGCGCCTACGAAATGAACTCCAAGGTCATTCAAACCTCTGACGAAATGATGGGTACGATTACCCAGATGAGGTAAGGAGGCGACCATGAAACTGATCACTTATATCACTGCGGCCTTGATCTTCGTATCCACCCCGGCGTTTACCGCCGGGGCGGATCAAGAACCTGCCGGAGAGATCAAGGCCTTCATCACCCTGGCATCGGAAGTCACCGTAGACGATGGTGTGGTGCGCTTAGGCGACATCTTCCATGGCGCCGGGAAATACGAAGACCGCGTCGTGGCTTACGCGCCTCGTCCCGGCAGCCGTGCCGTATTCGATGCACGCTGGCTGATGCGCGTTGCGGCGGCATACAAACTGGATTGGCGTCCCAGCTCCGCCACGGATCGTGTCATCATCGATCGCGCCAGCCAGGTCGTCACCAAAAACGACATCGAAGACCTGTTGCAGCAACGCCATATCGAAGAAGGCGGAGAACCCTCTTCACGCACGATCCTGTCGAACCGCGACCTGCGTCTACATCTGCCGACCAGCGCGGCCAATGGTATCATTCCAATGCTGAGCGTAGAGCAAATGACCGTTGAACCCGGCACCGGACGATTTTCCGCCGTGGTGGCGTGGGGCAACGGGGCAGATGACCGTATGCGCTTGGCTGGTCGGGTCGAACGCATGACTCAAGTACCGGTATTGTCCGGGCGCGTCATGCGCGGAGAAATCATCGACGAAGCCAACATCGTCTGGCAATCCCTGCCGGAAACGCGTTTGCCGCGCACCACGATTACGGATATGGACATGATCGTCGGCATGTCGGCAAAGCGCGCCTTGGCGCCCGGCGCCCCGATCGCCGCAGCCGATGTTCGCCGTCCGCTCTTGGTCAACCGCGGAGAAACCGTGACCATGATGCTGACGACGCCCACCATGCAACTCACCGCCAAGGGCCGCGCGCTGCAAAATGGCAGCATCGGCGACATCGTTCGCATATCGAATCTGCAAACCAACACCGTGGTTGACGCCGTTGTGACCGGGCCAGGACAAGCCCGCGTCGATACCGCCGTCAACTTGGCCATGCGCTAGAAAGGAAGGAGAACGACCATGAACCGGACAGTCTCCATCGTCAAAAGAATGACCCTGCTGGGTCTTGTCGCCGCAACGCTGGGCGCGTGCAACACCACCTCGCGGCTTTCCGAGATCGGGGACGGCCCCAAACTCACGGAAATCACCAACCCTACCGCGATGCCTCAATACCGCCCGGTAAGCCTGCCCATGCCCGAACCCCGGGTTCAGCAGGAAAATCCCAATTCCCTGTGGCGTCAGGGCGCTAAGGCGTTCTTCAAAGATCACCGCGCCAAGGAAGTGGGCGACATCCTCACCGTAAGCTTGTCGCTGAACGACAGCGCAACATTGGCCAATAAAACCGAACGCGATCGCGCCGACAGCGAAAGCGCCAACGTCACCGCTTTGCTCGGTTTTGAGACCAAGCTGGCCAAGAACAACCTGCCCGCCGATTTCGACCCGACTGCGGCGGCCAACTTCGGCAACACCCACGCCACCTCAGGCGATGGCTCCATTGGCCGCAGCGAACAGGTCACGCTGACCTTTGCCGCCGTGGTCACGCAAATATTGCCTAACGGATCGTTGGTGATCATGGGTCGCCAGGAAGTTTTAGTGAATTCCGAAATGCGTGAACTGATGGTGACGGGCGTCATTCGCCCAGGCGATATCGAATCCACCAACACCATCACTCACGACCGAATTGCCGAGATGCGGGTTGCCTATGGCGGCCGCGGCACGCTCAGCAACCTCCAGCAGCCGCGCTGGGGTACTCAGGTTTGGGATACCTTGTTCCCCTTCTGAGTTTATTATTGATCGTTCCCGTTCGGATGCGGCAGGTTCGCCCGCCAATTCCAAACACAACCTAGAGGCCGGAGCCAAAACTCCGGCCTTTTTTTGCCCGAACGGAAACGATTTTCTTTTGCCGCACGCGGCTTGACCGCTTCGCGCTCGGATCACCAGGGCTAGCGAGAGCCCAGGGGCTTTTGGTGCCTTCATTCCCTTGCGTCTTTTACCCGTCCGCCGCCACCAAAAGAGCGCGAACATAAAAAAAGTGACGAAACGAAGCCAAATTATCTTTTGTTTTCAAAGAGCGGTCTTTTTTCATTCCGCAAAGCCAACGGTTTTTACCAACGATTTTGGCCGGGCTGAATGAATAGGAAAATATACCACGCAAAGACCCAAAAGTCAAGTTCGTCATGCGCAGGCCACCGGGCTGGTCCCCTGATCAAGTCCGGGGACGGTGATGACAGCGCCGAGAAAAGATTTCCCGTCATCCTGCAAAGAAAAAGGCCGATGCTGATGCACCGGCCTTTTGCATTTTAAGCGCCGCATAGGACTTAATCGTCGCGATGGGTCTTTTCCATACGCTCGTGACGCTCTTGGGCGTCGATCGACAGCGTTGCAATAGGGCGCGCTTCAAGACGGCGGATGGAAATCGGTTCGTGCGTTTCCTCGCAATACCCGTACGATCCGTCAACGATCCGCTCCAGCGCTTCATCGATCTTGGCGATCAGCTTGCGCGCCCGGTCACGGGTGCGCAGTTCCAGCGCCCGGTCGGTTTCGACGGAAGCGCGATCGGCGATATCCGGCTCCAAGATGCCACCCTCTTGCAGGTGTTCAAGCGTTTCGCTCGATTCCTTGAGCAGCTCGTGTTTCCACTCCAGCAATTTCTGGCGGAAATACTCGAGCATCATGGGGTTCATAAACTCTTCTTTTTCGGAAGGCTTATAATCGGGAGGAAGAGAAACATTCATGCCTAAACCCAGTCCCTTTTTGTGCAAATGACTGTAATTTTGCGCGGAATATATGGAAATGACGGCGTCGGCGCAAGCGCCGTTTATACACCGCATTAAAAAATCGCGTTAAACGTGGGGATATTTCCACCCTTTAACCCGAACAAAGGCGAAGCACAGCGGGCATCCCCGCACGTGAAATCGCCCTCTATAGGCCCCGGGTAAATTTTGCAATTTCAACTTCAACGCGCAGTTCGATCTCGTCAAGAATGCCGTTCAGGCGTGGATCTTGCACCTTAACGCGCCCCGAACGGAGCTTTTTTGCCATATCCATCAACGTATCTTTAGGAATGGCGCCCATCAACAGGGCGTCTTGAATGACATTAAGGCGGTTGAGCAGATCTTCGCCATAGCGCGACGCCTGACGGCGCGCCTTTTCATCGGTGGCGTCACCCACTTCCTGCATGGCCAGCAACGCATCGACCCCATCGAGGGCAGCGTGATCCACCATGCCCATATCCGACACAGCAGCGCTTTCACTATGGGATGCGCCACGCAGTTGATCGGCAAACGAAGAGCCCGAACCGCCAGAAACGCCCTTTTTGGACGTCGCGCGGTCAATGCCTTTGCCTCGATCAACATTGCCAATCTTCATGGTGCAGTCCCATTTACCGTGCCCGTTCAACGAACGATGCATCATAGAGCATCTTACAATGCAGTTAAATATCGGTTTATGCACTGTTTTTTTGATTCAAAGACTTCCCCCGACGCCGCCTAAGCAACGTCAATCCACCAAGATCGCCGAGGGGGAATACCCCTAACAAAAATATGTTATTATCAGTTGCAAATGATTCGCAACTAGGCTAGGGTGCCTCAAGTTAGTTGCGAATCATTCGCAATTTAATGGTCGACCCGTTTCACTGCCCAACCTTCAAGGCCCAATCTTCAAGGATAACTCGCCCATGAAACCCTTAGTTTACATCCTGCGCCCCCTCTTCTTCGCACCTCTGCTGGGTGCCTTATTGGGTCCCGCCCTGAACGCAAATGCTGCGGAAACCGACGTGCTCAATGTCTATTCCTATCGCCAGGAATTTTTGGTGAACCCGTTGATCGAGGCATTTGAGAAAGAAACCGGCGTCGACGTTAAAATCGTGTTCGCCCAGGAAGGCCTTGTGCAGCGCCTCAAGGCTGAGGGCATGAACAGCCCCGTCGATGTGATTTTAACCGCCGACATCAACCGCATCGAAGAGTTTCAGGCGGAAGGTCTGCTGCAAGCCGTGGCGAGCGATACGCTCAACGCCAACATCCCCCCTCAATACCGCCATCCGGATGGCTTGTGGTACGGCATGACGATGCGCGCGCGGGTCATTTACGCACACAAGTCCCGTGTCAAACCCGGCGAAGCTGTAACCTACGAGGACTTAGCCGCCCCGCACATGAAGGGGCGCGTCTGCACCCGTTCGGGCAAGCACCCCTACAACATCTCCCTGCTGGCCTCCGTCATCGCCGCAAAGGGTGCTGACGAAGCGCAAGTCTGGCTTCAAGGGGTAAAGGACAATCTGGCCCGCCGTCCACAAGGCAACGACCGCGCCCAAGTTAAGGCGATCAAGGAAGGCGAGTGCGACGTCGCTATCGGCAACAGTTATTACTTCGGCAAAATGCTGACCAACGACGAAAAACCCGAAGAAAAAGAATGGGCCGCAGCCGTTAACCTCATTTTTCCCAACCAAGCCGATCGCGGCGCGCATGTGAACGTATCTGCCGCCGCCGTGGCCCAAAGCGCCAAACATCTCGACACGGCGATCAAGTTCCTGGAGTTTTTATCCTCCGACAACGCACAGCGCCTTTTTGCCGCTGAAAACTTCGAATACCCCCTGAAAGACGGCGTGGCGCTCGACCCGCTGGTGGCATCATGGGGCTCGTTCAAGGCCGATGACCGCAATTTGGCCGAAATCGTCGCTCAGCATACCGAGGCCGCTAAAATGATGGACAGAGTGGCTTTCGATCAATAAACCCAAGATGCCCCGCTGGTCGTATTTTCACGGCTTCGCGGAGCATACTTTGCCTTTGTGAGAAACCCGCATTCAATGACTAACGCTGCCTCCCAAACCGCAACGCCGAACGTACCCAAAGTCCCTGCCATCAGCGGCTGGGCCTTGGGTACGTTGGGCATTGCGCTGGTATTGGCGGCGCCGATGTTGTGGGTGCTGGGCATCGCCGCCGAGCCCAGCGGCGACATCTGGTCCCACTTGGTCGAAACGGTCCTCAGTCGCCTGATCTGGACTACCCTAGCCTTGATGACCGGTGTCGGAATCGGCACGTTCATCATCGGCACCGGCACGGCGTGGATCGTCACCATGTGCCGCTTTCCTGGGCAGAAGATTTTTGAATGGGCGCTGTTGATCCCTATGGCGGTGCCTGCTTACGTCATCGCCTATGTCTATACCGATCTGTTGGAATATTCCGGGCCGATCCAAGGTCTGATCCGCGACTTAGGCGGCTTCGAAACGCGCCGCGATTATTGGTTTTTCGACATCCGCTCGTTGGGCGGGGCCATCGCCATGATGACGCTGGTGCTTTACCCTTATGTTTATCTGTTGGCGCGCGCGGCGTTCTTGGAACAAAGCGTTTGCGTGCTGGAAGCCAGCCGCACGCTGGGGCGTGGGCCGTGGGCCAGCTTTTTCAAGGTCGCCCTGCCGCTGGCGCGCCCGGCCATCGCGGTGGGCGTCAGCCTCGTGATGATGGAAACCTTAAACGACTTCGGCACCGTCGATTTCTTCGCCGTCGCCACCTTCACGACGGGCATCTTCGATGTATGGCTGAACATGAACAGCCCATCCGGCGCGGCCCAGTTGGCGACCGTCATGCTGGTCTTTGTGATTGTATTGATCGCTCTGGAACGCCATGAACGACGGCTGCAAAAATTCCACCATACCTCCAGCCACATCCGCGCCATCGTCGGCTATAAACTGCCCCCCCTGCGGGCGTGGGCCGCGTTTATCGCCTGCGCCTTGCCGGTGATGCTGGGTTTTTTACTGCCCGCTGCAGTCTTGGGGTCTTATGCCCTAAATTTTTATTCCGTCACCTTAAACGCCAACTTTTGGTCTTTTACCTTAAACAGCCTGACCCTTTCCGCCGCCGCCGCTTTTGTCGCCATCGTATTGGGGGTGTTTCTCGCCTACAGCCTGCGCTTGGGCCGCGCACCGTGGCTGAATGCCGTAGCCCGCCTAGCCGCGCTGGGTTATGCGGTGCCGGGCGCGGTGCTGGCCATCGGCATTTTGATGTTTTTAGGCTTCATCGACAATTTTGTGGATGGCGCAATGAAAAGTGTGTTCGGCGTCTCGACGGGACTGATTTTTTCCGGCACCGTGGTGGCGGTCACCTCCGGTTACGTGGTGCGATTTTTAAGCCTGTCGTTCGGCGCAGCGGAATCGGGATTGGCCAAGGTCACCGCCAGCATGGACGGCGCGGCGCGCACGCTAGGCGCAGGCCCCCTGGAAACGTTGCGGCGCGTGCATCTGCCGATGCTTAAAGGATCGATCATGACGGCGGCATTGCTGGTATTTGTGGACTGCATGAAAGAACTGCCCATGACGGTCATTTTACGCCCGTTCGATTTCGGCACGCTCGCCACGTTCGTGCATCAATACGCTTCCGACGAAATGCTGCCCGAAGCGGCGCTGGCGGCGCTGACCATCGTGGCGGCGGGCATCGTTCCGGTCATTTTGCTCAGCTACACCATCGCCAAATCGCGCGTATCCAATCTTGGCGCCCAAACTGAGCCGGATGCGGAGGGCGGGCAATGAGCGGACTGGTGATGGAACGCATTCGCCATGCGTACGGCAACATAGAGGTCCTCAAAGATGTTTCCATCATCGCTGAAGCGGGCAAACTTACCTGCCTTTTGGGGCCTTCCGGATGCGGCAAAACAACCTTGCTGCGCTTGGCTGCGGGCTTGGAAGCGGTGCAGGATGGGCGCATCTATCTCAAAGGAAAGCTGGTAGCCGACGGCAAAAGCAACTTTTCCATCCCCCCGGAAAAGCGCGGCATCGGCCTCATGTTCCAAGATTATGCCTTGTTTCCCCACCTCAATGTCTTCGATAACATCGCGTTCGGCGTGCGCAATATGACGACGGAACGCCGAACCTGGATTGAAGAGGCGCTCAAGCGCCTCGGCATCGCCAAACACCGCAACAGTTTTCCCCACGTGCTGTCGGGCGGGCAACAGCAACGCGTTGCGCTGCTGCGCGCATTGGCCCCGCAGCCGGAAATTTTACTGCTGGATGAACCCTTTTCCGGCCTCGACGTCACGCGCCGCGCACAAATCCGCGAAGACACGCTGACGTTCCTCAAGGAATGCGGCGTGGCGGTGCTGATGGTCACCCATGACCCCGAAGAGGCCATGTTCATGGCCGATCACATCGTCGTGATGAAAAGCGGCCAAGTGGTCCAGGCGGGCACCCCGGTACAAATTTACTTTCATCCCGTCAGCGCATTCGTGGCACGCCTGTTTGGGGAAATGAACGTGTTCGAAGGAAAGGTGGAAAACGGTCAGGTCGCAACGCCGCTCGGCCCCTTCCCCATCCCCGCTATCCCCGACGGCCAATTCGCCCAAGTGCTGGCGCGCATGGAAGGCATCCGCCTGGTGTCGGGACGCGATGAAACCGCCTTGAAAACCTGTTGCGCGACCACTGGACGGGTCGAAGAAGTCTATCTATTGGGCCGATCCAGCCACCTGCACGTCCGGGTGCCCGGTCCCTTTGGCAAAGGCGAAGCGGTGCTGCACGTGCGGGTACCCGGCGTCATGAAACCGGAAAAGGGCGCGCTAGTGACCGTGTTCGCCGATCCCAAGCAGGTATTTGGTTTTCCGCTCCACTGAGCTCGCCCGGCAAGTTTTTCCTCAAAGCCCTCGACGCGGCAATCCCTGCCCAGTCCATAAAACAAAGAATCATTTTATATCAGCAAGATAGCCTTCAACTCTCATTGGCATCCTTCTTGCTTTGATGGGAATGAGTTTTTACGTCCAGCGCAACTTTGCACTCTTGCGCGCGATTTTGATTAGGGATGGCCATAATGGCTTTATACGGCGCTTTTTCATCCGCTATGATGGGCATGATGTCGCAGAGCGCATCGCTCAACAACATCGGCACCAACATCGCCAACGTCAGCACGGGCGGCTTCAAACGCACCGACATGGGCTTCGCCACCGTATTGAGCAAGACCATACAGAATACTTCCGATTTGGGCGGCGTTCAGCCTATCACCTCGCAACGCATCGACCTCGGCGGCAATATTATTTCATCCTCGCGCAATCTTGATGCCGCCATCAGCGGCCAAGGTTTTTTTGTGCTCAACACTGAGATTAATGGCAGCGGCGATACCTTCTATAGCCGCGACGGCAGCTTCACCACCGTGACCGGCGACGACATCACCGTAACGGCCGACGATGGCGTTTCGACCATTACCACCCAGGAAGCCTATTTGGTGGACAAAAATGGCCTTTACGTGATGGGCTGGCAACCGCAGGCGGACGGCACCTTCAACACCTCAGGCTCCATGTCCGCCATGCGTGTCGATGCCTACGCTTTTCAAGACAACGCCATCGCCACGACCGAAGCCAGCTTGGATTTAAACCTGCCCGCCAACGATGACGCAGGCAGCGAACACCTTTACAATATTCAGGTTTTTGATTCGACTGGCGCGGAACACTCGATAACGCTCAATTTCACCAAGGATGCCACCAACAATTCATGGACCGTCACGCCAACCTATTACGACGCAGCCACCGCACAGGTGGACACCATCGCACTTGGCGGCAGTGTCGAAGCAGGCGATTTGTACTCGGTGACCGTCGCAGGCACCACCATCAACTACTCCGCGACTGGAGCCGAAGCCTCGATGAGCGTCATCCGCGATAACCTGTTAGCGCTGATTAACGCCAATCCCACCATTACGTCTAACGTCACCGCCGCCGCCAGCGGCACATCCAGCATCACCCTTACCGCCAACACGGCTGGCACGGGCTTTACGACCCTGGCGTCAACGACCCAGGGGCTTGCCGATGAGGCGCAGGTAGATACCGTTACCCTAGGCGGCACGTTCGAAGCGGGTGACGTTTTCACCGTCACCATTGACGGCACGGCGGTCAACTATACGGCCGTTGGCGGCGACATTGATCTTGACGGCGTCGCCACAAGTCTGGCCGCAGCGATCAACGGCGCGGCCCTTGGCGTAACGGCTGCCGCGATTGGCGGCAACCAATTGACTCTCACCGCCGATACGGCAGGCACCGCCTTCACCTCGGCGACCGGCGCCGTTGACGGTGGCGGCACCGACGATCAAACCGTCGGCGGCATCACCACTACCGCCAATTTCGCAGCGCTGGCGGACAATACGAACGTAGCCACCACAACCACCCCCAACGATACCGGTCTGCAAACGGGTACGGCGACGACGCTTACCTTCAATGGCGATGCGGAGCTTGTCAGCCCAACCGAGCTCGCCATTACCGCCTCGTGGACCGGAGACGGTACGGTCAGCACCACTCTCGACATCAGCAGCATGACCCAATACGCAGGCGATTTCATGCCCTTCAATTACACGCAAAACGGCTTCGGCACGGGACAATTGCGGGAAATTTCCTTCGACACGCAAGGCCACATCCAAGGCCAGTTCACCAACACGCGCGCGCGCGCCCTTTATCGCATCGGCCTTGGCGTCTTTGCCAACCCCAACGGTTTGGAGATGATCAGCGGCAATCTGTTCAAAGAAAGCGCCCTATCGGGTTCCGCCCGCATCACCGCGCCCGACACCAACAGCTACGGCTCCATTTCCGGCAATGCGCTTGAAATGTCGAACGTCGATGTCGCGGATGAATTCACCCGCATGATCATCACGCAGCAGGCCTACAGCTCCTCTGCCACGGTCTTTAAGACCGTTGATGAAATGACCACCGTCGCGCGCGATCTCAAACGCTAAACCCCTCGGCCTAAAAGTGATCGGTTTCCGGCCAACCCGGCAAGTTTTTCCCCCGCCCGGCATGGACTGCCCGGCGGGGGTTTTTCTTGCCTTTATTTCCGTAATTTTATCAATGTTTTTCAAAGCATTAGCGTCATGCATAGGCTGGCACGGAATTCGCATCATATGGATCAAAGCGGCTAAAACCGCGCCGATGACAAGACGCGAACGGGAACTTAAGACCATGAACCACCAGATCACATTCAAAGGATTGGACGGCCTTCCGGGCATAGCCCCTACCAAAAGCCGTCAAATATTCATAGAAGCCGTGACCGCGGGCTTCATCAGCCTTCTCATGCTGGTGCTTTTGGCTTGGTCCAGCCCAGCCAACGCGCAATCGCGCATCAAAGACATCGTCGATTTTGAAGGTGTGCGCGACAACATGCTGGTGGGTTATGGCTTGGTCGTCGGCCTCAACGGCACCGGCGACACCATTCAAACCGGTCACTTCACCCAGCAAAGCCTCAAGGCGATGCTGAACCGCTTAGGCGTCAAGCCGACCGACGCCGGCCTAGATTCCAAAAACGTCGCCGCCGTGATGGTAACCGCGACCCTGCCGGGCTTTTCCGCCGAAGGTACGCGTTTGGATGTTACCGTCAGCGCGCTGGGCGATGCCGATAGCCTGCTGGGCGGCACCTTGCTGGTAACGCCCCTGCTGGGTGCGGACGGCGAAGTGTACGCCGTCGCGCAAGGCCAAGTGGCTGTCGGCGGATTTAGCGCTGGCGGCGCAGCCGAAACCGTTACGAAGGGCGTTCCAACCTCGGCGCGCATCGCCAACGGCGGCATCGTCGAACGCCAGATCGATTTCAAGATGGACGCTATGCCCAGCGTGCGGTTAAGCCTGCGCAATCCCGATTTTACCACCGCGCGGCGCATCGCCCAGGCCGTCAACGCATTCCTCGGCACTTCTGCGGCCGTATCCACGGACCCCAGCACCGTCAACGTGGTCGTCCCCGACGCCTACAAGAACCAAGTGGTGGGCATGATCACCGATCTGGAACAACTGCGTATCGAGCCCGATCAGATCGCGCGCATCATTATCGATGAGCAATCCGGCGTTATCGTGATGGGCGAAAATGTACGCCTATCCACCGTCGCCGTGGCTCAAGGCAACCTGACCATCCGCATCACGGAAACGGCGCAAGTATCGCAGCCGGGCCCGTTTTCGCAGACGGGGGATACCACCACGGTGGCGCGCACCGATGTTGCGGTGGATGAAACCGGTGGCGCACAGCAACTTGCCGTATTGCAAGATGGCGTGACCCTACAGGAATTCGTCAATGGCCTCAATGCGCTGGGCATCGGTCCGCGCGACATGATCACCATCTTGCAGGCGGTCAAAGCGGCCGGCGCGCTGCAAGCCGAAATCGAGGTGATGTGATGGAAACCACCGCCCTTCAGATGGATGCCAATACCGCCCTTGGTAACGCACAGGCCAACGCCCTGCCGCGCGTACCAAAGACCAAGGACATCGAACAACTGCGCAAAACCGCACAGGATTTCGAAGCCATCTATC
>Ga0299912_10000477_pt1 | contig 34190 bp, 32 predicted proteins | sample RVTome_2_FD_207667 | JGI IMG/M metagenome (GOLD analysis project Ga0299912, IMG submission 207667) | Soil microbial communities from uranium-contaminated site in the Upper Colorado River Basin, Wyoming, United States - RVT95D214 (version 2) ... | reverse complement strand
ACGCGGTGAAGAAGGTGCACCACATCGGCACCTACGTGCTGCCGATGCCGGAAGGGCACCACATGAAGAAGGTGCTGTACCGCCAGCTGAAGAAGGCGCGCGTCGAGATCACCAACCGCTACATGGCAACCCGGCTGCTGCTGGACGAAAACGGCGCGATCGCCGGCGCCATGGTGCTCGACACACGCGAGGGCACCTTCGGCGTGATCCGCGCCAAGTCGGTGATCCTCTGCACCGGCGCCGCCGGCCGGCTCGGCCTGCCGTCCTCCGGCTACCTGTTCGGCACCTACGAGAACCCGACCAATGCCGGCGACGGCTACGCGCTGGCCTACCACGCCGGCGCCGAGCTCTCGGGCATCGAGTGCTACCAGATCAATCCGCTGATCAAGGACTACAACGGGCCGTCGTGCGCCTACGTTACCGGTCCCTTCGGCGGCTACACCTCCAATTCCAAGGGCGAGCGCTTCATCGAGTGCGACTACTGGAGCGGCCAGATGATGATGGAGTTCTACAAGGAACTCGAAGGCGGCAACGGTCCGGTTTTCCTCAAGATGGACCATCTGGCGGAAGAGACGATCGGCACCATCGAACACATCCTGCACACCAACGAGCGTCCCAGCCGGGGCCGGTTCCACGAAGGCCGGAATCTCGACTACCGCCTGGGCATGGTGGAGATGCATATCTCGGAGATCGGCCTGTGCAGCGGCCACTCGGCCTCCGGCGTCTGGGTGGACGAGCATGCGGCGACCACCGTGCCGGGGCTCTACGCGGCAGGCGACCTCGCCTGCGTCCCCCACAACTACATGCTGGGTGCCTTCGTCTACGGCAAGTTCGCCGGCGAAAGCGCGGCCGACTATGCGCTCACGCATGCGCTGCCTGCGGTCGATGCCGCTCAGGTGGAGGTGGAGCGCAAGCGCGTGTTGGCTCCGCTGTCGAATCCGGACGGCCTGCCGCCCGCCCAGGTTGAATACAAGCTGCGCCGCTTCGTGAACGACTACCTGCAGCCGCCCAAGGTGACGAAGAAGATGGAAATCGGCCTCGATCGCTTCGCGGAAATTCGTGCCGACCTTGCTTTCATGTCTGCAACGAATCCGCACGAACTGATGCGCGCCATGGAAGTGCATTTCATCCTCGACTGCGCGGAGATGGCGGCCCGTGCCTCCCTCTACCGCACCGAGTCGCGCTGGGGCCTGTATCACTACCGCGTCGAGCATCCGGAGAAGGACGATGCGGACTGGTTCTGCCACGCGCAGCTGAAGAAGGACGACGCGGGCGAAATGACCTGCTTCAAGCGCCCCATCGAGCCCTACATCGTGGAACTCGACGATGAAGAGAAGGATGCCTACAACCGCCTGCGCGTCGTCAAGCAGGCCGCCACCGCCTAAGGAGAATTCTCATGCCCATGACCCTGAACCGGGTATCCGTGCCCGTGACCGTGAACGAGGACGCCTGCATCGCCGACAAGGGCTGCACGGTCTGCGTCGAATCCTGCCCGCTGGATCTGCTCGCCATCGATCTGTTGAAGAAGAAGGCCTACATGCGATACGACGAGTGCTGGTACTGCCTGCCATGCGAGAAGGATTGCCCGACCCAGGCGATCCGCGTCGACATCCCCTACCTGTTGCGTTGAGGAGAACCGAATGATGCCTGCAACCCATCCTGCCAGCATTCACAGCCGCCTGGCGAGCACCGACCCTGAAGTACGCCGCATTGCGGTCATGGACCTTCTGGACAGCGACGAGGATGACGTCGATCAGTACCTGCTCGATGCGCTGAAGGATGCCGATGCCAAAGTGCGCGCCGAGGCCGCACGCCTGCTCGAAGGCTACGAGACCCACGAGGTGGTCGAGGGGCTGATCGGCGTGCTGGATGACGACAGCGCGGAAGTACGCGAAGCCGCCGCCGTCTCGCTTTCCGAACTGAAGGACGCGGCGATGGGGGATGGACTGCTGGCCGCGCTGCCCGCCGCATCGCAAGCCTTCATGCAGGCCGCCCTGTTTCGCGCCCTGCGCGAACTGCGTCGCCCGGAAGCCTTCACGCCGGCACTGGCCGCGCTGTCATCGAGTGATGTCGGCGTCCGCTGTACCGCGCTTGGCGTACTGGGGTATCTGAAGAACCCGGCTGCGCTGCCGGACATCGCACGCATCGCCGGCAGTGATGCCGAGGTGGAAGCCCGGCGCATCGCGGTCGGTGCACTCGGTTTCGCCACCGAACCTGCTGCGGTGGTCCCGGCCATGAAGCGGGCGCTGATGGACGCGTCGTGGCAGGTGCGCGAAGAGGCGGCCGCCACGCTCGGCAAACTGCTCGCCACCGATGCAACCGACGACCTGATTGCAGCGATGGCGGACCCCTACTGGCAGGTCCGTCTCAAGGCGGCGCGCAGCCTGGGGCGGCTCAAGGCGAAATCCGCCTTGCCGGCACTCATCGAAGCCCTGGGCCACGAGATGAGCAACCTGCGCAAGGAAGCGGCTGTCGCGCTGGGCGAAGTGGGGGAGGTGGCGGCCATTCCCGCACTTGAGAAAGCGCTCGACGACAGCGATCCGGACGTGCGCAAGCTGGCGCGCCTGGCCCTGACTCAACTCTCGAAATGAGGAGCACGACATGACCTATGTGGTGACCGAACCCTGCATCAATTGCAAATACGGAGACTGTGTTCCGGTGTGTCCGGTAGATGCATTCCATGAGGGACCGAATTTCATGGTGATCGATCCGGAGGAGTGCATCGACTGCTCGCTGTGCGTGGACGAGTGTCCCGCCGGCGCGATCTTCGATGAATCCAAACTCCCCGAGGAATATGCGCGTTATGTGGCGCTTAACGCCGAACTGACCAGCACATGGCCCTTGATCAAGGACAAGCCCGAGCCGCTTCCCGATGCGGATGAATGGGTCGATACGCAGGACAAGTTCAAGTATCTGGAAATGGCTGAAACCGCGTGACGCCCGCGCTTGGTGCGTGCGTCTGCAGGGATGCACTGCGCTGAACGGGGCACAGCATTCGAATCGTTGGAAATGCACATAAAAACAGGCTTATTCGGATGGCATGGAGATTGCTGAATTTAAGTTTTGAAAAACACGTGGCAATGAGCTCTCAATCAATTCAACAGGAAGGAAGGCACGACATGGAAAGAACGCGCAGTTTCCCCACCCGAACGACAACAACCCGAAAGATGGGGGCCGCACTGGCATTCATCGGCGTCCTGACTGGAGCCGCCGCGCATGCTGAAACGGTGACCGTCGGCATCGGCACGCAGAACACGACCACCAACACCGTGACCGGCGGCATCGTGATCGACAAGCTCGGCCTGCTGGACAAGTACCTCGCCGAGTTGAAGAAGACGCCCAAGTACAAGGACATCGACTTCAAGCTCGACTGGCAGAACTTTACTTCCGGCCCGCCCGTCACCAACGGCATGGTGGCCAACAAGCTGCAGATCGGCATGATGGGCGACTATCCGCTGCTGGTGAACGGCGCCACCTTCCAGGCGGGCACCGAGACCAAGAGCGAGCTGATCGCGCTGATCGCCTACAACGTCAACGGCGCCGGCAACGGCATGGTGGTGCACAAGGATTCGCCTTACTACGAACTGGCCGACCTCAAGGGCAAGAAGGTGTCGGTTCCCTTCGGCTCCGCCGCTCACGGCATGCTGCTGAAGGCGATGGAGGACCGCGGCTGGAAAGAGGACTTCTGGGATCTGGCCAGCCAGAGTCCGGAGGTGGGCACCACCAACCTGCAGGAGCGCAAGCTCGACGGTCACGCCGATTTCGTGCCCTTCGCCGAACTGCTGCCTTACCGCGGTTTCGCGCGCAAGATCTTCGACGGCGTGGAAACCAAGGTGCCGACCTTCCACGGCATCGTGGTGCGCAAGGACTTCGCCGACAAGTATCCGGAGTTCGTGGTGGCCTATTTGAAGGCGCTGCTCGATGCGAACGACTGGGTGCGCAAGAATCCGGCGCTGGCGGCGACCAGGATCGAGGAATGGACCAAGATCGAGAAGGAAGTCGCCTACATGTTCCTCGGCCCCAGCGGCGTGCATACGCTCGATCCGAGCATCAAGCCGAAATGGATCGAGACGGTCAAATACGACCATGGCGTGCTGAGCCGCATGGGCCGGGTGAAGGCCTTCAACGCCGATGCCTGGGCCAACGAAACCTACATCAAACAGGCTTTCAAGGAGAAGGGGCTCGACTACGACAAGCAGAAGGCGAGCTATGCCGGCTATGAAATCAGCGGCACCGACCCGCTGTGCAAGAAGCCGATCAAGAGCCCGCGCGAAGGCGGCGAGGTGTGGGTCGAGGGGGGCGGCATCACGGCCTACAGCTCTGCTGCCTGCACGCTGGGTGGGGTGAAGAAGGCGCTGACGGAGGGCAAGAAGATCGGCGTGGCCTTCGTGTTCGACAAGACCACGGGCATCAAGCTGTTTGCCGACAAGGCGTTCTATGCCCTCAACGCCAAGAATCCGAAAAAGCTTGAGATCGTGCCCTTCCTGTTGAAGAAAGACGCCGAAGCCTGGGCTGCCAAGAGCGGCGGCCGGCTCGCGTCCTACACGGAAGTGCTGGCAGTCGCGAAAGTCGGGGGATAAATCATGCGAACCGCAACCAGTCTGAACCGCGTTGACCCCCAGGCTGCCGATGCAGCGCAAGGGCCCAGCCTGGCGCTTGCGCCGAAGCCCGAGGCCACGCCGTCGGGCGTGTCCCCGGCGGCGCAGCAGGCCGAAACGCCGATACGGCGCGTCGCAGCCTGGTTGCGGAGCGCACTTCCCAAATTGCTGATGACGATGCTGTCGCTCGGCCTGTTCGTGGCCTTCTGGTACTTCGCCACCAAGTACAAGCTCGATTTCTATATCCGCTTCACCAACATTCCCAGTCCAGGGGAGGTGCTGGATAACGCTTCCAGGCTGATGCATAGCGAAATATTTTTCAACAACATGTATGTCAGCTTGCGCCGGATTCTGCTCGGCTTCGGCATCGCCACGGTGCTCGGGGTGGTGCTGGGGCTGCTGATCGGTCGATACCGCGGGGTAAAGGCCCTGCTGTTCCCGTTGTTCGAAACCTTGCGGCCGATCCCGTCAATCGCCTGGGTCCCGATGGCCATCATGCTGTGGCCCACCAACGAGACCAGCATCGTGTTCATCACGTTTCTGGGTTCGTTCTTTCCCATCCTGCTCAATACCATCCATGGCGTGAACAGCGTCGATCCGGTGCTGCTGCGTGCGGCGCGATGCCTGGGCACGAGCGAATACGGGCTGCTGCGCCAGGTCGTCCTACCGGCATCCTTGCCGCACATCTTCACCGGACTTGCCATCGGCATGGGGGTGGCCTGGGTCTCCCTGATCGCCGCCGAGATGATCTCGGGCCAGTTCGGCATCGGGTATTTCACCTGGGAGGCCTACGCACTGATCGAGTACGCCGACATCGCCATCGGCATGATCGTGATCGGGGTACTCGGATTGTTGTGCAGCGGCGCCATCCGCATGCTGGGCAACATGCTGATGCCCTGGATGGCGAGTTCCAACCATGGAGGACCGAAATGATGACGCAAGCCAGCGACAAACCCAATGCAACCGGCCACATCCTGGTCGACCACCTGCGCGTCCGCTTCGGCAGCAAGGCGGCCGCGGTGGAGGCGGTGAGCGACGTCTCGATGGAAGTGAAGCCAGGCGAATTCGTCTCCATCATCGGCCCCTCGGGCTGCGGCAAGTCGACCCTGCTCAACGTGGTGGCCGGCTTCGTCAAGCCGAGCGAGGGCACGGTGACCATGGACGGCAAGGCGACGGACAAACCCAGCGCCGACCGCGGCATGGTGTTCCAGCAGTACTCGCTGTTCCCCTGGCTCTCCGTGCGCAAGAACGTGGAGTTCGGTCTCAAGCAGAAGGGGATGGACGCCAATCACCGTGAACAGGCGGCGCGCACGCTGCTCGGTCTGGCCGGTCTGCTCGCGTTCGAGAACCACTATCCGGACCAGCTTTCAGGCGGCATGAAGCAGCGCGTCGGCATTGTCCGCGCATTGGCCACCAGCCCGCAGGTACTGCTGATGGACGAGCCCTTCGGTGCGCTCGACGCGCAGACCCGTGTGGTGATGCAGCAGATCCTCACCAACATGTGGCAGCGCTTCCGCATCTCGGTGCTGTTCATCACGCACGACATCGACGAGAGCATCTTCCTGTCGGACCGGGTTTATGTGATGACGGCGCGGCCGGGACGGATCAAGGCCGAGATCCCCATTTTGCTGCCGCGTCCGCGCACGCCCGACATGGCGTCGAGTCCAGAATACCTGCGGATCAAGCAGCAGTTGCGTGACCTGATTACCGAGGAAAGTCTCAAGGCGATGGGCGGTGAGTTGAAGGACAGCGGGCTGGCTGGCTTCGATGTCGAGGTCGGACCGAAGGGGGTAGCGGAACTCATCTGAACGACAGGCCGGCACGCCGGCCTGTCGTTCAACTCAACTTGTTATGACATGTAATGCCAATGTGGAAAGGACAAGCCATGGCGTCGACCCTGCAGCTGAATCTTGATGGATTTGAATACGAGGATGTGTATCGGGCCTCGCAGCTTCCGCTTCTGGACGCACGCTTCGACGCATGGCTTGCCGGGCGCGACGGCGCACTCCGGGCGCGCTACCGCGACTACCGGAACGGCGGCGAGTGGATCGGCCCCGATGAATCGAGCCTGCTGATTGCCGTGGCGTGCGAACTGGAGGATTTTCTGGTGGCGGCGTTCGGCGTCGGCGAATCGCGCGATGGCCTGCGCGCGGCGCAGGAACGCGACGCGGTCGTGCATGCGTTCAAGCGCGAGTTCGTCAAGCGCCGCATCCGCAAGCAGCGCACGCAGCCGGCGCGGGATTTTTCCGAACTCGACCTGCTGATCCCATCGCGGCCGGATGCCGACCGCGAATGGAGCGTCGCCCGCTTCTGGGCCGACGCATCGGAGGCCGGCAACGTGGCGCAGCTGGCAGTGCTTGAGGAGTGGATGCACGCCGCGTGCCATAGCGATGCCGGCCGGGCGGCCACGTCCGGCTGGGTCAGCCTCGCCCTGCCGCAGGCCACCGATTACTTCAAGCTGGTGCCGATCATGGCGGTCCCGGGAGGGGATGCAGGCCGCGTGGAAGGCGCTGCCGCCCCGCGCCGGCGGGACGGCTTCGACCTGACCGATGGCCGGCCGGGTCTGCGTGAAACCATGAACCAGGTGCACTACTGCGTCTACTGCCATGACCATTCCGGCGATGTCTGCTCGCATGGATTCCCGGCCAAGGAGGGCGAGGGCTTTCGCGCCAACCCGCTCGACGTATCGCTTTCCGGCTGCCCGCTGGAGGAGCGCATCTCGGAAGCCCACACGCTGAAGCGCGACGGCTACACCCTGGGCGCGCTGGCCATGATCATGCTGGACAACCCGCTGCTGCCCGCCACCGGACACCGCATCTGCAACGACTGCATGAAAAGCTGCATCTACCAGAAGCAGGACCCAGTGAACATTCCCGAGATCGAGACGCGCATCCTCACCGACGTGCTGGAATGGCGCTGGGGGTTCGAGCTCTATTTCACGCTCACGCAGTGGAATCCGCTCAACCGTGCGCGGCCCTATCGCCTGCCGTACAACGGCCGCAATACCCTGTGCGTCGGCGCGGGGCCGGCCGGGTTCAATCTCTCGCACCACCTGCTGCAGGAAGGCTTCGGCGTGGTGATCGTCGACGGTCTCAAGATCGAGCCGCTGCCGTCGGAACTGTTCGACGCCAGCGGCCGGCCGACGCAGCCGGTGGAGGATGTCAAAGACCTCTACCAGCCGCTCGACGCGCGCACCAATTCAGGTTTTGGCGGGGTCGCGGAATACGGCATCACGGTGCGCTGGGACAAGAACTTCCTGACGCTGATCCGGCTGGTGCTCGAGCGCCAGCCCGCCTTCCGCGTCTACGGCGGCATCCGCCTCGGCGGCACGATCATGCTGGAAGACGTGCCCGCGCTCGGCTTCGATCACGTGACGCTGGCGACCGGGGCGGGCCGCCCCACCGTGCTGCCGGTGCGCAACAACATGGCGCGCGGCATGCGCCAGGCGAGCGATTTCCTGATGGCGCTGCAGCTCACCGGCGCGGCCAAGCGCGACAGCCTCGCCAATCTGCAGGTGCGCCTGCCGGCGGTGGTGATCGGCGGCGGACTCACCTCGATCGACACCGCCACCGAAGTGCAGGCCTATTACATCCGCCAGGTGGAGAAGGTGCTGACGCGCTGGGAGGCGGTCGGCGAAACCCGTGCCGGCCTGTTCGACGCCTACGAGCGGGGTGTGCTGGATGAATTCCTGGCGCACGGCCGGGCGGTGCGTGCCGAGCGCGAACGCGCGCGTGCAGCCGGCGAATTGCCCGATTTCACGCCGCTGATCCGCGCCTGGGGCGGCGTCACCGTCGTCTACCGCCGCGCCATGGCCGAGTCGCCGGCCTACCTGCGCAACCACGAAGAGATCATCAAGGCGCTGGAGGAGGGCATCTACTACGCGGAAGCGCTGGAGCCGACCGAGGCGGTCCTCGATGAACACGGCCACGTGCAGGAACTGCGCTGCGTGCACACGGAAAGCGGCGAGGCGGTCTCGCTGCCGGCGCGCGCGGTGCTGGTGGCCGCCGGCAGCATCCCCAACACCGTGTACGAGCGCGAGCATCTGGGCACCTTCGAGATGGACGGCAAGTATTTCGCCTCCTACCGCATCGACGAAACCGGGGAGATGGTGCGGGTTCCGTCGGCAGGGCATTGCAAGGGCGAACAGCCTGGCTTCTTCACCTCCTACGGTGCGGGCGACCTCAGGGTGTCTTTCGTCGGCGACAACCACCCTTGGTACCACGGCAGCGTGGTGAAGGCGATGGCGTCGAGCAAGCATGCGGCGCGCGACATCACCGCGCTGCTTCGGGGGCACGATTCACAGCCGGCGGCCACGCCCGATCAGGATGCATTCGATGCCTTCGCTGCGTCGCTCGACGTCGCCCTGTGTCCCGAAGTGGTGGCGGTCGAGCGCCTGGCGCCGCATCTCACCAGCCTGACCGTGCGCGCGCCGCAGGCGACCCGGCACTGGCTGCCTGGGCAGGTGTACCGGCTGCAGAACTTCGAGCGGCACGCGGAACACGTGGCGGGACAGATGCTGGCAATGGAAGGCATGGCCATCGATGGCGTGCATGTGGACAAGGCGCGCGGCGAGGTGCAGCTGCTCATCAACAGCGTCGGCGTGTCAAGCCGGATTGCCGCGTCGCTCAAGCCGGGCACGCGCGTGATCCTGATGGGCCCGACCGGAACCGGTCTGCCGGTGCCGGAAAATTCGACCGTGACGGTGGCGGGCGGGCACTCCGCCGTGACCAGCACCGTGGACGGCGCGGCGATGTGGCGCGCCGCGGGCAACCGCATCGTGTTCATCGGCCACTTCCGCAATGTGGAGCGGGCGCGTGCCGTGCAGCGCGTCATCGAGATCCTGACGGACCAGGCGATCTGGGTGCTGGACGAAGGACCGGCCTTGAGCTTGCGGCGGCAGCAGGATGCCTGCTTCGTGCACGGACTCGACGAGTTCCTGCAGTCCTGCGCCGAGATGGAAGCGCCCTTTGCCGACTGGGTGCGCCAGACCGACCAGTTCATCCTGTCGGATCATCCGGAGTCGATGGAGACTTTCCGCAGGCGCTTGCGTGCCGAGTTGAAAGCTTTTTTGAAACCCGGCTTCAATGCGATCGCAGCCGTGAACAGTCCGATGCAATGCATGATGAAGGAGGTGTGTGCCCAGTGCCTGTGCCGTCATGTGGACAGCACGACGGGAGAACCCTCCAAATTTGTCTTTTCCTGCTTCAATCAGCATCAACCCCTGTTCGAGCTCGACTTCGCGAATCTTCAGGCGCGCCAGGGTCAAAACAGCGTTCAGGAGAAAATATCCAACGCCTGGCTGGGGTATCTCATGGACGGAAAGCGGGAGGCCATTCTGGCGGACACGGATCAGGCGTGCGCGGGATGCTGTGAAGCGGCCGGTGCGCCTGTGGGGGAAGGCGAAGCAACATAAATGCCGAAGTCTCCGGGGCCGTCCATCCTCGGAGGGTGCCTTATTTGAACCGGGTGTTGTCCGGCAGCGGGCAGGCGCCTGCATTCTTGCGCCACAGTTGGCGCACCTTCAGAAACCCCCGGTAGCCCCATTCCAATCCGTGCACGACGCCCGGCAGCGCAGCCACGCGGCCGGCCAGGCGAAACGCCGGCAGCGCCTGCCATAGCGCGGCGAACGCCCGCGCGCCCGACTCCAGTTGGCCATCCGGCCGGCGTGCGTGCAGGCGGGCCGTGGCCGCCGCGCGGCTCAAACCCGTTCCCGGATCCTCATCTGTGCAGTGCGCCAGGTTGACCCAGCGGATGCTTCCGGCGCCGCGCCGGCGCTGGTAGAAGCCGATCTCGCGCGTGCACACCGGGCAGCCGCCATCGTAATACACGGTGAGCAGGGGCGCGGTCGTTGATTTCATGGTGGGTGGAGCCGCATGTTTGTGGAGGATGCCAGTTTCAAGTGGCAGGACTGGATTGGGTTCATCAATAAAAAATTCTTGACAATGGTTCTAACACGAACTAAATTTGGTTCGTGTTAGAACTAAATGAGCGCGCGATGACCCAGCCAGCCGACTTTCTGCCGACCGTACAAGCCCTGGTGCAGTGCTACCAGGCTTTCGAAGCCTATTCTGCCGCGCATATCCGCGCGCTGGGGCTGACGCCGCCGCAGTTCGACATCATCGCCACCCTCGGCAATACGCCGGGCATGACCGCCACCGAGCTCGGCGACAAGACGCTCATCACCAAGGGCACGCTCACCGGCGTGGTCGACCGCCTGGCCGATCGCGGCTGGGTCGAGCGCGTCGCGCACGGCAGCGACCGCCGCTGCCAGATCGTCCGCCTGACGAAAACCGGCGAGGCCCTGTTTGCCAAGGCGTTTCCCGCGCACATGGCGCATCTGGCCGCGTGCTTTGCCGGCTCGAGCGCGGCCGAACACAAGCGCTGGCAGATCGCCCTGCGTACGCTGGAGCAGACGTTCAGAAAGGGGCAGCCATGAGCACCGTGACGCGCTATACGACCCCGGCCATCGTGCTGCACTGGCTGATGGCGCTGCTGATTTTTGCGGCGTTCCCGCTCGGCGTGTACATGCACGAACTGCCGCTGTCGCCGGACAAGCTGAAGCTCTACAGCTACCACAAGTGGATCGGCGTCAGCGTGTTCCTGCTGGTCGCGATCCGGCTCGGCTGGCGGCTGACGCACACGCCGCCGGCGCTGCCGGGCGACATTGCCGCGTGGCAGCGCCGCGCCAGCGCCGTCACGCACGGACTCCTGTATCTGCTGATGATCGCGATTCCGCTGTCGGGCTGGCTGATGAGTTCGGCCAAGGGATTCCAGACCGTGTGGTTCGGCGTGCTGCCGCTGCCCGATCTGATCGAGAAGAACCGCGAACTGGGCGACCTGCTCGCCGGGGTGCACAAGGCGCTGAACTTCACGCTGCTGGGCCTGGTCATCCTGCACGTGGGCGCGGCACTCAAACACCATTTCATCGAACGCCGGCCTTTCCTGCAGCGCATGGGCCTGGGTAGAAAGGAACGCACATGAGACTGACCGTATTGACCTTGCTGGCGGTTCTGGCCGCTCCCGCGGCGCACGCCGTGGAGTACACCACCATGCTGCCGAAGCAGAGCAGCATCGGATTCGAATTCCGCCAGATGGGCGTGCCGGTGAAGGGCAGCTTCAAGCGCTTCGCCACCGAGATGGCGTTCGACCCCGCCAGGCCTGAGGCGGCGCGCGCGAAGATCGAGATCGATCTCGCCAGCATCGACGCCGGCTCATCCGAAGCCGATGACGAATCCGCCGGCAAGCTGTGGTTCAACCGCAGCGTGTATCCCAAGGCCACCTTCGTTTCCAGAGAGGTGCGCGCGCTCGGCAACAACCGCTTCGAGCTGCGCGGCACGCTCACGCTCAAGGGCAAGCCCCGCGACATGGTCATCCCGGTCAGCTACGCGCCCGGCAGGAACACCGCCACCTTCGACGGCAGCTTCGTCCTCAAGCGCCTCGACTTCGGCATCGGCGAAGGGATGTGGGCCGATGTCGCCACCGTCGCCAACGAAGTCCAGGTCAAATTCCGCATTGCCGCCACCGGCAAATAACCCCCGCAGTTCATCCACTTCAAGGAGCCTTACATGAAACACATTGCCCTCTTCGCCGCACTCGCCGCCGTCTCCGTCGCCGCCCAGGCCGCGCCGGTTACCTACACCATCGACAACAGCCACACCTATCCGCATTTCACCTACAACCACCTGGGATTCTCCAACCAGACCCACAAGTTCGACAAGACCAGCGGCAGCGTGGTGCTCGACCGCAAGGCGAAGACCGGATCGGTCGACGTGACCATCGACGCCACCTCGGTCAACACCGGCTATGCCCTGTTCAACGAGCATCTCAAGGCCGCAGACTTCTTTGACACGACCGTCTATCCGACCCTCACCTTCAAGTCGAGCAAGATGCGCTTCAAGGGCGACCAGCCGGTCAGCGTGGCGGGCGACCTCACCATCAAGGGCGTGACCAAACCGGTCACGCTGAAGATCACCCACTTCAAGTGCCAGCCGCACCCCATGCTGAAAGTCGAGGCCTGCGGCGCCAACGCCACCACCCAGGTCAAGCGCTCGGAATTCAACATGGGCAAGAACGTGCCCTACGTCAGCGACGAGGTGACGCTGACCCTGGCGATCGAGGCGGTCAACAAGCCGGCGCAGTAAGCCGGCCCGGCAAGCCAGGCGGGCGGTCCTCCGGTAAAATGCGTCTTTGCTGTCCGGACCGCTCCTGTGCAACCCCACCAACTTGAACTCCTCGCGCCCGCGCGCGACGCCGACATCGGCATCGAAGCCGTCAACCACGGCGCCGATGCGGTGTACATCGGCGGGCCGTCGTTCGGCGCGCGCGCGGCCGCCTCCAACGACATTGCAGACATCGCGCGGCTGGTGAACCACGCGCACCGCTTCAACGCGCGCGTGTTCGTCACCCTCAACACCATCCTGCGTGACGACGAACTGGAGCCGGCACGCCAGCAGGTCTGGCAGCTGTACGACGCCGGCGTCGACGCGCTCATCATCCAGGACATGGGCCTCCTGGAGCTCGACCTGCCGCCGATCCAGTTGCACGCCAGCACCCAGACCGACATCCGCACGCCGGAGAGGGCCCGCTTCCTGCAGGACGTGGGGCTCTCCCAGATCGTGCTCGCGCGCGAACTCGACCTCGAACAGATCGCCGCCATCCGCGCCGCCACCGATCCCGAGCGCTGCACCCTGGAATTCTTCGTCCACGGCGCGCTGTGCGTCGCCTACAGCGGCCAGTGCTACATCAGCCACGCCCATACCGGGCGCAGTGCCAACCGCGGCGACTGCTCGCAGGCCTGCCGCCTGCCGTACCAGGTCAGCGACATGGAAGGCCGCATCGTCGCGCACGACAAGCACGTACTGTCGATGAAGGACAACAACCAGAGCGGCAACCTCGAAGCGCTGATCGACGCCGGCATCCGCAGCTTCAAGATCGAGGGCCGCTACAAGGACATGGGCTACGTGAAGAACATCACCGCCCATTACCGCACGCTGCTCGACGAGATCATCGAGCGCCGCCCGGAATTCGCGCGCGCGTCCGCAGGCCGCACCACGTTCAGCTTCACGCCCGACCCCAACCAGAACTTCAACCGCGAGTTCACCGACTACTTCGTCAGTGGCCGCAAGGACGACATCGGCGCGTTCGACACCCCGAAGAATCCCGGCCTGCAGGTCGGCTACGTCAGCAAGGTCGGCGACAAATGGGTCGAGCTGCAGACCGACTCGCCCGACATCGTGCTCAACAACGGCGACGGCCTCTGCTACTACACGCTGCAGAAGGAGCTGGCCGGCCTCGCGATCAACCGCGCCGAAAAGCAGGGCGCGGGCGTGTGGCGGGTGTTCCCGAAGGACCCGATGACGAGCTTCAAGGACCTGCGCGCCGGCACGCTGGTCAACCGGAATCGGGACATGAACTGGACGCGCCTGCTCGACAAGCCGTCGAGCGAGCGCCGCATCGGCGTGTGGCTGCGGCTGGACGAAACCGCCGACGGGTTTGCTTTGACGCTGACCGACGAGGACGGCAACACTGCGACGGTGAATGCCGCGCACGCCAGGGAAGTGGCCAAGGACGCGGCAAAAGCCGAAGCGACGCTGCGCGAGCACCTCGGCAAGCTCGGCACCACGCCGTTTGCGGCCATGGGCATCGCGCTCGAACTGACGCAGCCCTGGTTCGTGCCCGCATCCTTCCTCAACGCACTGCGCCGCGATGCCGTCGCCGCGCTGGAAGCCGAACGCGCAGCGGCGTATCAGCGTCCGTCGCGTGCAATGCCGGTCGAGCCGCCGGCGATCTATCCCGAGGACACGCTGAGTTATCTGGCCAATGTCTACAACCACAAGGCGCGCGACTTCTACGCGAAGCACGGCGTGCAGGTCATCGCCGCCGCCTATGAAAGCCACGAGGAAACCGGCGAGGTCTCGCTGATGATCACCAAGCACTGCGTGCGCTATTCGCTCTCCCTGTGCCCCAAGCAGGCCAAGGGCGTCACCGGCGTGCAGGGCACCGTGCGCGCCGCGCCGCTGACGCTGATCAACGGCAGCGAAAAGCTCACCCTGCGCTTCGACTGCAAGGCGTGCGAAATGCACGTGGTGGGGAAACTGAAACCGGCCGTCGCCAGGAACAGCGCGCCGCTGAATTTCTACAAAGCTCGGCCCGTTGCCTGAGTGCACGCAGCGATTGGATTTGCCAACAGCGTAGTAGCATGGCATCCGGGATTGGAGATAGGGTAATCCCCTATCGGTCTTACTCTGTGCTTCCTCCGACGCTCTCTAAAGAGTACCCCTTCTCGCGGAACAGTCGCAGGCAAGCGTCTACCACTGCGGCGTCATAAAGCTGCCCGCGCCCGGCCTCGATTTCAGCAAGACTCGCGTCGATGCCGACCGCAGGGCGGTAGGGCCGGTGTGAGGAAATGGCTTCCACCACGTCGGCCACGCCAAGTATGCGGGCCTCAAGAATGATCTCCTCGCCCTTGAGACCTTTGGGGTAGCCACTACCATCCATGCGCTCGTGATGTTGCAGCACCATGTCCTTCACGGGCCAGGGAAATTTCACATCCTTGATGATGTCGTAGCCTACCTCCGGGTGAGACTTGATCATGCCGAATTCATGCTCTGTCAGCCGTCCAGTCCGGTTTAGGATTTCTGCCGGGATGTATATCTTGCCGATGTCATGGATCAACCCCCCCAGTTGCAGGCCCTCGATACGCGCCGCATCCAAGCCAAGTTCGCGCGCGATCGCTGCAGCCAGACCGGCTACACGGCCTTGGTGGCCAGCGGTATAGGGATCGCGCTTTTCCACCGTAAGCGCGATAGCCCGAATAGTTTCGGTCAATGATTCCTTGAGGCGTTCCACGCCTTTGAAGTGTTCCGTCTGGAAGTGGTTGCGTTCCTGTCGCATGCGCAAGGCGAGGATGCCGAATGAAAGATCACCAGCCAGTTCTTCCAGTAACTGAAATTCGCCCTCATCGAATGCGTCAGGCTCTGCGGCATAGATATTCAGCACCCCGAACACTTCGCCGTCTTCCTCTTTGAGCGGCAGTGCAACGCAGGACGCATAACCACGCTTAAGCGCCGGCTCGCGCCAAGGGGTGAAGTCCGGATCGTTAAGGATGCTCTCGGCTACCTGCGGCATGCCAAGCCTCACAGCCCGACCAGCAGGCCCCTGTCCGCGTTCCGTGTCGGCCCAAGTAAGGTCGAGGGCTTCGATATACCCATCGTCATATCCCGCGCTAGCTACCGGACGCACAGTCTTGGCTTCGTCATGCTCGGCAAAGCCGATCCAGGCAAGCCGATAACCACCGTCTTCGATGACGGCACGGCACATGTCGTCCACTAGCTGCTTTTCCTGAATGGCGTGAACCACGATCGAACTGCAGGCGCTCAGCGTCCGCTGGGCACGCAGGGCGCGCCGCAGGGCCAGTTCGGCCAGCTTGCTCTCGGTAATGTCCTGCACCGTTCCGAGCGAGCGCAGCGGCCGGCCGTTTTCGTAGACGGTCTCGCATTTCTCGCGTACGTAACGGATGCGCCCATCGGGCAGCAAGATGCGGTGCTCAAGGTCATAGGGCACGCGATTTTCCAGATGCCGGGTATACGCGAGGCGGACCATCTCACGGTCGTCTGGGTGGATACCTCCCAGAAATTCTTCGTAGGTTGCACCGAAGTGCTCCGGGTCGATTTCGAACATGCCATAGATTTCGTTCGACCAGGTGAGCTTACGATTGTCGTGATCAAGCTCCCAGCATCCTATATGGGCGATGCGCTGTGCTTCGGCCAGGTTGGCCTCGCTGTGGCGCAGGGCTTCTGCGGCGCGCCTGCGTTCCGTAGTGTCGCGGAATACGCCAAGCAGGTAGTTTTTACCGTTGAGGCTAACCGGCGCGGAATTGACGTCGGCATAGAACACCGAACCATCCTTGCGCAGGACAGGGAGGTCCGAAGCGAGCTCGATTTCGCCATGGAGTTGACGGGTGAACTGGTCGACGACATACGGCAAGGCATCGGCCGGGTGGATGCATTCGACACTCATCCCGATCAGTTCCCCAGCCGTGTAACCGAGCATCTCGCAGATGCGTCGGTTGGCAAGATGAAACTCTCGCGTCCCGGCATCGGCAAGCAGTATGCCGTCATAGCTACGCTCGAATATCGTCCGAAACTTCGATTCCGATTCCCTTAGCGCTGTCTCGGCTTCCCGGCGCGAGGTAATGTCACGGGCGATGCTCAGCACATAGGTTTTTCCGATCTCGATAAATTTCAGGGTGATTTCGACAGGGAATGTCGATCCGTCCTTGCGCCGGTGCATGCGTTCGAACACGGCCACACCACTTTTTGAAATCATCTCGTCAATCACGGCCATTTCGGTTTGACCGAATTCGGGATCGATGTCCGGGACGCACATGGAGAGCATCTCTTCGCGGCTGTAGCCCAGGTCGAGACAGCCTTTCTCGTTCACATCGAGAAAGCGCAGTGTGCCGGGATCGACCACTTCGATGGCATCGTTGGCATGATCGAGCAGGTCCCGAAACAGCTTAAGCTTCTCCTCGGAGCGCCTTAGCTCGGTGATGTCATGCATGACGTGCAATGAGTAGAGGTATTTGCCCTCGTTACCCAGAATTGGGTAATGCCATACATGGAAAACTTCTCCGGAGGGCAACTGTACTTCGTCTTCGTGGGCACTCTGTTGCTTCAGTGCCTGAACGCAGCCTGGCTGGGGGCCGTCGTGTATAGGGAAGACCTCCCAGTAAGGTTTGCCGATGATTTCGCGCACGTCCATGCCGGCACGTTCGGCATAAGCGAGATTGGCGCGCAGAATCCTGTACTCGCCGTCATGTACGAATATGGGGTCGGGCACCGCGTCCACTGCGGCAAGCCATTCCTGCTTAGCCTGCACGATTTGACGCTGGCTTTGCTCAAGCTCTTGCAGCAATGCCTGCAGGCGTTTGAGTTCTCCAGAAACAGGTTGTGCTCCGCTATCCGTCATACATCTCCCATAGTTAGAGGAAACAGGACTTAGGGGTGGGCTGTGAAGACAAGAGTAGATATGGGCATTGATTCCCGTTTAGCCCAGGGATCCCATATTCCGCCAAACTACGATTATGGTATTGATAACAACTCTAACTAACGGATTTATTGTCGAATAATTCAGTCAGGAATGGCTTGGCCAGTGATTAGAAGTGAAGTTTACGTGTCCAGCCTGACCCGGGGAGCCAAGCTCCAACATCCCGGACCTGAGCCCCAAGAGGCTAGTCGACTCGCGGTCAAAAGTGCCAGGACTGAAGCCGGGACGGATGGGAGGGACGGGATCAGCTATCTCATTTCACTAAAACGTCAGGGCATCTCTACGCCATTTATGCAGGCTGAGAATCCGAGACTCTCTGGTTGGCCGATGTTGTTAAGGGTTGTACGATGCCTGCCCGCTGGGCTATCGCGTACTGGCAGGCCCGCGGGTGAGGGCAGGCGTCGTACAACCCTTAACAAACCCAGCAGTCCCCAGATGTATTTCACTACAGGCCATCAGTGAGTTTCTGCATGAACGCGGTGTGGCGCGCTTCGGCTTTTTGAAACGCTGCGATCAGCGTCTCGGCATCCTCGGTTAGCCGGCTGCCGCCGGGGCCGCTTTCCACCAGCGGCGACTGCCATGCGGTATTCATCGCATCCACCGCGTCCCACGCCGCCTTGTAGCTCATCTTCATCGCCTTGGCGGCCTTGGAGATGGAGCCGGTTTCGCGGATGCGGTGCAGCAGTTCGACGCGGCCGCGGCCGAGGAAATTCCTGCCGTCCAGCGTCAGCCAGAAGCGGCCATCGGCCTTGAGCTGCGCTGTTTTGGATCGCGTCGTCATGCGGCGAGTGTAGCAAACGACGCTTGCCGTTTATCGGCGTGCGGTTGAAAATTGGGTTTTGCCATTCCGGATGTTCAACATGAAAAAATTCCTCGCTGGTTGCGCGCTGCTCTGCCTGCCTTTTTCCGCGCAGGCCGCCGAAAAATACACCGTGCTGTTCAAGGCCCAGGGAAGCTACCAGGATATGCGCGACAATCTCCAGATGGCGATCGAGGGCAAGGGCCTGAAGATCACCAACACCAATCACATCGCCGACATGCTCGACCGCACCGGCAAGGACATCGGCGAGACCCGGAAGGTGTACGAAAACTCCGAGCAGTTCGAATTCTGCAGCGCCACGATTTCGCGCCACATGATGGAGGCCGATCCGCACTCGATCGTGATGTGTCCCTACAGCGTGGTGGTCTACCAGGTTCCCGGCGACAAGAATGTCTATCTTGCCTATCGCAAGCCGGCCGTGACCAAAAACGCGGCGCTGAAGAAGCAGCTCGACGAACTGGAAAAACTGCTCACCGAGATCATCAAGGATGCGATGTAAGACTCGTCGTGTCAGTGTCGGCTAGAATCCGCACATGACAGCCGCCGACACCCGCCAGCCATGACCGCTTTTTTCGCCATCGGCATCGGCGCGGCCCTGGGCGCCTGGCTGCGCTGGGGCTTGGGGCTGTGGCTGAATCCCGTATTCCCCTCCATGCCGCTCGGCACGCTGGCAGCCAACCTGGTCGGCGGCTATTTCATCGGTCTCGTCATTGCCTGGTTTGCAGACCATCCCGGCGTGCCGCCGGAAGTGCGGCTGTTCCTCATCACCGGCCTGCTGGGCGGGTTGACCACGTTTTCCACGTTTTCCGCCGAAGTCGTCACTGCGCTGATGCGCGGCCTGTGGCTCACCGGCGGCCTGATAGCCGCCGCCCACATGACGGGTTCCTTCCTCGCCACCGGGCTGGGCTTTTACTCGATGAGGCTTTTCAAATGAACGCTGTCTGCCTGCAGGTGTTTGTGTCCGAAGCCAGCCGCCATCATGGCAAGCTGACCTATGAATGGCTGCTCGATACAGCGCAGGAGCTCGGCATTGCCGGCGGCTCGGCGTTCCGCGCCATAGCGGGATTCGGCCGCCACGGCCGCCAGGACGTGGGATTCTTCGAACTGGCGGGCGAACTGCCCGTGGTGGTGGAGTTCTTCGTCGAGCCCGCGCTGGCAGACAGCTTGCTGAAGGTCATCGCCGACGCCGGGCTGAAGCTGGTGTACGCCAGGCTGCCGGCCGAAATCGGGATCACCGCCTAAGTTTCTGTCGTGATCGATCAACTGATCCTTTTCGTCGCCTCGCTGGCGGCGAATTTTTTTTCAGCCCTGTCCGGCGGCGGGGCAGGACTGATCCAGTTTCCCATGCTGATTTTTCTCGGCCTGCCGTTCGGCGTGGCGCTCGCCACCCACAAGGTCGCCAGCGTGGCGCTCGGGCTGGGCGCCACCCTGCGCCACCTGAAGACCTCGCACCTCGAACGCCGCTTCTCGCTGATCATCCTCGGTGCGGGGCTGCCCGGCGTGGTGCTGGGGGCGGTGACGATCCTGCAGATACCCGAACGCGCGGCCACGCTGGCGCTGGGGGTGCTGACGCTGGGCCTGGGGCTGTATTCGGTATTCAGCCCGAAACTCGGCATGGAGCATGCGCCGCGAAACCGGCAGGGGCGCGGTCTGATCGGCGGCATGGTCGGGCTGTTTGTCGTCGGCTTTCTCAACGGCTCGATCACCAGCGGCACCGGGCTGTTCCTCACCATCTGGCTGATCCGTTGGTTCGGCCTCGATTACACCCGCGCGGTGGCCTACACGCTAATCCTGTGCGGCCTGGCGTGGAACGGAACCGGCGCGCTGGTGCTGGGCGTGATCGGTACGGTGGCGTGGGACTGGATGCCGGCGCTCCTGGCCGGCTCGATCATCGGCGGCTATCTGGGCAGCCACCTGGCGATCATGAAGGGCAACCTGTGGATCAAGCGGGCGTTCGAGATCGTCACCATCCTGATCGGCCTGAAGCTGATCCTGAGTTGAGCGCCCGGCTCAGTTTTCGTCGGTGTGAATGCGGTCGCGGCCGTCGCGCTTGGCCTGGTAGAGCGCCTCGTCGGCAGCCTTAATCAGCGAATCGCCGTTTTGATAGAGCGGGTAGGTGGCGATGCCCCCGCTGGCGGTGGCGAAGAAATGGCGGTCGCCAACGGGGTGCCGGATTTGCGAAAAATCCTGGCGGATGCGATCCATGACGGCAAATGCCTGTTCGGCATCGGTGTGCGGCAGGCAGATCAGGAATTCCTCGCCACCATAGCGGCAAATAATGTCCTGCTTGCGCAGACGCTGCTTGAGCAGCCATGACAGGCTGCGGATCACCTGGTCGCCCACGGGATGGCCGTAGGTGTCGTTGACCTTCTTGAAATGGTCGATGTCCATCATCACCACCGATATGAACCCGCCTTCGTGCGCCACGCTGGACAGCACCATGTCCAGCGTGTGCTTGCCGCTGGAATGGTTGAGCAGGCCGGTCAGGCTGTCGTTGTACATGGTGCGGCGAAGCGCCCGGTAGCGCTCGATCTTGCACTTGACGATCGCGTTGAGGAACACCGGGTTGAACGGCTTGGTGAGGAAATGATCACCCCCCAGCCGCATGGCGTCGACCTGCAGCGCGACGTTGGTTTCGCCGGACAGGTAGACGATCGGCGTGCTGAGGAATTCGCTGTGCTGGCGGATGATGCGCGCGGCTTCCACGCCGGTGCAATTCGGCATGTACATGTCCATCAGGATCAGGTCGGGGTTGAATTGCCGCAGCGCATTCAGCACCTGGCGCGGATCGTTGACGATTTCGGAAACGATCTGGTTTTCTTCCAGCGTGCGGCGGATCAGATGGCTGGCGGTCTTGGAGTCCTCCACGATCAGCACGCGATACGCTTCCTGGTCGTGCCGCTCGTTCAACTCCAGGATGTGCTCGACGATCGCATGCGAGGGCGTGCCTTCCAGCAGGCAGCTATCGCACCCACCGCGCAGGGCTTGCTGCAACTGCTCAAAATCGGAAGGCACCCCGAGAGCGATCAACTGTCCCATCGCAAAGCGCTGCCGCAACGCCTGGGTTCGGCCGCTCCACTCGGATTCGGGCAGGCTGCTCAGGTCGAGCAGCAGCAGCGGGGCGACGCCTGCGGTATCGGGCAGGGATTCATCCCAGGTGATGAACGTCGCGTTCATGCCGAAATAGCCGAGCTGGGCCAGCAAGCCAGCCCAGGCTGCCCGGTCATGCCCGATCAGCCAGGTCTGGCTGACCCGCAGGTCATGGGGCGTGGGATGTTGCAGGTCATGTCGCCGCTCGACCAGATCGGCGGTCGCCGTGGCATGGGTATTCACCATGCGCCCCAGCGCGAGCACGCGCTCGTTCAGGTCGTCCAGCGCAACCTGCGGCAGCGGATGCCCCACGTCCTTGTTGAACAGGGCCAGCGTCACCTGCTCCAACTGGTGGCTGGCGTGATGCAGCGCCGTGATGCCCTTCTCGATCAGGAACTCGGTGAAGCTGTTGATCGAAACCGCCAGCTCGACGAAGCTTTCGAAACTTGGCAACGCCTGATAGCGCTGCCATGTGTTCGCCAATGCCTGGCTTTTCTGCAGGAGTTCTTCAGGGGAGCAGAGCATGGAAGGACGTGTTGCCGCGGGTTTTTTTGATAGGGGCGGCAATTATCGCGCTTTATGGCGTGGTTGCGTGGGCTGCGGGGAAAATCCTGTCCATGAAGGCGGTCCCGGCTACCCCGTATGCCCTGTAAATACTTGCTTCAGCCGGTTCGGCTTACTTCCCCGAGCCTTCCTGCTCCATAAGTAGATATTGGTTGTACGCATTGATCCGGTTGGCCTCGTTGAACGCCGGCATGAAGCGGTATTTCGACCAGTCGGTTTTTTCGTAGGCTTCCTCGAACGGCACCATGTCATGCGCGGCCTTGCCCATTTCGGCGCGCAGGAACTTCAGGTAATCGCGGGTGAACACCAGGTCGGCGCCCGGATTGCGCGAAGGGCTGCCGTGGCCGGGCACCAGCACTTTGGGCCTGAGCACGATCAGCTTGTCCATCGCGGCAATCCAGCCGGCGCTGTCGGCGTCGCCGACAAACGGCACGCGGCCGCGAAACACCAGGTCGCCCGCAAACAGCACGCCGTCATTCCTGACCATCAGCGCCATATCCTCGCTGGAGTGCGCCGGGCCGACGTGGCGCAGCGCGAACTTCACCCCGCCCATTTCAAAGTCCATGTCGCCCTCGACGAAATGGTCCGCCTCGAGCAGCTGCGTCTTTTCGTCCACCCAGGGGAAGAGCGCTTCCCTGCGCTGGATCAGGCGCTGGGCCGCATCCTCCGTGCGCGTCGCGCCTTCGGCTGCGCGGTGCGCCCAGATTTCGGCGCCCATGGCCTTGAACACCTGCAGGCCATAGAAATGGTCGGCGTGGTAATGGCTGACGATCACGCGCTTGATGGGTTTATCGGTGACCTTGCGGATCAGGCCGGCCAGCTTGTGCGCCAGCGGCGGCGAGGCCAGCGCGTCGAATACGACCACGCCGTCGCGGGTGACCACAAAGCCGGCGTTCGACATGAAGCCCTCGTTGGCGCTGGACGCGGCGCCGGGCTGGCCCTGCACGAAATAACTGTGGGGGCCCAGCTTGACCAGTTCCATCGGCACGGTGGCGACTTCGGCGCCGGCCCAGGCAGCGGGCAGGAAGGAAAAGCAGAAAAGAGCGAGCCAGATACGTTGCATGGCAGTCATCCTGATACGGGTAGGTGTTGATATAAATAACACAGACTTTTGTCCCCGGGTACCAATGCAGGCCATGAATGGCCTGCCGGCCGCAAGCGCCGGGGGCTGATGCTGTGATATCTTCAAAGCTGTAAACGGGAGTCTCAGACGTGTTCAAAAAACAGTGGCCGGCGTTTGTGCTGGCGTTCATCTTGCCGCTGCTGGCGGTGTTCTGGTGGTGGGGCGGATTCAATTCGGTCAGCGTGACGGAAACCGAGGCGGGGCCGCACCGCTATGCCTACCTCGATTACGCGGGCCCGATCAGCAATCTGCGCAAAACGCAGCGCAAGGCGCTGGACGAATTCAACGCCGCCAGGGTGGAGGCGGGCGACACGATCAGCGTCATTCTCAGCGACCCGCGCGCAGCCAGCGGCAAGGTGAGCGCGCAACTGGGCTACACCCTGGCCGACGACGCCCCGGTACCGCAAGGCCTGAAGGAAGGCCGCATCGAGCGGCGTCCGGTCTATCGCGCGCAGGTGCAGGCCGCGGTGCTGCTGGCGCCCTCCAAGGCCTACCAGGCGCTGTCCGACAGGCTGGAATCGCGCGGCCAGGTCCTCGTCATGCCGACCGTCGAACTGTACCGGCCGGCCGGCCATGCGGGCGGGATCGGAACCTTCACCCTGGAGATGAACCGCTGATGGCTTTCTTTTCCGTGCTCGCTGCCGTTGCTCTCGAACATCTGCGCCCGCTGCGGCAACCCTTGCCGCACTATCAGCAATACACCCGCTTCATCCAGTGGCTCGAAAGCAAATTCAACGCCGGCGAATATTCCCACGGCGCGATTGCCTGGGCGCTGGCGGTGGTGCCGTTTCTGATCGCGGTGTGGCTGGTCTATGTGCTGCTGAGCGCCGCCAGCCCATTCCTGGGCTGGGTGTGGAACGTTGCGGTGCTGTATTTAACCCTTGGGTTCAAGTACTACAGCGACGATGCCGAGCGCATCGCGCGCCTGCTGCGCGCCGGCGAACTCGATTCGGCGCGTGAGCAACTCAGCGCCTGGCGCGGCGTCGACGCCAGCCAGTTCAGCGCCGACGACCTGGCGCGCGTCACCATCGAGAAAGTGATGGCGGCCAGCTACCGGCAGATGTTCGGCGTGCTGTTCTGGTTCGTGCTGCTGGTGCCGCTGGGGCCAGTCGGCGCGGTCCTGTTCCGCGCGGCCTCGATCCTGGCGCGGCGCTGGGAAGCTTCGCGTGGCCACTTCGGCCAGTGCGCGCAGCGCAGCTTCCGCATCATCAACTGGGTGCCGGCGCGGCTGACCGCACTCACCTACGCCATCGCCGGCAACTTTGAGGACGCCACCTATTGCTGGCGCACCCAGGCGGATACCTGGCCGGAACCGGCGGAGGGCGTGGTGATCGCCGCCGGCGCCGGCGCCATGGGCGTGAAGCTGGGGCAAAGCGTCACCGTCAGCGGCGAGAGCGTGTGGCGGCCCGAACTCGGCACCGGCCAGGCGCCCGACGCCGACTGCATCGACAGCGCCGTCAGCATGATCTGGCGCGGCCTGGTGATCTGGTTGGCCGCCGGACTGCTGATCGTGATCGCCGGCTGGGTTTCGTAGCAATATCTTCATGCTCAACGCGCTGTGGATCGGCTTCATTCTGGTCGCCTTCCTGATCGCGTCGTTCAAACTGGTCTTCCTCGGCGACGCCGACATCTTCGCCGCGCTGGTCAAGGCGCTGTTCGACAGCAGCAAGACCGCGTTTGAAATCGCGCTGGGCCTGACCGGCGTGATGGCGCTGTGGCTGGGGGTGATGAAGATCGGCGAGCGCGCCGGCATGCTGGAACTGCTGACGCGCGGGCTGGCGCCGCTGTTCCGCCGCCTGTTCCCCGACGTCCCCGCGAACCACCCCGCGCTCGGCGCGATGACCATGAACATGGGCGCCAACATGCTGGGGCTCGACAATGCGGCGACGCCGCTCGGCATCAAGGCGATGCAGGAACTGCAGAAGCTCAATCCTTCCAGCGACACCGCGAGCGACGCGCAGATCCTGTTTCTGGTCATCAACACCGCATCGGTCACCCTGCTGCCGGTCACCATCTTCACCTACCGCGCGCAACTGGGCGCGGCCGACCCCACCGATGTCTTCGTGCCGCTTCTGATCACCACCTACATCGGCACCCTGATCGGGCTGTTCGTCACCGGCCTCTTCCAGAAGCTGCACCTGTGGAATCGCGTCACGATGGCCTACCTCGGCGGCGCCACTGCGCTGATCGGCAGCATGGTGCTGTACTTCGGCAGCCTCGATGCAGTCACGATGACGCGGCAGTCGTCCATCCTCAGCAACGTGCTCCTGTTCGGCATCGTCGCCACCTTCCTGCTGATGGCGGTGCGCCGCCGCATCAACGCCTACGAAGCCTTCGTCGAAGGCGCCAAGGAAGGCTTTCACACGGCGGTCACGATCATTCCGTATCTTGTCGCGATGCTGGTGGCGATTGCCGTGTTCCGCGCCAGCGGCGCGCTCGACCTGCTGATGGGGGCGGCGCGCAGTGCGGTGCTCGGCCTGGGATTCGACGCGCGCTGGATCGACGGCCTGCCCACCGCGCTGATGAAGCCGTTTTCCGGCAGCGGCGCGCGCGCCATGATGATCGACACCATGCAGACGCACGGCGCGGACTCCTTCGCCGGCCGGCTCGCTTCGATCGTGCAGGGCAGCACCGAGACGACGTTCTATGTGCTGGCGGTGTATTTCGGCGCGGTCGGCATCAAGCGCGTGCGCCACGCCGTCGCCTGCGGGCTGATTGCCGACGTTGCCGGCATCCTCGCCGCCATCGGCATGGCTTATCTGTTCTTCGGAGCATCGGCATGAAGACCTACGACACCCTCGCCGCAGTCGATCTCGGTTCCAACTCCTTCCGGCTGGAAGTCGCGCGCGTGGCGGGCGATCAGCTGTATCCGCTCGATTCGCTGAAGGAAACCGTGCGCCTGGCCGGCGGACTCGGCGACGACAAGAAGCTTGACGATGCCACCCAGGAACGCGCGCTCGCCTGCCTGCAGCGCTTTGGCGAGCGCCTGCGCGGCCTGTCGCCGGAGGCGATCCGTTGCGTCGGCACCTCGGCCCTGCGCATCGCCCGCAATGCCGACGTGTTCCTGCGCAAGGCCGAAATTGCATTGGGGCATCCGATCGAGATCGTCGCCGGGCGCGAGGAAGCGCGGCTGATCTATCTCGGTGTCGCCCACTCGCTGCCCGCCTCGCCCGACCGCCGCCTGGTGGTCGACATCGGCGGGGGCTCCACCGAATTCATCATTGGCCACGGTTTGAAGCCGCACGAGCGCGAAAGCCTGCACATGGGATGCGTCAACTTCTCGCAGCGATTCTTTGCCGATGGCGTCATCGACAAGGCCGCGCTGAAAGCTGCCGAGATGAGCGCGCGCGTCGAAGTCGAGAGCATCGCCCGCGAGTTCTCCAGAGCCAACTGGCAGCAGGCGGTGGGATCTTCCGGCACCGCGCGCGCGCTACGCGAAATTCTCGAACAGAATGGCTGGTCGCCGCGCGGCATCACTGCCGATGGACTCGCCCAGTTGCGCGGCCAGATGATCAAGGCCGGCCATCTCGACGCGCTCGATCTGCCCGGCCTGTCGCGCGACCGCCGCCCGGTCATCGCCGGTGGTTTCGCCATCATGGCCGGGCTGTTTGCCGAACTTGGCATCGAGCAGATGGATGTTGCCGAGACCGCCATGCGCGAAGGCATCCTCTACGATCTGCTGGGCCGCTTTCACAAGCAGGACATGCGCGAGGCGACGGTGGACGAATTCATGCGCCGCTACCACATCGATCCCCAGCAGGCTGCACGCGTCAAGCGCGTGGCATTCCAGTTGCTGGACGCCCGCGGCGGCAGCGACGAAAACGATATGCGCTTTTTAGACTGGGCCGCGCGGCTGCACGAAATCGGCCACTCGGTTTCGCACAGCGGCTACCACCGCCATTCCGGCTACATCCTGGAAAACGCCGACATGCCCGGCTTTTCGCGCACCGAACAGGCGCACCTGGCGCTGCTGGCGCGTACCCAGCGCGGCGCGCTGACGAAGCTGCCGGCGTTTGTCGCGGGCGAGGTGTCGGACAATGACCGCCTGCTGGTCTGGTTGCTGCGCCAGGCTGTCATCCTCTGCCGCAGCCGTGCCGAACCGCACTTGATCGAGGTGAGCGTGGAAGCCAGCAACAAGCGCTTCCGCCTGACCCTGCCTGAAGGCTGGCTGGAAAGCCGTCCGCTCACCCAGCGTGCGCTGGAGGAGGAAGCCGCATACTGGCAGGCAGTGGGCATGAAATACGCATTCGGCTGACCTACCGGTTGAAATCGGCGATGCAGGCCTTCAGTTCGTCGACATTCTTGGTATTCAAATTGCAGTCGCCCGTCTTGAGCGGACGGTTCCTGGTGCTGCCAATGCGGCGGCTTGCAGGCGCTTCCCGTTGAATGCTGCGCGGCGCCACGCCGTCGAGCAGTCTTGCCAGCTGTTTTTCCGCGGCGTCGAGCTGCTGCTGTTTCTCGGTTGCGGACTTCGAGTGCTCGGCAAGCGACGACGCCAGTTTTCCCTCCGCTTCGGTGCGTGCGGCCTGCTCTTTCTCAAGCGCCTGCCGGGCTTCGGTGCTGGATTGGGTGCTTTCTGCCAGCGCCGCTTCCAGGCGCCGGCTTTCCACGAACTGCTGGCCGAGCAGGTTTTTGAGCAGCGTGTAGGAGGTGTCCGTGGATTCCGTGAACTCGGCCAGGGTGGACGCGAGTTTCTGCTCCATTTTGTCGCGCCTGACCAGTTCTGCCTCAAACACTTTCAGGGCATCGGCGCTGGGCTGGGTTTTTTTCGCGAGCGTGGCTTCCAGGGCCTGGCTTGCCTCAAGCTGCAGGGCGAGCTGTTTCTGGAACTGGGTGTAGGCGAGGGCGCCGCCCCCCAATCCGCCTGCCAGCATGAGGCTGACATAGATCAAAAATCCGCGCAGGCGACGTTTGGGCTTGGGGGCTTCAGCCTCGACCGGAGGCTCCGAACCCGGCCGTCCCCGCGGTCTGTCATTCCGCGATCCGGGTCTGTCCTCGTCTTCCCTGGCGTCCTGTGCGCCGCCTGCTTTCTTGCGCAGGCCTTGCAGCAGCGCAATGCCGGAATCGAGAATGGCCGTGATCCTGCCGCGCACCCGGGTCAGCAGTGCGCGTTTGGCGTGCGCGGCCAAAGTCTCTTCCGCAGTCGGCGCTTCGTCCGGGGATCGGGGATTGCGGCTCGCGGCAGGAGGGGGCGGTGTGCTCAAGAAGGTCTCGCATCGGGGCTATGTTCTTACTGAGGTATCGGCCCGGGCGCGGAATAGTTGAATCCACGGTCGCTGGCAGGCCGTTTTTCCGCTCACGCCGCTTTCAAATCACACAGGTCATCCGGTTGCGCATTCAAGGGCAAGCGGGTCGCGACAAGGCTTGCAGGGTTGCGCCACGCGCGTCGGTGACGAAGGCCACGATGCCAAGTTCAGCAGCCTTCCAGTCCGGGCGCAGGGTGAAGCGATACCTGACACGCGAAGCCTCGAACGGACCCGCAAGTTCGCGCACAAGGTAATCGTGATGCAGCGTCCGCCGGGCGTTTTCGCCTGCAGTCACGGTTGTAGTCAGCGTGTTCTCGGTCAGCGCCAGATAGAGTTTTGCGTTGCGTCCTGCAGACGGGGAAGCGAAGCGGATTTCGGTCTGGATATCGATGTGCCCGGGGGTCTGATCGAGGGTGAGCGAGAGGCTGGCCTGGGCCTGGACATTCGAGTGGGCGGGCAGGCCGCGATGCCAGTTGCGCAAATCCTCGCCGTCGAGCATGAGCTGCGGCGTGTAGATCCAGCCCAGCCCCCTGTTGCGGTCGCGCTGTCGCTGGCTGAAAGCGGCCTGCGCGAACCGGTCGCGCCAGCCCAGCCGGTCCCAGTAATCTACATGGAACGCCAGCGGCACCACGCCTGAATCCTGGGGCAGTTGCGACAGCCAGCGGTCGGCCGGCGGGCAGGAACTGCAGCCTTCCGAGGTGTACAACTCCAGCAGGCGGTTGCGCGTGTCGCCGCTGACGGCGCTGCAGGTGGCAGCGTCAGCGGCGGGGGCGAGCAGGGCTCCGAGCAATAACAAAGCGCGCATGAGAACTCCGGTCAGGAATTGCTCAGTCGCAGCAAGGCGTGCCGCCTTACAGACCAAAACGCAGCCCGATGCCGGTTGCAATTGGCCGCCGATGCCATACCCTGAAGCACGGGGCGAATTCCGTCCCGATAGCAATGCGCGCCCGCGCCCGGTGGGGCATCGCGATGAATAGCCGGGTTTTTCCACCCAGGAGGCATCAATGAAAACAAGCATCATCGCAGTCGCAGTCCTGTGGGCCGCCACTTCGGTCGCATTCGCAGACAACGTGGTTAAGCCGACCGGCAACCCGCCGCAATTCCCCAAAGCCGACAAGGAGCTGGCCAAGCAGACCAAGCCGCCCTCGAACAACTGGCTGCTGGACGCCAACGACGACACCGAGCGGTTTCGCCGCCTGCAGGCGGCCATGAGCGGAACCGACATCCCGATGTGGGAAATCACCTACCGCTACGAGGAACTGTACGTCGCGATCCAGAAAAACAATCCGGAAATGGGCCTGTACCACTGGAACAAGATCCGGGAGCGCATGAATACCGCAGGCATGAAGCGCCCGGCCCGGACTGCGAACATCGAAGGCATGTTCCTGGAAAGCGGCGTGTGGGAATCCATGCGGGACGCGCTCAAGTCCAAGTCGTCCGAACGGATGCGCGAGGAATTCATGGTGGTGCGGGAAGTGTGCATGGCATGCCACGTCGCCGAAAACCTGGGCTTTCTCAATGACAGCTCAGCGTTCAAGCGAACCGAATCGTTCCCGCACCCGGGCAAGTAAATCCGGCTTGCCCCCGCAATGGATGCGCCGTGGCGCGTGCGTTACAGAACCAGGCCCAGTTCAGCGTCGCTCGCGCTGTGCCCGTACTTGTTCCGCGTCTTGACCAGCAGCGCTTCGGAGCGTGGCCGGGTGATCCACCACCTGAAAATCGACGTCGTCCTGCCTGCCTTTCAGCGCCAGCAGGCTTTCCAGCCGCTGGCAGAACGGGCAGACGGGGATGTGATTAATGATCGGACGGGACGTGGTTTCGGAGAACGGCTGGATTGAGGACTGCCTACAGGGCCTGGGTTTGGCTGCGGCCAGACGCCTTGGCCTGATAAAGCGCCTTGTCTGCCCGGTTCAATAGGGTTGCCAGCGTGTCAGGCTCGCCCGCCCATTCCGAAACCCCGACACTCACCGACCACGCGAAAGGCTGGCCCTTGTTTCCGGCGTCATGGAGGCGGTTCGCAACCTGGGTGGCTTGCTTCAGGTCGGCGTCGGGCAGGATGGCCATGAATTCATCCCCGCCAAAACGGGCGAGCAGGTCGGTATCCCTGAGCGAGGCTTTTGCACGGTTGGCAAAATCCAGCAGGATTTCATCGCCTGCAAGATGGCCGTGCGTATCGTTGATGGACTTGAAATTATCCAGATCGATCAGCATGACCGACAGTTTGCTTTCATGGCGTTTGGCACGGTTAATCTCCCGATAGAGTTCGTCGAAAGCCGCTTTCTTGTTCAGGCATTGCGTCAAACCATCATGCCGGTTTTTGAATTCCATGTCCCGCTGGAGTTTTTCGGAGGCGAGCATGATGAAACTGATCGTTCCGAGCGGAAGCATGATGGAGGGCAGGGCGATAAAAAAAATGTTCGAGACCGAGGCATCGAAAACCCCCGTGGGCTGATCAAACCCAAATCCCAGGCCGCCCAGCCGGAGAATTCTTGAAATGATCAAAACCGATAATGAAAAAACCATAATGTTTCGCCCGGTTGTTTTGGGCAGTTTTTTCAGGGCAAATATCAGGTGGTCCAGAATCACGACCAGCGTAAAAACACTCAAGGTCGCAACGCGCATCACGACATGCGGCTGGACATAGGTGAACCACGCGAACAGGGACACGTATGCCAGAACAAACGAAAGCAGCAACTTGCGGGTGTATGCGGATTCAGAACCCGAGAACCTTCGGGTGCCCCGATTCATCACCATGAAGCCCATCAGAAGCATCAGGTTGGCCAAAACAATGCTGAGCGCATCCGGGATGTGGTCCCGGGCCATGAACAGGGGAATGCTGAGCGCGATGATAAGCGTCGAGATGCCCCATTCTTTCAAGCCGCGAATGTGTTTTGGGTAGGTGTTTGCAATGATCAGCAAAATCACGCCCATGGCCGTTGCCGTAATGCATGAGGTGATCAAGATGATTAAGGTGGGCGGCATGCTGAAAGTGTTTTTATGTTTTGCTTTCCCGATCATCCGGCGTGATCGGGTTGTAGAAAAATGCTGAACTATTAAACGAAGCGGCCCGCGTCGTTTTTATGATTTCCGCCAGGCTGTCTGGCGGATGGGCCTGCAGGTATCCGGTCCCACTCCTTAGGGATGCCCTGAACAAGTCGTCACCCCGGCGAAAGCCGGGGTCCAGATGCTTGATTTAACTGGATTCCGGCCTTCGCCGGAATGACAAATGTGGACTTGTTCAGGTCTTCCTTAGGCGCGGGTGCGCCGGGCGGTCATCAAGAACACCGGGTAATCCCGCGTCCCGGCTTCCCCTTCCTTGGTGATGCTGAACACGGTTTGAAAGAGGATATCGGCAAAACCCGCCTTTGTGGCGCGCCGGCTCAGGTCGGCCTGGTCGAAGCCGTGGTGCACGTCGACCTCAATTCCGTGAAACGAGCCATCTTCCTGGTCCAGATCGGCGACGCACAGAGTCCCGCCGGGCTGCAGCAGGTCGTGGAAGATGCGCAGGATCTGGTCGGTGTCCGGCACGTGGTGCAGCGTCATCGCGGTCACGATCAGGTCGAAGCGCTGCGCCGGCGGCGGATCGACCATCAGGTCCAGCTGCAGCGTCGTCATGTTGGCCACGCCCTGCGCGGCGATTTTCTCGTTCACCACCTCGAGCATGCCGCCCGAACTGTCCGCCATCAGGATCGTGCCGAGATCGTCCTTCAGCGGAAACGAAAGCAGGCCCGTGCCGCAGCCGTAATCGAGCGCATTCATCCGGCGATTCAAAGGCACCGCCTTGCGGAGGGCTTCCGCAATTTTCAGCCCGCGTTCCCGGAATACCGGGTTGTCGTCCCAATGGCGGGCTTTGCTGTCGAAGTGGGCGGCGTCGAGTTGGGTGGGTTGGGTGTGGGTCATGTTGGCGAATTTTAAACGGGGCGCCCGTTTGTTTACAGATGGGTTCGATAAGAAATGTTCGAGCGGGCCTCTTTGATGTCACGCCATGCCAAGCATGGAACGCAGCGCCTCGGCCCCCGAGTCTGAGAAGAACCATGCAAGGGCGCAGCAATTGAGAATGACCGTGGCCCCAAACACGATCTGGAATGATGGCTTCCTCGACTTGTGGCGCAGCAGCCGTTGTGCGGCCAAAGCGCCTGGCCAGCCCCCTGCCAGCGCAAAAAAGTGCAAGGTGCTTTCCTTGGTCCGCCAGCGGTCGTTTCTTGCAGCCGACTTGTCGAGTGCGTACGCGGCAAATGCGATCAGGCTGGCAGCCAGATAGAACCAGGCTACTTCAGTCGGCAGCTTGCCGGCTAAGGCCGATCCCGCAACAAAGGCAAGAAAGGCCAAGGTCAACATGAGGCTGGCATTGCCTTGGCCGGATGGGTTTGCCGACGGCCTGTCCTTGCCGACGAATGCAACGCTGCCGGCTTGCGGCCGGCCCTTGGCGTCGTTCCTGAGTTCGTAGGTCACCCGTTCATTTCCGACGGGCCGTTGTTGCCGGCTCGAAAATGATTTGATGTGAACGAAGACTCGCGGCCCGCCACCATTCGGCGTGATGAATCCAAAGCCTTTGTCATCCTTCCAGTCGGTTATTTTTCCCTGATAGCGCACAACAATTTTCCTGGGTTTGAATAAAGATAAATGGGTTCCGAACCCATTCGTGAGCGAAAACCTTCGTCTAGCCCAGGCCCCGTTCAAAACACGTCAGCCGAACATCCACGCTGAGCGACAGCGCCGTCAACGCAGCGGCCTGCGCGCGGCCATCGGCACTGGCGCGGAAGAGATGCGGCGTCATCGCCAGCAGGTCGGCAATCTGCTCGGCGCTGGTCAGCTCGATCGAGAAGCGGACCGTTTCCGTCGGCAAGCGGCTGAAGCCCGCCGGGGTTTGCAGGTCGGCCGGGCGTTCCGGCTTCAGGCTGGGGTAGATGATCTCGCGCAGTTCGCGCAGATGATCGGGCCCGGAATCGACCTGCACCAGCTGGCCGCCCGGCTTCAGCACCCGCGCAAACTCCGCATACACGGGAGTTCGGCCTGCCGCCCCGCCGGTTGCGGCGAGGCGTTGGCTAAAGCGTCGGCCCCGCCAAACGGCAACCGTCAGGGGCAGCTGATGGTGCTGAAGCCGACCGAACCAGCGGGGGCGCCCCCGTCGAAGAGGCATGTGCCGCCGACCGCCACATTGCCGGTGGAGCCGGCGGCGAAGACGGTAAAGTTGTTGCCGGTGATCGCGTACTTGGTGCCGGGCGTGACCGTGGTGATGGTGTTGTCGGCGATGGTGATATTGTTGGCGCTTTGGGTTCGGATGCCTAATGCCGTATTCGCCGAGGGGTTGGCAGTGATGGTATTGCCGACGATGACCGCATTGGTCGTCGTCACCGCGTCAAGCACATAGGTCCCGTTGGTGCCGGTGGCGGTAAGCGTGCTGTTCCTGATGGTCACGCCCGTCAGGCCCTGCGCATTTACGGCGCTGCTGCTGGCTGTGCTATACCCATTCGTGACGGTCATGCCGATCAGTGTGGCGTTGTTTGCCATTCTCAGGGCGGTTTGGGCCGAATTGGCGGTGGCGGCGATGGCGGCGCCGGGCAGGCTCAGGGTAGCGGTGCGACCCGAAGCGCTACGCACCGCGAGCGAACCGCCGCCGATCAGCGTCTGGCCGGCGGCCATCGTGACACTGGTGGTGGTGTTGAACGTGCCCGACAGCACCACCGTGTTGGCGCCGGCGT
>Ga0299912_10000476_pt1 | contig 34329 bp, 32 predicted proteins | sample RVTome_2_FD_207667 | JGI IMG/M metagenome (GOLD analysis project Ga0299912, IMG submission 207667) | Soil microbial communities from uranium-contaminated site in the Upper Colorado River Basin, Wyoming, United States - RVT95D214 (version 2) ... | reverse complement strand
CGAGACAGAAGCTTCATGACCAATCGTCACGTCTTCCTCATCGATTTCAATGTAGGGATAGGTGTCCGATCTGGAGGTCTCATCCAGCAACAATGCGTCACATACAACATTTGAACGAACATCGTAGGCTCCTTTATGGACCTTAAGAAGTCCTCGGTAAGATGCCCGTCCGCCTGCCTTGCTGATCGATTTGGAAGTTATCTTACTGCTCGTGTGCGGGGCAAAGTGAATTGCCTTCCCGCCCGCGTCCTGGTGCTGCCCTTTTCCTGCGAAAGCCATTGAAAGGATCTCGCCGTGCGCCCCTGGTCCCAACAGATAGCAGGAGGGATACTTCATTGTCAGCTTGGACCCCAGATTGGCGTCTACCCACTCCATCGTCGCCCCTTCGTTTACCAGGGCACGTTGGGTAACCAGATTGTAAACGTTCGTTGACCAGTTTTGAATGGTTGTGTAGCGTACCCTGGCGCCTTTCTTTACCACAATCTCGATCACGCCGCTATGTAATGAGTCAGTGGTGTATACTGGTGCGGTGCATCCTTCGACGTAATGAACCTGGGCGCCTTCATCCGCGATGATTAATGTTCGTTCGAATTGACCGATGTTGGCGACGTTTAATCGGAAATATGCCTGCAAGGGTAAATCGATCTTCACCCCTTTTGGCACGTAAATAAACGAGCCACCGGACCAAACGGCGCTATTCAAAGCGGCGAACTTATTATCCTCGATGGGAATAACCGTGGAAAAATACTCCCTGAAAAGGTCGGGGTGTTGGCGTAAGCCATCTTCTATGCTGAGGAAAATTACACCCTGTTTCTCCAAGTGTTCCTGAATGCTATGGTAAACCATTTCGGACTCGTATTGTGCACCTACCCCTGCGAGAAATTTTTGTTCTGCTTCCGGAATGCCTAATTTCTCAAACGTAAATTTAATCGTATCTGGCACCTCATCCCAGGAACGCCCTTGTTTTTCAGCAGGTTTGACGTAATAAAAAATTTCGTCGAGATTAAGTTGGGATATATCTCCGCCCCAGGTCGGCATTCGTCGTTTCATGAAGTGGTCAAGCGCTTTCAAGCGAAACTCCAGCATCCATGCAGGCTCACCCTTCATGTCCGAAATTTGCTCGACCACATCGCGGTTGAGTCCCTTTCGAGATTTAAATACGTAATTTTCTGGATCGTGAAACCCGTATTTATACTCCCCGATTCCTTCCAAGATTCTCGCATCGGAATCCATCAGACACCTCCACTCAAAAACTACCAATAAAGCGACTACACAACGATAGGATCGGCCTTCTCGCGCAACCAGTCGTATCCCTGTTCCTCCAGGTGCAGAGCCAGGTCAGGACCACCAGATTCAACAATCCGTCCATCAAGCAATATATGGACGAAATCTGGTTTTATGTAATTTAATATCCGCTGGTAATGTGTGATCAATAAGACCCCCAACTCTGGTCCCCTCAAGGTATTGACGCCTTCCGAAACAATCCGCAAGGCATCGATGTCCAGACCCGAATCGGTTTCGTCCATGATGGCAATTTCCGGTTTCATAACTGCCATTTGCAACACTTCAGCTCGCTTTTTCTCGCCACCCGAAAAACCATCGTTTAAGTATCGCCCGGCGAAATTATGGTCCATTTTGAGCATGTCCATTTTCTCTATAAGCATTTTTCTGAATTCCGGGATCGAAATGCTTTTATCCTCCGCATCTAGAGCTTTACGTTGTGCGTTCACAGCCGTTCTTAAAAAGTTGGCTACCGATACACCAGGAATGGAAACCGGGTACTGGAATGCCAGAAAAACCCCCAAATGCGATCTGGCGTCCGGTTCAAGCTCAAGAATATTTTGCTCTTTATACCAGACCTCTCCCTCGGTAATTTCGTACGCCGGGTGTCCCATTAAGGCATAAGCCAGAGTCGATTTACCGGTGCCATTTGGCCCCATCAAGGCGTGAACCTCACCCTGTTTTATAGTCAAATTGACGCCTCTCAAAATCTCTTTCCCGGTGATTCCAGCGTGCAAATTGTGAATGACCAACTCAAACATATGTAAAAACTCCTTAACCTTGTAATACCTGATGTTTGTTTACTGCTTACCTGCAATAATCCCAAACGAAGGATTATAGCAGTCTTGTATAGTTCTGTCAATATTTAGTATAAAAATCTTATTTATTAATCCAAATTATAGCAGACATCCCGGGATTGGTCAATAATATTTAGGATAATAATCTTAATATTGACAAAAATTGTTGGGCATGCTATACTTTTTTACCGTTCTGTTGAATGAATAATATGTTTATTCTCAAATGAAGGAAGAATGGATACAAAACACACAATCGACGACCAATCGAAATCTACCAGGCAACGAGTATTACAAACTTTGCTTTCTCGCCAACGCTGCACGATCAATGAGTTGGCAGAAGCGGTGGACATCAACCCTATTTCTGTCCGCCACCATATAACCAGGCTGGAGGCGGATGGCTTTGTTTCCTCGCATGAGGAAAGACACGGAGTTGGTCGACCCCGCAGGCTTTATTACCTGACAGATCAAGGAAGGGAACAGTTTCCCACCCGCTATCTGAAACTCACGTTGCGTTTATTGGGACAACTTAAAGAAAATCTCCCTGAACCGATGGTGAATAAATTATTCTCTGAAATCGCGAAAAATATGGCTTCGGATTACGAAACAATAGCCTTCGGCATGAAGATGGAAGAGCGTCTTGATTTGGTTACGAAACTGTTGGCCGAGGAAGGTTTCGATGTCGAATGGGAAAAAACGGAAAATGAGTATTTGATCCGTGAGATTAATTGCCCTTATTATCATGTCGGGCGGGATCATCCGGAGGTCTGTTCAGTAGATCAGACTTTGATCTCAACCATGCTGGGTGTGCCCGCTGAAAAAATTCAGTGTGTCTTAAATGGCGATGCCCATTGCACTTACGTCGTACCAATCTCTGTTCCCGAGAAATCGAAATGACCCAGGAAAACAATAAAGTAATCTGGCAAGCAGATAGCACACATCCCGACATGGCGGAAACCCTTCGCGAATCGCTTCGGGAAGTAATCGACCCAGAAATTGGCCTGAGTATCATCCAATTAGGTTTAATCCGGGACGTCACCATCGCTGAAGATAATGCCAATGTTAAAATGATACTAACAACACCCTTTTGCCCTTATGGCCCGGCTTTATTAGACATGTCGCGTAAGAAAGCCGAAAGTGCCCTCAATTTACCTACTACCATCGAATTGGGAATGGATATGTGGGACTTCTCAATGATGGAAGAAGGTGCAGGCGGGGATTGGGGATTATACTAACCAAATACCACAAATAGATTGGGGGTAAAAAATCCGCCAATCTTGACTTAACAGAGTAGGTATATTTCTTGCTACTGGAATCAATGGGATTTACCTTGCATTCTCAGGGTGATTACGGTACGATTTTCTTATGGAAAAACGTGTAACTTCCAGAGCCACGCCATCCAGACCTCGGCACAAGTATAAAAGTACGTTCAGCTACATCCAAACGGTAACTATTGTCGCGGTAGTACTCGCCACCCTTTTCACCGCCTGGACCGATCCTGGTTTATTACCTAGCTCCCTGGGGGGTAATATCTCATTCAACTTCACCTCTCAAGGCACACCAATGCCTGACATTCTTGGGACACCCACGTTTAGGTCAAAGCCTACTATTGGAATCGTTGCAGGCCACTCTGGTAACGACTCAGGAGCGGCGTGCGCAGACGGTTTAACCGAAGTGAGTATAAACCAGCAAGTCGCTGCTTATGTACAAAAGTATCTGACTGAAAAAGGGATAGAAGTAGAGGTGCTTCAGGAGTTCGACCAAAGTCTACTAGGCTACCAGGCGCTGGTGCTCTTATCTATCCACGCCGATTCATGCGACTATATCAACAACCAAGCCACCGGCTTTAAGGTAGCATCAACTCTTTCAAATCCTCACCCGGAAAGATCGGCTCGCCTTATCGCCTGCCTTCGCAATCGTTATTCCGCTGCGACTGGGCTCCCTATACATAACAGCATTACTAACGATATGACCTATTATCACGCATTCGATGAGATCAATCCTGAGACAACCGCTGCGATCATCGAAGTGGGATTTATGAATCTGGACCGCCAGATATTAACCGAGCGCCCAGACGCAGTCGCCAAAGGGATCACCGATGGGCTCCTGTGTTTTGTCTACAACGAAAACATACCTGCTCAAAATAGTCCATGAGTAACGGAGATCTGGATGCGATAAGTACATTAAAATTCGCGCGCCAAGCCCTCCGTTCGGGAAATAGAAAAGAAGCGCGCCGCTGGGCACAGCAGGCTGTCTCCCTGCAGCCTGATAACGAAGAGGCCTGGTTGATTCTGGCTTCTTTGGCCTCTCCAAAAGCCAGTATTTCGTACCTGAAAAAAGCTTTGGAGGTAAATCCAAAGAGCCAAAACGCCCGCCAGGGGATGCATTGGGCGATCCACCGACTGCGCAAGAGTGATTCTGCTTCTAAATCCAGGTTGAGAAGAAAGCCCATCCTAAACCCTATCCCATCGGAAGCCCTGGTTGCCTCTCGCCCCATGCCTGCCCCTTTGATATTGGTGGCAATTTTCTTGTGCGCTTTTATAATCTTTTATTTCGGTCCACCTATCTCCCTTAACGGTTTATTCCAAAGCGCTATTCCAGTTGCTCAGGCTGAATTGGAAAAAGAGACCCGCACTCCTACTCCCACATCCACGGAAACTCCAACACCCATCCCAAGTTCTACACCCACGTTGACTCCCACTGATACGCCGACTCCCCTACCCACAGCCACGAACACCGAGCCGCCAAAGCCAACGAAGAAACCCCAGAAGAAAAAAGCCGTCCAACAGGATAAACCTGGCCAGCGTCCACCTGGTGTTGGTGAAAAAGAACCATGGATCGATGTTGACCTCAGTTCGCAAAAATCTTATGCCCTGGTGGGTGACCAGTTGCAGAATAGCTTTCTGGTCTCCACGGGCACCTGGCTTCATCCCACGGTTACAGGCCAGTATAAAATTTATGTAAAATATCGTCATGCCAGCATGACTGGTCCAGGTTATTATTTACCCGATGTACCTAACGTAATGTATTTCTATAAAGATTATGGCTTACATGGTACATACTGGCATAATAACTTCGGTACGCCGATGAGTCATGGGTGTATCAATTTTTCCATAAAAGATTCGGATTGGCTTTTTGATTTCGCCTCGGTCGGGACAGTTGTAAACATTCACCAGTAAATAATTGGGTTAAGGAAATGTCAATCCAATCTAGTGATCAAATATCAAGGCGAGAGTTTCTAAAAATCGGGGGAGGTTCGATCCTCGCCTCGATCATTCCGTCTATCCAGGCAACAGAATCAGTCCCCGAGCAATTTGGTCGGGTCCTTGATATGAACGCAAAAATTTATAGCATTCCAAGTCTACGTGGTCATGAAATCAGATCATTGGTAAAAGACGAGGTAATTCCGATCACGGCGATTACATTGGGAGATCAGGCTACACATGCAAATCAGGTTTGGTATGACTCCGATGGTGAAGGGTATGTCCATTCCAGCGCCGTTCAACCAGTAAATGTCAGGTTAAACAAGGTTCCAGCCCACATACCTGAGACTGGCGTTCTGGCTCAAGTTTCCGTTCCATATACAGATGCCTTTCTTGGCCCTGGTAAAGAATATTCATTTGCTTTTCGGCTGTACTACGAAACAACCCATTGGATTCATGGGATTAAACGTGGGATTAATGGCGAATCCTGGTACAGGATATTGGATGACAAAAAGCTATATATATATTTCGCACTCGCATCACATTTCAAAATATATTCCCCCGAAGAGTTGGTTCCGATTTCACCTGGGGTTCCACCTGAATTGAAAAGATTAGTAGTGTCTATACCGGAGCAGATTGTGACAGCTTTTGAAAATGACGTTTCGATATTTAAAGCCCTGGTATCCACGGGAGCAAATAATCTTAAAAATCACTCGCTCACACCTTCTGGCCAGCATAGGACTTTTTATAAACGTCCCTCCAGACATATGACAACCTCGGATTTTACTTATGGGAGATACGACCTGCCAGGTGTTCCATGGGTCAGCTATTTCACAAATTGGGGGATTGCTTTTCATGGAACATTTTGGCATAACCGCTTTGGTCTACCGGTCAGTCATGGCTGTGTCAACCTCACCCCAAAAGCTGCCAGGTGGCTTTACCTTTGGACAACCCCAATTGTCCCGTCCGGTAAACGGGAGTATACTGGAGAAAACGGTACACTCGTGGAAGTTATTCCATAGGAATCAAATCGAGTTTTAACAGAAGGAATTTCATTGCCTCGTCAGCCAATCTTCACCGGATTAATATTTGACGAATATGATCGTCCAGTTGAAGTCACCGATATCGGTGGTGAACCTTGCTACGTGGTGAATGACGCAGGATTTAAAAGGCATGTCCCAGCCGAGCAAGTAGATCGCCATGTTTTTGATTCAATGTTTAAAATGATCGAGGGCCACGAGGATATCGTCAGCGAGCAGACTGCAAAAATGCTGGGGCAAGATGACATTTTCTCGAAAGCCATGATTTTTGAACAACTTAAAAATATCGATAAACAGTATGACTCTCTCACACAATCCGGCATTCCTGAAGAAGTCCGGGCATACCTGGGCATGATGGGATTGCGGATCCGCATCAACGTCCATGGTGAAATTATCGACATCAACCAACCTGGTATGATCGATCCCAATTCAGAGTAATGAGAAACTAATTGGTACACGTCAGCTCCTTAATAAATTATTATGCTTTCTGATATAAATCTCTAATACGCCTTTGGTAAAATTTATGCGGGAAAATTGAATTTTATGTAGTAAACGTAAATACCGAGACGGTTAAGTTTTGGAGAGTATGGAATGAATGATTCGGACAATATTATTGAGGTAAACGAAGCGGATTTTGAAACGCAAGTTCTTACATATTCATTTAAAATACCGGTTGTAGTCGATTTCTGGGCTGAATGGTGCGGTCCTTGCCGGATATTAGGACCCGTCTTGCAACACCTGGCTGCAGAAGCTCAGGGGAGTTTTCGGCTGGCAAAAGTAAATGTAGATGAAAACCAAAACCTGGCTATCCGTTACGCTGTAAGCAGTATCCCATATGTGAAAGCATTCAAGGACGGAAAGGTTATCTCAGAATTCGTCGGCGCTCAGCCTGAACCTCGTGTCCGTGAGTTTATCCACGCCCTCGCTCCAAGTCCAACAGACTTATCCATCGCAAAGGGTAAAAGCTTATTGGATAACGAGGAATGGAAAAGTGCAGAAAAAACTTTTAAACAAATACTGGGAGATTCTCCAATAAATGCCCCCGCCCTTTTAGGTTTGGCAAAAGGTTATTTGATGCAAAACAAAGCAGGTGAAGCGCTGGAAATTTTGGAAAACTTTCCTACAAGCCGTGAGTATTCTTCGGCTCAAACCCTGTTGCCCGTAGCAAAAGCTCTGGTTTACTTCCAAAATGGAACCGCAATTGATGAAGACTCTCTCGACGCAGCCTACCATCAGGCTTTGCGCTTGATCCGCAGAAGTAACCTTCCCGCAGCCATTGATGGATTATTGGACATCCTCAGGCAAAATAAATACTTTCGAGAGAACGAAGCCCGGCAAGTTCTCCTGGGTCTACTCGATTTATTGGGGGAGAATAATCCCCAGACTCGCCAATATCGCCAGGAAATGGCTTCTGTACTTTTCTAAAAAGTACGGTGCATCTTATTATGATGCACCACATGTTATTAAGGTTTCTTTAGAGTTAAATCTCCCCACGTGGTTGGATCAGTCAATAATCTTGGAGAAACATTCGACACCATACTTTGTTGCACGTTTTCTCCAGACTTATCATTATCCGACACCGAAAAAGCATAACCAAAGTGCATACCCTTGACCGGATCAACGCTAAAGATATCCCAGGGGATTTTTGCTTCAACCCGGTAACCGTCGTCCGTCAGGGTTGAGCCTATCTTTACCTGACCACGTTTCCCCTCCATCGATTTCGGAAACCAAAGGTAAGCTTCTGGATTAATCCCGGGTTGTGGTGAACCGGGGGAAATTCCAAGCTGGAAATCATCGTTGTTCAATTTCTTATAATAAAAATCATTTGAAACCGAGGTATCCAGTAAAAATTCCAGGCTGTCACCCATAAATATCTCTTCTTTATGGGCGTTTTGTTTATATTTATCGTCTTTTACGCGCGCGGCTATATAGAGATTTTCATCGTCCCACCCGACCATGAAACTGGCTGAGAGGTCACTCTCTGATTCCCAAAAGGATTTTCCGTAGACAACTCGATCTGCCACGTATCGATCCAGTTCCCATTCATCAAAAACACCATCAATCGTAGGTTCATTTTTTAAATAGATAGCCGTCACGCTAACACCCGATCGCGCTCCTGGTCCTTCATAAGATATCGTGGGGGCAACCGTATTGGTCGCTGGGGGAGGCGAATTCGTGGAGGTGTAGGATGGCAAAGGTGTTTCGCTAGGCTCCCAAGTTACAGAAGACAAGGATTCAAACGTAGCAGTAGGTAATGACTCCAGAGTCTTTTGAACGGACAACGTGCCAAATATTGTCGTCATGGTCAGGTTGGGAGTAGGAAACTCAAAAGGTGTGGGAGCGCCAACCCCAGGAAAATTGCATGCGAGAGCGCTCAGAATTATGCCAATGCAAATCACACGGATTTGTGCTTTACAATCCATATTTCCTCCAACCACTATTATTAACCTAGAGGAGATTTGCATAATTATAATGGGTAACTAATTTTGTTACCTAAAATGCTCTCACAGGATACTTGACAGTCATTAAACATAACCGTATAATCCCCCTGCCTGCCCAAAGGGCAGGTATTATTATGACTTGTATCTAAAACATTAATTAAGCTATAGGAGCAAGATGATGCCCCCACAACCGAAAAGAAAACTGTCCAAAGGTCGACGTGATCGCCGAAGGGCTCACGATGCTTTGGAGGCTCGCAACCTGGTACAATGTGCCAACTGCGGTGAAATGCGCTTGCCGCATACAGTGTGCCCCAATTGTGGGCATTATAAAGGTCGCGAAGTCATAAGCGTCGAGGAAAAGAAGAAATAACAGAACGGGCCGTGACGCACACGGCCCGTCAGCGTTTAACCAGGTATGACCGGTTTCTCTCCCGAATCCACCGCTTTTTTATTTCCGGGACAGGGCTCTCAAACGCTCGGTATGGGTCAAGAACTAACCCATGCCTTTCCTGCTGCCAAACTGACCTTCGAAGAAGCCGATGAGATTTTACATTTTCCATTATCAAAAACGGCTTGGGAAGGACCTGAGCGGGAATTAAACGATACCATTAACACCCAACCCGCCCTATTAGTTCATTCCATCGCTTGTCTGCGGGTATTTCAGCTTACATTCCCCGGATTTATACCTGCCTTTGTAGCCGGACATTCGATGGGCGAGATAAGCGCCCTGGTGGCCAGCGGTGCGGCTTCATTTTCCGAAGCATTAACTCTGGCCAGGAAACGCGGTGAACTCATGAAACAGGCTGGCGAACACTCACCTGGAGGCATGGCTGCCATCCTTGGATTGGATATCCCGTCACTGGAAAAAATATGCACGGAAGCCAGGACAGCTAATGAGCCTGTCCAGGTTGCAAACGACAACTCCCCTGGTCAAGTGGTCATTTCAGGAGCAAAACCAGCGCTAGAACGCGCTATCTCACTGGCACAACAATCAGGAGCGCGCCGGGCAGTGTTTTTAGCGGTCAGTATCGCTGCACATTCAGAATTAATGATCCACGCCCAGGAGGCTTTTAACGAGGCTGTGAAAGTCCTATCAATGTATAACCCTGCTCCTCCGATCATCGGTAATGTTACTGCGTCTCCTTTATTATCCTCAGACGAAATTCGATCTGACCTTTGCGCCCAGCTTACTTCCAGAGTCCGTTGGACCGAATCGATCCGCTTTATGATCTCTCGGGGTGTTAACACATTTATCGAGTTGGGAAATGGCAATGTTCTTACCGGCCTCCTCAAAAGAATCGACCCACAGGTAACCGGAATTCCTTTGGGTGCACCTCAAGATTTTAATATCCTGGTTTAGAAAGCTTGGGTGGCGGTATAATAATCCAACCCAGCAGTTCAATATCACCAAGGAGAAATACATGGAAGATGCGCCAAGTGTTTTATTAGAGGGACGTGTAGCTATCGTTACCGGCGCATCTCGCGGAATAGGCCGTTCAATCGCTTTGGAGCTTGCCGGGCGAGGTGCGGCGGTGGTAGTAAATTACAACCAATCCGGCCACGCAGCAGAGCAGGTAGTTACAGAAATTCAGTCAGCTGGTGGTCAGGCATTTTCAGTTCAAGCCGATGTTTCTGATTTTAACCAGGCTCAAAGACTTATCAAAACAGCAATAGATAAATTCGATCATTTGGATATTTTAGTGAATAACGCCGGAATCACCCGAGATACCCTCTTATTGATGATGAGCGAGGCGGATTGGGATATCGTCCAGGATACTAATCTTAAAAGTACATTTAACTGCTCAAAAGCTGCACTCCGCCACATGGTCCGGCAGCGTTACGGGAGAATCATTATCATTACCTCCGTTTCGGGACAGGCGGGAAACGCGGGACAGGTCAATTATTCAGCATCTAAAGCCGGGCAAATCGGACTCACCAAAGCCCTGGCTCGTGAAGTCGCTGCCAGGAATGTTACCGTCAATGCCATCGCTGCCGGATATATCGACACAGAGATCTGGGCTAAAGTTCCAGATGACCTCCAACAAACTGCCCTTTCGATGATCCCCCTGGGGCGGAAAGGAAAACCCGAGGAAATCGCATATGCAGTTGCATTTCTCGCTTCGGATCAGGCTGCCTACATTACCGGACAAGTGCTGGGAGTGGACGGCGGCATGGTGATGATGTAGTGATTCTGGAGAAAATATGACCAAAGGAAAAACAACTATAGCCCCCGAGGTGCTAAATACGTTAGCGCGCCTGACAACGCTAAGCGTTGAGGGTGTAAACAGGCTTTCTTCCACATCGACCAGATTTAGTCGAATTTTTAAACGTGGCTATAACGAAGGCGTGGAAATTAATATCCGGGATGATTCGGTATTTATCGATATATACGTCGTCCTGAAAAATGATGTAAACATCCTTTCTGTTAGCCACGACATTCAACAGAGCGTTTCCAGGGCTATCCAGGAAACCGTTGGCATGGCCATTGGCGCGATTAACATTCACATTGAAAACGTCGACTATCCTAAAGAGACAGAAACCTGATTATCTATGAAACTCCGCACAAAGGCGCGTAGCGTTGCCTTACAAGTACTTTATGAACTTGATATAACTTCGCATCAACCTCTGGTCGTTTGGGAGGAACGTGTCAAGGAATCTGAACTGGATTCTAAACTCTCTGAATTTGCGCGCCAAATCATTTTAGGCATCTTACCAATTCGAACCCAATTAGATACGTTTATATCGCAACATGCTCCAGAATGGCCCTTGGATCAGGTTGCCATTATTGATCGCAATATCCTGAGAATCGCTTTATGGGAATTTGGTGTTTTTGGGAAAACCCCAATAAAAGTCGCAATCAATGAAGCAGTAGAGCTGGCAAAAATTTTTGGCTCTGATAGCGCGCCAAGGTTTGTAAACGGCGTTTTGGGAAGCCTTGCCGCTCGCCAAAATGAAATTCAACAGTCTTTGACACACTGGAAAGAGTCAAATCAGGAAGGCTGAAATACATTCAAGTTGATTATAGAAATATGGATATTCTCGGAATTGGCCCACTCGAGTTATTTTTCATTATACTGATAGCGCTTATCGTTTTAGGTCCCAACGACATGGTGAAAGCAGGCCGATCGATTGGTCGCTTTCTTCGAAATCTGGTTACCTCGCCCAATTGGCGCACGATGCAACAAGCCTCTCGAGAAATACGCACCTTGCCTAATCGTTTGATGCGAGAGGCTGGCTTGGAAGACATCCAGTCTGAGTTCAAAGATTTTAATAAAATTCCAAAAGAGATTGGTCTAAACCATATTGAAAAAGAATTCAATAAAATCGGAGGGGATATCGCAGATTGGGTCACCCCTCCTAAAGATACCACTTCTCCCCCCGAGACCGGCTCAACGGTTGACCCCGCTCAAAAATCTTCTCAAGGTGAAGATGTCAATCAAAGTCAATCCTCATCAATGAATTAGGCTATGCGTAACATCTTGCGCGCTTTCTGGCGCATCATCATTTTCCCATTTCACACCATATATTGGTTACTGAGAGCGATCTATCGTTGGCTTAAAACAATTTTTTCTGACATCTCCTCCCTTCTCTTTGAAGAACCTGTAGACGAGCCTCTGCCGGACACCCTTTCAAAAACAATACGGAATCCAATGGGGTTATTTGAGCATATCAACGCTCTCCGAAAAAATCTCTTCCGCGCTTTGATTTTTTTGGTTATTGCTACCGCCCTCTCATTTTTATATACCACAAAATTGATCGATATCATGGCGCGACCGGTCGGCGGATTGGAAGCATTGCGCGCAATCGATGTAACTGAGCCAATTAGCGTTTATATGAGGGTGGCGCTTTTGGTCGGCTTTGCCTTGGCTTTTCCCTATATCGCATTTGAGCTCTGGCTATTTGCTGCTCCTGGATTGAAGAAAAAGGAGCGGTTTTTTAGCCTGATGGCAATTCCAGCAGCCACGTTGTTGTTCGTTGGTGGGATGGCTTTTGCTTATTTTGTTATGTTGCCGACTGCAATTCCGTTCCTTGTCAACTTTATGGGTATTCAAACCGAGTTGCGCCCCTCTTCTTATGTACGGTTTGTTACAGGAGTGATGTTTTGGATCGGAATTTCCTTTGAATTTCCCCTCGTTATTTACGTGCTTGCTTCTCTCGGTGTTGTAAAAGGGAAATTTCTGGCGCAACAATGGCGATTGGCAGTAGTCATCATCGCCATTCTGGCTGCCGCGATTACCGTTACCGTGGATCCAGTTAACATGGGCCTGGTGATGGCGCCCATGATCGTTTTATACTTCCTAAGTATTGGATTAGCCTACATCGCACAGGGTAGTAAAAAATCAAGGGTCGTTTCTCCGGAAATTAATAACTAATAAAACCGGTTGAGGTGAAAATGCGCGCAAGGCGAGCTCTTCTGTATATGCCTGGTGATGAAATGAAAAAAATCGTTAAGGCTACAACCCTTGGCGTGGATTCCATTTGCATGGATATGGAAGACGGTGTGGCGCTTAACCGTAAGCAGATAGCACGCTCGACGATCGTCGAGGCACTAAAAGCACTAGATTTTGGCCAGTCAGAGCGGTTAGCGCGAATCAATCAGGTCGATTCCAACCTGGCATCACTCGACCTCGAGGCCGTTTTACCAGCTCACCCGGATGGCATTGTAGTCCCTAAAGTTGAAAATGGAGAACAACTTCGCTGGGTGAGCCAGCAGGTCGATGGTTACGAAAAAAAATACAACTGGCAAACGAGAAGTATCTACATGATTGCCATCATTGAAACGGCCCGTGCAATCGTAAATTTACAGGAAATTGCTACAGCCTCGCCGCGTCTTGAGGCCTTAATTTTCGGGGCCGAAGACCTGGCAGGAGAAATTGGTGCGGTTCGCACCTGGGAAGCATGGGAGGTGTTCTACGCCCGTAGTGCAGTTGTGACCTACGCAGCCGCATTTCAGTTACAGGCAATCGATATGGTGAATTTGGATTTTCAGGATTTGGATCGTCTCAAGGAAGAGTGTATTAGGGGGATGCAAATGGGGTTCGTTGGGAAACAAGTTATTCATCCCAATCAGGTTAATCCCGTTCAAGATGCTTTCACTCCCGGCGAGGAAGCTATCCACCAGGCAAAAAGGATCATTGATGAGTTTCAAGAGCATCAAAAAGTCGGCGTTGGGGCATTTTCGATGGATGGAAAGCTGGTCGATGCCCCGGTAGTAAAAATCGCTGAGCAGGTGTTGGCGCGCGCCAGGGCAGCCGGGAAAATCTAACTGTTGGTAATTTCTAGTTTCACTGGTATAGTTATAATAAATAGAACCACAATTAAATCCTAGTAATCCTTCGCTACCAGGCTTTTCTGTCTTTCATATGGAGGAGGCGATCAATGAACAATCGTGTAGCCATCGTAGGCGTAGGATGGTCTGGATTCAGACCAATTTCCCCTGAAGTATCCTATAAAGAATTGATATATGAGGCGGCTATTCGTGCGTATAGTGAGGCAGGCGTAGATCCGCGCCGGGATATACAAAGTTTCGTCACGGTTGCAGAAGATTTCCACGAGGGCACCAGTATCTTCGACGAATACTCCGTTGACCAGCTGGGCGCGGCGCTAAAACCCCTTCATACCATTGCTGGCGACGGCCTCCATGGTTTGGCTACAGCCTGCATGCTGGTCCAGACAGGTCAGTTCGACCTGGTTGCCGTAGAAGGGCATAGTAAGGCGTCCAACATTAAAACTCTCCCAGAAATCACTGCCTACGCTCAGGACCCGGTGTTAAACCGTCCATTACGGTTTAATACTCAATTCGTAGCTGGCCTTGAAATGAACAGATATTTATATGAGACTGATACTACCCCAGAGCAATGTGCAGCTGTAGTGGTTAAGAACCGCTCCAATGCATTGCTAAATCCCGCAGCTCCATACGGCGCAAACCTGACTTTGGGAGACATATTGGATGGACCGCCACTCGCCTGGCCTTTAAGTAGCCGAGAAAAGGCGGAACACTCAGATGGTGCCATCGTTATGGTCCTGGCTTCTGAAAGTTTTGCCAATTCGTTAACTGACAAGCCCGTCTGGATATTAGGTCTTGGCTGGTCGAACGATTCTCCCTCCCTGGAGAGTCGAGAGTGGAGCAGAAACGTGTATACCGAAAAAGCTGCTCATTTAGCATATCGTCAGGCAGGCATAATTAATCCATTACAGGCAATCGACTTTACCGAAGTCGATGACACCTATGCATATAAAGAATTGCAATCCATCGAAGCCTTAGGATTCTGCCGTCCGGGTGAGGCTGGATTATTGACCACAGAAGGCTTCACCGCATTCGAAGGTGAACTTCCAGTAAACGTCTCGGGAGGTAGTTTGGGGATGGGTAACCTTTTGGACGCCACCGGCCTTTCTCGAGCGCTGGAAGTAGTCTTGCAATTACGCGGGGAAGCCGGGCAACGCCAGCTAGAAGATGTCGAGATCGGCCTGGCACATTCCTGGCGTGGTGTTCCTACCACTAGCGCTGCGGTTATAGTACTGAGTAACTGAAGGAGGAAATCAAAATGGGTATGCGTAAAGTTGCTGTAATTGGAGCGGGGATGACCAAATTTGTCCGCCGCGCCCAGGAAACCGCAAAAGAATTATCCTGGGAAGCTGTTCGCATGGCAATGGACTCGTGCGAACTTACCATGGATGATATCGAGGCAGTATGCCTGGGTACAGCACCCGATTCCTTCGATGGTGTTCATATGAATGGGGAATATCTTAGTGATGGGGCTGGAGCGTGGGGAAAACCTTATATGCGATCCTACGTCGGTGGTGGCACCGGGGTATTCGTGCCTATCCAGGGCTGGTATCACATCGCATCTGGATTATTCGACGTCGTTTTGGTCGTGGCAGAAGAAAAGATGTCCAGCTATTATCCCCACGGTCAGGCGGCTTTCCTCACCATTTTTGACCACACCACCGAGCGACCTCTCAAGCCAAACCTTTTATGGATATTTGCTCTTGAGATGAACCGTTACATGACCACCTATGGGATTTCAAAAGCGGATATTGCTCAAGTGTCCGTCCAACATAAACGCAACGCCGCCGATCACCCCTGCGCCCTCCTTGGTGATGCAGATATTACACTGGAGGACGTTCTCAATTCGGAAGTGCTGGCCTGGCCTGTGCAAAGATTCGACGTTAGCCCTATCAGCGATGGTGCCGTTGCTATTGTATTGGCTGCTGAACACATCGCCAAGCGGATCACTGATAAACCGGTTTGGATCGAGGGCGTTGGCTGGAATTTGGATACCGCTTATTGGACCAATAGAGACCTAGCCTACCCTCGTTATGTCGAATATGCTGCCCGCATGGCCTACGAAATGGCCGGTATTAAAGAGCCCCGCAAAGAAATCCATATTGCTGAGCCATATGATCCTTTCGATTACAAAGCATTGCATCACCTCGAGGGTCTTTTATTAGCCGACCGAGGACAGGCGGCACAGCTTTATTCCGACGGCATTGCCGCTCGAGATGGCGCCATGCCCGTTTGCCCTTCCGGTGGATTGTTGGGTGTAGGAAATCCGATTGCCGCTGCTGGACTCATGAAAATTGCCGAGCTATTTTGGCAATTACGTGGCGAAGCTGGGGCGCGTCAAATTCCCGGGCAGCCTAAACGTGGCCTGGCACAGGCTTGGGGTGATTTAATGCAAGTAGGTACCGTCGTGATCATGGGACGATGAGGAGGCTAAGAATGATTACAAAAGATGTGCATTTTCGGGGGATAACCCTGAGTGAAAACGATTTCGACGAAGGAAAGATATTATTCAACTTCGATGAATTACGCGGCGATTTTGCCTGGGATACCGGCGTTGCAATAGGGAAATACCTGGCTGGAATGAAGGAAGGATTGATAATTGGAACACGATGTAAGACCTGTCGAAAAATTGTGGTGCCGCCAAGGATGGTGTGTGAATGGTGTTTTCGCCCGATGGAAGAGTTCATCCCACTTCAAGACACTGGAACCGTCAACACATTCTCGTTATGCTATGTAACTTGGGATGTAAAGCGAATTAAGAAACCAGAGATTCCAGCAGTGATAGAAATTGACGGCGCTTCTCCGCTCCATGGGATTATGCATCTCCTTGGAGAAGTCAAACCTGATCAGGTGCGGATTGGTATGCGCATGCAAGCCGTTTGGAAACCACCGGAAGAACGTCATGGCGCAATAACAGACATACAATATTTCAAACCCATCCAGGAGGGGTAAAAATGTCTCTATTAAATCGAGACGAAAATGCTCCAGCAGCATGGTCTGGAAACCTTCCCGTAACTAGCCGTTATACGTTTGGACTGGCTGGAGAGCGTTTCTTCCGTACGATAAAAGACGAGGGTCGAATCCTCGGCACGCGTTGCCCAAAATGTGACCACATTTACGTACCAGCGACAATATTTTGTGAGCGTTGTATGTACGAGCTGAAGGAATGGGTAGATGTTGGTACTGAAGGCGAGGTTTTTTCCTACACACTTCTTTACGCAAATTATGATGGCACACCTCGTGCAACTCCTGAAATTGTCGCTTTTGTCAAATTTGGCGATGGAGGCGTTATTCATCGTTTGGGAGAAGTGGACCCGGAAAAAGTTCAGATCGGTATGATGGTGGAAGCCGTGTTCAAACCAAAATCAAAGCGAAATGGTTCGATTTTAGACATCTTGTACTTTAGACCAGGAAAGGGTTAACTAAGATCATAATAATTTTATGCAGCGGCAAAACTCAAGATTTGGTCCTTGCCTTGCGATTCATCGGGAAAGGCAGATCACCTGGCGTGATTTGCTAACATTAATAATTCCCGGAATCCTAGCCATGATGGCTCCTCTAGGGTATGGATTATATATTTTTGCTATTACCTACACAAAGCACGGTTTTGCTTTGGCTTTAATAAAAAGCCGAGGATGGATTTTCCTTTCCTTAATTAGCTTCGTGATTTTTCTGGGATTGATCTGCTATCGCCTGTTACTAAGTCGCCAGTTTGTCGCCGTTCACAAAAATGGTATCTTTCTTTCCCTTAGAAAGAAGTATTTTGTGTACTGGCGACAAATCTCAGGAATTTCGACTAACTTAACGCAAAAGAGATTCCTCTTTCTAAAATCCCCCATTACTTATAAGGTGGTTTTACATCTCCGATCGGGTCAATCTGTCCATTTATCACACACTTTGGATAGGCTGCCTGTTTTAATTACCCGAATTAAGGCCAATCTCTATCCCCCTCTTCTTCAAGGATTGAAGCAAAAATTGAATCAAGGGGGTACTCTACAATTTGGACCACTTTCAATCCAAAAGGATTCCCTGAGTTTGAACAGCCATACTTATCCTTGGTCACAAATTCCTAGAGTATCTGTCCAGTCAGGTAAGCTGGTGATAGAATTAGCCGATCATAAAAGGGCGACGATTGCTCTGGCGCGAATACCCAATTTTGAGCTTCTCTTTCAGATAATGAATTTGGGGGATAACCCATGATGTCATCAAAAAAATTCCAATCCCCTCCTTCTCGCCACCACGAACATTTCCATATATTGAAAGATTGCAAAGCGTTATGAGGCGTTTACAAATCTGGCTTGTCATTGCTGTATCTATGACCCTGGCTTGCGATTTGAGTCAAATAAGTCAGTTGATCCCTCTAAAAAATACCGGGGCGGGAGCTCCAATATCCTCTAAATCGAGCAACCTGCCTCAAGCTGAAGTAACCTTCCGTGTTCTGATACCCGCAAATACGCCCTTAGACCAACCAGTATTTCTCAACATCATGGAGGAAGTGACCGGTTTAGCGCTAAGCGCCCAGACTACTGCTATGCAAATTCAGGACAACCGGCATTATGCCCTGACCGTATCATTCCCGGTTGGCACAGTCATTAAATATCGCTATTCACGGCAAGCGCCTGCCGTACCCTTGCAAGAACATACCTCCGATGGCAGGCAGGTTCGCTACCGACTATTTCTCGTAGAGGGGCAGGCTATAGTCGAGGACACGATTAGCCGATGGACCGACACAGAGTTCGCCGACCCCACCGGGAGAATTAGCGGGCAAGTCCTTGATTCCTCCAATAGCCAACCCATCCCTAACCTCCTTATCACCGCTGGCGGCAGCCAGACGTTCACTTCTTCTGATGGTTCTTTTTTGATTGAAGGATTACCCCCAGGCACTCATAACCTAGTTGCTTACTCCTTAGACGGTTCGTACCGAGTTTTCCAGCAAGGCGCGACGGTAGCCGCTGATTCCACTACCCCAGCTCAAATTTATCTTACTCCAGCCCCAATGGTAGATTTGATTTTTGTGGTGAAGGTGCCACAAAATACAATCCCTGCCGTTCCGATACGATTGGCAGGTAACCTGTACCAGCTTGGCAATACTTTTGCCGACTTATCAGGTGGTGTAAACACGATAGCCGCCCGAATGCCAGCGCTCACTGTCTTACCCGATGGTCGTTATTCACAAAACATTACCTTACCCGCAGGATCAGATGTCCATTACCTGTATAGCTTAGGCGATGGCATATGGAATACGGAGCTTTCCGCAGATGGAGAACCTCAACTACGCCAGATAATCGTTCCGGAGGCTCCCACCACCGTAGAGGATACAGTGGTAAGCTGGGGCACCGAAAATTTTGCTCCAATTACATTTGACGTAACAGTTCCAGAATATACGCCTCAAGACGATTTCGTCTCTTTGCAATTCAAGCCTATTTATGGCTGGACCGAACCAATCCCCATGTGGCGCTTGGGGAGTAATCGTTGGGGATATATCCTGAATGGTCCGCAAAATTTAATCGGGGAAATGAACTACCGCATTTGTAGAAACGACCAGTGCGGGTCAGCGGATGATATCGAAACCACCGGTAATCAAAGCTCCGGTCTTCCCGTGAGTTCCAGCCTTTTCGTTCAGACAATTGTGGAGACTGTCGATAACTGGGCCTGGCTTACCCCAGATGAATATGACATTCCTATCGCTCCAGACGATATTTCCAAACGGGAGGATTTTATCGCCGGAGTTGAATTATTGCCTGCTTACCATCCATCCTGGCCATCCCTCATGCCCAAAACGCTTTCCGATATTCAGCAGGTAAGCGGAAACTGGCTCGTCTTTTCGCCTACCTGGTCATTCACCCGGAACAGCCCACCTGTTTTGGAACCGGATACAGGCCAGGATGCGCTTTGGCAAGATATGTCACAAATGGTCAAAGCCAGCCAGGATCAAGGCTTCAACATCGCCATACAACCGACGCCACATTTTCCGGGGCCATCGGCCGAGTGGTGGGCATCTGGAGCACGTGACTTCTCGTGGTGGCAGGTCTGGTTCGAGCGCTACCGAAACTTTGCATTAAATTATGCCGACTTTGCCGCACGGACGAATGCCCGAAGTTTAATCCTTGGGGGTGATTGGATTGCTCCAGCTATGCCAGATGGCATATTGGCAGATGGGTCTCCTTCCGGCGTCCCAAAGGATTCTGAAACCAGGTGGAGACTCCTCTTGCAGGAGGTGAGAAACAGGTACAAAGGTCCAGTGTTTTGGGCGCTTACCAACTCGCAAGCAACAAATAATCCACCCGCATTCCTGGAATTCGTGGATGGAATATATCTCCTTTGGAGCGAGCCGTTGGTTGGCGTAGATAATTTCAATCCATCCCGAGAGGAGCTCCAATCCTCCGCTGCTAAACTTCTGGACAAAGGATTGCTTCCATTCAAAGATCAATTTAAAAAGCCGATTATTCTGGCTGTTGCTTACCCATCAGTTGAAGGAGCGGCGTCTGGCTGCTTGCTGGATGAGGGTGGCAATTGCCAAAACGCAAATCTGCTTTCATACCCAAATCCTGATAATCCCTCTATCCAAATCGATCTAATGGAACAGGCTGATCTACACTATGCCATGCTGGCAGCCGTGAACCAACGAGCCTGGATTAGTGGGTATGTGGCCAAAGGCTATTATCCTCCAGCAATCCTTCAGGATAAATCCAATTCCATCCACGGTAAGCCAGCTGAAGAGGTTATAGCTTCCTGGTTCTACCAATGGTCTGAAGAAGAAGAAACACCTTGAATTAATTAAACCGCAGGGAGTTGGAAGTTAAACACCCAACTCCCTGCGCCTGTATTTTTTTTCATCACCAATCGAAGAGCTTATCCAATTCCTCGTTAGGAACATCAAAAACGCAATTGTGAGGGGGTAGAGGTTCTCTGGACATCCACTCCGGCAACCGGTCATGTGCAGAGGTAAATCCCGCCTTCCGGTTGAACTCACGCTCCAGCGTCAAGGTTTCCTTGCCTAAATCCTGCAAGATACTTTCAGCAACCTGCCAATCGTAACGGGCGTTAAGCAAATCTCGGATCGTTTGCGGTGCAGCGGCGAATCCGAATCCGGCAAAAACGCACGCCCCAAGTGTATCGTAACCGGCCATATTGATCTGAGCCTTGCGCGATAAATCCACCTGGATCGTCGGATCCAGGTGATCCACCTTTGCACGTATTGTCAAACCCGCTGTGTGATCGCCACCTTGGGGGGAAGTGGCATAGGTAACACCCGTACCCTTAATTGCCCGTGGCTCGTAAGCGGAAAGCGCCTGTCCTTTTACGGCAGGGACTCGTTCAACGGCAAAAACCTTACCGGTGATAGTGGCTCCATTCGCCAAAACTTTACCCAAGGGAGTGCCATGCTGGATTTCCTGCAATAGCTGTAGCGCTCGCTGGCTATCACCAAATTCCATTAAACCCGCTTCCGCCGCCACACCCAAAGCCGCGCCGATTTCTATCGAATCCAGCCCAATGTCGTTTACGATATGATTCATACTGGCGATCATATCCAGATCGGAAATTCCCAGGTTGGGACCCATCAAACCGACAGTTTCGTATTCCAGAGGCGAAACAATCGTCTTTCCATCTTTCCCACCGAACACATTGGAGCAACGAATCGTACACCCGGCCATGCAGGCATGGGTCGTTTTGCTCTCTCCGCCTCTCTTTAGGAGCAACTCGCGCATGAATTCCCCGTTGATTTTTTCGACCTCTTCAAACTGACCGGCGGAGAAATTACGTGTGGGCATTCCACCCAAGCCATTGGAAAGACTTGGCATCGCGTTCGTGCCATAATCGGCGTAGATCTTGGTCTGTGGGTGCTCCATTAACGCTTTCGTAAATATTTTCTGCGCTTCTCGGTAAGCGTCCGGGTGAGCGATCGATGGTTTGCTCCCCCCGCTGGCGTCGAAAATGATCGCCTTTATTTGCTTTGATCCCATCACCGCCCCCAACCCACCTCGGGCAGCAATTCTAGATGGGACCAGGTCTTTATCCAGATTTTGTATTCCCGCAGTGACATATTTACTCTCCCCCCCAGGGCCAATCAAAGCGATCCCAACTTTTTCGCCATAGCGTTGCATAAGACGAACTGCTGTCTCATAGACGCCTAACCCAAGTAGGTCATCCGCTTGCTCAAACCGGGCGCCCTCTACACTCAAATGTAATAGCCACCAACCGGGCGACTCTGGTCTATCTTCGATAATCAAAGTTTTTATCCCAAGAAAAGTCATTTTCAAGCCAGTAGAACCGCCAGCGTTAGCCTCCTTTATTCCACCCGTTAGTGGACTTTTCCCCCCTACGGATATCCGGTCGCAACTGGAAAGCATGTGTCCGACCAGCAATCCAGGAGCAAATATTAATTTGTTCAACGAACCCAACGGTTCACAAGTAGCATCCACCTCATCCAGGAGGACACGCGCAAGCAGTCCCCGCCCGCCCAAGTGATTCAATGAATCTGGTACGGATTCTTTTATAAAGCTCTGGCTGCGAACGTTCACCCGCCATATGTGCATCTGGCTTACTCCATCACTTAACCTAAAACCTCTTTCAATGAATCCCGAAAGACACCTAATGCCTGATCAATTTCTTCTTTCGATACCACCAAGGGAGGGATCCAGCGAACTGTATTATCCCAGGGACCGCAAGTCAGAAGGAGTAGTTTTCTGTCCTGGCAGGCGTGGATTAATTCCTTTGCAGTGTCTTTATCCGGTTTTCTATCGCCAGTGCGGATTTCGCTGCCGATCATCAATCCCAGACCGCGCACATCCGAGATGGCAGGATACTCCTCTTGCAAATGGCGCAATCCCGTCATGAGCTGGGTGCCACGCTCTTTCGCATTCTCTAACATCTTTTCATCCCGCATGGCGCGGATCGTTGCCACCCCAGCAGCCGCAGCGACTGCATTGCCTCCATATGTACCTCCATGGGAACCCGGTATCCACTTTTTCATTATCTCCATCTTGCTGAAGACCCCGGAAAGTGGCAATCCCGAGGCAATCCCCTTTGCTACCGTGATGATATCTGGAACGATGTCAAAGTGCTCAAAGGCAAACCAGCGTCCGGTTCGCCCAAACCCTGATTGGACTTCATCGGTGATGAGCAACATTCCATGCCGGTCGCATAGTTTTCTTAGCTGCTGCATAAATCGAATCGATGGTACAACATAACCACCTTCTCCCAGCACTGATTCAATTAATATAGCTGCTGTTTCGCTGGGAGCGGTCTGGGTGACGAGCAGATAATCTAACTCCTCCAGACACCAGTTCGTCGTTTGCTCTTCATCCCAACCATATCGGTGAGCGTAAGGGAAGGGCGCCACGAATACACCCGGCATCAGAGGCTGGTAGCCGGCGCGATAAATCGTCTTGGAGGTGGTCAACGACATTGTTCCCACTGTCCGACCGTGGAAACTTCCTTGAAAAACTATTACATTTGGACGCCCGGTCGCCTGGCGCGCCAGTTTCATCGCGCCTTCCAAGGCTTCCGCTCCTGAATTGCTGAAGAAAAACGCATCGATTTCAGCCGGGACGATTTTCCGCAGTTCGTCAACCAGTTCCAACAACGGCTTATGCCGGATAATGTTGACCTGCCCATGTAAAAGTAGACCTGCTTGTTGCCGGATCGCTTCCACTACCTTCGGGTGGCAATGGCCTGTATTGGTGACGCCAATTCCACAGGTAAAATCCAAAAAAGCGTTCCCTTTTAGATCGTAAATCTTGCACCCTTCGCCTCGCTCAGCAACGATGGGTGTATATTGCGTCCAAACAGGGGAAAGGTGTTTTATAGATTCCTCGAATGCAACCATTAGTACCTCCGATTGTGGTTTTTTCTACGCCGGTATCTTCTCCGCAAGCCATTCGATACCCAGGTCTACCATGTTAGCGTGAGTCGGTATGCCATTGGATGTCCAACCCATTAAGCCGTAATAAAGGTCGATTGCCTTATCAACCTCCTTTTGATCTAAAGCTACACCTGCGGTTGGTCCTGTCCCTTGTAAGGGCTTGAAGAATTTCTTCGGTAATTTGTCGTCTTTGCGGTCAAATCCCTCACGTGCATTGAACACCCTCATCATATTCAGGCGACGTTCACCTACTTTCATTAACTCATATAGGCTGACTTCCCAACCCGTGATCGCTCGCACCAGTTCGACCATTTCTGTCGGTCCGTACAATGTCCAGGCTGGGCCCCAAACGAACTGGCAAAGCTCCAGTGTGTCCAATGTGCTATAAAAAATCTGGGTGTATGCGGCAAAACGCACTTTCTCGGAATCAAGGCTGCCGCTGGCGGGCAAATCCTTTAAATCCAGTTCCGCCAGTCGTTTAAGATACAAATCCGTCGCCCCAGGTTCATACATGGGATCGTGCTCACTGGATTGGTGGTCCGCCCCAAAGGGGTTGACGGCATAAATCACAGCCAGTGATTTTTTCGCCTGTGGCATGTGGGCTGGCGCTTCGTGATTCTTCACGGTGATCAGACAATCCTCTGCCTCGGGTCCCCAAACCTTTGCTGCTCGAGCTGAACCCTGAGAAAGGACTTTACCTAATGAGCCAATATTGGTGACGATTTGCTGTAAGGTCTCCAGCATGGCATCGGCGTTGCCAAAACGCAACTCCAGACCGCCGGTTTGTTCCCTGCCGATGATCCCCTTTTCGAAGCATTCCATAGCAAAAGAAATCGTCGCTCCACAGGAGATCGTATCCACGCCATACATGTTGCAGATTTCATTAGCCTTGGAAATCGCTGCCAGGTCTCCAATGCCACAGTAAGATCCCAGCGTTCCCAACGTTTCATATTCTGGGCCTCCATAATACGGATCTACTTTATGAGGGCCTTCGGTTATTTCCACCACCCGTTTACACCGGACGACGCAGGCAAAGCAGGTGTCGCGTTCCTTCAGGATCGTGTCGTATAACACTTCCCCACTAATGTCTTCGCAAAGCTCGAACTGCCCCTCATTATAATTTCGGGTAGGGAGGGTTCCCGTCGAGTTCTGAGGCATTATGACGGACGCTGTGCCGTATTTCCCAATACCATCCACGTCCGCGTTTTCCGGCATCAGCTTGGGACCGGCTTTATTCAAGGCTGCCAGAGCCGTAGGATCGGCGATTTCCGGCTTTCGTTTTCCGCGCACGACCACCGCCCGCAAATTCTTGCTCGCCATCACCAGCCCCATCCCAGTCCTGCCGTTATTACGGTTGGACATGCTCACCAGGCTGGAGAATAAAACTCCCTTCTCAGCCGCCGGACCATGTTGCAAAATTTCAGCCTTGGAATCCCCGGCTTCCTTCTTAAGGATTTCGTCTGCTTCTCCCGTAAGCTTTCCAACCAGGTGACCGGCGTCGTGTAAAGCCGGCTTACCATCCAGGATGGAAAGATAAACCGGCTTGGGTGATTTTCCCTTGATGACGATGCCATCTAACCCGGCGAACTTCAATTCCGCCGGAAAGAAACCGCCACCTTGCGAATCCCCGATTGCGCCATTTACCGGAGACTTGGCATTGGCGTTAATTCGGCTCTGGCCAGAGATGGCTGCTCCGGTCGTAACGCTCGCCATGAGGGTCAAAACGTTCTCCGGTGAGAGGGGGTCCACCTTGGCTGACATGTCTCTCAAGATGTAATACATCCCCATGGCGCTCCCACCCATATACTTTCGGTAGAACGCTTCCGAGGGCTCTTCAATCTCAAATTTTCCTTTCGTCAGGTCGACGTGAAGGATTTTGCCATTATATCCGTAAGGCATAAGAACCTCCTTTAACTGATATAACTGATAACCACAATAGGGCAATCACGTGTAAAGGGTGACAACGAATGAGCCCTTTCCTTGAACAAATTTCTTTTATGCGATTGCCCTATAACCAGATCACCGTAATCCAAACACCTGTCAGAATTTTGCCTATATACCCTGGATTTAATTAAATTATGCTTCCTCTGGTGTTTCTCTGAATGGATCCACATCGGGAATTCCGGGTTTGATAAACATTCTGATCGGGAAGTAAAGTAGAGCTCCAATTAACATGGCAATTAACGCAAATCCAATCGAGCTAAATCCCTCTTCCACATATTGGCTGAAGATGGCTAGCAAAATGATAGCCGTAGGCCCCAAAGTCACGAGGGTGAGTCCCAAATATCCTCCCGGCACTTTCTGCCGTTGAATATTCGGAAGTGAAAAACGCAGTTTCCACATTGCAGCAAACTCCGCAAGGATTACCAGTAGTTGCAAAAAGACATCTGCCACCACTAGAAAAGCAAAAGCTTGCCAGGAGAATATCGAGAATATCACAGCACAAAACAGGATCGCAACCCAGGGAGTACCATACTTGTTGTGTACTCTTACCATCCATTTCGGCATCATGCCATCTTCTGCCAGAGCGAATGGAACCCGCGTTCCTCCCAGGCTGTTACCGATGAATAATCCGAGCATACTCAATACCGCGGCGACTGTCAGGAGTGATCCCAATATTCGTCCCAAACCTTCACCCGCGATTTTTGCGCCAATCGCATGGCCGATGTCTGGAAATTCCCATCCGACGTCAGTAGTAGGATCCACTCCCCAAGATTCGACATTTTCCAGGGGAATCCCATATTCCTCCATAACAACACCGATGCCTTCACCCGATTCGTACTCTTCGATTCCCCACAGCTGGTATCTTCCATTGTCAGCTCCGCCACCATATAACCCAGCCGCGACAGGTAAGGCATAAGTTGCAATCGCTGCGATTAATACCAGAGTCATTGCTCTCGGGTAAGTTTTCTTGGGATTGACAATTTCATCTCCAGCCGCAGTTGGAAGCTCCCAACCCATGTAGTTCCACATCACGACAAACAGGCCAGTGCTGAAGGCGCCGATTAAACTTTCTCCCTGTGGTAAGAAGGGTAGGGCAATTGTCACACCACCTCGTATCCATTGGTAAATGCCCAATATCGTCATGAGGATCAAGGGTGTGATCATCAGGAGTCCCAGCCAGTTGGTGGTCATACCCGAAAGTCTCGCGCCACGAATCTGCAACGCTGAAATCGCCCAAATGATTACAGCCGCGACCAACCATGAAATGATATCCCCGGATATCTCAGTTTGTCCAATAGTCATCCCCTCTCGGAAAACAGGGAAAAAATAGCCCATATAATATACGGCAAGCACCGGGTAAATGGAGACATCCAGGAAGGAAACGATCCAGTTGTTCCATCCCGCCATGAAACCGGCGAACGGTCCAAAAGCTTTCTTGACCCAATGGTAGTACCCGCCTTCAGCAGGCATCATACTGTTAAGCTCTCTAACCATCAGCATATTGGGCAAACTGAAGATGAATGGGGTTATGATGATAAGGACCATCGCCAGCCCTGGTCCAGACCAGCCAATCAGTGGTTCAATCCCAAAAGAACCACCACATACGGTGAAATAGATCAAGCCAAACAACGGAAGCAAAGTAAGCTCTCTCTTGAGCTTTCCAGCCTCAGCTTGAATCAAATTTCCTTCTTTCTTACTGTTTTGCGCCATTTCTTCTTCTCCTATTGGGTTCTCTTCCCCTCGCCCTCGCAAGGGGAAGAGAATAAGCATTTGGAAATTACATTTCCTTTACGCCGTACGGAAATCCGTATTCTGCCATCTTATTCATAAATGGCATGGGATCAAACGCCTCCGGCCCTAATACACCAACAGCTTTCCAGACTTTGTGCTCGAGCAAATCCCAGGCAATCACTGCGTTGAAAGCCGTCTGTGCCACGACAGCCTGGCAACCTAGCCTGCGCATGCAATCCTCGTTATCCGCCACCTGGTAGATGTAGACCTGGCGCGGTTTGCCGTTCTTTTTCCCCTTTACCCACGTACCCGCGCAGGTTTTTCCGAACATGCGGTCGCCCAGGTGGGCGGGGTCCGGCAGGCAGGCAGCCACCACGTCGCGTGGGGCTACTTCCACTTCCTTGACCTTGATGGGTTCCTTGTTGTCTAATCCCAGCATTTTCAGTGTCTTGAGCACGCCGATAAACTGGTCACCCAAACCATATTTGAATGTCACTCGCTTGCACTTAACCCAGCGTGGTACAAGCAAGACCTCTTCGTGCTCTATGTTTACACACTCAGCCTTTCCAATGCCTTCAGGGAATTCAAAGATTTCCGGCTCCGAAAAAGGTTCCGTAGTGAACCAACCCTTGTCCTTTTCCCAAATCACCGGCGGGTTCAGGCATTCCTCGATGGTTGTCCAAATTGAGAAATTGGGCGCGAATTCATACCCACGCACTTCCAGGTTGGCGCCATCCCGCACTCCGATCTCCTCAATTTCATCGAATAGATGGTCCTGAGCGTAACGGGCAAAGACGTCTGCCATACCCGGTTCGACACCCATACCCAGAAACGCCAGCAAGCCTTTCTTTTCCCATTGGCTGGCTCGCTCGAACTGGTAATCACCCAATTTTATGCCTGGTTTATGAAATGGATCTGTCGGGTGGGGTTCAGACAGGGTCATTGCCATATCCATATAATTGCAGCCACAGGCGTATGCCGCCTCAAAAATAGGGACGTTGAACGAAGGGTCGCAGGCATTCATGATCAGGTTAACCTGGTATTTTTTTGCCAATTTCTCAATCTGATCCTGGTGCGACGCGTCGATCCACTCGACAGGAAAACGCGCCTTATCCCCCAGTTTTCCTTGTACCTCCTTTGCCCGATCCAGATTATAGTCAGAAAGCACCAATTGTTCGACCCAGGGCTTATCTTTGGCGATCATCGCGATGGATTCCCCAACCCCGCCTACGCCAACTAGTAAGACTTTCATAACATGCCTCCTTATTCCACGAATGAAATTTTTCGAAATGATGATTGACTAATTCCCACCATTGGATGGGAAAAAATTATAATGATTTACTCACCTCCTTCAATGTGTCAGACAATCTGTTTAAGACTTCATCTATTTGCTCAAAGGGAATCACCAAAGGTGGCTCAATTCGTATCGTATGCGCACTGGTTAAAGTACCACCCACCAAAACACCTCGTTTAAATAATCCTGCTGCAACCTTATAGCCAATTTCAGGTTCGTGGAAGTGTTGACCAATCAATAATCCTCTACCGGTGATACTCTTATAAATCTGCGGGTACTGTGCTGCTAAAGCCTCTAATTTCGGGATCATATATTCACCTTTAGTAGCTGCCTGCTCCCAAAGCTTATCTCGCAGAGTGACATTGATCGCCGCAATCGCAGCACTACAGGCCAGGGCACCACCACCAGTTGTCGTTGTATGGATAAAAGGATTAGGATACATCATGACTTGCCAGATTTCTTCTGTCGAGCAAAAAGCACTTATCGGCATCACACCCCCGCCCAGCGATTTGGCAACCGAAAGGATATCCGGTACTACATTCCAATGGTCAACACCCCAGAGCTTCCCGGTTCGCCCCATCCCAGTTTGTACCTCGTCGGCGATGAGCAAAACACCGTAATGTTTGGTGACTTCTCGCACCCGTGGCCAGAAATCATCTGGAGGCACGATAGCGCCAGCCTCCCCCTGAATAGGTTCGAACAAACAGGCAGCAATGTCGACACCCACTGTTTTACAAATTTCCAATTGGCGTTCGACCGCCTCAGCATCACCGAAGGGGACATGATATACGGGTCCACCATATAACGTCCCAGGTGGTTGCCTGTAATCTGCTTTTCCCATCATGCTCAAGGAACCCATGGTCTTACCATGGAAAGCTTTCACAGCAACGATAAACCCGGTCTTCTGGGTATACATCTTCGCTAATTTAATTGCACCCTCTATGGATTCAGTTCCACTGGCGCAGAAGAAGCTGTATTTGATATCACCAGGCGTAATCAATGCCATAAGCCGAGCCAATACACCCCGCAAGGGATCAATTAATTCTTGACTAGGCATAGGAGTGTGATTTAACTGAGCCCGTACGTTATCGATAACCTCTGGGTGAGCCCAACCGAGGTTTAACAGTCCATATCCACCCAAACAATCGATATATTCCCTACCTAACACATCCCTAAAGACCGCCCCCGACCCTGACCATTCCGTCACTGCCCAATCGCCTGCTTCTGTCACCGACTTCCTGTATTCCAACCACCCTTTATTGAAATACTCAGAAAAATTATTTTTACTCTCTTCAATGATTTGCTTACCCTCTGCCTCCGTAACTGAAGATTTATGGATAATATCAATCCACTTGTTTGAATAAGATATTGCCTCATGAATGGATTTCGACATAAAATTGACTCCTTCTTCGATATTAGTGTTTAGTCAATATAAATCCATATAGATATATTAACTCCAATCAGAAACCTCGTTGTACCAAATTTTTTTCGTTCCAACTTTCGCTCGCCCCTTCCATTTCCCAGACTTTGGCGCTTCTTCAACCTGGAGCAATAGTTGATCAACTCTTTCAGAGATGATTTGCCTTTGTTCTACATTAATCGCTGGCACGCTTTCCGTAGCTTCCTTAACCTTTTGCAGGTTCGTTGTCGCTGTGTAATAAAAACCCCAGTCTTCTGACATAATCGCGCTTATAAATTTCGAATTTATTGATTCCGTATCGGTAGTTCCCAATGGCGCGGCTAAGAACAGAAGCATGGCATCTTTAAGGTCTTTGTCATTGATTTGGACAATCTGCAACTTTTGTAACAGCAGGTCTGCCATCGAAACACAATATTTGTTGATTTCAAGCCGACCACGGTAGTCAATCGGGTGGTTGTAATCCAGTTTATCGAAAAACACATCAATCATTGGAATGTGATCGCCAAAGTATATGTGCCGGTTGCCACCACTTAACATCATGGCTCTTTTCTCAATATCGTACCCTTGACCTTGGAAAAAGGAAACTAACTTGCCACGGTGTTTGCCATAGCATGCATAATCGATATCGGTAAAGACTCGATCTCCCAAGCGTTCCATACTCCGGTACAGGGTGATAAATTCCGGAAAATAAAAATGCAGGGCAATCGGCCCCATGACCCGCAATATAATCCCCTGCTTCTGAGCTTCATCGATTAATCTTCTCGCCTCTTCCAGGTATGCTTCGGGTGTGGGATATTCCTCTAAAGGTATATCTTTCGGTAACCGGAATTTTCTTTCTGCCATGGCTTTTCCTTAGAATCTATACAGATATAGATTTTCTACCCCGATGTAAAGATATAATCTTGCACCTTCATTTTATCCAAGACAACAACCACACCCTTGAGGATGCCTTCAGAGTATTCGCTTCCAGGGTTGATAATCAGTGTGCGTTTAACCTTTTGAGCACCGCGTGATTCGTGAATGTGACCGTGCAAACCTAGCAATGGTTGGTGTTTCTCAATCATCCTGGCAACAGCTTCACTCCCCACATGGATTTTCCGGTCGGCAGCCTGGATCAGATCTTTTGATAACTCTGGAGCCAGATCAAGAGCGTAACCGTAAGGAGGGACATGAAAATTGAAGATCGCCCTTGAGAAATCCCTTACTGTAGAGACCAATTCTTCTAGCTCTGGTTCTAATTCCTCATCCGATTTCTCTCGCGGGGTATTCCATGGAGTGGGATTCGACCAGCAATATGTAATCATTTCAAAGTCACCAATCATGACGTTCTTACCATTACAGTTCACGATAGACGACGAATCCTCGATAACTCCATCCACCTCCATGCTATCGTCATTACCCGGCGCCATGTAGACTTTGAGACCAGTATCCATTAATCGCTCATCAGCCAGAGCGATCCACTCTTTCAAGCGCTCAAGCATTTTATTCTTAAACAGAAAATCAACTTTTTTAGGATCTGATTTAAATGCCTGAAATTCATCCGGTGATTGGTGAACCCAATAGTAGCCCATCATTTCGATTGTTTTTTTCAAATCCGTGAGCTCTTCCTCGGTATTTGCTTCAGTATGATGGCCCATCAGAGTTGTTTCCCATCCCCCCTCAGTCTTCTCGACCAGGGGTATCAATACCTTTCCGGTGAGATCCCCCATTAGAATACCCACGTCTACTTGATAGATTTTTAAAGCATTCAGATACTTTCGAAAGCAGGTATTTGATCCATGAATATCGGTCACGAAGAAGATTCGAAGGGGTTTTGCCATTATAGTCTCCAAATAAGAACCTTTCCTTCCAATTAATCCCCCCTCCTCACTCCAATTCGGGAGATTGAGGAGGAGGGATAAGTACATATGAGAATTTAATCGGGCGGTAGTTCGCCGAAGGTCATGCTGATATCCACCCCAACCTTCTTATTGCGCGATTTCCAATAGTAATACCAGACTATTCCAAAGCCCCAAACTATGGCATATAGTATCAACGAACCTATTGCCAGCCCCTCCAAATCCGGCATTACGATGAAGAAGTAGAATAGAATAACCAGGTATATCAGGTTTACTACCGCTCCAACGGTCACAGTCGGAATACCCAGGATTTTCCATTTCTTATAGGGTGAAGAATCCCAGATATTCTTCACTTTCTTTACATAGGGGAAAATTGCTGCAGCTATAGCAGTAATCCCGAATACTGAGACAATTTCAAGCCCAGTGACAGAAAGACCGGTCATCGGATTTTGAGAGAATGCATAAATCCCAATACCAATCTCGCCCAGTATGAAACCCAATATCAGGTTTTTAACAGGTGTTGCCCAGCGGGCATTAATGTCAGCGAACCACTTTGGTCCCATTCGGTCCATACCCCAGGCAAATAGAATCCGTGGAAAAGCCAGATGAGAAAGAGCGACCCACCAAAGATTGAACAGGACAAAGGATAACGCCATCAAGAACACCAAAATCGGGTTGTGATTAGCCACGGCTGCCAATCCGACGAAGTGAGTCGACCAGGGCAGAGTATAGCCCGCTAATCCTTCGCCCATGTTATCCACCCAGGCTGTTGCAGAGAGGAACTCGAATCCAACTGCGTTATAAAGGGCAGCCGCTAACCATAGCATGAAGATTGCCGGCACCAGGACAGCGAATAAGTTACCAAGAATGATTGTTTTATCGGGTCGCTTGACTTCACCGGCGATGAAAGTGATACAGTAACTATAGGCAAATAACCAGGAGCCAGCCACCATCACACCCAATGTGTCGAACCAGTTCCAGGTTGTTGGAAGTACATCACCCGCTTCCTCAATTGCGCCTCGAGCGGCCACCAAAAATCCTTCATAATCGAGTGATCCATATTGGGCTGCCAGGTTGTTCCAGGCTTGAATGAATTCCGCCCGCGAGGTGAAGGTTAAGACCAACACGATGACAAGCGTCCCTAGAATACCTAAAACCATGACGACTTTCTGCACGCTGGCGAAGAATTTAAGTCCGAATACCAAAAACAACATGGCAATCAGGTTCACCAGGGAAGCGAACAGGAACAACGCAGACGGAGTTGTCAGGAATTCGGCTATTTCTGGTTTTCCCAGGAACTGGAACATCATGACCAGACCGGGATCAACCGTCCAGGGAGCCAGGACATAGATCCACATGATCCATACAAAAGCGTTTCCAAAACTTTCAGCAATGCCAACTAACGGGCTAATGATACGGGAGTTATATATATACTCCCCACCACTACGCGGCATGCTGCCTCCAAGGATTCCCCAAACGAGGGAAAAACCGATACCACACAATAATAAGGATAGAAGCGTAGCAATTATCAGGTTTCCGCCGGTGTATACACCTAGGCCCAGGCTAATCATTACCCACATGCTTGGTGTCAAACCCTGATTCATAAATCCGACACCAAAAGCATCCAACATTGAGAGGCCACGCACCAAACCGCTTGCTTTTCGAGCAAATGCCATTTCGGACATCGCAATCCTCCTCACTTATATCAAATCTAATCCCACGACAACTCTATGGATAGGCGTATGCCATATCCTGGTCATGGTTGATTGGGTGGGCTTGCTTTCCTCAGCCTTTCTTCCTGATTTTAAGAAGGGATATGAAAATTTGTCGCCTCAACCTCCTTTTCTGCGTAAAGCAACGTGATTATAAAATTCTCATCAGAACTTTCGTGACCACTCCTTCGGCCAACGCTCGATGACGACTTTCTTCTGTGTGAAGAATTCGACTGCATCCATGCCCTGCCCGTGCAGGTCACCGAAAAAGCTCTCCTTCCAACCGCTGAATGGAAAGAAAGCCATCGGGGCTGCCACACCGATATTGATTCCAATATTCCCGGCATCCGCCTCGTAGCGAAATTTTCGGGCTGCAACCCCACTGGTAGTGAACAGACAGGCCATGTTCCCATATTCGTGACTGTTTACCAATCTGACTGCTTCGTCTAAAGTTTCTACGTGAATAAGCCCAAGTACTG
>Ga0299912_10000475_pt1 | contig 34410 bp, 29 predicted proteins | sample RVTome_2_FD_207667 | JGI IMG/M metagenome (GOLD analysis project Ga0299912, IMG submission 207667) | Soil microbial communities from uranium-contaminated site in the Upper Colorado River Basin, Wyoming, United States - RVT95D214 (version 2) ... | reverse complement strand
GAGATGCGCTCGCGCTCCGGATCGATGGCCAGAATCACGGCCTCGACTTCGTCGCCCTTGGCATAGTTGCGCACAGCCTCTTCACCCGGGACGTTCCAGGCGATGTCGGACAGGTGGATCAGACCATCGATGCTACCCTCCAGGCCGATGAAGATGCCGAAGTCGGTGATGGACTTGATCTTGCCGCTGACCTTGTCGCCCTTGTTGTGGGTGGAGGAGAAGGCGTCCCAGGGATTTTCCTGGCACTGCTTCATGCCGAGGGAGATGCGGCGGCGCTCGGCGTCGATATCCAGCACCATGACTTCCACTTCATCGCCCACCTGCACAACCTTGGACGGATGGATGTTTTTGTTGGTCCAGTCCATCTCGGAGACGTGCACCAGGCCTTCCACACCCTCTTCGATTTCGACGAAGCAGCCGTAATCGGTCAGGTTGGTCACCTTGCCGAACATGCGGGTGCCCACCGGGTAGCGGCGGGTGATGTCTTCCCACGGATCCTCGCCCAGCTGCTTGAGGCCCAGGGAAACGCGGGTACGCTCGCGATCGAACTTGAGAACCTTGACGTCGATTTCATCGCCGACATTGACCACTTCGGACGGATGCTTGACGCGCTTCCAGGCCATGTCGGTGATGTGCAGCAGGCCGTCGATACCACCCAGGTCCACGAAGGCGCCGTAGTCGGTGAGGTTCTTGACGATACCCTTGACCACCTGGCCTTCCTGCAGGCCGTCCAGCAGCGCTTCGCGCTCCTCGCTGCCCTCGGATTCCACCACGGCGCGACGGGACACGACAACGTTGTTACGCTTGCGATCGAGCTTGATGACCTTGAATTCCAGGTCCTTGCCTTCCAGGTAGGAGGGATCGCGCACCGGGCGCACATCCACCAGGGAACCGGGCAGGAAGGCACGGATGTCCTTCAGGTCGACGGTGAAACCGCCCTTGACCTTGTCGACGATGCGGCCGACCACGGTCTCGCCGGCCTCGGAGGCACGCTCCAGGCGGGTCCAGGACTCGGAACGCTTGGCCTTTTCACGGGACAGGCGGGTGGCGCCGAAACCGTCTTCGACCATTTCCAGAGCAACGTCCACCTCATCACCGACCTGAACCTCGAGCTCGCCGTTCTCATTGAGGAACTGCTCGACGGGAATCACGCCTTCGGACTTGAGACCGGCGTTGATGACGACGACGTCGTTACCGACCTGGACTACCTTGCCGGTGATGATGGCGCCGGGGCGCATCTGGGAACCGACAAGACTCTGTTCAAACAATTCTGCAAAGCTTTCGCTCATCACTCACGTAACCCTTGCCGTTCAGCGAACGACCTATGTAGAACCGCATTGTTGCCGCGGGTTGAAGTTAAAAAAATAAACTGCCACCGCCCGATGCGGCCGCAGCCCCTACTGCATTCCCAGCCGGTTCCGGCATTCCGCCAGCACCACGGCCAGTACCTCATCGATACCGAGCGTCGACGTGTCGATCACCACCGCATCGGCTGCCGGCCTGAGCGGCGACACCGTACGGTTGCGATCACGTTCGTCACGTTCTGCGATCTCGACGAAAAGACTGTGTAGGTTAGCATCGAACCCCTTTTCCTTCAACTGGTTATAGCGCCTTTGCGCACGCACCTCGGCGCTGGCAGTGAGGAAAATCTTCAGGGGGGCGGCCGGAAACACCGTGGTTCCCATGTCGCGGCCGTCGGCCACCAGTCCCGGCGGCTGCAGGAACGCCCGCTGCCGCTCCAGCAAGGCCTCGCGCACCGCCGGTACGGCGGCCACGCGGGAGGCGTCATTACCGGCCTGTTCGGTGCGAATATCCTTACTAACCTCTTGTCCCAAAAGGAATATCATGAGATCACCCTGCTCCTGGGGGCGGAACTCCACCGCCAGTTCCCGCGCCACCCGGGCTAGGCCGTCGACGTCATCGAAGGCCACGTCCTGACCCCGCGCCGCTAGGGCGGTAAGGCGGTAAAGGGCGCCGCTGTCGAGAAAGTGCCAGCCGAAACGGCGGGTCAGCAACTGGCTGACGGTCCCCTTCCCTACCCCGCTGGGGCCATCGATGGTGATGACCGGGATCGCCGGCATCACGCGAACTCCTCCGTCAGTGCCAGACCGGTACGGTTGGCCAGGGCGACGAAGCCGGGGAACGAGGTGTTGACGTTGGCGCAGTCGGTGATGGTGATGGGGCCGGAGGCGACCAGCGCCGCCATGGCAAAGGACATGGCGATGCGGTGGTCGCCGTGGCTGTCCACCTGGCCGCCGCCGATGCGGCCGCCGCGGATCACCATGCCGTCCGGCGTGGCGCGGGCATCGACCCCCAGCGCCACCAGGCCGTCGGCCATGACCTGAATACGGTCGGACTCCTTCACCCGCAGTTCCTCGGCGCCGGTGAGCACCGTTTCACCCTCGGCACAGGCCGCGGCGACAAACAGTGCCGGGAATTCGTCGATGGCCAGCGGCACCTGATCCTCGGGAATGCGGATCCCCTTGAGCCTGCCGGCACGGACACGGATGTCGGCCACCGGCTCGCCGCCCGCCTCGCGCTGGTTGAGCAGTTCCAGGTCGGCGCCCATCAGGCGCAGGATGTTGATCACGCCGATGCGGGTCGGGTTGATGCCCACGTGCTCCAGGGTGATGTCGGAACCGGCGGCGATGGCAGCACCCACCATGAAGAAGGTGGCGGAGGAAATGTCGGCCGGCACGTCGATGCGACAGGCCTTGAGATGACCGCCGCCCTGGACGCAGACGGTGTTGCCCTTGCGCTCCACCGCATAGCCGAAGCCAGTCAGCATGCGCTCGGTATGATCGCGGGTGGGCGCCGGCTCGGTGACGCAGGTCTTGCCGGCGGCATACAGGCCGGCCAGCAGCAGGCAGGACTTCACCTGGGCGCTGGCCATGGGCATCACGTAGTTGATGCCCTGGAGCGGCTGGCCGCCCTTGACCTTGAGCGGCGGCGTGCCCGTCGCCGTGGCTTCCACCACCGCCCCCATCAGGCGCAGCGGATCGGTGACGCGCTTCATGGGCCGCTTGGACAGCGAGGCGTCGCCGCTCATCTCCACATCGAAGGCCTGTGCTGCCATCAGCCCGGAGAGCAGGCGCATGGACGTGCCGGAATTGCCCAGATACAACGGCTTGGCCGGAGCCTTCAGGCCGTGCATGCCGACGCCGTGCACGGTGACGCGGCCGTCCACCGGACCTTCGATCCGCACCCCCATGGTGCGAAAGGCCTCCAGGGTCGCGATATTGTCCTCGCCTTCCAGAAAGCCGCTCACTTCGGTCACGCCGTCGGCCAGGGAACCGAGCATGATGGAGCGGTGCGAAATGGACTTGTCGCCGGGCACGCGGATGCGGCCGTTCAGTTTGCCGCCGGGCGCGGCACGGAAAATCAAATTGCTTTCGCTGCTATTGGACATGATGTGGTTGTCGGTTATTGCTTGAATTCGTCGCGCGCCTGCTTGGCGCGGCCAAAAATGGAGAGTAATGCGGCACCGTCGCCGCGTTCGATGGCGTCGCGCACGGCGGCCAGATCGGCAGCATAGCTGTCCATTACCTTGAGGATGGCATCGCGATTGGCCAGACAGATGTCGTGCCACATGCGCGGGTCGCTGCTGGCGATACGGGTGAAATCACGGAAGCCGCCCGCCGCGTAGCGAAAGATTTCCGTGTGCTCCTCCATCCGCGCCAGGGTATCGACCAGGGTGTAGGCCAGTACATGGGGCAGATGGCTGGTGGCTGCGAGCACTTCGTCGTGGTGTCGCACCTCCATCTCCACTACCTCGGCCCCCGCCGCCTGCCACAGGGCGCGCACCGTTGCCACGGCAGCGGCAGCGGTATGCGCCAAAGGCGTCAGAATCACGCGCCGCTTGTGGTAGAGCTCCGCAAAGGAAGCCGCCACCCCACTCTGCTCGGTGCCGGCGATGGGATGACCCGGCACGAAACGGGCCGGCACCGCGCCGAAGGCGCGCTGCGCCGCCGCCACCACCGAACCCTTGGTGCTGCCGACGTCGGTGACGATGGTATCGGCGGCGAGATGCGGCGCCATGGCGCGCAACACGCCTTCCATGGCACCTACCGGCACCGCCACCAGAACGACTTCCGCCCCCAGCAACGCGGCGGCGATGTCGGTTTCGCCGCGGTCGATCACCCCCAGCTCCTGCGCCAGCTGCAATTGCGCAGGGTCCCGGCCGTAACCGACCACCTCGGCGACGGCGCCGGCCGCCTTCAGCGCCCGCGCCAGCGAACCGCCGATGAGGCCGACACCGACTATGCACAAACGTCGAATCATTGCTCAATACCGTCGGGACACCGCAAAAAAACTAGTCCGCGAATGCACGCGAATGCACGCAAACAAGGTTCCCGAGCGGGGTCGTTATTCACGTGTTTTGCGTTCATTGCGGATTCCTGGTCCTTGGCAATCACAGCTCGCGGCCGATGGCCTGGGCGATGCCCTTGAGCGGGCCCATCAGGTCGATCAGTTCCTGCGGATTGAGCGCCTGGTCGGCATCACACCATGCCTCGCACGGATTGGGATGCATCTCCACCAGCAGGCCGTCGGCGCCCGCGGCAATGGCCGCGCGCGACAGGGCCGGCACCATCCAGGCCTTGCCGCCGGCATGACTGGGATCGATGATCACGGGCAGGTGGGTTTCCTTCTTCAGCACCGGAATGGCGGTGACGTCGAGCATGTTGCGGTAGTAGGTTTCGAAACTGCGCACGCCGCGTTCGCAGAAGATGATGTCGTGGTTGCCGCCGGCGGCAATATACTCCGCCGCCATCAACCACTCGGAAATGGTCGCCGCCATGCCGCGCTTGAGAATCACCGGCTTGTGCAGGCGCCCCACCTCCTTCAGCAGATCGAAATTCTGCATGTTGCGCGTACCGATCTGGATCACGTCCACGTCGTACTGCATGAAGGCATCGATCTGCCGTACGTCCATCAACTCGGTGACGACGGGCAGGTTGTACTTGTCGGCTGCCTTGCGGAACATGTCCAGGCCCTCGACGCCGGCACCCTGGAAGGTATACGGACTGGTACGGGGCTTGAAAGCGCCGCCGCGCATCATGCTGCAGCCTGCCGCGGCAACTCCCTTGGCCGCCTCATCCATCTGCACCTGGGTTTCCACCGAGCACGGGCCGCCGATGACCTGGATCTTCCTGCCGCCCAGCTTGATGCCCTTGATGTCGATGACGGTGTCTTCCTGGTGATAGGAACGCGCCACGATCTTGTACGGCTTCATCACGCGGATGACCTGCTCCACGCCCGGCAGCGCCTGCAGCAGCTCCTTGTCGATCTTGCTTTCGTCGCCGATGGCGCCGATGACGGTGCGCTCCACGCCGCGGGAGACGTTGCTGTCCAGGCCCCAGGTCTTGAGCCGCTGTACCACGGCATCGATCTGGGCGTCGGCGACCTGGTTGTTCATGATGATGATCATGGTTGTGTCAACCTACTACGCAAAAATGAAAATTAACGCCCCAGAACCTTGCCCAGGGCAGCGATGAAACGATCATTCTCTTCGGGTAAGCCCACCGTGACGCGCAGGTGGTTGGGCATGCCGTAGTTGGCCACCGGCCGCACAATCACGCCTTCTTTCAGCAAGGCATCATACAGCGGCGCCGCCAGCCGGCCGGTGTCCACACTGACAAAGTTCCCGATGGAAGAGATATGACGCAGATCAAGTGAAGCGAAACCGGCCACCAATTGGCGCATGCCGGCGGCATTGAGCTCCAGGGTTTGCTGCAAATGTTCAACATCGTCCAGCGCCGCAGCCGCTGCCGCCAGACCGAGGCTATTTACATTGAACGGCGGGCGCACCCGGTTCAATAGATCCGCCACCTGCGGGTGACAGACGCCGTAACCGACACGCAATCCCGCCAGGCCATAACATTTGGAAAAGGTGCGGGCCACGACCAGATTCGGATAGCGTCCCACCCAGGCGACGGCATCGGGATAATCCCTGGCCCCCAGGGCCGGGTCACTGGCGTATTCGAAATAGGCCTCGTCCACCAGCACCATCACATGATCCGGCAGACCGGCGATGAAGGCCTCCAGTTCCGCCGCCGGCAACCAGGTGCCGGTGGGATTGTTGGGGTTGGCGACAAAGATCAGGCGTGTGCGTTCAGTAACCGCGGCGCGCATCGCAGTCAAGTCATGTCCCCAGTCCCGCGCCGGCACCACCACCGCCTTCGCGCCAGCCGCCTGGGTGAGGATCGGATATACCGCGAAGGCATGTTCGGAGAACAACACTTCGTCCTGGGGCGTAACAAAGGCCCGCACGGCAAACTCCAGCACGTCGCTGGAGCCATTGCCCAAGATCAGCTGTTCCATCGCCACGCCCAGTTTGGCTGCCAGCCTGTCCTTGAGCACGAAGCCGTTGCCGTCGGGATAGAGCCAGACGTCTTCCAGCCCCGCTCGCGCCGCCGTCAGGGCCAGGGGACTGGGACCGAGGGGATTCTCATTGGAGGCCAGCTTGATGATATTGCTGATACCCAGCTCACGCTCCAGCTCTTCGATGGGCTTGCCGGGCTGATAGGGCTTCAGCTGCCGCACACCGGGAGCGGCCAGATGCAGGAAGTCGGTCATGGCTTACAGAACGGCTTTGGGGTAGGAACCGAGAACTTTGAACAGCGACGCCTCTGCCGCCAGGTCCTTCAGCGCCTGGGCAATCTTTTCTTCCTGCGCATGCCCCTCGATATCGAGGAAGAAAACATATTCCCACATGCCCTGCCGCGACGGCCGCGATTCGATGCGGGTCATGGACACGCCGGTCTGCGCCAGCGGCTCCAGTAGGTGATACAAGGCACCGGGCTTGTTGCGGGTGGCCACCAGCAACGAGGTCTTGTCGCAACCGGAGGGCGGCACCGCCTTGCGCCCGACGATCAGAAAGCGGGTGGTATTGTTGGGCTGATCCTCGATGTTGCGCGCGAGTATGCCCAGTCCATAGAGTTCGGCCGCCACTTCCCCGGCGATGGCTGCGGCGCCCTCTTCCGCAGCGGCACGACGCGCGGCTTCGGCGTTGCTGCTGACGTCGATGCGCTCGATACCGGCCAGATGGCCGTCCAGCCACTCGCGACACTGGGCCAGGGACTGGCTGTGCGAGTAGATGCGGCGCACGTCCTTAAGTTCGGCCATACGCCCCATCAGGTGCTGATGGATGCGCAGTTCAACTTCGCCGCAGATCTTCAACGGCGAATTGATCAGGGTGTCGAGGGTGTGGTTGACCATCCCCCCGGTGGAGTTCTCTACCGGTACCACGCCATAGTCGGCGCTGCCGGCCTCCACCTCGCGGAATACCTCGTCGATGGCCGCCAGCGGGATGGTGCGCACCGAATGGCCGAAGTGCTTGAGCGCCGCCGCCTGGGTGAACGTCCCCTCGGGGCCGAGGAAGGCGATGCGCATGGGCCTTTCCAAGGCCAGGCAGGCCGACATTATCTCGCGGAACAGACGCGCCATCTCCTCAGAGGACAGCGGCCCGGCATTGCGCTCCAGCACCTTGCGCAATACCTGTGCCTCGCGCTCCGGGCGATAGAACACGGCATCATCGCCCTCGGCGGCGATCTTGACCCGCGCCACCTCCTGCGCCAGGGCAGCGCGTTCGTTGATCAGCGTCTGGACCTGTTCGTCCAGGACGTCGATGCGTTGGCGGATGGCTAACAGCTGTTCTTCGTTCATGCGCGGATTATTCGACGACACGTACCGCCAGCACGCCGCTGATGATCGCGATCTCGGCAGCGACGTTATCCGGCACCGGACGATCCACGTCGACCACGGTGTAGGCCAAATCGCCGCGCGACTTGTTCAGCATGTCGACAATGTTCAGACCCGCCTTGCCCAGATCGGTGGATATCTGGCTCAGCATGTTGGGCACGTTGGAGTTCACCACGGTGAGACGGTAGGTACCTTCGCTGCGGCTCATCACCACCTCGGGGAAGTTCACCGAATTGACGACGTTGCCGTTCTCCAGATAATCGCGCACCTGCTCCGCCACCATGACGGCGCAGTTGTCTTCCGCTTCCTGGGTGGATGCGCCCAGATGCGGCAAGGTGATGACGCGCGGGTGCTGTTTGAGCAGATTGGTGGGGAAGTCGCACACGTAGCCGTAGACCTTGCCGCTGTCGATGGCGGCAACCATGGCCTCGTCGTCGACGATCCCCTTGCGGGCAAAATTGAGCACCACCAGGCCCTTCTTCGCATTGCGCAGCCGCTCGGCATTGAGCATGTTGCGGGTGGCGTCGATGAGGGGCACGTGGAAGGTGATGAAATCCGCCTTGCTCACCATTTCGTCGAAGCTGGCGGCCTTCTGCACGCTGGACGAGAGGCGCCAGGCGCCTTCCACGGTGATGCCCGGATCGAAGCCGATGACCTTCATGCCGAGGGCAATGGCGGCATTGGCGACCTCGCGGCCGATGGCGCCCAACCCGACCACGCCCAGGGTGCGCCCCGGCAGTTCGAAGCCGGCATAGTTCTTCTTGCCTGCCTCGGTCTGCTTGTCGATGCTGGCGTCGTCGCCTTCCAGGTTGCGGGAAAACTCCCACGCGGCGCAGATATTGCGGCAGGCGATGAGCATGCTGGCGATGACCAGCTCCTTCACCGCGTTGGCATTGGCGCCCGGCGCATTGAACACCGGAATGCCGCGCGCACTCATCTTGTCCACCGGGATGTTGTTGACGCCGGCACCGGCGCGCCCCACCGCCTTGAGCGAAGCGGGGATATCCATGTCATGCATCTTTTGCGAACGGACCAGAATGCCATCGGGATGCTGAATCTCCGAGGCGATCTCATAACGTTCCCGCGGCAGACGTTCCAGCCCCGCCACCGAAATGTTGTTCAGCGTCAGAATCTTGTACATGCGCCCCCCAGATAAAAGAGTAAAGAGCAAAGATACAAGAGAAAACGCGTTTCCAACTTGTATCTTGTCACTTGTATCTTGAAACTGCCGTTAACCGTTGCGCTTGGCGAAGTCGGCCATGAACTCCACCAGCGTGTCGATGCCCTGCTCCGGCATGGCGTTGTAGATGCTGGCGCGCATGCCGCCGACGGAGCGGTGGCCTTTCAGGGTCACCAGGCCCGCCTTCTTGGCCTCCTTGAGGAAGATTTCATCGAGCTCTTCCCTGGGCAGGGTAAAGGGCACGTTCATCCAGGAGCGGCAATGGGGGGCGACCGGGTTTTTGTAGAAACCGCCGGAGCCGTCGATGGCGGCATACAGCTTGGCCGCCTTGCGCTGGTTGATGGCAGCCATGCCCGCGAGACCGCCGAGATCCTTGAGCCATTCAAACACCAGGCCGGCCATATACCAGGAGTAAGTGGCCGGCGTGTTGTACATGGACTCGTTTTCCGCATGAGTCTTGTAGTCCAGCATGGTGGGCACGCTGGCCGGCGCCTTGCCGATGAGGTCATCGCGGATGATGACGATGGTCAGGCCCGCCGGACCGACATTCTTCTGCGCGCCGGCGTAGATCACGCCGAATTTGCTCACATCGACGGGGCGCGACAGGATGGTGGAGCTCATGTCGGCCACCAGCGGCACTGCGCCGGTCTGCGGTATGTAGTCGAACTCCACGCCGCGGATGGTTTCGTTGGGGCAATAATGGACGTAGGCGGCGTCGGCCGACAGCTTCAGTTCCCCCTGCGTCGGCACCGTGGTGAAGTTGCCGGCAGAGGTGTCGGCAGCGATGTTCACCGCGCAGAACTTCTTCGCTTCGGCAATGGCCTTCTTCGACCAGTCACCGGTATTGATGTAGTCGGCGCCCTTCATGTCGCCCAACAGGTTCATGGGCAGCATGGCGAACTGTTGCGAGGCGCCGCCCTGCAGGAACAGGACCTTATAGTTGGCGGGGATGTTCATCAGCTCACGCAGGTCGGCCTCGGCTTTGGCGGCGATGGACATGTACTCCTTGCCGCGATGGCTCATCTCCATCACCGACATGCCGCTGCCGTTCCAATCGAGCATTTCGTCACGCGCCCGCTCGATTACTGCCTGCGGCAACATCGCCGGCCCTGCACTGAAATTGAATACCCGCGCCATCATCAATCCCCCAACGTTAAGTCAACAAGACCAAACCCTTCGCCACAGAGGCCACAGGGCATACAGAGAAAAACCAGTAGCTGTTTACTCAGTGCTCTCTGTGCCCTCTGTGCCCTCAGTGCTCTCCATATCCTCTGAGGCTAAATCTTCTTCCCCGCTCTCGGCAATACATTCCAGCGCTACCAGCTTTTCGCCCTCGCCCAGGCGAATCAGCGTGACGCCCTGCGTGTTGCGTCCAAGTACCGACACCTCGGCAACACGGGTGCGTACCAGGGTGCCGCCATCGGTGACCAGCATTATTTCGTCGCTGTCGATCACCAGCACCGCACCGACCACCGCGCCGTTGCGCGAGGTGGTCTGGATGGAGATGACGCCCTGGCCGCCGCGGCCGTGCACCGGATATTCCGCGATCGGCGTGCGCTTGCCGTAGCCATTCTCGGTGGCAGTAAGCACGTCACCCTCGGCGGCAACGATGAGGGACACCACCTTCTGGTTGTCCTGCAGGCGGATACCACGTACGCCTCGCGACACACGGCCCATGGAACGCACATCGGTCTCGTTGAAGCGAATCACCTTGCCGACATTGGTAAACAGCAGGATATCGCGGCTGCCGTCAGTGATGTCCACGCCTACCAACTGGTCGTCATCCACCAGGTCCACGGCGATGATGCCGTTACTGCGGATGTTGGAGTAATCCTTGAGCGGCGTCTTCTTCACGGTGCCGCCGGCGGTGGCCATAAAGATGTATTTGCCTTCTTCGAATTCGCGGATCGGCAGGATGGCGTTGATGCGCTCGTTGTCTTCCAGCGGGAGCAGGTTGACGATGGGCTTGCCACGCGCGCCGTGACCGGCCTGCGGCAACTCGTACACTTTCTTCCAGTAGACGCGGCCGCGGCTGGAGAAGCACAGAATGGTATCGTGGGTATTGGCCACGAACAGCTTGTCGATGAAATCCTCTTCCTTCACCGAGGCGGCGGCACGGCCGCGGCCGCCGCGACGCTGGGCACGGTAGTCGGCCACCGGCTGCGCCTTGACGTAGCCTTCGTGAGACAGCGTCACCACCACGTCTTCCTCGCTGATCAGATCTTCCAGCGACAGATCTTCCTGCGAGGCACGGATCTCGGTACGACGCTTGTCGCCGTACTGATCGCGCACCTGCACCAGTTCCTCGCGGATCACTTCCATCAGGCGATCCGGATCACGCAGGATGTGCAGCAGACCGGCGATGGTGTCCAGCAGCGCGCGATATTCCTCAATGATCTTGTCCTGCTCCAGCCCGGTGAGGCGATGCAGACGCAGATCAAGGATGGCCTGGGCCTGTGCTTCGGACAAACGATAACCGTCCTGCAGCAGGCCGAACTCCTTGCCCAGACCGTCCGGGCGCGAGGCCTCGGCACCAGCGCGGGCCAACATGTCGGTGACCACGCCCGGTGCCCACACCTGGGCCAGCAGGCCTGCCTTGGCCTCGGCCGGGTTGGGCGAACGCTTGATCAGCTCGATGATGGGATCGATGTTGGCCAGGGCCACCGCCAGGCCTTCCAGCACATGGGCACGCTCACGTGCCTTGCGCAGGTCGAAGATGGTACGCCGCGTCACCACCTCGCGGCGGTGGCGCACAAAGGCCTCCAGCATCTGCTTCAGGTTCAGCAGGCGCGGCTGGCCGTCGAGCAGCGCCACCATATTGATACCGAACACGCTCTGCATGGCGGTGTGCTGGTACAAATTGTTGAGCAATACCTCCGGCACCTCGCCGCGCTTCAGCTCGATGACCATGCGCATACCGTCCTTGTCGGACTCGTCGCGCAGCTCGGAGATACCCTCGATCTTCTTTTCCTTGACCAGCTCGGCGATCTTTTCCAGCAGGCGTGCCTTGTTGACCTGGTAGGGCAACTCGTTGACCACGATGCGCTGGCGGCCGGAATCCATTTCCTCAATTTCGGTGCGGGCCCGCACATAAATGCGGCCGCGGCCGGTATGGTAGGCCTCGTGGATGCCGCGCGCGCCGTTGATGATGCCGGCAGTGGGGAAATCGGGGCCCGGGATATGCTGCATCAGATCGCCGATGCTGGCGGCCGGGTTGTCGATCAGGGCCAGGCAACCGGTGATGACCTCAACCAGGTTGTGCGGCGGGATGTTGGTGGCCATGCCCACCGCGATACCGGCTGAACCGTTGACCAGCAGGTTGGGGAAGCGGGCCGGCATTACGTCCGGTTCCAGTTCGGAACCGTCGTAGTTGGGCACGAAATCGACGGTTTCCTTTTCGATATCGGCGAGCAGTTCGTGGGCGATGCGCGCCATGCGCACTTCGGTGTAACGCATGGCGGCGGCGGAGTCGCCGTCCACCGAGCCAAAGTTGCCCTGGCCATCCACCAGCATGTAGCGCAGCGAGAAGGGCTGGGCCATGCGCACGATGGTGTCGTACACGGCGGAATCGCCGTGCGGGTGGTACTTACCAATGACGTCGCCGACCACGCGGGCCGACTTCTTATAAGGCTTGTTCCAGTCGTTGCCCAGCTCACGCATGGCGTGCAGGACGCGGCGGTGCACCGGCTTCAGGCCGTCGCGCACATCGGGCAGGGCGCGGCCCACGATTACGCTCATGGCGTAATCGAGATACGACTGCTTCATCTCCTCCTCGATGTTGACCGGGAGGACTTCTTTTGCGAACTCTGCCATCGGGAAATCGTATCCTTTCAACCCCAGGGCGCCGGGGATATGGCTGCATCGGAACGAAAGTCACAAACCGCTGATTAAAAAGGCCTTTATGGTTACGACAGGGCGTCGTCCGGCCTACTGCGGCAGCATCCTCGTCCCAGGCGCGTGTTAAACGCCCGGATCATACCATAACCCTCCCCCAGCGCATGGGCCGAAAACACGCTCACAGCCGATTTCCGGGGCGCTGACGGCTTTGACCCAGCGGCTGTCAGCCGTTTTTCATCACCGCCGCCATTTTTTCCGGGGTCGGGTTCAGGACGACGCCCCGCTCGGTGACGATGGCGTCTATCAGACCGGCGGGCGTGACGTCGAAGGCGGGGTTCCAGCCCTCCGCTCCCTGGGCGGCCACTCTTTGCCCGGCCAGGGACAGGACCTCATCGGCCGAGCGGCTCTCGATGGGAATCAAGTCGCCGTTGGCCAGGGACATGTCCACCGTGGAGGCCGGGGCCACCACCATGAACTTCACCCCATGGTAACGGGCATTGACGGCGGCGCTGTAGGTGCCGATTTTGTTGGCCACGTCACCGTTGGCGGCGATGCGGTCGGAACCGACGATGACCCAACTGACCTTGCCCAGCTTCATCAGGTGGGCCGCGGCGCCATCCGCCAGCAGGGTCACCGGGATATGGTCCTGCACCAGTTCCCAGGCGGTGAGCCGGGCACCCTGCAGCCAGGGGCGGGTCTCGTCGGCATAGACATGGCTGATGCGCCCGGCGGCAAAGGCGCTGCGTATCACCCCCAGGGCGGTGCCGTAACCGCCGGTGGCGAGCGACCCGGTATTGCAGTGGGTCAGCACCGCACCGCCCTCCCCCTCGATCAGGGCCGCGCCCAGTTCGCCCATGCGGTAATTGGCGGCGATGTCCTCGTCGTGAATGGCACGGGCCTCGGCCAGCAGGGCCGGCTCCGGATCGTTCGAACCCAGCCCCGCCATGCGGGATTCCATCCGCTCCAGCGCCCAGAACAGGTTCACCGCCGTGGGCCGGGCCGCCGCAAGGCGTGCCATGTCTTCCTTTATATGCTCACGCCATGCCGCCCCCACCGCGCGGAAACGCCTGCGCGCCGCCAGCACCACACCATAGGCGGCGGTCACGCCGATGGCGGGCGCACCACGCACCACCATGTCGCGGATGGCCTGCGCCACGGCAATCGGGTCGTCGTAGGAAAGATAGGTTTGCTGCTGCGGCAGGATGCGCTGATCGAGCAGTTGCAGCCGTTCCTCCTGCCACAGCACGGCGCGTATGGAATCGTGGGTCTGGGTCATGGTGTACGTCACTCGCAGGGGAACTGATGAACGCCCGATCCTAACCCATTTCATCCCGCCCCGCCTGTCACAAAAGCTTCAGCCGACCGTAACAAAAGCGTCAGCCCGACGTAACACAGGCTGGAGATACTGCGCGCGCTTTTTAGCGCTAATCAGTTCTTCAACCTGGGAGATACACAATGCAGAAATCTGTACAGCACAGCCTGATCGCCACCGCCGTTGCCGCCGCTCTGGGCTTCAGCGCCGCCGCCGCCGCCGAAACCGACGTTTACGGCAAGATCCACGTGTCTGCGGGTTCCATCACGCAGGACGTCGCCGGTGTGGACAACAGCGCCACCGCCGTTGTGAGCCACGCCTCGCGCGTCGGCTTCAAGGCCGACAAGAAGCTGGAGAACGGCATGGCCGTGGTTGGCCAGATCGAATGGGAAGTGGACACCGTCGGTGATGCCGACAAGAGCTCCGCCGACCTGATCAAGGCCCGCAACAGCTACGTCGGCCTGAAGGGCGGCTTCGGCGAAGTGCGCGTCGGTATCCACGACACCCCGCACAAGATGTCCACCGCCAAGCTGGACCCGCTGTCCGATACCTATGCCGACTACAACAACGTCGTGCTGACCGATACCCGTGCCAAAAACGTCATCGCCTACCTGAACAAGTTCGGCGACATCAGCGTTGCCCTGGCGTACGCCGGCGGCAATGACGCCGTAACGGCAGAAAACAACGGCAGCGCCACCTCCGCCATGATCGCCTACTCGGCCGGCCCGCTGTATCTCACCGCAGCCACGGAAAGCTTCGCCGACAAGACTGCCGGCCAGACCGAAAGCTCCAACAAGCTGGGCGTCGGCTACACCTTCGGTGCCGTGACCCTGGGCCTGGTGTACGACATCGAGATTAACAAGGACGCCAAGGACGACACCGCCACCTATGCCAGCCTGCAGTGGAAGGTCACCGATGCCGGCACCATCAAGGCTGCCTACGGCCAGCTGGATTACGACAGCGCGGTCACCAAGGACCGTACCTTCTCCGCCGTGGCCTATAACCACAAGCTGGACAAGGATGCGAGCGTGTACGTGCTGTATGCCAGCGGCAGTGATAACGGCTTGGCGGCCAAGGGCAAGCTGTCCGGCGACGGCACCGCTGCCGTGGTCGGTATGGAGTTCAAGTTCTAAGGAAGCTTCAACGGCAGGGACGCCGTTCTCTCCTGATGGTTTGCAAGGGGCGCGCGCATGCGCCCCTTTTTTTATGTGGCAACCGGCATCAGGACGCCGGCCCGGTGACGTCCGCCTGACCGGCCACCTTCTCCCGGTACCTTTTCAACGCGCCCATCACGGAGTCCAGGGCCCGATCCATGAGTGGCACTTCCTCCACCAGCAGGGCCTGGCCTGCCGCCAGGTCGGTCACCAGCTGCCGCAGATTGGTGTCGCGCACCACCTTGAAGAAGCGGTCGACAAAGACGTACTCCCCCATCAGGTCGCTCTTCCAGGCCAGCTTGCCGCGGCGGACGCTGCCGTCCTCCTGCATGAATCCCAGCCATGCGCCGACCTCCAGTTCGCGCACCATGGCAGCATGCCCCATGAATTCCATCCCCCAACGCGCGTCCTCGCCACTCGTCTCCTCCTCGTCCGCGAGAACGATTTCCTCGTCGAACACCGAGCCTGCCGCGGCCGCGGGCTGCGCACCGTGCGGGCCTTCGGCTGCAGCCCCGGGCAGGGGCAGATCGTGCAGCATGGCGTCCAACTCATCGGCGGTGAATATCCTGCCGTTGCCGGCCGGGCGCTCCTGTGCGGCAATCGGCAGGGGGACGACCGGGCTGGGTCGGGCCCTGGGCGCAGTTCCCGCACCGGCACCATCTTTCTGCCGCAGGCAATCAAGGTGCAGCGCCTCCAGGTCCAGGAAAAAGCGCTCACCTTCTTCCGCCGGCAACTCAGTCACCACCGTGAATTTTTTCAGGTCCGTAAGCAGGGACGGAATCTCCCGCACCAGCGCGGTACGCTCCTCCGCCGAACCCTTGGCCTGTATGCTCCATACCAGCCTGGATGCCAGCTTTGCCGCATGCTCCCACGCCTCGCACATGCCGCCGACATCCAGATAGATACTGGCCAAGTGCTCCTTCCATGCCCCTGCCAGCAGGGCACGCAAGGCCTCCGGCATGATCCGGGATTCCAGCAGCGGCTCGATGGCCTCCGCAGCGGTCACGCGCGAGCGTTCCAGGCTCTCCTGCATCTGTTCCAGTTGCTGCCGCTCCAGTTCCTGGAACTCATACAGTTCCTGCAACAGTTCGCCGAAGATCGACAGCTCGTCCTCGAATTCCTGCAGTATGCGCCCCACCACGTGCTCGATCTTGCCGAAGATGGGGGTTTCCACCAGCACGACCGACTCGTCGAGACCGATGCCGGCGTGCGCCAGCTCGTTGAGCAGCAGGCGGGCCGGGTGGCTCTTCTTGCCGAAAAATTCGCGGTCCAACAGCGCCACCTTCAACATCGGAATCTGCAGGCGCGCAATCAACCCTTTGATGGCGTCAGGCAATTCGGGATCATCGAGAATGAAGTCGAACATCATGCCCACGACGTCGATGACGTCGGCATGGGTCTGGCTGATCTCACGGTCGGCGCTACCGCTCTGGTCACCGATGTGCAAGAGCAGCTGCGTACGCAGGTTGAGGGGTGCAGCATCGGCCGGGACATCCATGGCAACGACGTGCTGCTGCAATGACGACAGGGTGGCCAGCATTTCATCGGCGCTGAAGGAAGCGGCCACCACCGGCGCCGCCTGGGGCGCAGTGCCGTAACCCGCAGCCGTACCGCCACGCTGCGCCGCCAGCAACTGCTGCAACAGCTCGAACGTCTCCATCTGCTGGGCCAGCAGTTCCGGGGGCAAGGCCGTAGGATAGCCGCCGCCATCCGACTGCCGCCTGTCGGCGCCGTGGTCTGCCATGCCGCGCCCCGCCGCAGCCCCATGCCGGCCGGGAACCTGGACGATGGTGGACGGCTGGGGCCGCCCCTTCAGCTGCGGCAGGGCGCCGCCGCGGGCCAGCACCGTATTGGCGGCGTCGTACACCGGGCCGAGATGCTGGATGACGAACTTGTCGAACAGTTTGAAGACGATCAGCTTGACCTTGAGCTCCAGCTCCAGGGTGTTGACGGCGGTGCGGAACGCCTCGCACAACACGGCGGGGCCAAAGGGATTGTCGGATTCGCTGACACCCAGCGCCGGCATCAGGACATCGAGCCGCTGGGACAGGCAGTACAAGGGATCGGCGTAGAGTTCCGTCGCCTTGTCTATCATGTTGCGGATGGCGATGGACTCCTCCAGTTCATCGTCATTGATCAGGGCCAGTTCCAGCGTCACCGGTTCGACCGAAGGCGCCTTGCCGCTCTGCAGGGTGTCCATGAACTCCTTGTGATGGCGCGCCGCCAGCTTGCTCAGCATCACTTCCTTGCGCAGCCTTACCTCGCGCATGGCGTCGAAATACTGGCTTTGCAGGGTGTTGTTGTCCGCCTTGTCGGCGAGTTCGAACAGCGCGTCGTCGATTTTGTTGAACAGCCCTGCCAGCAGCGGTTCGAGCTGCTTCTCGGCACGGTGTTTTGCAGTACGCACCAATTCCGGCAGGGCTAGTCCCTTGGCTCCTGTCGTTTCGGTGCGGGCATTAAAGGGGAGCACGTTCAATGGATTGCTCATTTTGCACCTCTGGACCGGTAAACCCATGAATCCTTAACTAGTGAACAGTATTGAGCAGCCATGCGCGCCTGACCGTGACGCAGAAGACAGTTTTGGCGTGAACACGCTCACAAATTCAGGGGGATTTGGACCGCCGTGGTCCACCGGCGGCAGGCGGCACCCGCGCTCACGCTCCCTGCCACTCCGCTTGTAAGCCCCTGTCCCGCCCTGTATCTTTCGCCCATGCAAAGCGTCGACACCCTCCTCCACGCCCGCTGGATCATCCCGGTCGAACCGGACAACGTGGTGCTGGAGCACCACAGCATCGCCATTTCCGATGGCCGTATCCTGGCCCTGCTGCCCAGCAGCGAGGCCCGCCTCCGCTACCGCGCCGAAACCGAGCTGGAGTTGCCGGACCATGCCCTGATTCCGGGCCTCATCAACGCCCACACCCACGCCGCCATGAACCTGATGCGCGGCCTGGCCGATGACCTGCCGCTGATGCGCTGGCTCAACGATCACATCTGGCCCACCGAGGCACGTTGGGTCAGCGAGGAGTTCGTCCACGACGGCACCCAGCTGGCCATGGCCGAGATGCTGCGTGGCGGCGTTACCTGCTTCAACGATATGTATTTCTACCCCGATGTCACCGCCCGCTGTGCGGCGCAGGTGGGGATGCGCGCAACGGTGGGGCTCATAGTCATCGACTTCCCTTCCGCCTGGGCGCAGGATGCCGACGAATATCTGCGCAAGGGCATCCAGCTGCACGACCGGTACCACAGCCACCCCCTGATCAGCACCGCCTTCGCGCCGCACGCGCCCTATACGGTGGGTAACGCCGCACTGGAAAAGGTGGCCATGTACGCCGAAGAGCTGGACGTGCCCATCCACATGCACGTCCACGAAACCGCAGACGAGGTGAACCAGGCGCTGGCCTCCGGCGGCCAACGCCCTCTGGCCCGCCTCGACAGCCTGGGCCTGCTCTCGCCGCGCCTGCTGGCGGTACACATGACCCAGCTCAACGACGCCGAAATCGAGCGCTGCGCCGAATCCGGACTGCACGTCGTCCATTGCCCGGAATCGAACCTCAAGCTGGCCAGTGGCTTTTGCCCGGTATACAAGCTGCATCAGGCCGGGATCAACGTGGCCCTGGGCACCGACGGCGCCGCCAGCAACAACGACCTGGATATAATCGGTGAAATGCGCACCGCAGCCCTCCTGGCCAAGGGAGTCGCCGGCGATGCCAGTGCCATTCCCGCCGCCAGCGCCCTGTACATGGCCACGCTGGGCGGCGCGCGCGCCCTCGGCCTGGACAGGGAAACCGGCTCACTCAGCGTCGGCAAGCAGGCCGACATCGCCGCCGTATATCTCGGTGACGTGGAAACCCAGCCGCTCTACCACCCGCTGTCCAAGCTGGTCTATTCGGTCAGCCGGGACAAGGTCACCGATGTCTGGGTGGCGGGCCGCCATCTGCTCAAGGGGCGCGAACTCACCACGCTGGACATGGACGCGGCCCTCGCCCGCGCGCGCCACTGGCGCGAAAAGATTCACAACAAAGACGAACATATTAAGGAGCAGCCATGAGCGGCACGACGCACAACGTCGACCACGCCGAAGTCGGAAAATTCGAGGCCCTGGCCTCGCGCTGGTGGGACCCGGACAGCGAGTTCAAGCCGCTGCACGACATCAACCCCCTGCGCCTGGACTACATCGATCAGCGTGCCGGCCTGGCCGGCAAGACCGTACTGGACGTGGGCTGCGGCGGCGGCATCCTGGCCGAGAGCATGGCGGCGCGCGGCGCCCACGTCACCGGCATCGACATGGGCGAGGCACCGCTGGAAGTGGCCCAGCTGCACAAGCTGGAATCCGGCGTGGAGGTGACCTATCGCCGCGCCACCGCCGAACAGCTGGCGACGGAAATGCCGGGCAGCTTCGACGTGGTCACCTGCATGGAGATGCTGGAGCACGTGCCGGACCCGGCTTCAGTCATCGCCGCCTGCGCCCGTCTGGTCAAGCCGGGCGGCCATGTATTTCTCTCCACCATCAACCGCAATCCCAAGGCCTGGTTGTTCGCCATCGTCGGCGCCGAATACCTGCTGCGGCTGCTGCCGCGCGGCACACACGATTTCGCCAAGTTCATCCGCCCGTCGGAACTGGAACAGGGCATCCGCCACGGCGGTCTGGTGCTGAAGGAACTCACCGGCATGAGCTACAACCCGCTCACGCGCAGCTATTCCCTGGGACGGGATCTGGACGTGAACTACATGGCGCACTGTATAAAGGAATAGTTTCGGGTTTCGAAACCCGAAGCCTGAATCATCCAATACCCGAAACTCGAAACTGATTTTAATGCCCCTCCGCACCATACTGTTCGACCTTGACGGTACCCTGGCCGATACCGCACCGGATCTCGCCTATGCCCTCAACCGCACGCTGGAGCATGCCGGGCAAGCGCCGCTGCCCTTCGACGTCATCCGTCCGGTGGTGTCCCACGGCGGCACGGCGCTGCTGCATCTGGGCTTCGGCCACGAACTGCCGGAAGATGAGTTCGACTGTTTGCGCGACTTCTTTCTCGACATCTACCACAGCAACATCACCCGCGGCACCCGCCTGTTTCCGGGTATGACGGAGCTGCTGGCCGAGATCGAGACGCGCGGACTCAACTGGGGCGTGGTCACCAACAAACCCACCTGGCTCACCGATCCGCTGATGGCCGGCCTGGACCTCGCCGACCGCGCCATCACCGTCGTCAGCGGCGACACCCTGCCCGAGCGCAAACCCCACCCCGCCCCCATGCTGCTCGCCTGCAACGAGGCCGGCAGCGCCGCGGCGGAATGCCTCTATCTGGGCGACGCCGAGCGTGACATCGCCGCCGGGCGCAACGCCGGCATGGCCACGCTGGTCGCGCTGTACGGTTATATCGGCAGCGAGGACCACCCCGCCGATTGGGGCGCCGACGGTGAGGTGAACGCTCCGCTGGACCTGCTGCACTGGCTCGACCGCCGCATCGCCTGAGCCGCCCGCCGGGGGCGTGATAAACTCCCCGCCTACCCCAACGGCGCCAAGGACAGTCCATGACGGAAACCTACCTGCTGCTGCTCATCCTGGCGACGCTGCTGGCCGCCCTGCTCAGCGCCGCCATCACCTACTTCCTGCTCCAGCGTCGCGTCATCCTGCTGCGCGAGGACAACGCGCGCCTGCAGGCGGAACTGGACGGCGAGCGCCGCTCCGCCATCGAGAAGAGCCTAGCCCTGGAGCAGGTGCGCGAAAACCTGGCCGGCACCTTCAGCACCATGGCCAGCGAGGCCCTCAAGCACAACAGCGGCGAATTCCTGCGCCTGGCGCAGGAAAACCTCAAGCAGTTTCACGTCCAGGCCCAGGGCGAGCTGGCGCAGCGGGAAAAGGCGGTGGAGAACCTGGTCAAGCCGATCCGCGAGGCGCTGGAAAAGACGGAAAAGCAGATCCAGGAGGTGGAGAAGAGCCGCGCCGAAGCCTACGGCTCGCTGACCAAGCACCTGGAGTCCATGGCCGAGGCCCACCGCATGCTGCAGGGCGAGACGCGCAATCTGGTGCAGGCGCTGCGGCGCCCGGAGGTGCGCGGCCAGTGGGGCGAAATGACCCTCAAACGGCTGGCCGAGCTGGCCGGCATGGTGGAGCACTGCGACTTCTTCGAACAGGAGCAGGTACGCACCGAGGACGGCAGCCTGCGCCCCGACATGATCGTGCGCATGCCCGACGGCCGCGACATCATCGTCGACGCCAAGACACCGCTGGATGCCTATCTGAGCGCCATCGAGGCCGGCGACGACGAGACGCGACGCAAGGAGCTGGAACGTCACGCGCGCAAGGTGCGCGAGCGGGTGCGTGAACTGTCCGCCAAGGCCTACTGGCAGCAGTTCAAGAATACGCCGGACTTCGTGGTGCTGTTCATCCCGGGCGAGCAGTTCCTCTCCGCCGCCCTGGAGCTGGACCGCAAGCTGCTGGAAGATGCCCTGAGCGACAAGGTGATCCTGGCCACCCCCACCAGTTTCATCGCCCTGCTGCGTGCCGTCGCCTACGGCTGGCGCCAGCAGGCCCTGGCGGAAAACGCCGAACAGATCCGCAAGCTGGGCGAAGAGCTGTACGGCCGCGTCGCCACTTTCACCGAGCACCTCGGCCGCCTGGGCAAGAGCCTGGAAAGCAGCGTCGGCCACTTCAACAAGACCGTGGGCACCTTCGACACCCGGGTACTGCCCAGCATGCGCCGCTTCAATGAAATGGGGATCAGCGCCAAGAAGGAGCTGTCCGAGGTAGCGCAGATCGAGGTGGCGGCCCGCGACGTGACCGCCGATGAAGAAAAGCCCTGAGGCTCAGTCCAGCGACTTCTTGATCGCTTCCTTGGACTCCTGGTACAGATCCTTGGCCGTGTCCTTGGCCTTGTCGCGCAGGCTCTTCTCCTCGAAGGGGTTGCTCAGCAAGGGCTTGTCGCGGGCGATATTGATGCCGAACCAGACGCCGGCCAGCAACACGACGATGATCAGAAACAACAGCTTTTTCATGTCCCCACTCCGTCAGTCATTAGTCTATGCCGGCTGACGCTACCACAGCCGGCGCAACAGCGTACACCCTGACACAGGCCTATGCCTATTGTGAACGGATGGCGCGCAACCACTACGAAAATTTCCCGGTGGCCTCGCGCCTGCTCCCGGCCCGCTTGCGCCGCCCCATCGCCGTCGTCTACGCCTTCGCCCGCAGCGCCGACGATTTTGCCGACGAGGGCGAACGCACCGTCACGCAGCGGCTGGCCCTGCTCGACGGCTACGGCGCGGAGCTGGACGCCGTGGCCCGGGGCGGGGCGAGCGGCGATCCCGTCTTCATCGCCCTGGCCGACGTCATCGCCCGGCACGAGCTGCCGCTGCAGCTGTTCCACGACCTGCTCTCCGCCTTCCGCCAGGATGTGACGCAACAGCGCTACGCCGACAGCTCGGAACTGCTCGATTACTGCCGCCGTTCCGCCAATCCCGTGGGCCGCCTGCTGCTGCACCTGAACGGCGCGGCCAGCGCAGAAAACCTGCAGCTGTCCGACAATATCTGCACCGCCTTGCAGCTGATCAATTTTCACCAGGATCTGGTCCAGGACTACGATGAAACAGGCCGCATCTATATTCCCCTCGACGAAATGCAACAATACGGCGTCGGCCCGGATCATTTCCGTGATCGCCGTAACGATGAGGCGTTGCGGGGACTGCTGCGCCAGCAATACCGCCGCAGCCGCGACCTGATGCTGGCGGGCGCGCCGCTGGGCCGGCGCCTGCACGGCCGCTTCGGTTGGGAAATACGCCTCATCGTCGCCGGCGGCCTGCGCGTACTGGAACGGCTGGATGCCCTAGTGGACACCGCCCCTTTCGCCCGGCCGCGCCTGCGCCGGCGCGACTGGCCCGTGCTACTCTGGCACAGTGTGTTTGGCTGATATGAACTCAAAATTCAAGATTCAAAATTGGATGATGAGCCGACCTTGAACCCTGAACCCTGAACCCTGAACCCTGAACCCTGAACCCTGAACCCTGAACCCTGAACCCTGAACCCTGAACCCTGAACCCTGAACCCTGAACCCTGAACCCTGAACCCTGAACCCTGAACCTTGAATTTTGAATTTTGAATTTTGAATTTTGAATTTAAAGACATGACCCCCGAGCAATACTGCGAACAGAAAACCGCCCGCAGCGGTTCGAGTTTCTATTACAGCTTTCTGTTCCTGCCGGCGGAACAGCGCCGCGCCATCATGGCGCTGTACGCCTTTTGCCGCGAGGTGGACGACGTGGTGGACGACTGCGCCGAAGCGGCGGTGGCGCAGGCCAAGCTGGGCTGGTGGCGCGAGGAGATCGCCCGTCTCTATGAAGGCGCACCGCAGCATCCGGTGACCCGTGCGCTGCACACGGTGATCGCGCGCTACGCTCTGGCACAGGAACACTTCCAGGAGATCATCGACGGCATGGCGATGGATCTGGTACAGACCCGCTATGCCTCGTTCAAGGAGCTGTCGCTGTACTGTTACCGCGTCGCCAGCGTGGTCGGCCTGATGGCCGCCGCCATCTTCGGTTACGAGGACCGCCACACGCTGAAATATGCCCACGATCTCGGCATGGCCTTCCAGCTCACCAACATCCTGCGTGACGTGGGTGAAGATGCAGCGCGCGGCCGTATCTATCTGCCGGCCGACGAAATGGCGCGCTTCGGCGTCAGCGCCGACGACGTGCTGGCGCGGCGCATGTCCGACGGCATGCGCGAGCTGCTGCGCTGTCAGGCCCAGCGTGCCCGCGCCTATTACGACAAGGCCTTCGCCCAACTGCCCGCCGTCGATCGCTATCACCAACGCAGCGGGCTGATCATGGCCGCCATCTACCTCTCCACCCTCGATGCCATCGAACAACAGGGCTACCCGGTGCTGCAACGGCGCGTGCGCCTGTCGCCCTGGCGCAAACTGTGGATCGCCTGGCGCACCGCACGCGGCGAGGCGCGGCGGCAGCGCAGGATCGGATGAACCCCGTCGTCATCGTCGGCGGCGGCTGGGCCGGCCTGGCCGCGGCTGCGGAACTGGCAGCCGCCGGAGTGCCGGTGCATGTACTGGAGTCCGCCCCCCAGCTGGGCGGGCGCGCCCGCAGCGTCGCGCTGGACGGATTCACCGTCGACAACGGCCAGCACCTGCTCATCGGCGCCTACCGGGAAACCCTGCGCCTGATGCGGCAGTTGGGCACGAATCCGGAACTGTTGCGGCGCGATTCCTTGCAGCTTGCCGTGCAACGGGACCACGCGCTGTTGCAGCTCAGCGCCCCGCCCCTCCCCGCGCCGCTGCACCTGGCGTGGGCACTGTGGCGTGCCGCCGGACTGCGTCCGGGCGAGCGCCGGGCGGCGCTGCGCTTCTGCCTGCGCGCCTGGCGGCAGCGCTTTGCCATAGCGCCCGACATCAGCGTGGCCGCCCTGCTGGCCGATCAGCCCGCCGCACTGGTGCGTGCCCTGTGGGAGCCGCTGTGCCTGGCCACCCTCAACACGCCTCCGACCCAAGCCTCGGCCCAAGTGTTTCTGCGCGTGCTGCGCGATGCCTTCGCACGGCGGCGCCGCGATGCCGACCTGATCCACCCGCGCACCGACCTCGGTCGCCTCCTGCCGGAGCCGGCGCGCCGCCATATCGAACAGCACGGCGGCAAAGTCACGGTCCGCACCCGGGTCCACTCCCTCGCATGCACCGACGCTGCGTTTGGCGTGGTGACCCGGGACGGACTGCAACCAGCCAGTCATGTCATTCTCGCCACTGCACCGTGGCACGCTGCCCCCCTGCTTGCCGCCCACCCGCAACTCGCGCCGCTGGCCCGGCAGCTGGTGGCCCTGGGCAGCGCACCTATCACCACGGTCTACCTGACGTATCCACCCGAGGTCACGCTCGGCCATGCCATGCTGGGCCTCAGCGCCGGGATGGGGCTGTGGCTCATCGACCGCGGCGTCCTGTGTGGGCAGCATGGCTTGATGGCGGCGGTGCTCAGCGGCCCCGGCCCGCACGCGGACCTCGACCCGGCGCAGCTCGGCGCGCGGATCGGCGGCGAAATCGCCGCACACTTCCCTCACTGGCCGGCGGTGCAAACCCTGCGCGTGGTACGGGAACGGCGCGCCACTTTTCTGTGCGATGTCGGCGTGAACGCCCGGCGCCCCGGCAATGCCACCGCACTGCCCCGCCTCTGGCTGGCCGGCGACTACACCAACACCGGTTACCCTGCGACGCTCGAAGGAGCCGTGTGCAGTGGAGTACAATGCGCGCGCCGCATCATCAACCTGCTACGCTGAACCGGAAACCAAGCAAGGGCGAGTACGCGCCGAGAGGAACCACGATGAAAAATTACAAGCCCGCCCCCGATCTGCTCAAGGACCGCGTCATCCTGGTCACCGGCGCCAGCGACGGCATCGGCGCCGCCGCGGCAAAATCCTTCGCCGCCCACGGCGCCACCGTGGTCCTGCTGGGCCGCAGCATCCGCAAGCTGGAAAAGGTGTACGACGCCATCGAGCAGAGCGGCGCGCCGCAGCCCGCAATCTACCCGATGAACCTGGAGGGCGCCGCACCCAAGGATTACGAAGAGCTGGCGACGACGCTGGAACAGGAATTCGGCCGTCTGGACGGCCTGCTGCACAACGCCGCCCTGCTGGGCACGCTGACGCCGCTGGAACAATACGATCTGGAACAATGGGCCAAGCTGATGCAGGTGAACCTGCACGCCCCCTTCCTGCTCACCCGCGCGGTGCTGCCGCTGCTGAAGAAGTCCACGGATGCCTCGGTGCTGTTCACCAGCAGCAGCGTCGGCCGCAAGGGCCGCGCCTACTGGGGTGCCTACGGCATCACCAAGGCCGCCTGCGAGAACATGATGGAAATCTGGGCCGACGAGCTGGAGACCAACACCCCCATCCGCGTCAACAGCATCGACCCGGGCGCGGTACGCACCACCCTGCGCGCCAAGGCCTACCCCGGCGAGGATCCCAACACCCTGCGACGCCCGGAAGAAATCATGTCCGTCTACCTCTACCTGCTGGGGCCGGACAGCCGCGGCACCAACGGACAGCGGACGAGCGCGCAATAAGGTTCAAGATTCAAAATAACTTGAATCTTGAATTGCCCTATTTCAGTCCATCAAATCCACCACCACTCCCTGCTCGCGCAGATGGTCGGCCCGCTCCTGGATAAAACGCTGTAGATTCGGCTGGCGGCGGTAGGCGCCGCTGGCGATGTAGTCCATTACTGACTGTATGTGGAAAGTGCGCAAGTAGGCCTCGCTGCGGAACACCTCGCGCCCCTGCTCGTCGAAGAACACCAGTGACGGCGTGTACTGGATATTCAGCCGCGCGGCCCATTGGGCGGCCGTCATGCGGCTGCCGTCCGGCGTCACCAGCGCCGCGCCGCTGCGCACGTCTACCTGTACGGCGTCGAAACGCTGCAGCAGTACCCGCGACGCGGGCCTTGCCAGAACGTCGCGGTGCAGCTCGGTGCAGGGATCACAGCCAGCCTGCTCGAACACCACCAGCAGGGGACGCTGCGCGGCGACGCGATGCCGCGCCAGCACGTGGGGCGGCGGCAGGAACAGGGGATCGGCCGGCATGGCCTGTGCGGTAGCCCCGGCGCTGCGTTGCGCCGCATAGTCGCGGAAACTGAGCCCGTCCCGCTCGCGCCGCGCGCCATAATCCAGCGCGATGTCGAAACGGTCCGGCGCGTAATAGCCGTTCAGCCGCAGCAGGGGCGCGCCGCTGTCGTCGAGAAACAGCAGGGTCGGCGTATACATCACCTTGAGCTGCTCGGCGAAGCGCTTTTCCGTGACCGTGACTCCATCCATGCCGGTCACTTCGCGATCGCCCCAGATATTGAGGGCGATGACGTCGTACAGGCGGCGGGTCTTCGCCGCCCCCGCCTCGGTGCCGAAGTTGTCTTCCAGCAGCTTTTTGCAGTACGGGCAGCCGTCCTGGTAGAAATACAGCAGCACCCGCCGCCCCCCGGCCCGCGCCTCGGCCACGTCCTCGGCCAGCTCCAGAAAGGAGTCTTTGAACCAGGCGGGCTTGTCGTGAAAGCCCGGATTGATTCCCCCCTGCAGCACATTTTCCGCCGCACCCGGTGTCGCCGCCCCGGCGCCGCCCAGCCACAGCAGGCCCGCCGCCCACATACCCAGGGCCAGTTTCCGCATGCTTCTCCTCCTCGTTGTTTTTTGCACCGCAAAGCCTTCGACTGCCTGGTGCCGGCACCGTTCACGGCGGCAACCTTTTGCCGCTTTTGCGCCGGCAATTTGACACAAGGCAAAAATACACGCCCTATCTGTTTGTTTTTATTTGCTTATTAATAATTGGCACAGATATCGCTTTAACCATGACAAGAACGTCGCTCCCGCAGAAGGACTGAATCATGGCACTGCACGGCTCATTGAACACGGACAGCAAACAAACCCTGGCCCCGGTGGTCAGCCTGGCGCGCGGCGTCGAGGCTCCGGATACCCTGCGCCTTACCACGGCACTGCAAACCACCCTCGACCTGGAGCAGCTGCTGCGCATTTTCTCCGAGACGGCTCAGGAAACCATCCCCCACCAGGGTCTGACCTACCGCAACGACGAAAACCGCTTCGTCGTCGCCGTGGGCCACACCGGCCGCCACCATTGCAGCTACCGCCTCAACCTGCTCGGCACCGAGCTGGGCGAAGTGGCACTCAGCCGCAGCCGCCGCTTCTCGGAACAGGACCTGGCGCAGGTGGAATACCTGCTCTGCGCCCTGGTCTATCCGCTACGCAATGCCCTGCACTACCGTGAGGCGGTCAATGCCGCGCACCGTGATCCACTGACCGGCATCAGCAACCGTGCCGCACTGGAACAACACCTGGCCCGCGAGACCGCTCTGGCACGACGCCATCACACCGCGCTGTCCCTCATCGTCATCGACATCGACTGGTTCAAGAAGGTCAACGACCGTCACGGCCACGCCGTGGGGGATACGGTGCTGCGCTCGGTGGCACAGGTCATACAGAAGGGGTTGCGAGAAGGTGACCTGTTATTCCGCTACGGCGGCGAGGAATTCGTGATTCTGCTCAACAATACCGCGCAGGACGGCGCCGTCCAGGTCGCCGAGCGCATCCGCGCGGCCGTGGCGGCAACGCCCTGCCATTGCGAGGGGCGGGATATCGGGGTGACGGTCAGCCTCGGCGTAGCCACCCTCGCCGAGGAAAACGGCAGCGCGCTGTTCGACCGCGCCGACCATGCGCTGTATCAGGCGAAAAATCAGGGTCGCAACCGCGTAATGCACGCGGAATGAACCGTGCGGCGGGTGGAGGCGTTTTCCTCCGCCTGCCTTCAGTAGTCCACCCGGTCGGGCAGTGCCGACCATGCGGCAAAGGCCGCCATCGCCTCCTCCGGCAACAGTTGCACCATGGGCAGGCGGCGCTGCGCCGTCGGCAGACAGACCTCCTGGTAAATCAATGCATCGTCGAAACCGGCAGCGGCGGCGTCGTGCCGGGTAGCGGCGTGGTAAATCCGCTCCAGCCGCGCCCAGTAGGCCGCAGCCAGACACATCGGACAGGGTTCGCAATTGACGTACAGCTCGCAGCCCTCCAGGCTGAAACTGCCCAGTGTGCGGCAGGCATCCCGTATCGCCACCACCTCGGCATGGGCGGTGGGATCGGTATCCGGGGTCACGCGGTTGCCGCCGCGCCCGACCACTACCCCCGCGCGCACCACCACGGCGCCAAAGGGGCCACCACCGGCGGCCACCGATTCCCGGGCGAGAGCGATGGCCTCGCGCATGAAACGCCGCTGATCTTCCTCCTCCGCCATCCCCTCGTCCCCCTAGCGCAGAATCTCATGTCCCAGCGGGCAGCGCCGCCGCAGGCAGCACGCCGCACATAGCGGCGTCTTGCGGCACACGCTTTTGGCGTGCGCCACGATCAGGGCGTGATACTCGTTGAATAGCGCGACCTTCGCCGTCGCCCGCCCCAGTCCCTCCTCGCAATAATGACGCAAAACCTCGTAGCTTTCCTCACCGTCGATGAGTTGCAGGCGGGAAAACAGGCGCCGCGTGTAGGCGTCGATGACGAAGACCGGGCGCTGGAAGGCGTAGAGCAGGATATCGTCGGCAGTTTCCGGGCCGACTCCGTTGACGCGGAGCAGTTCCCGCCTCAGGGCGGCGGTATCCAGGCGCTGCAAGGCGGCGAGGCCGCCGGCGGCCAGATACCAGGTGCATAAATTCTTCAGGCGCCGCGCCTTGATGTTGAAATAGCCGGAGGGCTTGAGCCAGGCCGCCAGCGTGTGCGCGGGCGTGTGGGTGATGACGGCGGGGTCGAGCGCGTCGTGGCCCTTCAGGTTGGCGATGGCCTTTTCGACGTTGCTCCAGGCGGTATTCTGGGTCAGTACCGCCCCGACCATCACCTCAAACGGGGTTTCCCCCGGCCACCAGTGCTGCGGGCCATAGGTGCGGTACAGGGCGGCATAGACCTGGCGCAGCGTCATCCGCGGCGGTTGCGCTCCGTGGTGCCGGGCTTGCGCCGGGACGGGGCGCGACGCGGCGGCGGCGAAGGCTCGTCACCACCGCTGCGGCCGCGCGGTACGGAACGGGGCCGGGGCGCCGGGTCGCCCCGCTCCGCCGGCTCGCCGTTGCTATCGATGCGCGGCTTGGTACGGCGGGCGCCCGGCGCGGGAGCCTTGCCCGGTTCGCTGCCTTTGCCCTTGCCTGCCCTTGCCTTCTCACCAGCGCCCTTGCCTTCCTTGGGCCTGGTTTCCTTGCGAGCCAGGCCGACCAGCTGCAACAGGGCCTGGAACGGCTCGCCTTCCAATTCCTCGTAGCGACCGGGGCGCAGACGGCGCCCCAATTGCACCGGGCCGTAACGCACCCGGATCAGGCGGCTGACGGTAATGCCCTGCGTCTCCCACAGGCGGCGCACCTCGCGGTTGCGGCCCTCGTGCAGGGTGACGTGAAACCAGTGGTTGGAGCCCTCGCCGCCGGCATCGACGATGGTGTTGAAGCGGGCCAACCCGTCCTCCAGCATCACGCCCTCGCGCAGTCGTTTCAGGATGTCCGGCTTCACCTCGCCGAACACGCGCACCGCGTATTCGCGTTCGACGGTGTTGGAGGGATGCATCAGCCGGTTGGCCAGTTCGCCGTCGGTGGTCAGGAGAATGACGCCGGTGGTATTGACGTCGAGCCGCCCCACCGCCACCCAGCGGCCGTTGCGCAGCGGCGGCAGTTTCTCGAAGATGGTCGGGCGCTTTTCCGGATCGGAACGGGTGCACACCTCGCCCAGCGGCTTGTGGTAAACCAGCACCCGCCGCTCCGGTCCCTGCATGGCCGCCTGGCCGATGACGCGGCCATCGACCCGCACCACATCGCTCTCGCCGACCCGATCGCCCAGCGTGGCCACCTTGCCGTTGACCGACACCCGGCCCTCGGTGATCCATTGTTCCAGCTCGCGGCGCGAACCAAGGCCCACGCGCGCCAGGACTTTCTGCAGTTTTTCGGTCATCGAAGGATCAGGACTCGGTGGGTTCAAAAGCGGGGTCATAGCCGGCCGCGCCGGTATCGTCCGCGGTGGTGGCGGCAGCGGGTTCGGTGTCCATATCGCCCGCAGCGGATTCTGCGGCGGCATCCATCTCGTCCATTGCGGTTACGTCACCGGTAGTTACATCACCGGCATTTTCGCCCATCGCCTGTCCCGCCGACTGGTCATGGGAGACATCCATGTCCCCCACCGCTTCGCGGTCGCCTGCGGCGTCGCCCATCGGCTGTCCTGCCGATGGGTCCCTCAGATCCAGCTCTTCGTTGATCTTGTCGATGTCCATCAGCTCGGCCAAGGGCGGCAGCTCGTCCAGGCTCTTCAGGTTGAAGTAGTCGAGGAAGTGGCGTGTGGTGGCGAACATGGCCGGCCGGCCCGGCACGTCGCGGTGACCGACGACGCGGATCCAATCGCGCTCCTGCAGGGTCTTGACGATGTTGCTGCTCACGGTGACGCCGCGGATGTCCTCGATCTCGGCGCGCGTGATGGGCTGGCGATAGGCAATCAGGGCCAGGGTCTCCAGCGTGGCGCGGCTGTAGCGTTGCGGCTTTTCTTCCCACATGCGCGACACCCACGGCGACACCTCCTGCCGGGCCTGGAAGCGAAAGCCGCTGGCCACTTCCTTCAGTTCGATACCGCGCCCGGCGTAATCCTGCTGCAATTGCAGCAGCACCTGATGCAGCGTATCCCGCGACGGCTGCTGCTCCTCGTCGAACAGCGCCTGCAAACGATCGGCATTGAGCGGATCGGCGGCGGCGAACAGTGCCGCCTCGATGATGTTACGCAATTGTTCCGGATTCATCGCTTCTGTCCTGAAATCTCCAATCTGCCGCAGAGACGCGGAGACGCGGAGGATATCTATTGTTTGTCTGTTTATACTGCCAATGTTCACTGCCAAAAACAGAGCGTTGCCGCCTCGGCTTCCAACGGGTTCCGTCTTTTCCACTCTGCGCCTCTGCATCTCTGCGCCAAGTGTTGGAAGTTGTTTTATTGCTCGCTCGCCGCCACGATCTTGACGTGAATCGGGCCGAAGGGTTCGGTCTGGATCAGCTCAACCAGCGACTGCTTGATCAGTTCGAGGATCGCCAGCAGGGTCACCACCACGCCGCGCCGCCCCTCGTCCACGCGGAACAGGGTGGTGAATTCGGTAAAGTGATCGGCGGTCAGCGCCTCCAGCACCTGCGACATGCGCTCGCGCACCGACAGCGGTTCGCGGCGGATGTGGTGATGGGCGAACATCTCGGCGCGCCTGATGACGTCGGCGATGGCCAGCAGCAGCTCCTTCAGATCCACCTCGGGGTGCGTGCGCACCACTTCGCGATGCGGTACCTCAACCGATACCGGGAAGGTGTCGCGATCGACGCGCGGCAGCTGTTCGACGTCCTCCGCCGCCTTCTTGTAGCGCTCGTACTCCTGCAACCGACGCACCAGTTCGGCACGGGGATCTTCCTCCTCGTCGTCGGCGCCCGCCGGGCGCGGCAGCAGCATGCGCGACTTGATCTCGGCCAGCATAGCGGCCATCACCAGATACTCCGCCGCCAGTTCCAGGTTGACCACCTTCATCAGTTCCACGTACTCCATGTACTGATGGGTGATCTCCGCAATGGGGATGTCGAGCACGTCCAGGTTCTGGCGCCGGATCAGGTACAGCAGCAGATCCAGCGGTCCCTCGAAGGCTTCGAGAAACACCTCCAGCGCCTGCGGCGGGATGTAGAGATCCTTGGGCAGCTCGGTCAGGGGCGAGCCCATCACAATGGCAAAGGGCATCTCCTGCTGCTGTGGGCTTTCCGGCTTGGCCGTTTCCTGCACCGGTACGTCGTTCACGTGGGTTCCTTCCTGTTTCCAGGCGTTGTTGATTCTGCCCGTGCGGCTCTGTCTAGGGAAGGTCTGAATAAGTCCATCCTGGACTTCTCAGACCACGCAAATCGAAAAGTGCGATTTTCAATTTGCTTCATTTTCCAACGACCTGTCGTCGTTGAAAAATGGCGGCACATCCCTGTGCCGCGGAAGCTCTGAACTTATTCAGAGCTTCCCTAGCGGTAGCTCAGCCCCATGGCCTGGCGTACTTCTTCCAGGGTCGCACGCGCCATGCTGCGGGCCGCTTCGCTGCCCTCGGCCAGTATGGTACGTACCCGACCCGGGTCCTCACCGAATTCGACGATGCGTTCCTGGATCGGCCGCAGCTCGTTGAGCACGGCATCGATCACCGGCTGCTTGCAGTCCAGGCAGCCGATACCGGCCGTGGTGCAGCCATCCATCACCCAGGCCTTCACGTCGTCGTCGGAGTACACCTGGTGCAGCTGCCACACCGGGCACTTGGCCGGGTCGCCCGGATCGGTACGGCGCACGCGCGCCGGATCGGTGGGCATGGTGCGCAGCTTCTGTTCCACCTGCCTGGGGTCGTCGCGCAGGGCGATGGTGTTGTTGTAGGACTTGGACATTTTCTGGCCGTCCAGTCCCGGCATCTTCGACGCCGGCGTCAGCAGCGCCTGCGGCTCCGGCAGAATGGTGCGGCCGGCGCCGTCCAGGTAGCCGAACAGGCGCTCGCGATCGGCCAGGGTGATGTTCTGCTGCGCCTCCAGCAGGGCGCGGCCGGTGGCCAGTGCCGCGTGGTCGCCCTGCTCGGTGTAGCGCTTGCGCAGGTCGTGATAGAGCTTGGCGTTTTTCTTGCCCATCTTCTTCGCCGCCGCCTCGGCCCGCTCCTCGAAATCCGGTTCGCGACCGTAGATGTGGTTGAAACGGCGCGCCACCTCGCGGGTGATCTCCACGTGGGCCACCTGGTCCTCGCCCACCGGCACCAGGCCGGCGCGGTAAATGAGGATATCGGCGCTCTGCAGCAGCGGATAGCCGAGGAAGCCGTAGGTGGCGAGGTCTTTTTCCTTGAGCTTTTCCTGCTGATCTTTGTACGTCGGCACGCGCTCCAGCCAGCCCAGCGGTGTGATCATGGACAGCAGCAGGTGCAGCTCGGCGTGCTCGGGCACGCGCGACTGGATGAATATCTTGGCCGAACTGGGATTGACGCCTGCGGCCAGCCAGTCCACCGCCATCTCCCATACGCTGGCATTGATGCCTTGGGTGTCTTCATAAGACGTGGTCAGGGCGTGCCAGTCGGCGACGAAGAAGAGGCAGTCATATTCATGCTGCAACTTGATCCAGTTTTTCAGCACCCCGTGGTAATGGCCCAGGTGGAGCCGGCCGGTGGGGCGCATGCCCGACAGGACACGCTGGTGGGACGAGACGACGGAATTCAAGCAGGGACTCCTAGAGATTCATCAAAACGGAAAGCAGGCCGATATACAGGTCGCCGGACAGCCCGGAAACGCCGGCCAGCAGCACCAACGCCACACTCATCACCGGCCAGAGTATCTTGCCCAGCAGGCCGGTGAACAGCAGCACCAGCAGGATGGGAAAACCGTAGGGCTCGATGCGGGAGAAGCGCCATGACAGCGGCCCCGGCAACAGGCCGACGGCGACGCGGCCGCCGTCCAGCGGCGGCAGGGGCAGCAGGTTGAGCACCATCAGGATGACGTTGATGAAGATGCCCGCCACGCCCGTGTATACCAGGTACAGCCCGGCGCCGTTCTCCGCCCCCAGGGTCAGCCCCAGGCGAATCACCAGCGCCCAGACCAGCGCCATCAGCAGGTTGGACAAGGGACCCGCGGCGGCCACCAGCGCCATGTCGCGCTTGGGGTGGCGCAGGTTCTCCCAGGTGATGGGCACCGGCT
>Ga0299912_10000474_pt1 | contig 34420 bp, 34 predicted proteins | sample RVTome_2_FD_207667 | JGI IMG/M metagenome (GOLD analysis project Ga0299912, IMG submission 207667) | Soil microbial communities from uranium-contaminated site in the Upper Colorado River Basin, Wyoming, United States - RVT95D214 (version 2) ... | reverse complement strand
TACACAGCACCGCTCACAGCACCGCTCACAGCATCGCGTTTCAATCCTCGCCCGCCCCGAAGGGCGGGCGCTACCCGCGAGTCCATGCCTTAATCGGCAACTTACCACCTGTTTCAATCCTCGCCCGCCCCGAAGGGCGGGCGCTACTCCATATCGGCGGCGCTTTCCAAAACGGTGGACAAGTTTCAATCCTCGCCCGCCCCGAAGGGCGGGCGCTACATTCCGGCTAATGACCAAGACGATGCCACCGCAACGTTTCAATCCTCGCCCGCCCCGAAGGGCGGGCGCTACATCGCAACCGGTTTAACAACCGCTTGACATTGCCAGTTTCAATCCTCGCCCGCCCCGAAGGGCGGGCGCTACTGTGGGCATCAATGCGGGCAGTCACTAACAACTTGTTTCAATCCTCGCCCGCCCCGAAGGGCGGGCGCTACGCGATGAATTGAGCTTGCCCATGACGCCCGAGAAGTTTCAATCCTCGCCCGCCCCGAAGGGCGGGCGCTACCAACATCGCGGCGCTGTTGGTTCCGCCTCCGTAGGTTTCAATCCTCGCCCGCCCCGAAGGGCGGGCGCTACGGACAAGCATGATGATCGGGCCGGCCACGCAATCGTTTCAATCCTCGCCCGCCCCGAAGGGCGGGCGCTACACCCGATATCACTCGCAGATGCCATAGTACAGCGGATGTTTCAATCCTCGCCCGCCCCGAAGGGCGGGCGCTACCGGCGGCCATGCTGCGCGACCAGTGCGCCAAGATGTTTCAATCCTCGCCCGCCCCGAAGGGCGGGCGCTACGCCAGCGATGAGCAGTGGGTGATCTGGTGTCATCTGTTTCAATCCTCGCCCGCCCCGAAGGGCGGGCGCTACACTGCTGCGCAGCACAGCCGCGACATACGGCACGAATGTTTCAATCCTCGCCCGCCCCGAAGGGCGGGCGCTACGACGTGCTGACCCATACGTTGGTCGCGTTGCAGCCGTTTCAATCCTCGCCCGCCCCGAAGGGCGGGCGCTACATTGGAGCATCCAACGGGCGGCTTCGTGTTCGATGTTTCAATCCTCGCCCGCCCCGAAGGGCGGGCGCTACACCGAATTACCGGTTGACGATTTCGTGTTTTTCAGTTTCAATCCTCGCCCGCCCCGAAGGGCGGGCGCTACGCGCCGCCGTCTGGATTCCGATGTCAATCATTTGTTTCAATCCTCGCCCGCCCCGAAGGGCGGGCGCTACGGCGCTGGTCGTCGGCCATCTCCCGAAAGGCCTCCTGTTTCAATCCTCGCCCGCCCCGAAGGGCGGGCGCTACAACAGTTGTTGTGGGGCCAATCTGCGTAGTGCCAGTTTCAATCCTCGCCCGCCCCGAAGGGCGGGCGCTACACTGGTTTTTCGAGTGTGTACACGAAGAATTAAGCGTTTCAATCCTCGCCCGCCCCGAAGGGCGGGCGCTACAGTGCGGCTGCAACCCTCCGTTGCGAAAGGTTTATTTCCAGGTTGGGCGCGAACCTTGGCGCGCCGCGTCGCCAAGGTTGGGTTTGGGAAAAGCGAGAGAAGTAATAATCCATGAGCTTCAAGGTATTAGCCTGTCCGCGAAACCTGCGGGTTTGCGCCATTGCTAGGGGTTCGCGTTTCATGCCAGCAACGGGCCTTCGAAATCCACCGCACGGAAACATCCGTATTCCTTGACATGCAGCCGTGTGGGTTCCGTGATGCGGTAGATGCGCAAATTGTCTTCCTTTTCGTCGATTTCGGCGAGCAGCTTTCTTTCCAGTTCTTCGAAGCGGGCCAAATCGACCTGGAATTCGAAGACGGATTTTTGCACCCGCTGGCCGACCCCTTCGCATGCCTTGGCGACCCTGCGCAAGCGCCGGCGGCCTTCGCGGGTTTCGGTGGAGACATCATAGGTGACGATGACGAGCATGGCTATTTCGCAAGAAACGGCAGGTAGCCGTCCATCTCGCCGCGCACCGTGCGGGCAAGCAGGCGGGCCTGGAGCATGGGCACGAGGCCGAGGGGCATTTTGGTATCCAGCAGGGGATGGGTGATTTCCTCCTGCTTGCGCTCCTGATAGGCCACGATGACGGTTCTGCGGGCATCGTCTTCCATCTGGATGGCGCCACCTTCGCGTTCGCGAAAATCCTTTTCGGTGACCTGCCCGCGGTTCACCAGAGTGAGTGCCAGCCGGTCGGCAACGAGAGCGCGGAATTCTTCCATGAGGTCGAGGGCGAGTGCGGCGCGTCCCGGACGCACCGCATGAAGAAACCCCAGTTGCGGATCGAGGCCGACAGCCTCCAGCGCCGAGCGGCAGTCGTTCATGAGCATGGAGTAGAGGAAGGAAATGAGCGCGTTGAAAGGGTCGCGCGGCGGGCGGCGGGAGCGCCCGTTCATGGCAAAGGCGGGGCGCACGTCCCGGCGTACCAGGGCTGGCATGGCCTCGAAATAGGTCTTGGCGGCTTCGCCTTCCACGCCGCGTAGGGCGTCGAGATCGGCGGCCCCAGCAGCCGCACGCAAAGAGGCGGCCAGATGTTCGGCGGCGGCGCGCAAGGTTTGGGCATCCTCGTCGTCGTTGGCGTCCCGCGCACCGCGCTGCAAGACATAGCGGCTGTTCTTGATCTTGCCCGCGATGAAGGCTCGGGCGGTTTCCAGGGCAAAGGCGGGGGCGTCCGCCTGCTGGTGCTGGGCACGGCGCAGCAGGATGTTTCCGCTCACCGCCCCTTCCAGCCGCGCCTTGAAACGTCCATGCTCATTCAGCAACACCAGGCTGATGCCGTCATCCGCGCAGCGGTGCATCAACGCAGGGGAAATCATGATGTTTCCCATACACACCAAGCTGCCCAGATGGTGCAGCGGCACTTGCAGTTTCTTCACGTGCTCCACATCCACCCGCACCGTGTCGTTCTCCAGATGGAGGTAGGAATTCGGCGTCATGACATAAAGCGTATTTTGAATTGTGCGCATAATTGTCTTACAATATGAACTACAAACAGTAGTAATTTGGAGATGACATGGCGACCTTAACCTTACGCTTGCCGGATAACCTGGACCGGCAATTAACCGCGCTGGCGGCACAGACCCAGCAGAACCGTTCCGAGTTGGTACGCATGGCATTGGAGAAGTTTTTGCGCGACCAGGAACGGAAACAATTGATGGATGCACTGGTCTCCGAAGCCAAAGCTGCATATGCGGATGAAGCTGTTCGCCGTGAGGCTCGCGAGATCGCTGAGGAGTTTCTGCCGCTGGACAACGAAGCACTGGATATCGCCGAAGGCCGCAAGCCCGGCGATCCCGAGCCTGAGAAGTGGTGGAAGTGATGCGGCGCGGCGAGATATGGGTAGCGAACCTGAACCCCGGTCGTGGGCGGGAGATCGGCAAGATTCGACCGGTGCTTGTCTTTCAGGCCGATGAGTTGAGCGCAATCGGCACACCCATGATCGTCGTTCTGCCGATCACTACGCAGGTGTATCCCGACTATAAAACCTGGCGAGTACCGGTTCGCGCCAGAGGGCGCTTGCTCGTGGATTGCCAGGTAGTTGTCGATCAACCACGCGCACTGGATCGCGACCGCTTCGGGGAAGGCCCGCTGACCACATTGAGCGAAGAAGAAATGGCAAACGTCGAGCGCGCCTTTCTGGGTGTCTGCGGCATGGCGCAGTACCTTACCCCGCCGCACTGAACAACTCCTCGCGCAAACACTTCAACCTGCGCTGTTCCGCCAGCGCATCGGGCTGGCAGATTTCCTTCAGCGAACACTCCTTGCAGCGTCCATCGTTAACCGGGGGCGGCAGCTTGCCGGACTCCATCATGGCGCGAATGGCGTTCACGGTTTCTTCCACCTTGTCGCGCAAATCTTGCGTAATTGCCACCTCCCGCCGGCGCCGCGAACCGTGGTGATAAATAGCGCCTTGAGTGATGGCCTTGCCGGTCATCTCTTCCAGGCATATTGCCTGCGCCGCAAGCTGGATGTCGTCGTGGGCTTTTTCGCGCTTGCGGCCATGCTTGTATTCGACCGGATAAATGCGCCCGTCGGGATGGAACTCCACCACGTCGCACTTGCCGATCAGCCCCAGACGCTCAGACCACACCGGCAAAGCCCGCTCGGCACGCACACCCTCGAAGGTTTCAAACCCCGGATCGTCCACCCGCTCATGCGCCGCGTTCCCGCGCATGGTGTGGACGTTCTCGTCGAACGCCTGCTCGACATGAATCAGCGCGCACTGGCGCGGGCAATAGCTCCAGTGCTGGAGGGCGGAAAGCATGAGGGGGTCACTGAGGTCGTCGGCAGCCATCAACGCTTGCCAAACAGCGCAACGATAAGTTGCTCCCGCGTCAGTTCATGATGCGTCGCTACATCAGCCAGAATCGCCGCCAGCGTACCCACCCGCAACGGGTCATGCAGCGGGATGGTCACGTGATGCTCGCCACGAGCGGAACAAGTCAATCGGACATGGCTGCCAGCTTGCCGGGTTGTCTGATACCCCAGACCATCCAGCGCTTTGACGAGCTGCGCGCCAGATAAATCGCGCGGCAGCTTCATACCGCGATAACTTCTTCGCGCGTAAAGTGCAGACGGATTATCTGCGGTGCCTTGCCCTCCTCGAAGTGGCAACGCACCGCGTCGCGCACCTGCTGATGCAGGGTTTCCAGATCGTCAGCTTCGGTAAAAATAGACTGTCCCAGCGCACGGGCGATGAAGCCACCCTCCGGGGCATCTTCAACTAGAAACAGGATTTCGTTCATGGTTATGCCTTTCGTTGGAGTTGCACTCAAAAGCCATCAAGGATTTCAGGGGGCAGCCCATCAAGCTTACCAAGTTGGATGCCGCCATCAGATTGCACTGTCAGGCTGCGATGCACCTTGGCTGATGAATACTGGCCTGATTTACAGTTATGTTTCCACCAAACCGCCTTGAGAACTTCCATACTTCCTGCGGGCCTGGCGGATGACTCATCGTTCTCAAACAGCTTCGGCAATATCTGCTTGATGGCCTCGGCATCGGCATCATTGAATCCGGTTCGTTCGGCCAACTGCGGATTCATGCTCCCGAAAAAAACATAGACACCTTTATCTACGCGGTGTTTCATACCCATTGTGTCGGAGCCGCGCTTGCTGCCGTCACCTTCACCGCTAACGCTCTTGGTAATCTGGGTGCTGCTGATATCGACTGGCTCAACGCTGAAAGCAGACTGAACAGTGACTGGGCCGCGAATGCCAATGGACACGCCGCTATCTCCTTCGGCATCGGCATCCTTTTTACCCTTCTTGTCAGACTTGAACGCAAAAAGCTGACCAAATGCACGAACGTCAAACCACTGCTCGCAAGCCAGCTTTGCTGTTTCGCTTGAGCCCAGCTTCTTGCCAAGCGCGGCATCTGCCCTTGCTTTGAGGCTTTTGGCATCGTCCACTTTTCGATCATCTGACTGCACAAAAATGCTCTGACCGCTCTCTAGTAGGCGATCCCTAAGTTTGCGCTTGATGCAAACGTCGGTGATCTCTCCATGTCCGTCATAGTCAGCACGGGGGCGATTGCCATTAAGAGGATCGCCGTTAGGATTTGCGTTCGTGACACGCAAGACAACAGCGAAGTCGATTTTATTCTGCAATGTGCTCATAATATTTTCCTTGTTTGGCTTAGGCAGCGGCGGTTTCAACATTCTCGTCTTGCTCCGTTTCCGGCTTGTTTCGGAGTGTCTGCCTTTGGCAGTGATAACCCAGCAAAAATTCCCCGGATAATTTTCTGTCCTCCATAAAATCCTCCCCTTGAAACAAACCTACGACTTCATCAAGCTGGCCTTCCATTACAGCAAGAAATGCCGGACGCTTGGCGCGCAGGCGAGTTTTGTATGGGCTTAGCGAAAGCTCAATGGTCTTCCATGTCGAATACGGATGGTCTGCAAAACGTTGCATCAGCTTTGCGGCACTGGTATCACGCTTTTCGCCTCCAAGGTACAACGCCCGATCTTCGATGTTTTCCGCAATCGCCAAAAGTCGGCCATACAAGTAATCGCGGGCGGTTCGATTCAGTTCTAATGCCATTTGGTAATTCCTTTCTTTGTGATAGCCATTGAATAAAGCGCAGGCAATGCCAAGACCTTTTTCCCATTCCCAATGCTCAAGTCCGACTCGATTGCTTGCCCGGCGTACTGTTGATTCCACAAGATCACGAGGAATCCTTTGACCATCAATGATGCAAGGTAGCAAACGCTCTACCGTGGCCTTGCGGAGCTTTTCATCCAACCGGCGACCAAAAGCAGCTTCAGCGATATCTCTGGGAGCAGGTGCACCAGTGAATTTCGTGTCCTTGCCATAGTTTTGATGCCAAGCATGATCTTTATGCCACGCCTCAATTCTCTCAAGAAATTCAGAGCAACTAAGTTCCCGATAATAGGTTATCGCCATGCGGCCGGGGGTAGCTGAATCTAGGCCCATAACCACAATCTCGTTGGTTGAGCCGAGTTCTGTCCGATACCCAGCAAGGATCTTTGCAAGTCGCTGACCAAAGGCTTGCCCTGCGTCATTTTGGTGTATTTGCTCGTGCGCTTGTTTGGTTTCTGGCTCATCTGTTTCAACACCAAATAGCTCGAAAGAATTGTCTGTCGGGGCAGGTATCCTTTTGCCGGATACAGCCCACGCAACAATAGCTTGATCGCCATTTCGGTAAGCCTGTCGTGCAATCAGCCAACGCAAAGCGTTGTGCGCTTTTTGGGTGACCTCGAAGCCCACACCGCAGGCTTGGTCAGCATCAATAAATCTCCCGCGAAACGTAAAACCGCTGGTGTCATTCGATGAAATAAATTTTGCTTTATCCGCGCCATGCCTGAGTTTCGCGGGATGTTGCTCTGCTAAATTCAGAATGTCACCTGTGACAAAACAAAGCCCTTTGCTATCTTTTTGGCCGCTGTAGAAGCCAATCCAGGCATCCATCAAACCCTGGTCTTTCCAGATTTCGGGCAAAGGTTCACCGGGAGTTTCCACCCGCCAGCGAACGACTGCACCATCAGGGGAATTGCCATTAGGCATGATGCCGAAAATCGATGGCGCTTCCTTTTTTTCGCCTATCCATTCCGCCAGCAACTGTCCATCCTCATTGATGGGTAAGATTCTTTCTCGCACAAGGTCGCCAACCAAATTCCCGTTTTGTACATAAGTTTGAACCGCGACCAGCTTGGGGTGCGTGAAAGATGAATTTGCCCAAGCGGACAAAAGAGTTAGGTAAATCTCGTGTGGTTCGGTTGGTTTGCCTGCAAACCCTGATGTCACCACACCGCCAAACTTGAGAAAGTCACCCGCGAGGTATTGGAGCTTGTCACAAAGAGGATGATTGACGGGCTTGCTACCGGCCCTACCAGCAGATGCTTCCGTACATGGTACAAGCGTCACGCCTTGCCCTTTCGGAACAACATTGGCCCGTAAGAAGCCGCCTTTGTCGTCGATGCTTACCTCGATGTGCGCCTGCTGTGAGGTGTGGCATATTGGTTCCAGCGAAGACCCGGTATTCGACAAATCAGCCCGACCAGCACATTGCTCATACGTCTCATAGAGTTTCTGAATCCAGCTCATGTCAGCGCTTCCAAAGACAAAGGTTCCTCTGCTTCTACACCAAGAAGGTTCTGGCCGTACTCGAATTTCTTGACGGACATTTCCCTGACGAACTTGCGGATTTTGCAATCTTCGGGACGAGTAAATCGAATCACGCCATTCACCATCGTGGGTTGCCAAAAACGAGTGTGGAGATTGTTGTCGCCGGTTTCATCGGGGTAGTCAAAGCCGTGAAACACTAGGCCGTAAGCGAGTTCGCCCGCGTCATGGTAAAAACTTTCCCCAGAACCAAACTTGCAGGGTTCGACATAGCCTTGGCAATCACGGGTACCAAGGAAGATATCCTGCCGACCGCCACGCTCCAGCATTCGCTTGGCGATGATGTGGTGCTTCGATTCGTTGCGGTCTTCCGCCAGTTCAGGCCGGTGCATATTCCATTCAAAATGCGCTTTCACCTGATATTCAACATCCGACAGAAAAGTGTAGATCGCCAAGGTGTTGCCACCGCCGTACTCCAGTGGCTTGGTGCCTTTTGTCTGAGTGCGGATACGCTTCATCACCCGTACTTCGTCAATCACCCAAATAATGGTGGGCTTCCAGTAGATCGACTTGGCAACGCCTTTGAGCGCCTCGTAAGTCGGGATATGGTAGGAGCACTTTTCGCCGCCGATTTTTGTCAGCGGGTCGGTGAACAGGGCAAATCGCCCCCATACCTTGAACTCAATGCTACTTCTATTGAAATCAGACACAGTAAGCCTCCATCGGTTTGGGGATAAGACCAAGCCCAAAATCTTCGTCGTAATACCTGAAATCGAGATAAAGAATGTCAATGCCCTCCTGAATTTCCCGCACGGCCCCGGCGTCGAGCAATTTTTGCAGGTCATGCGGGAAAACATTGACGGTGTATTGCATCGCCTTGCGTAAGAGTTTGAACTGTTTCTCGACGAGATAAGTCCCCTTCATCTCGTTGATTAGGTCTTCTCCATCTTGCCCATAGGGAACGATAACACCCCGGGTTGGCGCATCAATTGACTTGAACGCCTTGGCGGCAGACATGAAAGACTGGCGAAGATACAGATTGAAGGGCGTGCCCTGACAGCGGCGAAATTCTTCTGCGGCATTGGCATTACCAGCCAGCAGGTTTAGCAGCGTGTCGTCATGTCCCAATACTTTACTGCCCACCGGGTAATCCATTTCGCCGCGTCGTTCCGCAAAATAGTAGTTGAAATAGCATTCTATAGCGGCTGGCCCGAGCAAGTCATTGCCAAATCGGGCCGGTTCTTTTTTAAACTCATCGAGAAGCCGTTCCGTAACACGTTGTCCACAAGCAATGTCTTTGAGCCCATCCACATCCACACGCTCCTCGCTGAGGTTGACGACATGGACATGCCCAACATCCCTTAGTCCATTCCTGTTGCATCTACCCGCCGCTTGCGCAATGGAATCCAGCCCCGCAACCGAGCGGATAACCGCACCAAAATCCACGTCTACGCCCGCCTCGATCAACTGGGTGCTGATGCAAAGTAATAGCTCTTTGGCTTCAAGGCGTTGTCGGACTTCATCAAGAATGGCGCGGCGGTGAGCTGGGCACATGTTCGTGCTCAGGTGGTAAATCGGCATGGTTGTTCCATTGCGGCACAACTGAAATAACGCTTGGGCCGATTTCTTGGTGTTGACGATCACCAAGCAACTATTGGCACCCTCGGCTTCTGCCAGCGCAAGCGTTGCAACTTCCTCATTCGACCAGCCGCCTGGCTTTCTTCGATTGTGGACTTTAACCCGCTTCAATTTTCTAAAGAGATCGCCCACATCGGGCATGATTTCGTTGTCCGGCGGGATACGCAGCGCCCCTTTCGACTGCTCCACCATGTTCATGAGCGGTTGCGTAGCCGTGCATAACACGACTGTCGTACCGCAATGCTCAACAAGGAAATTGATGGCATTGCAGAACAGGTGAATGCAGTTGACTGGCAGCGTCTGGATTTCATCGAAAACCAATACCGCATTGGCTAGTTGATGCAGCCGCCGTGGCCCACGCGTGGCCGCGCCGAACAGCGTTTCAAGCATCTGCACGTTGGTGGTATAGACGACAGGAGCATCCCAGTTTTCAACCAGCATTTTGGTTTTCCAATTTTCCTCTTCTGGCATGAGGTTGGAATGGTGCTCCAGTACAACGCTGTTGGCTTCCACGCCATCCGGCTCAAGAATTTCCCGAACCACGTCGGCATTCTGGTCAATGATGGAGGTAAAGGGAATGGCGTAAATCACCCGATCCATCTTGTGTTTTTCAGCGTGATGCAGAGCAAAGCGCAGGCTGGCGAGTGTCTTGCCGCCTCCCGTGGGAACCGTCAGGGTGTAGATCCCTTTGCCCTTCTCCGCTTTGTCCCTGCAATGTTGAGAGATGCTGAGGCGTAATTCGTCGATGGGGGTTTTGGCAACAAAACTTGATAGGCGCATATCAAGCCGATTTATCAAATGCGCCCATTCGCCATATTGACCGTGTCGCCTAGCCTTTGCGGCGTGTGGTTTTTCAAAGTCGGCACTGTTGATACGGTCGGCATCAATCAGGCAACTGAATAGGTAGCGAACAAGCAGCCCCACCTTGAACCGGACGATCTGTTCATCGCCACGCTTTTTTTCCATTTCTGCAACTTGACGGAGAAACTTTTCAACTCCATCAATGAGCTCTGGTTTGCTCACCAATTCACGAAAGCGCGCCTCAATGGTCTTGTCCATCTTGGCGATAGACTCCCGAAGATGGGTGCGATCATCGGATTTGCCGATTCTTTTTGTAAAACGGTCTTCGCCAAAACTGCTGATGTCAGAAGATAGGCAATCAATCAAGCCAGAATGGTGAGAGGCAATGCACAGGGACAGCATCTGCCCAACAATTGGCCCCATTTTCCCGCTAGTGGAAAGCTCCTGCCAAATAAGCTGCGCCCCAGAGGTGGAATGATCCACCTTTCCTTTCATGCCTTTTGCATCAACAAAATCATCTTCGTCCTGGTCAATCAATCCAACGGCGGATTTCAAGTAAGTCTGAAATTCATCGCTGTACTTGCCCAAGTCATGAAGCAGGCCAATCAACTCGCCCTGATCCTTTAAGCCGATCTTGGCTGCTAAGGACTTCGCAATACCCGAAACCTCAAGCAGATGGCTCTCCAAACTTTGGACGGCCTTATCTGACTGTCGTTGATGCGCGATGTAGAAAATGGTTTCGCTCATTGCATTTGATACTCGTAGTGATCGCTCATGCCAGCCATGCTAACACCCGGATAGGCTCACCAGATGAGCCTGAGAAGACCCCGCCACAAAAAAGTTGCCCGGCTCTTTCCGGCATCCACAGCCAGGAAATCTTCCCATATTCTTTGCCACTGCCGCCCAAGCAAGGATCGTTGCGGCCAATTTTTGGCTCTGCGCGGACATAGGTCTCTGGGAGAAAGTTTCGTCCTGGTTGTATAAGATCGTGCGCATAGCGCACGCTACGATGGGGAGAAGACATCGTGCCGACTTGAGCTGGAGCCAAAATCGAACTTGCCAAGGTCGTGCAACGCATCGTAGGGCGGATGAGCGTAGCGTTATCCGCCGAATGGGATTCATGCGGCGGATAACGCTACGCTCATCCGCCCTACATGCCGCCCCGGCCCCCGTAGGAGCGCCGCCCCGGCGCGATCATCCGGCGGAACATCGCGGCGAGGGCGCCGCTCCTACATCCCCGGCCTGCGGGACAGGGGAGATGGTGACCTTCGCGTCAGAACAGCGGCTTCTGCACCAGCCCCAGCGTTTTCCTCAAATCCACGATAACGGACTCTTCGAGCGGCATGTCGGCGTCGTGGGCGCTGCGTTCCAGATGAACCAGCAGGGCCTCGACCATTTCCCGTCCGTCGCGGGTCTTGACGGCTTGCAGAGGGGTTTTGCCGCCGAGGGCGGGGAGTTTTTCGTTGGGCCAGGTGCGGTAGTGTTCGCGCAGCATTTCGGCCATTTTTCCGCGGACTTCGGGGAGGGACTTGAGGTCTTCGACGTCACGGCTCGCTTGCGCGGTTTGCCCGTCTTTCTCGGCCTGGGCGAGCATGGCTTGGACCGACTGGATCACGGTGGTCCGGTAGCTGGCCTTGCCGGGTAGCAGTTGGTCGATCAGGGCGCGGAACTCGCGTTCGCGGTTTTCGGAATTGACCTCGGCGGTGAGGCGGCCGCCTTCGATCTTGATCTGGCCGAGGACGGTGTTGTCCCAGGACTCGTTTTTGGCGTTGCCGGGCTTTTGCCAGGGGAATGCGATTTGGAGCAGATTGCCTTGGCTGTCGAACACGGCGTCGGCGAGCAGGTCCTCGGCGCCGTCGGTGATGCACAGGTGCTTCAGGGCATCGAAGGCAGCGCGCGGCGATTCGATATCGAATACGAGGCGGCGGAATTCGAGCGCGTCGCCGTCGGTGTTCTGGATCGCCGGCATGCGCGGATGCAGCAAGCGCTCCGTGATCTCGTGGTAGACCTCCAACAACTCCGTGCCGTACTCCTTGAGCGTCGCCGCTGTCAGTGGCCGCTTGTCGGCGTCGATGAGGCTGCGCAGCTCGATGATGGCCGCCTTCTCGATGGGCGGGAACCGCACCGGAGCGCAGCCTTCCAGCACCGCCAGGCGATCGATTTCCACGACCTTGCCGAACAGGATGTCGCCGGGTTTGGCCTGCTGCGAGCCGGAATGCTCGGTCACGTCGAACTGGGCTCCCGTGAAAATATCGCGCAGCACGAAGCCGCTGCCGGGCCGGCACGAGACCACATCGTGGAAGCTGGACGGCGCGATGCCCGCTTGCCCGATGTAGCGCGCCATGATCGGGTCCAGTTGCCTGCCTTTTTTGCGCAGGTAGGCTTCGGCCAAGGTGCGCCCGTCCAGCGCCTGCGGACGCACCATGCTGGTTGCCGGGTCGGGCCGCCAGTCGTGAAAGAACCAGGGCATGAACACCTGCATGTGGGGCGTGCCGGGCGTGAACGGCTCCTCGTTCCAAAGGGTGAATTCGCCCCACGCCTCGGTTAGCACACCCGGCCCGAAGTGCGCCTCGGCAAACTTCAGCAACTCCGGCGTCAATTCCTCGAGCGCACGGCGCAATCTGTGCCACGTCAAATCATCGGGCGGTGCAACCTCCCCGGCCTTGAGGCAGCATTTCTTGTATTTCTTGCCGCTGCCGCACGGGCAGGGATCGTTGCGGCCGACTTTGGGCTCGACGCGGACGACGGGCTGCGGGAAATGGGACGCGCCCTCGTAGCCATCGAGCTGTTTGCGTTCACGCTCTCTTTCTTGCGCCTCCTCTTTCGCCCAGCGTTCCTGGCGCGCGGCGATCTCGCCGGGCGCGTAGAATTTCCACGGGTCGTCGAAACGATCCCATTCCGCTCTATCCTGCATGGCTGCGTAAGCCTGCTGGACGTCGTCCCGATCAAAATGCACGCCCCAGCCGCTTTGTCTTGCCGCCAAGCCTTCCAGCAACGGACGGTATTGAGCGCGCGGAAAATCCAGCAGGGTGTTGGCCGCGGACAGACGCAGATCCCAGTCTTCCTGTTCGTCGGCAGCGATGCCGGCCAGCCACTCCAGTGCCGCATCGAGCGCGTCTTGGCCTTGGCGGTCCGCGGCGGCGATCACCGGGTCGATGGCGTTGGCGCGGATGTACCAGTCCATGGCGCGGTCTTCGGCCAGTGCGCGCAGCGCTGGCAGCACGCTTTCCGGCTTGTTGTGGAACAATGCGGGCCAGTATCCGGCAAACCAACCTTGCAGGCTGTCATCTTCCTCGCGCGACATGCGGCGCATGAATTTCACCAGCAACAGCCCGGCGCGTTCAGTCGGAATGAGGCCTAGCATCATGGCCGCATGCAGCTTCAGCCACCATTCGCCCGTCGCCTCGACCCGCCAGTCGTGGCTGTCTTCGACCAGACCGCTCAACCGTTCGACCATCGCGTCGCCATGTCGGGCGCATTCGTCGATTACGTTGCGCGGTACGCGATCCTCGTCGCCTATCATCAGGTCGATCATACCGGGCAGGTCTAGATTGGCGAGTTCGTCGCCGGAGTAAGCGGGCAGTTGAGCCAAGTCGTTCATGGTGTTCCTGATGTGTTGAGATTTACGTGGGGGATAGCCAACCGTTATGGTAACGGTTGGAATCCTTCCGCGTCACCCCTTTGCCGATGCTATGAACCCGGAGTATCCATTAGAGCCGAAGCCGCTGTGGGAGCGGCGCCCTCGCCGCGATTTGCGGCCGCATTCGCACCGTGGGCGGCGCTCCTACATGCACGAGCATTCCAATGGACAATCTGGGATGAACCCAGATTTTCCATTCGCACAAACCGGCCAAAATACCGTTGCCGTAGGAGCGACTTGGAAACGGTAGTTGGACGAGCCGGAGCAGCCCCGTTGCACGGCACCCCCGAATATTAGATAATCCTGAAGTTCCACGCAGCAGCCGCTTCCATCCTTTAACCAACAGTCCGGACACGCCAGTGAAAGATTTCCTCGCCTGCAACCTTTGGGTTTACAAAGTCTTCCCTTTCCTGCGCTGGTGGCCGATGGTCGACAAGGAGACCAACCGCGCCGATCTGATGGCGGGGCTGACGGGTGCGCTGATCGTGCTGCCGCAGGGTGTCGCGTTTGCCACCATCGCGGGGCTGCCGCCGCAATATGGCCTTTATGCGGCGATGGTTCCTGCCATCGTGGGGGCGCTGTTCGGCTCCAGTTGGCACCTGGTTTCGGGGCCGACTACCGCCATTTCCATCGCGGTTTTCGCGTCGATCAGCCCGCTGGCGGAGCCGGGCAGCGCGCAGTTCATCAGCCTGGTGCTGACACTCACTTTCCTTGCCGGGGTGTTCCAACTGATTCTGGGCCTGGCGCGCCTGGGCGCGCTGGTGAACTTCATTTCGCACACGGTGGTGATCGGGTTTACCGCCGGGGCGGCGATTCTGATCGCATCGAGCCAGACCCGCAGTTTCTTCGGCATTAACATTCCGCGCGGCACGCCTTTTCACGAAACCATCCACCAGTTGTTCGTGCAGTTCGGCGACATTAATCCGTATGTGACGGGGGTTGCGCTGACGACGCTGTTTTCCGGGATTTTGGTGAAGCGCTTCTTCCCGCGCTTTCCGTACATGATCGCGGCCATGATCGTCGGCAGCGTGGGCGCTGCTGTCCTCAACCAGTGGCTGGGTGAGGGCCTGACCCACATCAAGACGGTGGGGGCATTGCCCGCCGGGCTGCCGCCGCTATCCTACCCCGACCTGTCGCCGGACACGATCGGCAAGGTGTTTTTCAGCGCGCTGGTCATCACCATGCTGGCGCTGACCGAAGCGGTTTCCATCGCGCGCGCGATCGCGGTGCGCTCGGAGCAGCGCATCGACGGCAACCAGGAGTTCGTCGGCCAGGGGTTGTCCAACATCTTGGGCAGTTTCTTTTCCAGCTATGCATCGAGCGGCTCGTTCAACCGTAGCGGCGTGAACTACACGGCCGGTGCCAGAACGCCGCTGGCTGCGGTGTTCGCTTCGCTTTTCCTGATCGTGATCCTGCTCCTGGTGGCGCCGCTCGCGGCCTATCTTCCGACCGCGGCCATGGCCGGGATTCTGTTCCTGGTGGCGTGGGGCTTGATCGATTTCCACCACATCAAATCCATCCTCGCGACCAGCCGCGCCGAGTCCGTGGTGCTTGCGGTGACGCTGTTCGGCACCCTGATGGACCTGGAAAAGGGCATTTTCTTCGGCATCATCCTGTCGCTGCTGTTCTACCTCTACCGCACGTCGCGCCCCACCATCCAGCCGGTGGTGCCGGACCCCGAAGAAGGCAGCTATCACTACGTCAACCTCGACGGCCATCGCGAGTGCCCGCAATTCAAGATGGTGCGCATTAACGGTTCGATTTTCTTCGGAGCGGTCAACCACGTGCAGAGCACCCTGCAGGAGATCGACGAGATCGACCCGCAGAAGAAACATGTGCTCATGGTGGCGTCCGGCATCAACTTCGTGGACATCGCCGGCGCCGAAATGCTGGTGCAGGAAGCACGGCGCCGCCGGAAAATGGGGGGCGGGCTCTATGTCTACCGGCTCAAGGATTCGGTCAACGAGCTTCTGCACAAGGGCAAGTACATGGAGGAAATCGGCGAGGAAAACCTGTTCGCCGCCAAGACCCATCCGATCGACACGGTGTATGCAAAGCTGGATTCGGAAGTGTGCCGCAACTGCACCGCGCGCATTTTCAAGCAATGCCATATCGCATTGCCCAACGGCGAGCCGCGTCGGGATGAGCAGATTATTGGCAGCGCCGGCAGTTTGACGCAGCCAGCCGCCAGCCGATAGAATCGCGGCACTTCAACTTCCTGCCCATCCCCCATGATCCGAAAAAACCCCAGCGGCGACCTGCCGCTAATCCACGAATCCGCCTACGTCGACCAGACCGCCATCATTTGCGGCAAGGTGATCGTGGGTGAAAACGTTTTCATCGGACCCTACGCCGTCATCCGCGCCGACGAAGTCGACAGCGAAGGCGGCATGGAGCCGATCATCATCGGCGCCAACTCCAACATCCAGGACGGCGTGGTGATCCACTCCAAGTCCGGCGGCCTGGTCAAGATCGGCGAATTCACCTCCATCGCCCACCGCTCCATCGTGCACGGCCCGTGCATCGTCGGCGACCGCGTCTTCATCGGCTTCAACTCGGTGCTGTTCAACTGCGTGGTCGGCAACCGCTCCGTGGTGCGGCACAACTCGGTGGTGGAAGGCTGCGAACTGCCGGAAGGCTTCTACATCCCCTCCACCACCCACATCCACTCCAACTCCGACCTCAGCAAGATCGAGCCGGTCACGCCCCAGGCATCGGAATTCTCCGAGGCCGTGGCGCACACCAACATCGAATTGGTGCAGGGCTACAAGAAGCTGCAGAACGAGTTTTAGCGGGTTGCTGAATTCGGATCGCAGGTCGGGCTTTAGCCCGACGTGTCGGTCTGAAGACCGACCTACGACACCCGCTGCCACGCGGCGACCGACTCCTGCATGGCAGCGGCGGTGAGCTAGCGGCCGGCGCTAAGCGACCGCAAGAACGCCACGTATTCCGCCGAATCCCACACCCGCCCGCCCAGGGCCAGGTAGCGCAAGCGTCCCTGCGGGTCCACCAGGAAGCTCGAAGGCAGGCCCCGTGGCTGCCAGCGTTCCGTGGCCTTGCCGTCGCGGTCCATGAGGGTGGCCATGTCGGGTGCGACGGAGGGGAGGAAGGTGAAGACCTCGTCGTCGGTTTCCGCCGTGTTGACCAGGAGCACGCGCAGGCCGGTGGCGGGGACTTGCGCGGACATGCGCTGCAAGGTGGGCATTTCCTTTTTGCACGGGCCGCACCAGGTGGCCCAGAAATGCACCAGCACCCAGCCGCCGCGCAACTGTTCGAGATCGGTGGCATGGCCGTCCATGTCGGCGAGTTTCAGCGCGGGCGCCGGGCGGCCGTCGAGGGGAAGCAGGCCGGCGGGTGCCGCGGGCTCCGCAGCGTTGGCGCAGAGCGCAATCAGGAGCGCCGGCAACAGCGTCAATCGCTTGATCATGGCTGGCCCTCCGCTACGCCGCGGCCGCCGCACACGAGGCCCGGAATGCGCACCTGCAACACCTGGCCGCCCGGCTCGTGGCCGACGCGGAAGCGCGCTTCCAGCGTGAAGCTGCCGTCGGGCGGGACAACGGTGACATTGCCGCCCACCGGCTCGCCCGGCTGCATGTCGCGGCTCTCCGGCATTTGCGTCCAGCCGAAGGTGGCGCGGCTGGCGGGGGGCAGATTGAGCTGATCCCACAGCGCATCCCAGTCGCTGCGCTTGAGGCGGCGCACCTCGTTGCCCGCCGCGTCGACGAAGCGCCAGTTGGCAAGCTCCAGCCACACCGTCTCCTTGCGCTCGTTGCGCATGCCGGCGGTAACGAAGCAGGTCTGCGCCAGGGCTTTCACGGCATTTTCCGGAAAGCCGCGGGCCGAGTAGAACGCAGCCATCTGCTCGGGCGTGCGCGCCGACGCGTGCAGCACGATGCCCTGCCCGCGGTAGGTTCCCGGCTCCGGCGCCTCGGCGCCGCAGGCCATGGCGCTGAAGCAAAGCAGAAGCGCGGCGCCGATCGAGTTTACTGCTGGATGCTGCATGAAACCCCCAAAGCAATTTTAGCGTGGGCGAACTCCCCCTGGCCACGCGGTTTCCAAGGACAGGGCTGCACGGGGAATCGATTTTCGAAATCGTGCTGCCACCCGGCACTGAATCATACCCTTGTTCGCTATTCGAGGCTGCACGGGCGCCAGAGGCTTCCCCCGGGACTCATGTGGCAGCCAAGCATGTAGAACCGGCAAGCCAAACGCGCCGAATATCGGTTCCGGCCTACATGTTTTCGACCCGGATCATCCATTAGAGCAAAACACCGTTGTAGGAGCGGCGCCAACCCTCTCTCCAACTCTCTCCCACAGGGAGAGAGTGCGATCGTCCCTTCCCCTTCAAGGGGGAGAGCGAAGCGAGGGGGCTTTAGGATGGGGATGGGAATTGGCCGCGATTTGCGGCCGCATTCGCGCCGGGGCGGCGCTCCTACACGCACGAGCATCCCAATGAACAATCTGGGTTCGATGGACAATCCGGGATTATGAGTCGTTTTACCGAGCCCGAGGATCGGGCTGGCTTCCATTGGAATAACCCGTTGGGGCATCGGGATAGATGGGATAGCAGGAAAGCAGCGCTGCTTCAAGCCAATGAGGCATGAAGCAGCGTTGGGAACAACTCGCCGACGGGAACCGTGTGCGGTCGGGGACCGCTCAGGATTATTGGGGTTTCGCAGGCATGGACGGTGCAGGAGCAGGCATGGCTGCTTTGGGCGATCTCTCCAACGACTTGATACGCTCGTCGAATTTAAGGAGCTGTACCTGCAGTACTGAAAAACTGGTCCTGGATTCCAGAATTCCCCATACGGCAATGACAAATGCGGCAGTCGCCGTGCCCAGCGCGACGACAAGCCATGCGCCAATGCGCTGGGGAGCGATGAAACGGTTTCGGGTTTCCATGTAATTCTCCTTCCTTTTGCGAGTTGATATGAGGGGTAAGACCTAGTTGTCCAGTGCGGCGACGCTGACTTTCTTGCTGTTGTTCCATGCCAGCGCTGCATCCGCGCCGAGCACTACCCGGATTTCCACGTTGCGGTAGGCGGTTGAGCCGATGCTGATGGAGGGATTGCCGGGAAGAAGCCTGGCAATCGCTTTGGCGGTTTCTTTCCCTTCGTTGGTGCAGACGATGACCGTGCGTGGCTTGTTGAAGGGAATCGCATTGGTGACGCGGGTTACGTTGACACCCTCCGATTTCATGACCGTTCTTAAAGCACGGGCCATGCCGTTGACGCCATTCCCGTTTGAAATCTCGATGCGAGTGCGGTCGAAGCTGTGCACTGCCGATTCCATGGAAACCGGCGAAACATATGGCGCATGAGGTGGATAGTTTGCAGCAGGCGGGGCCGAGGGGGCTGCCATTGCTACGGGGGCGGCACGGGTTTCATCATGGCTCGCTACGGCCGTCGCCTTCCGGTTGGGTTGCGCTGGATCCGGACTGGCATGCCTGGCGGAAACGATGCTCCGGACCACATCGGAATACATAACGCGCGCATGGGGAACGATAGTGGCAATGGAATTCCCGGCAGGTTTGGCTTCGGCAAGAATAGAAGGTTTCGATTGCGTCTCGGCGGCAACGGGTACTTCAGGAGGATGGGTAGTGGAAGCCACGACCGGCAGTTCCTGCCCGGTTTCGGGAGAAGCGGCGGCCAGCTTGGCTGCTGCTTCCGTAGCGAGCGCCAGATGGCGGCGCGCCATCGTGTTTGCGGGGTCCAGGTTTACGGCCTTTTCCAGCACTGCGGCTGCCGTGACCGCGCGCCCCTGCAGCAGCAGGGAGTAACCCAGATTCGCCCAAACATGGGCCGCCTCGGGGGCTACGCCCAGGGCCAGACGATAGGATCGTTGTGCGTCCTCGAACTGGCCGAGCCGGTCATGCGCCGCGCCCAGACCGTTCAGGGCATCCACGCTGCCCGGTTGCAGCTTCAGCGCCTGCTGGAATGCTTCCTGCGCCTTGTCGAACCGGTTTTGCCAGAAGTAATACTTGCCCAGGGCGTAATAACCATCGGCCGTTTCGGAACCGTGGACGACATAGATCGGCTTGATGGTTGGCTTGGCGGCACTGCCCGTCTCCGAGTTGTAGGCGCAACCGGTGAAAAGGGTGCCGATAATGCCGGCCAGGGCAAGGGGGGCCGTTTTACCGAGGTGGAAACTGTGGCGTTCATGTCCGTCTCGCTTGTTGCAATTCGTCGGTTTCATGGCAATCTCCTTAATCGTGACGCCTCACCTGCGGTCGGGATGCTTGCGTCGGCATCCCGATAAACCCGGATTATCCATTAGAGCCGAAACGCCGCTGTAGGAGCGGCGCCCTCGCCGCGATTTGCGGCCGCATTCGCGCCGGGGGCGGCGCTCCTACTGCACGAGCATTCCAATGGACAATCTGGGATAAATGCAACCCATCAATGCTACAAGAACAAGAGCCGATATCTTTTATTAGCCTAAATTCACCAATTGTCCAACCTCACTTCAACATAGGTCCCAGCAGCCGCATCAAGGTGAGGAGCGACGGACCGAGGAGCACCAGGAACAGGGAAGGAAAAATCAACAGCACCACGGGGAAAATCAGTTTCACTGGGAGCTTCTGCGCGGCTTCTTCCGCGCGCAGCATGCGCTTATGACGCATGCTGTCGGCGTGGACGCGCAGGGAGTCTGCCACGCTGGTACCGAATTTTTCCGACTGGATCAGCATGGCCACCAGCATGTTGACGTCGTCCACCCCGGTGCGCAGCGCAAGGTTGCGCAAGGCCGCTTCGCGGCTGTGGCCGGCGCGCAGTTCCAGGTTCGTGAGGTGGAGTTCGTCGCCGAGGGCGGGGCTGGAGCGCCCGATTTCATCACCCACTCTGGCAATGGCGGCATCAAGTCCCAGACCGGCTTCCACACAGACGACCATCAAATCCAGCGCCTCGGGGAAGGCATTGAAAATTTCGCGCTTGCGTTCCTTGATGTGCCACATTAGATAGATATTGGGCGTGTAGTAGCCGATAGCCGCCCCCAGCACGACCAGCACCAAAATACTGCCGGAATCCATGGCCATGGGGAGCGTGAGAATAAACATGGCAACAGGCAGCGCCACGGCGAGTATGGTTTTAGCGCCGTAGAAAATAAGCGGGGCACGCTCGTCATGGTAGCCCGCATTGATCATGCGCCGGCGGATCCGCGAAGTCTGCCATTCCTCCTTGGGAGCGGTCAGTTTTGCGGCAGGCCCCACCAATGCGGCGATTTTCGGTATCCAGTCGATCCCGCCCGGTTTCTGCCCTCCCCCTTCAATCCGTGCAACGCCGGCGTGGGGGGCAAAAATGATCCGCAGCAGCAACCATGCGCCGATGGCAACGGCCAGGAAGACAATGGCTAATATGAGGTAGCGGTAATCCACAAATAACCCTTCCTATACGCGAATGCGCACCATGCGCCACATAATGAGAACACCGATAATCAGCATGATGCCGGCTGTAGCCAGCATGACCCGGCCCAATGGTTCGGTCCATAGCAGGGAGATGAACTGGGGCCAGATAAAGAACATAATGGCTGCGACTGCGAATGGCAGTATGCTCAGTATCCATGCTTCCAGCCGCCCCTGGGACGAAAGCACCCGGATGCGGCCGAACAGTCTGAGCCGTTCGCGGATGAGGCTCCCGATTTTTTCCAGGACGCTGGCCAGATTGCCGCCGGTTTCCCGCTGGATCAGTACCGAAATGACGAAGTATTTCATGTCCGGGATGTCGACCCGCGTGGACAGGTGCAACATGGCGTTTTCCATGGACAGCCCGTAGTTGAGCTCGTCGAAGGTGAGGCGGAACTCGCCGGCAATGGGTTCCGGCATTTCGTCGGCCACCATTTTCAAGCCGCCGGAAAAAGCATGCCCGGCGCGCATTGCCCGCGCTATCAGCTCCAGCGCATCCGGAAGCTGCAACAGCATCGAGTGCATGCGCTTGTGCTTCGCACGCACGATGAAGAACAGCGGAATGCTGCCGATCGCGATGCCGCAGGCAAAGCCGAACATCCATAGCTTGGAAAAATACCAGCCTGCGATAAGTCCCAATATAAAAAACGAGGCCGTCATGGAGAGCAATGACGTGACGCTCAGGTTCGAGCCGGCCTGTTCCAGCAACCGGTCGAGCTTGGGCATGCGGGGAAGGCCCATGAGCATGCGCTCGATGGGGGGCATGCTTTCCAGTTGCCGTTTCTTGATCAGTTGAATGTTTTCATCTTCATGCCCGCCGGACGACATCATGCGCAAACGGCGGGAAATCCGCTTTGCCTCCGGCCCCTGGCTCGCATTCCAGAACCCGTAGATGGACTCCATGGCCAGAAGTCCAGCGATGAAGACGGCAACGAGTACGAGATGATAAAGCTGCATATTCAGATCTCGTAGGTGATGCTCGGATCGAACCACTCATCCTGCACGGCAATGCCGCGCACATGGAGACGATCGAGGAAGTGGGGCCTGATCCCGGTCGCGCGGAAACGGCCTTTCACGGTGCCATCCTCGGCGAGGCCGGTCTGCTCGAAGGCGAAAATCTCCTGCATGGAGATCACGTCTCCTTCCATGCCGGTGATTTCCTGGATGCTGGTAATCTTGCGCTTGCCGTCGCTCAGCCGCTCAACCTGGATAATGGCATGGAGCGCCGAACCGATCTGCTGGCGCACCACTTTGGGAGGCAGGGCCAAGCCCGCCATGCCCATCATGTTCTCCAGCCGGGTGATGGAATCCCGGGGGGAGTTGGCGTGCACCGTGCTGAGGGAGCCTTCATGGCCGGTGTTCATTGCCTGCAGCATGTCGAGCACTTCGCCCCCCCGCACCTCGCCCACGATGATGCGATCCGGACGCATCCGCAAAGCATTGCGCACCAGTGCCCGCGGCGGGATTTCGCCCTTGCCTTCGATGTTGGGAGGTCGAGTTTCGAGGCGAACCACATGAGGTTGTTGAAGCTGTAGCTCGGCCGCATCCTCGATGGTGATGATGCGCTCGGTTGCGGGAATGAAACCGGAAAGCACATTCAGCAAGGTTGTTTTACCGGTACCCGTACCGCCGGAAATAAGCATGCTCAACCTGCCCTTGACGATGCCTTCCAGCAAATCGGACATGGATGGCGTCAGCGTCTTGAAATTCACCAGATCCTTCATGGTATAAGGCACCACGGAGAAGCGGCGAATGGAAAGAATCGGACCATCCAGGGCAACGGGAGGAATCGCCGCATTGACCCGTGAGCCATCGGGCAGCCGCGCATCCACCATCGGGCTTGACTCGTCGATGCGTCGACCGGTGCTCGATACGATCTTGTCTATGATCTTGAGCACGTGGGCATTGTCGCGGAATGTGATCGGCGTCAGCTCCAGCTTGCCGTTGCGCTCCACATAAACCTGCCGGTAGGTGTTGACCAGGATATCCGAGATCGTCGGGTCGGCGAACAGCGGCTCGATGGGGCCGAGGCCGAGGAGTTCGTGCTGGATGTCCTGAACCAGCCGCATCCGCTCGTCTTCGTTGATCGGTATGTTTTCTTCGACGATGAGACGTTCGACCAGGGTTTGCAACTGGGGTTTTAATTCATCCAGGGGCAACGTTTCCATGACGGTCAGATCCATCCGCTCGATGACCTTCTGATGGATCCGCATCTTGAGCTCCTGATAAGCCCGGTCTGCCGGACTCAACTGGAACGCCCCGGGCCCCAGCATGCTGGGCGCCGTTTCCTGCTTTGCACCCTGATCCAGGCGTTCTTTAAGGCCGCTCATTTTCAACTCCCAAATATCCTGTTCTCAATTTGAAACCCTCCATCTGGGGTGCATCAGTGTCCAAACAGACGTCCGAAGAGGCCGCCATGCAGCTTCTTTTCCTGCGGCAACAGTTGAGAAACCCATTCCAACAGGCTCCGGGCGCAACGGGAGTTAGGCGCCAGTTCGATAATCGGGATGCCCTGGTTTACGGATTGCGATACGTTTTCGTGATCGTTCGGCACAGCCCAGTAGGCTTCTGCCAGAACGCGCTTGGCATCCACAAGGCTCAGGCTTTCTGCTGCCCCATAGCGGTTGATGACCCAGCGTACCTTGGTTTCACTATAGCCTAATTCCTGGAACATACTTTTCATGCGCTTTGCATCCCGGAGGTAGGGAAGCGTGAGCTGCAATACGGGATAGATATGGTCCGCCAGGTCCAATGCCTTGATGACGACCGGCTCCATGGTTCGCCCTGCGTCGATGACGATGAAATCGTATTGCGTGCGTGCCAGGGCCACGATTCCTTCGATGTGCTCCGGCTTGACGATCTCGGCATCTACCGCGCTTTTGGGCGCCGGCAGCAGATGCAAACCGGAAGGCAGCTTGACGCAGGCAGATTCGAGAAATGCCGCATCCAGCCGCTTGAATCCCGCGCATACGTCGGTCAGGGTCGAGGGGGGCATGTGGTCCATGAGAAACAAATACGCATCGCCGAACTGCAGATTCAGATCCATCAGCAGCACGCGCTTGTTGTGTTTTGCGGCAAGGATATGGGCTATGTTGGTTGAAATGAAGGTGGCGCCGCTCCCCCCCTTGCATGGCAAAAACACCATCGCCTCGCTGGAAGAAATTCCCTTGTAAACCACTTTGTGGACTGCGGCGAGCCGCTTCATCATGGATAAAACATCGACTTCCTGAAGCGGTTCGAACAGAAATTCTTTCACCCCTGCATGGATGGCCTTTACCATCCTGTCCGGATCCTTGCTTTGGCAAGCCAATACTACCGAGGTGGCCGGGCAAGCCTCCGTGTATTTCGCCAGGACCTCGAATTGGGATGGGTCCTGGCAAACCTCCTGGATAAGCAGAATATCGGGCGGGTTTTCCAGCAGATCGGCGAGAGCCGCCACGCCTCCATTGCGGGTTTCATGGATGACCCACTTCTCGTGGGACAAGGCACGCTCCGCAAGATGCCTGAAGGCATCCGTGCTGGCGATGGTGATTATTCTGGTTTCGTTCATATCGTTGTTCTATTCACGCTCATCTTGGTTTATACGAGATCCCGTGCTGCCGTGGCCTAAGGTGCATATCCCATGGATTCCGCCGGCATGGTGACGGCCGAATAACGTTCCGCTATCGTGCCGGACGACTGCAACCAGGTTCGCAACAGGCCGAATTCCTGCAACGTGCCTGGGGCAAGGTGCGTCTGCACGTAAGTGACGCAGGCACTATCGCCAGTGATGCAAGCACTCACCTGGTTGTCGTAGTTCGTGTTATTCGGTTCATCCACATGGCTCCCATTCCGCATGTAGTACCGGATTACGAACAGGCTCTTCATGTCCGATGGCGTCGTCTCGTAGAACGGCCAGGTGTACATGCCCGAGGCGTTGAACAGGCAACTTTGTTTTGCAGCATCGAAGTGGGACGGCTTCAGCACGACGGCCTCCCTCGTCATGCAGCGGGTCAGGTACTCCGCCGTGTTGCGCACGTAAAAGACACGGCCGAATTCCAGCAGCCCCCACAGGACCAAAAAAAATATAAACGCAACCAATGCGAATTCGATCACGCTGGCTCCCGAGACGTCTGCATTCGGCACTTTCATTTTGCGCATGGTTCGCTTCTTCAATCCATATAAGGCATGGTGGCCACCACCTTCAGCCCTGCGCTTTCGCTGGCCTGGGGAGTGCCCTCGGTAATGGCCCACAACCACCGCATGCGGTAGTCCACAACCTGGACAGTCACGTATTCCGGCGCCGCGCCGCTGCCCCAGGTACAGGTTCCGCCATTGCAGGATATGGTCACGTTTGCCGGGATAAGCTGCGGCCATACCCCGGCTGAATTCGCATCGTCCCTCACCAGCGTCTGGCATTGGGAAACGGCGGCACCGACTTCCCATTTCTGGTTGGACAGGCAACGGGCGCCGTTGCGTACCGCCGTCTGCATGGCGCTGTAATACCAGAAGGCGCGGCCGAGCTCCGTGATACCGATGGTGAGCAGCAGCAGGAATATGATGGTGAATGCCAATTCCAGCACGGCTGCACCGCGATTCGATCGCCACCCGGATTTTCCATTCAGGTCCATGATGTCCCGTAGCTCGTTAGCGATACAGCTTGATTTTCGTCACCAACTCGCCCTGGGGTATCATGCGGACGAATTCCGTATAGATTTCCTTGTCCGTCGAAATGTCGCTGCGGCGGGTGAGCAGGAACTGGCCAATTCCCTTGACCGTTGCCGGCCGGCAGACGCCGCCGGATGTCGTGCACTGCACGATAATCAGGTTGATGAGCCGTCTTCCGCCGACTTTGTAAGCTGCGCCTGAGCCCGTCGGCGCTCTGAAGTATGTGCCGCTGATCTGGCTGTAGGGAGTCCCCACCGGATAGTTGGCGTTCACAGTACGGCCGGGAATCGGCGCAGTTTCGGGAGGAACGGCGGCCCAGATTACCCCGTCGGTATCGAAAGTCATGGGCATCACGCCGTCCGCGCTGGTGCGGTGGGCAGCCTGGCTGGTAAAGGTGCCGGTGGTCCAGTTAACCGTAACCGATGGATTGTTGTTGGACACTGCGCATCCAGAGCCGGACGGACACAGGTATTGCATGATGTTGGTATCGGGTTGGGCTGTGTCCGGCGAGCATTGGGACGCGGGGGGATAGTCGCCAAAGCGGGAATCCATTGCGCCCAGCAGGGGGCCGGAGCTGATCCCGGTATTGGTATAGACCGTCGTCGCCATCTTGACGCCGGCACTGACTTTTCCCTGGCATACGTAAGGCCGCATGGCGTTGGCGCTGGTGATGCTGCAACTACTTGGACTGGTGGCCTCGGGATCGATCCAGTAAAGGGTTCCCGGGCCGATGGGGTTGACTTCCGAAACCTTGTAGGACAATCCCTTGGTGTAGCCGCAAGTGCCGGAGGGGTTCACGTCCGGGCAGTTGGCAAGGTCGATGGCGCAGGCGGCCAGGGGCAGCACGTCCACCGTGTAGCGCCCGGCTATGGCCAGGGCCTTGGCGGCGTTTGTATCCACGCCGACGATGCCGGCAAAAAAACTCGCGATGCCGCCGGCACGGGTATCCACACGGACAAAGTAACAATTGGCCGGCGCGCTGCGGCAAGCGGCATCCGCGGACGTCCAGCTTGCCGGAAATGGAGTCGAGGCAAAGTAAACATCGATCTCGCCGCTTGTCAGCGCGGTGGCGACCAGTTTGAATTCGTTGGCGAGTGCCGCTTCGCGGGCCTTGCTTTCAGCCGTAGCGAGCCCGCCGGCGGTGCCAACCAGCGCTTTTGCGCCCCGCAATGCGCCGGCATCGGCTGCGTTCTGCAACTGGTTCTTGATGATGTACATGCGGCCCACATCGAGCACCAGCGCCGCAAGGCCGAAGAGCACGATCAAGGAAAACGCGACCACCAGCAATATCGCCCCGCGCTGCCGGTTTCCGATCGGGCATGGCCCTGCTTTCTGTCGGCACAGGAAGCAATTGCGATAGGAATTGTTACGCTTTGCACAGTGCATGGCAGGGTTGCTCTTTCCTTTTCATCCCGGATCGTCCATTGGCCCATGTCGCCCAAAATCGGGCCATTTCGGCGAAAACATGTAGGTCGGTTCAAGGCCGCAGGCCGGAACCGACATTCGGCGCGGTTGGTTTGTCGGTTCCGCCCGATCCCTCTCTCCAACTCTCTCCCGCAAGCGGGAGAGAGGGCAACGGTTCCCCTCTCCCACTTGTGGGAGAGGGGTGGGGGAGAGGGTTAGCGAATTGGCGATTCTCGCTAAAGGACAATCCGGGCTTACCTGTGCTTTCCCATCCAAAGTCAGCGGGACGTGGACGTGGCAGGGGGACCAAGCGTCGAGGCGGTTCCACCGACACCGATGCTGAAGATATTGACCGGAGGAGGCACCTGGAATCCCCTGTGGTAGCGGTCGATCACCGCATCGGCACTTTTCCCGTCGATGCCTTCCACCGGGCGAATATCCTGGGATGCCCGTGGGTTCAGCGTTTGCTGGGCCTTTGCCATTTCCACCGAGCTACCCATCTGGCTGTCTACCATCTTCGGAGTGGTGGTCCCGCACCCACCAAGAAAGGTTGCCACGATCAGGGCGAGCAGTTTGCAGTTGCGCATGATTGTCTCCTTGTTCACTTCAACTGGTGGCCTTCTTCGGCAGGTGCGGAAGGTTTTGCGGAGGAAGGCTCAGGTGCTTTTTCCGGCTTGCCCTCCATACGGCCGTCAAGGAAGAATTCGCTGCGTGTCGGTTCCTTGAAGCTGTCCGTCGGCAGTTTGTAATTCGGAGGCAGGGGTTTCACGAGACGGGGCGTGACCACGATCATGAGTTCCGTCTTGTCGGTCTGGTACTCGCTGCTGCGGAACAATGCGCCAAGAATGGGAATCTCGCCCAGCAACGGCAGGCGGTTGATGGTTTCGTTGACCTTGCTCTGCAACAGGCCGCCGATGGCCAGGGACTGGCCTTCCCTAAGCTCCACCGTCGTGGAGGCGCGGCGAGTGGTCAGGGTGGGTACGAGCACCGCACCGCCGGTGCCCGAGGTGGCCACGCTGGTAAACCCGACCACATCGGTGACTTCCGGGAGCACGCGCATCTGGATGCGACCGTCTTCAAGCACGGTCGGCGTGAAGCGCAAGCCAACGCCGAATTGCTTCGATTCCAGGGTGACCGTACCCAGCGCTTGCTGTACCGGAATCATGATCTCGCCGCCGGCAAGGAAGCTGCCTTCTTGTCCGCTGATGGCCACGATGTTCGGTTCCGCCAGAATTTTGATCAGGCCATCCTGCTTGAGCGCGTCGAGATTCAGCAGCGAGTTGGTTGCACCCGGTTGCGCAAGCGACACCAGCCCCGGCCCGCTGGCCACGTTCGACGCGATGCTGGGGTTGGTAAACCCGCTGCCGCTAAGGGTGGGGGCGACGCTGGTAACGGACGCCGAGGAAGCATTGCTGAGAAAGTCGCCGAGGATGGTCCAGCCGATGCCGCCGCCGGTGGTGGGATGATTCAAGCCGAATTTGATACCGAGCTTGTCGAGAAGGGTGCGGTTGACCTCGGCTATCTTCACTTCCAGCATGACCTGCTGCACCCCATCCACTTTCATCATGTTGATGACTTTCTTGCCCACGAAAGCTTCGGCAAGGTCGTTAACCTGGCTCGCGATGCGTGCGTCGGGGGCATGTCCCTCAAGCACGATGTTTTCACCCATCGAGCGCACTTTCATCGTGCCCTTGGGAAGCAGTTTCTTGATCTCGGCATTGAGCGCACCGAGTTCGCGGCTGACATTGACGTCGATCATCGCGATGGTGTGGCCCTGCTTGTCCCACATCATGACGTTGGTGGAGCCTATGGTCTTGCCGAGGATATAAAGCTGCTTCGGGCCAATCAGAATCACATCGGCTACCGCCGGGTTGCCCACGGAAATGCGCGCGATGGGTACCGACAGATTGACGAGGTTCGATTTGCCGACGGTGGCGTCAAGATCGGTGACGCTCACCATGGGGGCGATTTCCTCTTCTTCCTTCTTCACCGGTGGCGGTGGCGGCGGTTTTTTCTTCGTTGTTTTCGCCGTCGCCGCTTTTTTTGCCGTCGCCTTTGCCGTCGCCGGTTTCTTTGCCTTTTCCGGCGAGCTGGCCGTTGCTGCGGTTGGGGCATCCGCTGCGTAGACCGTTCCGTGGTACCACAAGGCGGCACCGGTCAACAGGGAAAGAAGCAAGATAGCTCCCATCCAGTCTTTAGCATTCATCGAAAAGTTACGAGTTTTCATCGAGCGACTCCCTGTTCTTGAAACTTGTTGGACAAGGCATGCTTTCACTTTTGTTCCTGACTGAAAGATTCCTGGGACCGGCTGGTTCCGCGAATTACTTCGATACTTTCTTTGGGTTCTTTGGTTTCTTTCGGGACAACACGCGGACGCGGAGCCCGTTTCACGATGATTTTTTCGACCACTCTCTCGACCACTTTCGGCGGCGGAGGAGCTTCCTCGGTCTGGGATGCGCCGAGCAACTGGGATTTGCGCACACCGGTTGTTACCACGTCTGCCCTGTCGACCTGGGGTCGCAGGACCAAAGTCAGCGAACCCACGCTACGCGCCAGGTCGATCTTCTCGGCCTGTTCGGGCGTGACTTCCAGGGTAACCGCATTAACTACGCGGGGTTTGGTTTCGCCCTGTTTTGCTTCCTGCGCCACGGCGAGCACCAGCACCTGTTCCAGCACGATCTTGGATATCTGTTTGGAAGGCTCCTTCGCCTTGTCATCCTGGGTGCTGACGAGAATGTCCACATAATTGCCGGGCAGGGCGAAACCGGCTACCCCGACGATTTCGTTGACGCTCACGGTCATGGCCCGTTTGCCCTTTTCGATGATCGAGGCAAGGCCGCCTGTGGCGCCGGGGGGAGCGAGCCTGGTTTCCACAATCGGCTCACCCTTGACGACGCTGATCCGCAGGACGCGAGCAGGTTGGCCTTGTTTTTCCAGCAATTGGGACATATCGGAATAGGCGCCCTTCGGCACGCTTTCCTTGGGCCAATCCACAAGCTGCAATAATTGCGGCGTCAGTTGGGTACCAAGGTCGATATCGGCGGCAGCTACGACCACCTTGGCGCCGCCTACCGTTCCCGCCTGTTCCGTCAACCATCGACTGGCGAGGACTACCGCTACGGCACCTGCTGCGAGTGCCGCGACCAGAACCACAAGCGCTCTAACGTTTCGCACGGCCTATCCTCCCAATTAAACTGCATTTCTCTTTTCGCAAGCCGCTGCAAGATTCGAGGTGTTTCCTGGTCGAACAGGCTTGATCGAAAACTGTTGCTACATTACGAGGCTACTGTCAGCACAAGATAAAGCAGGGTGCCTGAAGCAATGGCCAGTCCATAGGGGATGGCATCTTCCTTCGCGGCATGTTCCAGAGTCTTTAGGGATTGCTGCCTGAATACCACCATCAGGGCGTCCCGCATGGCTAGCTTCAGGCGTTTCTGCCGGTACGCAACCCATGCTGCGATGACCCCTCCAAGCAAAGCGACAACGATCATGGCGGCGAGGACATGGTAGGGTCCCAGAAAAGATCCCACTCCCCCCATCAGCTTTACATCGCCCGCACCCATGCCGCGAGCCATGTAAAAGGGGAGGAAAAACGCACTTCCCAGCACAAGCCCGGCCATGCTTGCGAGGAACCCGGACAATCCCGAATGCCACGTCCACAACACCAGACCCGCTGCCATCCCGCCAATGCTTACCCAGTTTGGGATGCGGCGATGGCGTACATCCACCGCCGCAGCCAGTGCCAACAACACCGGCAACCCGATCCGGGCCCCCAGCAGGAGTTCCTGCTCTCCTGCCGCCATTCCGATCAAGTTGGCGCATTCGGCAGCGCGGTGTTTGCTGCATTCAGGTAATCGAGAATCCTCTGATAAATGTTCGTGATGGGGTCCTTGAACAGAACCAGAAGCACGGCTGCCACAATAGCGATGAAGGCTGCCAGCAGGCCGTATTCAATGATGTCCTGCCCTTCTTCGTCGCGAATAAAGTTGCGAATTGCGGAAATTATATTGCTCATTTCGAAACCCCTTCTCTTGGTTAAAGAAAAACAAACACGGCCTTCATGACTATTTCTAGTACAACTTTGCCAAGATGCTACGTTGAAGCGCTTGCTCGATCCGAATTTCAGAGTTTTTACCTAGCGCGAATTTATGAAACATCCGGGCTAGCTGTTTTTAAAGTAGATGATATTCAGGGGATTGGAAGGACTAACTGAAAAATATTTTGGAGCTCATTGGCATGCATGCTTTCCGGCTGGCAAATACTTCATGGAGGCTTGGCATGGCAGGAACGCCCCCCAAGGAGAACTGCGCTCCTGCCGCATTCCGGTTAAGTCGGCGCGTTCGGCATGTTGGCGCTTGCTGAATTCAGGAAATCGAGAATCTTCTGGTAAATGCTCGTGATGGGGTTCTTGAACAAAAGCAGAAGCACGGCTACCACAATGGTGACGAAGGCGGCCAGCAGGCCGTATTCAATGATGTCCTGCCCTTCTTCGTCGCGAATAAAATCACGAATTGCGGAAATGATATTGCTCATTTCGCACCCCTCTCTGGGTTAAAAAACAAACATGCCTTCATGACTATGTTCTAGTACAACTTCGCCAATATGCCATGTCGAAGCGCTTGCTCGGTCCGAGGCGAAAATCCTGCATCGGCGCCTGGCGGAGCGCGGCCATCCTGGCCGCATGCGGGCTGGAAGCCCGCGATCCATTGGGCAGGTTTCCAGTGGATGCTATTAGGATAACAAATTGATTTATCTAACCAACAAGGTTCCAATGGACAATATGGGTTCAATATTTTTGCATAGGCTTTCATGGGTGGCGCACCGAGGGCTGAGTCTTTGGTTTGGGTAAACATGCCGATTGCGTCGAGCGGGAAAAACGATAGCGGAGCAGGGTCCAGATCGCCTTGAGGCCGTCCCGCCACCGGATTTTCTTGCCTTCTGAAACGCTGCGCGGATGATAGCCGATGGGCACTTCGAGAATCGGTATATGCCTGAGCCCCAACAGTGCCGTCACTTCCGGGCAGAACTCGAAGCCGTTGCCGACCAGGGGCAGGCTGCGGATCACCTTTGTGCGGAACACCTTGTAGCCGGTGGGTTCGTCAGTGATGTGCAATCCATACAGAACGTTCGCCAGCCACGTCAGGAATCGCCCGCCCAAATAGAAAGAGAAGCCGGCCGTGGGCGAGCGCCCATTCAACAATCGCGATCCATAAACTACATCCGCGGCTCCTCTTACGATGGGCTCGATCAGCTTCCGGTACTCTTCGGGATCGTATTCCAGGTCCGCATCCTGGGTTATCACGATATCTCCCGTGACATGATGCAAGGCGGTGCGGATTGCAGCGCCCTTGCCACGATTCCGCGAATGGCGAAGCAGCGTGCAGGAAGAGGCGTAGCGTTGCAGGGCTTCCCAGGTGCCATCGGTGGAGCCATCGTCCACCACGATGACTTCCTTCTCCAGGGGCACAGCCAGCACCCGTTCCAGGATGGGACCGATGGTGCGAGCTTCATTGACTACCGGCATAACGACTGAAAGCTTCATCGGACCTCCCGAAATCTTTGCTGTGAACCCGGAGCACGAACTGGCCAAAATACCGTTGCCGTAGGAGCGGCTTCAGCCGCGAAAATCGCTAATGGACAATCCGGGGTGGACGAAAGACCGGTGCCTTTGCGACACCAGCAAATTCATCATAGATAAGAATTCGGGAAATGCCCGTCAGGGAACCCGCTTGAGGAAAATGACCGCATGGTCGTCAGACCAGGCGACGGTCCAACGCGGGGAGAGGCGCAACAGATTCGCGAGAGGATCGTCCTTTTCCCATATCACCGTTCGCGCGCCGGAGTCGTCCAGTTTCTTCTCCCAATCGGGCCTGCCAAGGCGTACCCGATCGTGTGCTTCCCAGAACCGGCGGCTGTAGAGTTGCGTGCGGCCATCCAGGTAAACTTTATAGGCCGGCGTGAGGGTGTAGATGAAATAGCCGCCCCAGGTCAGGGAGTGATAGAGGGGGCCGGGAGGCCTTGCCTGCAACAGGTATTCCACCGCGCCGGTCATTTCGGTTCGGCGATGCTCCGCCCTGAAGCGATCGGAGGCATTCAGTATTCGATACTGGGGCACCAGAATGACCGCCAATACCCCAAGGGCCGCAAGCCAGTGAATCAGCGTCCTGGGGGCCGAAAGGCGAAGCCATGGCGCATATTGGCCCTGGCTGAAAAAATCTCGCCAGCTTTGCCATGGAAGATGCGCAAGGTGATCGGCAACGATCGGCATCGTCACGATGACGAAGTAGGGAATGTCGCGCCGGTGTTGCAGCGCCTGGTAGAGCAAACCTATGAACAGCAACAGGGTGGCCATGCCGGGCTTTTTTTCGGACAGCATCAGCGTCGCACACCCCAGCGCCACCCACAGGAAAAATATTTTCATGGGCCAGTCGTGGAAACCGGGGGAAGCCAGTTCCCTGATGGCATCCGCTGCCCAGCCGTCCGAACCATGTTTGGCGAGCAAAAAAACTTCTTCGTACAAATGGATGCCATAGGGATTCAGCAGGGGGGCGAGGAGGCAGAGCAGGAGCAAAACGCCGTGGGGAAATTTTTGTCCCGGCAGGCGTTTCCAGTCTTCCAGGAAATGCAGCGCCATCAGCCCGATCCCGACGATGAAATACACGTGGATATTGGCCCAAACCACCATCAGGGGCGGCAGAAACCATAGCACTCTGGCATTCCTGTGGCGGCCCCACCAAAGGATCAGCATGGTGAGCGCCGTGAACAGGAAGGAGAAAATCTGGGGGCGAGCGACCCACGGGGTCATGGGCGCCAGGAACAGCGTGGCGAGCAGTATTGCCGAGCGAAAGCTGCCGGAGCGTGCATGCGCATGGAAGAACAGGATACCCACGGTGGCGGCTACGATGCAGCCTTGCAGCAGATGCAGGCCGAGCATGGGCTGCGCCTGGTCGATCCAATGGAACATCAGTTCGGCAAGCCAACTGTAAGCGATCCATTGCGCGCCCTGGGTGTTGGCCCCAAAAGGATCGGTCCATGGCACGGCATGGTGTGCGGCAATCCACTCGCCGGTCTTCAGGTGCCACCAGATGTCCGGATCGTGGGGCCAAGGCCATCCCATGCCGAGGACAAAGGCAAGGGAAACAAGATAGAGAACGAGGAGCAGTTGGACGGATGGCGATTTCAAGGAAATGTTTCCGGTTCATAGCCTGTAGGTCGGTTCAAGGCCGCAGGCCGGAACCGACATTCGGCGCGGTTGGTTTGTCGGTTCCGCCCGATCCCTCTCTCCAACTCTCTCCCGCAAGCGGGAGAGAGGGCAACGGTTCCCCTCTCCCAC